>WNFL01244609.1_pt1 | contig 27730 bp, 18 predicted proteins | sample 5400361 | NCBI WGS metagenome assembly WNFL01 (sample SAMN13153351, study PRJNA577476) | soil metagenome | isolation source: 40 cm soil on Douglas fir-dominated hillslope | place: USA:California | collected 2013-09-17
GCGTTCTATGTGAAGCCGGCGAACTGGCACCCGTTCCTGCCGGGCGGCTTCGCGGGCGTCTGGCGCGGCGCGTCGCTCATCTTCTTCGCGTACATCGGATTCGACGCGATCTCGACGGCCGCCGAGGAGTGCAAGGACCCGGGGCGCGACATGCCGCGCGGCATCCTCGGCTCGCTCGCGATCTGCACGGTCCTCTACATCGCCGCCGCGCTCGTGATGACGGGGATGATCCCGTTCCTGAAGCTCGTCGGCGTGGCGGACCCGCTCGCCGCCGCGCTCTCTTTCGTCCACCAGGACTGGGCGGCCGGCCTGCTGGCGTTCGGGGCCGTCGTCGCGCTCACGTCGGTCCTCCTCGTCTTCCAGCTCGGGCAGCCGCGCATCCTGATGGCGATGTCGCGCGACGGGCTCCTCGGCCCCTGGTTCGGGAAGATCCACCCGAAGTACCGGACGCCGTACGTGACCACGATCCTGACGGGAATCTTCGTCGCGTTCTTCTCCGCCATCGCTAACATCGACGAGGTCGTGCAGCTCACGAACATCGGGACGCTCTTCGCGTTCGTCCTCGTCTGCATCGGCATCCTGATCCTGCGCGTCAGGGAGCCGGACCGGCCGCGGAAGTTCCGCGTGCCGTTCTCGCCCGTGACGCCGCTCCTCGGCATCGGGATGTGCATCTTCCTGATGAGCGGCCTGGGCATCGTGACGTGGAAGCGCTTCTTCTACTGGCTCCTCGCGGGCCTCGTCGTCTACTTCGTCTATGGGAGACGGCAGAGCCGTCTCCACGAGCGCAACGCGGCATGAGGTTCAGGCGATAGACGAAGCTTCCGCCCCGCGCCGTGTGGTGGCCTGCGCGGCGCTTCTCTCCGCGGCCGGGCTCGGGCTCCAGATCGCGCTGACGCGGCTCTTCTCGTTCCTCTACTGGTACCACGCGGCGTTCCTCGTCGTGGCGATCGGCATCCTGGGGCTCGGAGCGGGAGGCGCGCTCCTCGCGCGACGCGGTCTCGCGAGCCGCGAGGACGGTCTCGCCCTCGCCGCGGCCGGGGCGGCGGCGTGCGCTCTTTCGCTTTCGGTCTTCTGGCTCCTCGGCGCGCGAATCGACATGGAACCGCTGGCGCTCCTCTCCGACCCGGCGCAGCCGCTGCGGCTCATGGCGATCGAGCTCCTCGTGCTGCTGCCGTTCACGGGGCTCGGCCTCGCGCAGGGAGCGCTCCTCTCGGTGTTCGCGCGCGCCGCGCCGCGCGTCTACGCGGCGGACCTCGCCGGCGCCGCGCTCGGCTGCGTCGCGAGCGTGGCGCTGCTCTCGTGGCTGACGCCGGAGCGCGCCCTCGGCGCCTGGGGGTGCGTCGCGGCCGGCGCGGCCCTCCTCCTGGCGCGCTCGCGCGGGGCGAGGCTCGCCGGCGCGGCGGGCGGCGCCCTCGCGCTCGGGATCGCCGCCCTCACACGGCCGTGGCATTTCCTGCCCGCCGCGAGCAAGGGCGTGCGTCCGTTCCTCGTCGCGCCGGGCGCGGCGGCGCCGGGAGCGCCGCTCATAGCCGAAACCCTCCCGTCCGCGCTCCTCCGGCTCGACGTCACCGCTCCGTTCACGGCCCCGTTCCTCTTCAACGGCGCGCTCGGCGCGGGCGTGGTCGCGCCGCCGCTCGCGACACGGATCGTCTTCGAGGACGGCGCGGCCCCGACGATGCTCCACGACATCGCGGACCCGGCCGCGGCAGAGTTCCTCGGACGCACGAACCAGAGCCTCGCGTACACCGTCCGCAAGGCGCCCCGCGTCCTCGTGATCGGCGCGGGCGGGGGCACCGACGTCGCGATCGCGCTTCATCACGGCGCCATGTCCGTCACCGCCGTGGAGCTGAACCCGGCGCTCGTGAGGCTCGTGGCCGAGACTCATGCGGACTTCGTGCACCGCCTCTACGAGCGGCGGGGAGTCCGCGTGGTCGTCTCCGAGGGGCGGAGCTTCCTCGCTCGGAACCGCGAGCCGTTCGACGTGATCCAGATGTCGACGGTGCTGACGCAGGCGGCGCTGTCGTCCGGCGCGTACGCGCTGTCGGAGACGTACCTCTACACGGTCGAGGCGGTGGAGACGATGCTCGCGTCCCTCTCGAAGGACGGCCTCGTCTCGAGCTCCGACTGGTACCTGGAGCCGTGGCAGACCGCGCGGCTCGTGGGCATCTACGCGGAGGCGCTCCGCCGGCGGGGCGCGGATCCGGCGGCGCACCTCTTCGTCGTCCACGCGGGGAGCTGCGCGACGACGCTCGTCTGCAACCGCCCGTTCTCGTCCGAGGAGCTCGCGACGCTCCGCGCGTGGGCGGAGGCGCAAGGCTGGAGCGTCCTCGTCGACCCGCGCGTCCCGCCGGACCCGCGCCTCGCCGGGTTCGCGGACCGCGACGGCGCCGCGGCGGCCGCGCACCTGGCTTCTCTGCCCGTGGACCTCTCGCCGGTCACGGACGACCGCCCGTTTTTCTTCCACGTCTTCAGGTGGCGGTCGCTCCTGTCGGGGACGAAGCCTCCGACCGGGGACGGCCTCCTCATGTTCGGCCTGGCACAGACCGCGCTCCTCTCGATGCTCTTCGTCCTCGCGCCCATGGCGGGCATGCGGGAGACGGCCGGGAGCGCGCGTTCGATCGCGCGATATCTCCTGGTCTTCGCGCTCCTCGGCGCCGGTTACATTGCCGTGGAGCTCGCCGCGATCGCGCGTTTCACGGTGCTCCTCGGCACCCCCGTCGCGTCGCTGGCTGTCACGCTCGCGGCTCTTCTCGCGGCGACCGGCGCCGGCTCCGCGATGGTGTCGCGCTCCGCGCTTCCCGCGAGGCGCTGGCTGCTCTTCGCGTGCTGCGGGCTCGCGGCGTGGGTCTCGGTGACACTGCTCGCGGGCTCCGCGCTCCAGCGTGCGGCGCTCGCGTGGCCGCTCGGCGCACGCTCCCTCGTGGTCGCGCTCTGGGTGCTGCCCGCAGGCCTGGTGCTCGGGACGCCGTTCCCGGCGTCGCTGCGCGCTCTGGAAGCCGAATCCCCGCCGCTCGTGCCGTGGGCGTGGGCGGTGAACGCCTGCGCCTCCGTCCTCGCCGCGAGCGTCACGGTCCTCTTCTCCATGCGCTTCGGGTTTCGCGCCGTTCTTCTCTCCTCGGTCGCGATCTACGCCGCGGCGGTGCCGGCGTGGCCGGGCCGCCGGACGTAAACCCGATGCTAGGATGACGCGTCCATAAAACTTGACCCGTCGCTTCGGGTGTGAAGCTTCCTCGGGCCCACCGCTCGGCCCTCCGGAAGTAACACCCGAAAGGACGAGTTGTGGAGTCATTCTCGAGCCCGAGCGGCGGGCGGGCACGGTCTGGATTCCTGGCGGCGGCCCTTCTCCTCTCCGGCCTTCGGCTCGAGGCCGGGGAGCTGCGCCATTCGGCGGCTCCGGCGCACATCGTCCCCGAGAGCGAGCGCCCGCTGGACTTCGTGGTCGTCGGCACGAACGCGCCGGACGGCAAATACTTTCTCCTGCCCGAGCTGGGTGCCCTGAAGGGCGCGACGGCGGTGCAGCGCCGGGAGCTCGAGGCCGAGCTGTTCGACCTCGACGTGGAGCTGAGCCACGGAGCGCTGTTCCGCGGGCTTCCTCCGGAGACCCACGTCTACGTGGCGCTCCCGGAGGCGCCGAAGGGCGTCCCGGGCGAGGCGTTCTTTCGCCGTTACCTGACGTCGCGCTGCGGCTGGACAGCCACCGACGTCGCGAAGAGGGTGCGCTTCTTCCACGTGCCGCTTCCCCTCGTCTACACGCGCGACGCGGGAAAGATCCTCGGCTTCGACTCGAGAGGGCGCGCCGTCGTCGCGACGGGCCTCGCGGATCAGCCCTTCTACCAGGACTTCGTCGGTCTGCTCGCCGAGGCGTTCCCGTCGCGCTTCGTGCTCAAGAGGCTCGAGCGCGGCGTCAGCTCCGAGGGCGGAGACGAGGCGCTCGGCCGCCTGCCGGACGGCACGCTCATCTATTTCGTGGGGCACCACAGGTTCCTCCGCTTCTTCGGGCGCGACGATCCCGCCAAGGACTACACGCTGAGCGACGACGAGATCCGCGTGGCTCGGGCGGCCTTCTCCCGTTCCTTTTTCGGGCTCCGCGTGGCCGTCATTCCCGAGACGGCGCTGAAGGACCCGTCGATCGCGGTTCCCGAGCTCTTCCATCTCGACATGCTCGCGAGCCTCCACTCGAAGCGCGGCGACGGCGCGGACGTCTTCGTGCCGACCCTGGAGCCGAATCCCGTCGACCGTGCGACCCGCGCCGAGGTGCCTCCCGCTCTCGTGGCGAAGGCCCAGAGGGAATACGACCGCGCGGCGAACGAGCTCGCTGCGCTCGGTGTGCACGTCGTGCGCATCCCGTTCGGCGACCATCCCGCGCGCGGGCCGGCGAACGTGACGAAGTTCGTGGATGCATCCGGCCGGTCGACCGTGATGCTCGCGAAATACCCGTACCACTTGCCTGCGGGAGACGCCTCGACGCCGCAGGCGCGCGTCGACAAGGTGCTGCAGGATTTCCGCGACGAGGCCGCGTACCTGCGATCGTCGGCGAGGTCGGGACTCCTCACGCGGTGGCGGGAAGCGATCCGGCTGGTGTGGGACGGTCTGGAAGGCGTGCTCTCCGCACCGAGCCCGTCGTTCGACGCGAAGAAGAAGATCTTCGAGGAGCGGGGCTATCGCGTCGTGGAGGTGCCGCTCTTCGCGTGGGGCGAGGGCGGGCTCCACTGCCTCGTCCTCCACTGAAGTAAAAGCGCGCTCACCGCGCGCGAAAAGAGCGATACGCTTCCTGGCGCATCGCTCTTTTCTTTGCGGGGGTTTCTCGATCCCCCCGCGCCCCCCGCTCCGCAATGCGCTCCTGGACGTCGCGCATCGCTCCGCAGGAGTGAAGGCGCGCTCACCACGTGTCTCTAGTTGACCTTCAGTCGCAGCTCCTCGAGGAAGGCGCGGGCCACGGGGTCGCCGGGCGCGATCGCGAGAGCCGCCTCGAACTCCGCGAGCGCCTCCGAGACGTCCCCGCGCGCGTAGTAGACGCGGCCGAGGTTCAGGTAGGGGAAGTGGCGCGGCTCGTACCGCGCGGCCCGCTTCGCCTTCTCGAACCACGGCACCGATTCCTCGGGCTTCCCGAGCGCGACGAGGTACGAGCCGATGTCGTTGTACGGGTTCCCGAATGTCGGGTCGGTCGCGATCGCCTTCCGGCACTCCTCGATCGCCTCGTCCACGCGCCCCTGGAACGAGTACGCCCACCCGCGGAACGTGTACGCCTCGGCCGTCGGCTCCGTCTCGAGCGAACGCGTGAAGAGGTCGATCGCGCCGTCGACGTCGCCGGAGACGAGGATCTTCGTCCCTTCCTCCCAGAGGTTCAGGGCGCGGCCGTGCGGGTCGTCGGACATCCCGTGGAGTCTATCGATCCCCGGCACCTAGAATGAACCGATGCGAGAGTCCGAGCCGCTCTCGTCGGACGCCACGCAGGCGCTCTCGTCCGACCGGGCGCCGCGCGCGTCGGGGCCGGCGTCCGGAACGCTCCGCGCGGGCGAGATGCTCGATCGCTTCGAGGTCCTCGAGCTCCTCGGCGCGGGCGGCTTCGGCGAGGTCTACCGCGCTCGCGACCAGAGGCTGCACCGGACGGTCGCGCTCAAGATCCTCCCCGACTCCTTCGCGAAGGACGCCGAGAGGCGCGAGCGCTTCCGGCGCGAGGCCGAGGCCGCGTCCGCCCTGAATCACCCGGGCATCTGCACGGTGCATGACCTCGTGGAGGTGGACGGCCGCCTCGTCCTCGTGATGGAGCTCGTCCCCGGCAGGACGCTCCACGAGGAGCTCGCGGGCGGCGCGCTCGCGGAGGAACGCGCGCGCGACCTCGCGCTCCAGCTCCTCGACGCGCTCGGCGAGGCGCACCGCGCGGGCATCGTCCACCGCGACGTGAAGGCCTCGAACGTCCTCGTGACGCCGGGCGGGCGCGCGAAGCTCGTCGACTTCGGTCTGGCGAAGGTCGTCGCGAGCACGGACGGCCTCACGGCGGAGGGGACGGCGCTCGGCACGCTCCACACGATGTCGCCCGAGCAGCTTCTCGGCCGCCCGCTCGACGCGCGGAGCGACCTGTTCTCGTTCGGCGTCGTCCTCCACGAGATGCTTTCGGGCGGTCTGCCGTTCCGCGGGTCGAACGCGGTCGCCGTGGCCGACGCGATCCTGCACGCGCCGCCGGAGTCCCTCGCGCCCACGCTCCCGATCGCGAAGGGGTGGCGGCCGGTCGTCGAGCGCCTCCTCCGGAAGGAGCCCGGGGAGCGCTTCGCGAGCGCGGAAGAGGCCGCGGGCCGGATCCGCGCCCTCCCGATCGGGCCCGTGGTCGCGCGACGGCCGCGCTGGCCGCTCGTCGCGGCGGCGGTCGTCCTCGCCGTTCTCGCGGCCTTCGTCTTCGCGCGGCAACGCCGCGTGAGCTGGGCGCGGCGCACGGCGCTGCCCCGTGTCGAAAGGCTCCTCGCAGACGGGAAAATGATGGAGGCATTCGCTCTCGCGCGCGAGGCGGGCGCGGTCCTGCCCGACGACGCGCACGCGCAGAAGCTCCTCGCGGATACGTCCGGACCCGTGAACATCGAGTCGACGCCCGCGGGCGCCGACGTTTCGTACCGTCAGGCGAACGCGGACGCCGCCTGGACGAGTCTCGGCACGACCCCGATCCAGCGCGCGCTCGTGCCGCGAGAGCTCCTCGTCTGGCGACTCGAGAAGGCCGGATTCGCCCCCGTTTTCCGCATCTGGCCCTTGTGGAACAGGAACCAGACGGAGCGCAGCTTCTCCGCCGTCCTCGACCGGGACGGAGCCCTCCCCGCCGGCATGGTGCGGGTTCCGGGCGGCAGGATCGTCCTCGATTTCCCCGGTTCGGCGCGGATGCCGGCGGTCGAGATCGACGATTACTTCATGGACGCGAACGAGGTGACGAATCGCGACTTCAAGCGGTTCGTGGACGCCGGCGGCTACGCGCGGAGCGAGCTCTGGAAGGTGCCGTTCGCGCACGCCGGCCGGATCGTCGCCTTCGAGGAGGCGATCGCGTCGTTCTCTGACAAGACGGGCCGCCCCGGGCCCGCAGCGTGGGAGCTCGGCGCGTGTCCGCCGGGCGAGGAGGCGCATCCGGTCTCCGGTGTCAGCTTCTACGAGGCGGCGGCGTATGCGGCCTTCGCCGGCAAGAGCCTGCCGACGGTCTACCAGTGGAGCCGCGCGGCCGGCATCGCCTCGAGCGCCGTCGTCTCCCCTCGCAGCAACTTCGCGGGACACGGGACGTGGCCCGCGGGCCACGGCGCGATGAACGCGTACGGCACGCACGACATGGCCGGCAACGTGAAGGAGTGGTGCGTCAACGAGAGCGACGTGCCCGGCAACCGCTACATCATGGGCGGCGGATGGAACGAGCTGAGCTACATGTTCATCGACTCCGACGCGCAGCCCGCGTGGGACCGCAAGCCGGAGTACGGCTTCCGGTGCGTGAAGCCGACGTCCGATCTCGGTCTTCTCGCAGCCTCGGCCGCGCTGCGTCACCCGTCTCCCGCGGATTGGCGGTCGGCGCGCCCCGTCTCGGACGAGGTGTTCCGCGCGTACAAGACGCTCTTCGAGTACGAGCGCCGGCCGCTCGAGCCGCGCGTCGAAGGCACGGACGATCTCGAGTGGGCGCGCCGCGAGAAGGTGACGGTGAGCGCTCCGTCCGGCGAAGGGAGGCTGACGCTCTACGTCTTCCTGCCGCGCCGTTCGCCGCCGCCGCACCAGGCGGTGATCTTCTTCCCCGGCTCGAACGCGCGCCAGCTCGATCGCATCGAGGACTTTCCCAGCACGATGCTGGAGTGGATGACGTCGAGCGGACGGGCCTTCGTCTTCCCGGTCTACAAGGGAACCTTCGAACGCCGGATGGAAGCCCCGCGCGATCCGAACAGGGCTCCGAGCGCGGTTCGGGACGACGTCGTCTCCTGGACGAAGGAGCTCTCCCGTGCCATCGACTACGTGGAGACGCGTGCCGACCTCGACGCGTCGCGGCTCGGTTTCTACGGCATCTCGTGGGGCGCGACGCTCGCGAACATCCTCCTGGCGATCGACCCGCGTCCGAAAGTGGCGATCCTCGTGGGGGGCGGCTTCGGTTATGTCCGACGCGTCCCGGAGATCGACGTCGCGAACTACGCTCCGCGCGTCACGATCCCTGTCCTCATGATGAACGGGCGGTTCGACCACGGACGCCGTCGGACCGGAAGCGGCTCGTGCTCTTCGATTCGGGGCACGTCCCTCCGAACAACGACGTCGTCAGGCTCTCGATCCCGTGGTTCGACCGATGGCTGGGGCCGGTGGCGCTGAGAACGAAGTGACTCTCACAGCCGGCTCCCGGCTCGGCCCGTACGAGATCCTCTCCCCGCTCGGCGCGGGCGGCATGGGAGAGGTCTATCGCGCGCGAGACACGCGGCTGGGACGCGAGGTCGCGCTGAAGATCCTGCCCGACGAGCTCGCGAAGGACGGGCAGCGCGTTTCCCGGTTCGAGCGCGAGGCCCGCTCCGCTTCGGCCCTTTCTCACGCGCACGTCGTGGCCGTCTTCGACGTCGGGCGCGCGGGGGAGACGTTCTACATCGTCACCGAGGTCGTCGCGGGCGGCACGCTGCGCGAGCTCCTCGAGCGTGGAGCGGTGCCGCTGCGGCGCGCGCTCGACCTCGCCGCGCAGATGGCCTCCGGTCTCGCCGAGGCGCATGACCAGGGGATCGTCCATCGGGACCTGAAGCCCGAGAACGTCCTCCTGACGAAGTCCGGGGACGCGAAGATCGCCGACTTCGGGCTCGCGAAGCTCACGGGAGCGGGAGGCCGCGACGACTCTCAGCTCCCGACCTCGGATGGCCTCCGGACCTCCGAAGGCATCGTGATGGGAACCGTGGCGTACATGTCGCCGGAGCAGGCGACGGGGCGCGAGGTCGACTTCCGATCCGACCAGTTCGCCTTCGGGTCGATCCTCTACGAGACGCTGACCGGGAAGTCGCCGTTCCACCGGCCGACTGCCGGCGAGACTATGGCGGCCGTCCTGCGCGACACGCCGAGGCCGGTGCGATCGCTCGATCCTTCCGTTCCTCTCCAGGTGGAGTGGATCGTCGAGCGCTGCCTCGCAAGAGAGCCCGAGCATCGCTACGCCTCGACGCGCGATCTGGCGAGGGAGCTCGCGCTCGTGCGGGAGCATCTGTCCGACCTGACGGGCGCGCCGGCGGCGGGCACACGAGCCGAACCTCCCGTGAGACGCCGCGATCTCGTGCTCTGGGTCGTGGCTGGCGCCGCGCTCCTCGCCGCGGCCGTCCTCGGCGCCGCCTGGCTGAAGCAGCGGACCGCGACCGTTCCGAAGCAGGTCCTGCGCTTGTCCCTTCCCCCTCCCGCGAATACGACCTTCTTCTCGAGGTTCGACAGCGTCGGCTTCGCCTTCTCCCCCGACGGCTCGCGGCTCGCGTTCCTCGGCGATCCGTCGGGTCCGTCGCGCGAGGTCGCGCCCGTCAATCGCCCGACGATGAGGGTGTGGATTCGCGCGCTCTCCGATCTGGAGGCGCGGCCCGTTCCAGGCACGGAGGGCGCGTCCGCGCTGTTCTGGTCGCCCGACGGCCGCACGATCGGATTCTTCGCGGAAGGGCGGCTGAAGCGAGTCGACCTGAACGGCGGATCTCCCGCTCCCGTCTGCGACGTGCCGTCCAGCAAGCGGATGGCGGGCGCGTGGGGCTCAGGTGAGATCGTCTTCGCATCGACGTTCGAAGGCGTCATCTATAGGGTCTCCGCCGAGGGAGGCGGGTCAGCCGTGCCGCTCCTGAAGCCGGACGCGGCGCGAGGGGAGACGCGCCTTTCGTGGCCGCAGTTCCTTCCGGACGGCAGGTCGTTCCTCTATCTCGCGACGCGGAAGGACGGGTTCGGCGAGCTGATGGTCGGCTCGCTCGACGGCGGTCCCTCCCGGGACGTCGGGCCTCTCGAGTCCCGCTTCGAGTATTGCGATCCGGGATTTCTGGTGTTCGCCCGCGAGGGCGCTCTCTTCGCACAGCGCTTCGACGCGAAGACCGCGAAGCTGACCGGGCCGCTCGTCTCCCTCGCGCCCGCCGTCTACTACTTCTACACGAGCAAGTGGGCGGCGTTCGCGACCTCCCGCACGGGAACGCTCGCGTACGCGCCGCGGGGAAACCTGACGCGGCTCGTCTGGTTCGACCGGTCCGGGAAGATGCTCGGGGAGGTCGGCGCAGCGGACGCCGGCGAGACGATCAGCCTCGCGATCTCGCCGGACGGCCGGAACGCAGTCTTCGACCGGACGCGGGCGGACCTCGGCACCTACGACATCTGGATGATCGATCTCGCGCGCGGCGTCGAGACGCGCCTCACGTCCGATCCGAACACGGAATTCGATCCGGTCTGGCTGCCGGATGGAAAGCACGTCGTGTACTCGGTCGTGCACGACTATCTGCCGCAGCTCGTCCGGCGGGAGCTCGCGAGTGGCGTCGAGGAGCCGCTCTTGCCCGCCGGCACGTTCCAGGAAGCGCTCGACGTGACGCCCGACGGCCGCCGGCTGCTCTTTTCCCAGAGCGGAGAGAACGGAGCGTGGGGGATCTGGACGCTGTCGCTCGTCGGCGACGCGGCACCGGCGCCCGCCGTCGTGTCGCGGTATTCGCACGAGATCGGACGCCTGTCGCCCGACGGCAGGTACGTGGCTTATCTCTCGAACGAGTCCGGCCAGCAGGACGCCTACGTCGAGGCGATCGGCTCTCGCTCGGAAAAGGTGCGAGTCTCGACGGCCGGCGCGATCCTCCTCCGGTGGAGCCGCGACGGAAAGGAGATCACCTACACCTCGCCGGACCGCCGTCTGTACGCTGTGAGCATCCGGACCTCACCGTCCCTCGAGATCGGACGGCCCGTGGCGCTCTTCTCCCTGCCGGCCGAGGGCTGGAGGGCCTTCGACGCCGCGCCCGACGGCCGCTTCCTCGCGGCCGTCCACCAGGTCTCCTACGCGGCGTCGCCGCTCACGGTCGTCGTGAACGGAACGTCCGACGTCCGGCGGTGAGCTCAGCGGGAGAGCCGTCCGAGAGCGCGGCTCCCGTAGCCGGTCAGCTCCACGTACGCGCTGCCGGCCGGCAACCCCTTCGCGTCGCGCACGTCGCAGGCGCCCTCCCAGTACGTGACGCCCGTCGAGCGTTCCGTCGCGAGCTCCTGGTCGGAGAGCAGCGGGACGACGTCGAGCGCGAGGCCGGCGGACGGGACGCTCAGCGACCAACGAGCCGGATACGTCGCCTTCGAGCGTGGGCTCGTCCAGCGCGCCGTCTCCTGGATGGTGACGTCGGAGAGGGGGAGCGGGCGCGAGGTGCCGCTTCTCTCCACCAGGGTTCCGGAGCTCTCGGGCGCCGCAGAGCCGTCTTTCCTGCGCAGGCGGTAGACCATCAGGTCGCGCCCGTCCGCGAGCTGGAGCGCGAACCAGTCCCAGCCGGCGATTCCCGCGCCGAGCGCGCCCGGCCCCCACTCGTGGTCGAACCAGGAGAGGCCGGTGACGGGCTCCGTCACGCCGCGGCTCGTGCGCCAGCCCGTCGTCTTCAGGCGCGTCAGGCTGACGTACTTGCTGACGGCGTCGGGCTCGCGGCCCTTCCGCGAGAGACCGTCCGCGCCGTGGAGGACCGCCGGTTTCTCGGGCGTCAGGAGGAGCGAGAGCTCCTCGCGCGCGTCGCCCGCCCCCTCGCTCGCGAAGAGAGCGAAGGACCCGCCGAGGTCGACGAGCCGCCACTCCTCGTTCGCGACGTCGAGGCGCCCCTCGCGCGCCCAGGCCGCGGAGACGCCGCCGCGGTGCGTCCTCTCCGAGAACGCGAAGCGCGCGCCGGCCAGGTCGCTCCGCGCGAAATGCGCGAGGAAGAGGTCGCGCGCGGCGAGGTCCGACGCGCGCGCCCCCTTCGGCTCGTCCGATGCGCCGGCCCTGAAAAACGTCAGCTCGTAGCCGGATCGGCCCGACGTGCCGAAGAGGTGTCCCGTGACGTACCACCACTCGAGGCGCGCGTCGTCGTGCGCTCCGTGGTCCCGCGGGAACTCCGCGGGCCCGGACGCGGGCGTCCGGAACCGGGCCGCGAGCGCGAGCGACGAGAGCGCGGCGAGAGCGAGCGCGGTCGCGAGACTGCGGCGCATCATTCTTCCTTCAACGCCGCCGCCGCGTCGGTCGCCGCCGCGAGGCGCGCGGGATGGTGCGCGGCGAGGATCGTCGTCGCGAGGATGCCCGCGAGCGCCGCGGCGAGGAAGCCGAACGGCCAGTGCATCGCGATCGTCCAGCCGAACGACTGCCGGTTGACGACGTGGACGAGCACGAGCGACATCGCAGAGCCCGCGAGGAGGCCCAGGAGAGCGCCGAGCCCTCCGATCGCGACGGCCTCCCACCGCACGGCGGCCGCCACGCGCTTCGCCGAGGCGCCGAGAACGCGCAGGAGCCCGATCTCGCGCCGCCTCTCGAGGACGAGCGCCACGAGCGTGTTGAAGACGCCGAGGACGGCGACGGCGATCGCGACCGCCTCGAGCGCGTATGTCACCGCGAACGTCCGGTCGAAGACGCGGAGGACCTCGCGGCGGAGCGTCGCGTTCGCGCGGATGCGGAGCGCGAAGCGGCCGCGCACCGCCGCTTCGACCCGGCGGCGCCCCTCCTCGGGCGAGAGGCCGGGCACGAGCGTGACGGCGACGCTCGTCGCGCCGGTGACGAGCGGATAGAGGCGGGTGAAGAGCGCGCGGTCCACGGTCACGGTGCCGCGGTCGTTCGAGTAGTCGGTGTAGACACCCGCGACCCGCACCGGGTACGGGCCCCGAGGCGTCGGGAGCTCCACGACGTCGCCGGCTTTCCGGTGGAACTTCTCCGCGTAGGGCTCCGACACGAGCGCCTCGCTCTTCGCGAGCGCCTCGGCGAGGACACTCTTCGGATCGCGGCCGTCGACGAGCGGCAGGTTGCCGTGCTCGGCGAGGTACGCGAAGCGGCCCGAGGCGATCGTGTAGGGCGCGCCGTTTTCCGCCGTAGCCGAGAACGCGAGGTAGGCGTCCACGTCGGCGACGCCGGGGACGCGCGCGATCGCCTCGAGCGCCTCCTGAGGCATCCGCCCGAACGACGGGTGTGAGCCGCCGCTCGCGGGCGCGACGAAGAGGTCCGCGGAGAGCGTCTCCTCCACCCAGCGCGCGACGGTCGAGCGGAACGACCCGACCATCACGGCCACCGACACCATCATCGAGATCCCCATCGTCAGCGCCGCGACCGCGACCGCGGTGCGCGAGAGGCTCCCCGTCAGGTTCGCCCGGGCGATCCGCGCGGAGACACCGAGCGTGCGGACCGGACGCGAGAGGAGGCGGGCGGCGGAGACGACGGCGAGGGGCGCGAGGAGCGAAGCGCCGAGGACGAGGAAGAGGATCGACGCGAAGCCGAAGAGCGGCAGGCCGCGGACGGGTCCCGGCCGCGTCGCGAGAGCGCCGAGCGCGAGGAGCAGTACGCCCGCGATTGCGAGCGGGCGGATGGCGCGTCTCCGCGAGGCCTCGACGGAGCCGTGCCGGAGAGTTGCCGCCGGCTCGACGCGCGCCGCCTCGAGCGCCGGCGCGAGCGCCGAGGCCGCGGACGCGAGCGTGCCGATGAGGATCGACGAGAGGAGAACCGCGGGGTCGAGGCTCAGGACCGGGTGCGCGGAGGGCATGTAGAACTCCGTGGCCGTGCCGCCGACCGCGAGGAGCGCCCCCTTCGCCAGCGCGATCCCGAGCGCGGTCCCGAGCAGGGAGCCCGCGAGCCCGAGCGCGGCCCCTTCGGCCACGAAGACGGCGAAGACCGCGTGCGCCGAGGCTCCGAGCGCGCGGACCGTGCCGATCTCGGTCCTGCGTCTCAGCACCGAGATCGAGAGGGTGTTGTAGACGAAGTAGACCCCGACGAGGAGCGCGATGAGGCCGAGCGCCGTGAGGTTGACACGGAACGCGCGCACCATCTTGTCGACGGTCTCGGTCCGTCGCTCGGGCCGTCCGACCGTCGCGTCGGGCGGCAGGGACGCACGAATCTCCTCCTCGAAGACGCGGCGGAGGCCGTCGGGAGTCTTCGCCGGCAGGACGACGTCGATCCTGTCGAGCCGGCCGCGCTTCCCGAAGGCTTCCTGAACCGTCGCGAGGTCGGCGAAGAGGATCGAGCCCGACGCGGCGCGCGCGACGCCCTCCGACGCCAGGACCGCCGCGACCCTCATCGTCCGCACGGAGCCGCCCGCGAGGAGGGGGAAAGTGTCACCGACCTTCAGCCCGTGGCGTGCGGCGAAGACGTCCGTCACCATCACGGCGTGGGGCGCGAAGACGCGCACCGCGTCCGCGAGGGAGCCGCCGCCGGAGGCGAACGCGTACGCCCTCACCTCACCGTCGGCGAGCGGGTCGATGCCGAGGACCTCGACGACCTCGCCCTCCCCGGTGCCGAGCGCGGCCGTCTCGGTCAGCGCGGGCGCCAGCGTCGCGCCCGCGCGGCGCAGCCAGCCGAGGCGGGCGAGCGTCTCCTCCGGAATCCCCGCGCCGCTCGAGAGGACGGTGAGCGACGCGACGAGAGGACGGACGCGTTCGCGAGACGGATCGCCGCCATCGTCGCGACGCCCACCGCCACGCCCGAGACCGTCAGAAGGAAGCGGAGCCGGTCGCGCCGCGCGGGGCGCACCACGAGCGGCGCGAGGAGGAGACGCGCGGGGCCGCGTCGCGCCATCAGGCTTCGAGTCGCCCGTCGCGCAGCATCAACGTGCGTTCGGCCCACGACGCCGCCTCCGCGGAGTGCGTCGCCATCACCGCGGTGACACCGCGCTCCTTCACGAGACTCGAAAGGAGCCCGAGGACGACGGCGCCCGTCTTGGAGTCGAGGTTCCCCGTCGGCTCGTCCGCCAGGAGGAGGGCCGGGGCGTTCGCGAGAGCGCGCGCCACCGCGACGCGTTGCATCTGGCCGCCCGAGAGCTCGTACGGGTACGCCCCGGCACGGTCCGCGAGCCCGACGTCGGCGAGGCCGCCCGCGGCGCGGGCGTCCGCCTCGCCGGAAGGCACTCCGGCGAGGAGCATGGGAAGGGCGACGTTCTCGGCCGCGGTCATCGTCGGCAGGAGGTTGAAGAACTGGAAGACGGTGCCGGCGCGCCGGAGGCGGAAGAGGTCGCGTTCGCGCTCCGAGAGCGTCGAGAGGTCGCGCCCGTCGACGACGACTCGGCCGCCGCTCGGCGTGTCGAGCGCGCCGAGCAGGTTGAGGAGCGTCGACTTGCCGCAGCCGGAAGGCCCGACGAGCGCGGTGAACGACCCGGGCGGAAGCTCGAACGAGACGTCCGCGAGCGCCGCGACGCCGCACGCCCCGGCCGGCCCCGGGTATTCCTTCGACACGCGCTCGGCCGCTACGTGGGCGCCCACGCGGCGAGGATACTGACCCCGCGGATCAGGACCGCGGCGCGAGCGGAAGCGTGAACGCGAACGTGGCGCCCGCGCCGGGGACGTCCTCGACCGCGATCCGTCCGCCCTGGGCCTCGACCGCGAGCCTGCAGAAGGAGAGCCCGAGCCCGCTCCCGCTCTCCTTCTCGCGCCCCGACGCGAACATCTCGAAGAGGCGTCCGCGCAGCTCCTCCGGGACTCCCGGCCCCGTATCGCTCACGACGACCCGCAGCCAGTCCGCGCCGTCGAGGGCGGCCGCGACGCGCACGGAGCCCTCGCGCGGCGTGAACTTGACCGCGTTGCCGACCAGGTTCTGCAGCACGCGCATCGTCAAGGCGCGGTCGGCCCACGCCTCGGGCAGCCCGGCGGGCACGGCGCTCTCGAGCGAGAGGCCCCGCGGCTCGGCGAGCGGGCGCTGCAGCTCGAGGACCTCGGCCACGAGCGCTCCGAGCGCGACGCGCTCCGGCGCGACCGGCATCAGGCCCTCCTCGAGCCGGCTCACGTCGAGGATCGTCTCCACCATCGTGACGAGCCGGCGGCCGTTCGTCTGCGCGATCTCGAGCACGCGCCGCTGCGCGGGAGTCAGCCCGCCGCCCGTCAGGAGGAACTCCACCGACCCGAGCACGGAGCTGAGCGGGTTCTTCAGGTCGTGCACGATCGTGCGCGTCAGGTTCTCGCGCAGCTCCTCGGCCTTCTCGAGCGCTTCCTGCGCGCGCTTGCGCTCCTCGATCTCGCTCCGCGCCTGCTCGAAGAGGCGTGCGTTCTCGAGCGCGATCGACGCGAGCTGCCCGAAGCCGGAGAGGAGCGAGACCTCGGCGTCGCCGAACCGGCGTCCGCTCCGCGCGTCGTGGGCGACGCCGAGCGCGCCCGCCACGCGGCCGCCCGAGCGGAGCGGCACCGCGAGCATCGCCCCGAAGGTGCCCGCGGGCACCTGCGGCGAGCGACCCGGCCACGCGTCGTAGTCCTCGATCGCAACGGTCTCGCCCCCGCTCCAGGCGTGCCCGACCGCTCCCTCGTTCGGCTCCGCGAAGCGGTCGCGCGGCCGGCTGCCGATCCAGACGCGGCACTCGAGCCGAGCGCCGCCTTCGGTCTCCAGGTAGAGGAATCCATCCGGCGTGCCGAGCAGCTCCGTGGATCGCGCGACGAGCGCCTCGAGCAGCGCGCCGAGCTCGAGCCTGTTCATCAGGCCGAGCGCGGTTTCGTGGAGGGACGTGAGGTGCGCGGTCTGCACGAGAAGCTTCTTTTCTTCGCAATTATCCGTGCACGTGCGCGGGCCACCAACGACGGGCTCCTACGTATCATCGAGGGCAGCGATGCTCGCGAGTCTCGGCGATCTCTACCGGCACCGTGCGCTGATCGGGGTGCTCACGGCGCGCGAGCTGAAGGCGCGCTATCGCGGGAGCGTGCTCGGCTTCTTCTGGTCGCTCCTGAACCCGCTCCTGATGCTCGCGGTCTACACCGTCGTCTTCCAGGTGCTCTTCCCGAGCCGCGCGCTCTCGACGCGGCCGTATGCGCTCTTCCTCTTCACGGGTCTCCTGCCGTGGACGTGGCTCGCGGGAGGCCTGACGGACGCCGCCGCCTCGCTCCCGACGCACGGAGCGCTCCTCAAGAAGATCCTCTTCCCGGCGGAGGTCCTCCCGACGGTCGCCGTCCTCGCGCAGGGTGTCCACTTCCTCCTCGCGCTCCCGGTGCTCCTGGCGGCGCTGATCGCCGGAGCCGCGGGGGCCTTCGGGACGCGGATCGCGCTCGGTCTCCCGCTCCTGCAGGCGCCGGTCCTCCTCGTCCTGCAAGGGCTCTTCCTCCTCGGCACCGGGTTCTTCCTCGCGGCGCTGACCGTCCACTTCCGCGACGTGCGCGACATCCTCGGGACGATCCTCTCCCTCTGGTTCTTCGCGACGCCCGTTCTCTACTCGCTCCGGGACGTCGCGTCGCCGCGCCTCCTCGCGGTACTGAAGTGGAACCCGGTAGCCCCGCTCTTCGAGGCATGGCACGACGCGCTCTTCTACGGGCGCTGGGTCGACGCCAGGACGTGGGGAATGGCGGCCCTGGTGTCGCTCGCCGCGTTCGCCCTCGGCTACGCATTCTTCGACCGGCTGCGCGACTCGTACGCGGAGGCGGTCTGAGCGCGCCCGCCGTACGCTGCGAGCGCGTCTCGAAGCTGTACCGCCGCTTCGGCAAGACGCGCGCCTTCGGCACGCTGAAGTCGGCGCTCCTCGGCCGCGGTCTCTCCGCGGCGCTCGCGCCGTCGGACGTCGTGCCCGCGCTGACGGACGTCAGCTTCGAGGTGGCGAAGGGCGAGACGTTCGGCGTCATCGGCGCGAACGGCTCGGGGAAGTCGACGCTCCTGAAGCTCGTCGCGGGGATCCTGAAGCCGACCTCGGGGCGGCTCGCCGTCTCGGGCAAGGTCTCGGCTCTGATCGAGCTCGGCGCGGGCTTCCACCCGGAGATCTCGGGAAGCGAGAACGTCGTCATCAACGGCGTCATGCTCGGCCTCTCGCGGAAGGAGATCGAGCGGAAGCTGCCGGAGATCGTCGCCTTCGCGGGCCTCGAGGACTTCATCGACCAGCCGGTGAAGACGTATTCCTCCGGGATGTACGTCCGCCTCGGCTTCGCGGTCGCGGTCCACGTCGACCCGGAGATCCTCGTCGTCGACGAGGTCCTCGCGGTCGGCGACGAGGCATTCGCGCGCCGCTGCCTCGACACGATCCAGGAGTTCGCGGCGCGCGGGAAGACGATCTTCTTCGTGACGCACTCGCTCGCGCTCGTCGAGGAGCTGTGCGACAGGGTCCTCTACCTGAAGGAAGGCCGTGAGGCCGGAATCGGGGAGCCGCGCGAGATGCTCGCGCGCTACCGGCTCGACGTCTCGGAGGAGGAGGGCGAGCGCCTCGCGGCCGAGCACATCGTCGACCAGAGGCATCTCGCCGCGGCGCCCGCCGAGCCCGTTCCCGGCCCGGCCTCCGAGCCCGCCCCGGAGCGCGCGCGCCGCTGGGGCGACCGCTCCGCGGAGATCACGGCGTGCCGGCTCCTCGACGCGAACGGCGAGGAGCGCTACGCGTTCCGCTGCGGCGAGCCGCTGACGATCGAGATCTCCGCGCGCCCGAGCCGCCCGCTCTCCGACTTCGTCTTCGGCGTCGGCCTCTTCACGCCCGAGGACGTCTGCGTCCACGGCACGAACACCGAGATCGACGGCCTCGTCCCGGGGCGCTTCGAGGCGCCGGCGGTCGTGAGGCTCGCGCTCCCGCGCTGCGAGCTGGGGGCGGGGACGTACCTCGTCGACGTCGCCGTCCACGCGAAGAACGGCACGCCGTACGACTACTGGCGGGGCGCGATCCGCCTCCACGTCTCCTCGCCGTCGCGCGACGCGGGCGTCTATCGGCCGGAGAGGCGCTGGAGCTCCAGCGGAGGCGTGAGCTGGAGCTGAAGGCTTTGCGGTTGCTCCTTGCGGCAGCGGCGATCCTCCTCGTGATCGAGCCGGGACGCGTGCCGCTCTTCGAGCCCGACGAGGGGCGCTACGCCGAGATCCCGCGCGAGATGCTCGCGAGCGGCGACTTCGTGACGCCGCGCCTGAACGGCGTCCTCTACTTCGAGAAGCCGCCGCTCCATTACTGGAGCGTCGCGGCGTCGTTCGCGCTGTTCGGCCAGAGCGAGCTCGCCGCGCGCCTGCCGTCGCGGATCGCGTCGCTCGGGATGGTCGGCCTCGCGTTCCTCTTCGCGCGCCGGCGCTGGGGCGAGCGCGCCGGTCTTCTCGCCGGCCTCGTCCTCGCGACGTCGGCCCTGGTCGTCGCGCTCGCGCGCATCACGCTGATCGACCCATCGCTCTCCCTCGCGATGACGGGGGCCGCGTTCGCGTTCGCGGCGTTTCAGGAGCACGAGGCGAAGGGCGACGCGCGCCGGGCGCGCCGCGCGCTCTTTTCGCTCCACCTCTCGTGCGCGGCGGCGGTGATGCTGAAGGGGCTCGTCGGGATCGTCCTCCCGGGCGCGGCGATCGTCCTCTGGGCGCTCCTGGCGGGGCGCCTCCGGATCGTGCCGAGGCTCTTCGCGCCGGGACCGCTCGCTCTCTTCCTCGCGCTCACGATTCCGTGGCACGTCCTCGTCGCGATGCGGAATCCCGACTTCCTCTCCTTCTACTTCGTCCACGAGCACCTCCAGCGCTTCGCGACGAAGACGCACCGGCGCGCCGGCTCGCCGCTCTATTTCGTCGGCGTGCTCCTCGGCGGCTTCCTGCCCTGGTCCGCGTTCCTCGGGAGGATCGCCGACGCATTTCCGGGCCGCGGGCTCGCGCGCCTCCGCGCGAACCCGACGGAGGCGTTCCTCCTGGTCTTCTCGGCGACGGTCTTCCTGTTCTTCAGCGCGTCGAGGTCGAAGCTGATCCCGTACGTGGAGCCGATATGGGCGCCGCTCGCGGTCCTCCTCGCGGTCGGGCTCGCGCGCGCGCTCGAGCGGGGGGCGGCGATGCGTGTCGAGCGCGCCCTCACGGCCGCGCTCTTCGGGCTCCTCTTCGCGGGGTCCCTCGCGTTCGGCGTCGGCGGCGGCTACGCGGCGCGCTTCGGCGTGACGGCGCCCGCGCTCCTGGTTCTCGGCTCGCTCCTCGCTGGCTTCTTGCTCGCGCTCTGGTCCCGACCCCTCGCTCTCGCGCCGTCCCTCGCGGCGCCTTGGCTCGGCCTCGTCCTCGGCGGGCTCGCGGCGCTGCCGGCCGTGGCGCGCGCGATCACGCCGTGGCCGCTCGTCTCCGCCGCGCTCCGCGAGGGGGGACCGCTCTGGCAGCGCGGGCACTACGTCGAGGTGCTGCCGTTCTACCTGAAGCAAACGACTCCGGTCTCCGACCTCGGCTGGAGCGAGCTCGACTTCGGCCGCGCCCACCTCGAGCGCGCAGCGGCGCTGGTGCCGTCTTCGGCGGCCCCAGACCCCCGGCGCGCAGCGGCGCCGGGACTCTTCCCTTCCGACGAGGAGTTTCGCGCCGCCTGGAACGGACCCGCGCGATTGCTCGTCGTGACGCACGCGGATCACCTGAAGAACTGGAGCGACCCGCGCCTCGCGCTCTCGCCCCCGGTGGTCCTCGCGCGCGAGGCGAACGGGAAGCACTTCCTTCTCGCGAACCGATGAGGCCCGCGCTCTTCCTCCTCCTCGCGCTCCTCCTCGCGGCGGGCGGCACCGCGCTCGTCTTCGACCACATGCGCGGAGACAGCGCGACGATGGACGAGCCGTTCCACGCGCTCGCGTCCGCCGAGTACGCGGTCTCCGGCACGTACTACGCGAACCTCGAGCACCCGCCGCTCGCGAAGCTCCTCGCGGGCCTCTCGCTCCGGGCCGCGGGCGCGCGCGCGCCCGCGATCCCGCGGCCGTTCGCGATCGAGCGAGCCGAGCAGCCCCTTCATTTCGCGCGGACGAACACCCTCACACCGCGTGCCCTCTTCGCGGCGGCGCGGCTGCCGTTCCCGTTCCTCCACCTCCTCCTCGTCCTCCTCGCGGCGTTCGCCGCGCGCGCGTTCGCGGGCGACGTCGCGGGGCTCGGGGCGGCGGCGCTCCTCGCGTTCGAGCCGAACCTGATCGCGCACGCGGGAGTCCTCCACACCGACGCCGGCGCGGCTCTCCTCCACACGGCCGTCGTCGTCCTGGCGCTCCTCGCGCTCGAGAGACGCTCGTACCTCGCGTGGGCGGCGTGCGGGATCTCGCTCGGCCTCGCGCTCGCGATGAAGTTCTCCGAGGTCTTCCTCGTCCCGCTGCTCCTCGTCCTCGTGCTGATGTCCCGGCTCGCCGAGGCGCGCCGCACGGGGCGCCCGCGCGATCCGGTCCGCCCGCTCGCCGCGCTCGGCGTGACGCTTCTCCTCGCGCTCGCGACGCTCTTCGCGACGTACGCCGCCGCCATGCGCCACATGCCCGAGCCGGAGGCGGAGCGCGCCGTCACGACGTTCCTCGCCTCGCGCGGCGCGCCTCCCGCCGCGACGGAGAGAGTCCTCCGCCTCACCCGCGCGACGCCGGAGCTCGGCCACTACGTCGCCGGGCTCTACGGCATCGCGCTCCAGAGCCGCGCCGGCGGCGGCATCAACACCCTGCGCGGGAAGGTCTCGGTCGGCGGCTTCTGGGACTACTTCTTCGTGGCGTTCGCGGTGAAGGCCGCGCTCGGCTTCCTCTTCGTGCTCCTCTCCGCGCTCGTCCTCCTCCTCGCGCGGCGCCGCGTCGCGGATTTCCCGCTCGCGGGCCTCCTCGTCGCGGCGGCCTGCGTCTTTCTCCCCGTCATCGGCACGTCCTACAACATCGGCGTGCGCCACGTGCTGCCCGCGGTGCCGCTCCTCGCGATCGCGGCGGCCGTCGTCCTCGCGCGCGCGCTCCGGCCGGGCGCGGCGGTCGCGATCCTCGCGATCGGGGCGTCCCTCCAGCTCGCCGAGACGCTGCGCGTCCACCCGCACGAGCTCTCCTTCTTCAACGCGCTCGCGGGCGGACCCGGGCGCGGCGCCGAATGGCTGAACGACTCGAACCTCGACTGGGGGCAGGACCTCGACCGTCTCTGCGCCGAGCTGACGGCTCGCGGCTGGGAGAAGGGCGCGACGATCGCGTACTTCGGGGGCGGCGACCCGACCGCCTCGTGTCCTCTCGCGCGCCTCTACGCGCCCGGCGCGACGCCGCTGTCGCCCGGCATCTACGCGGTCTCGTCGTACATCTTCTGCTGCGCGTCAGAGCTGATGGACTTCCGCGGCCGCCCCGAGCTGGCGAGCGGATACCGCGCGCTCCGCGAAGCCCTCGCCTCCCGCGGGAAGCTCGTGGCCCGCGTGGGATACTCGATCCTCATCTACCGTCTGGAGTGATCCCCGCTTTGAAGCTGTCGATCGTGATGCCCGCGTACAACGAGCGGAGGACGATTCGCGAGATCGTCGGCCGCGTCCTGGCCGCGGACGTCGGCGCGCTCGAGAAGGAGCTCGTCATCGTGGACGACGGCTCGAAGGACGGCACGCGCGACATCCTCCGCGAGCTCGACGGGAAGGACGGCGTCCACGTCCTCTTCCAGAACACGAACATGGGGAAGGGGGCCGCGGTCTGGGCGGGGTTGCGCGCCTCGACGGGGGACGTGGTCGTCATCCAGGACGCGGACCTCGAGTACGACCCGGAGGAATACAAGGTCCTGCTCGCGCCGATTCTCCAGGGCAAGGCCGACGTCGTGTACGGCTCGCGCTTCCTCGGGCACCCGCACGGCCACCGCGTGCTCTACTTCTGGCACACGGTCGGGAACCGCCTCCTGACGCTCATGTCGAACACGTTCACCGACCTGAACCTGTCCGACATGGAGACCTGCTACAAGATGATGACGCGGGAGATCGTCGGCCGGCTCGACCTCCAGAGCAAGCGCTTCGGCATCGAGCCCGAGATCACGTGCAAGGTCGCTCGGATGCGCGCGCGCATCTTCGAGGTCCCCGTCTCGTACAGCGGGCGCACGTACGAGGAGGGGAAGAAGATCGGCGTGAAGGACGGCTTCCAGGCCGTCTGGACGATCCTCCGCTACTTCCGGTGGGAGGCTCCGAAGGGCGACGTCGGCGCGATCACGCTCCGGCGGATGTCGAAGCTCGGCTCGTACAACGAATGGCTCCACAAGCGCTTCGAGGGCTGGCTCGGGAAGAGGATCCTGGAGGTCGGCTCGGGCGTCGGGAACCAGACGCGCTTCTTCGCGGAGAGGGAGCGCGTCATCGCGTCGGACATCGAGGCGCACTACCTGCGCGAGCTGGGCGCGAAGTTCGAACGGCGCTCGAACGTCCGGATCGGGTCCTTCCGGTTCCCGCTGACGGAGAAGGACCGCGAGGACCTCCTCGCGGAGCGCATCGACACGATCGTCTGCCTCAACGTCCTCGAGCACATCGAGGACGACGCCTCGACGCTGCGCGATTTCGCGCGCGTCCTCCCGCCGGGCGGGCACCTCGCGCTCCTGGTGCCGGCGCTTCCCGCGCTCTACGGCACGCTCGACCAGCACCTGAACCACTTCCGCCGCTACTCCGCGGACGAGCTGCGCTCGAAGGTCACGGAGGCCGGCTTCGCCGTCGACACGGTCCGCTTCCTGAACCGGCCCGGCGTCTTCGGCTGGTGGCTCAACTCGCGCGTCCTGAAGAGGAAGGTGCTGCCGAGCCGTCAGCTCTCCGCGTTCCGCTTCCTGCTGCCGCTCCTCGCGCTCGAGGAGAAGAGCCCCCCGTCGTTCGGGATGTCGCTCCTCGTCCTCGCCACGAAGACGTGAGGCGCTCCGCGGCGCCTCTCGCGCTCGCCGCCGTCCTCTTCCTCTTCGCCGTCAGGTTCCACGCGCTCCTCATCGGCGGAGTCCTGACGTTCCGCGACGCGGGCTATTTCTTCGGGCCATGGCGCACGCTCTTCGCGAGGCAGGTCACGTCGGGGATCCCGCCGGTCTGGATCGACGCCGCGTCGTGCGGCCGCGCGATGGCCGCGAACCCGAACGCCGGGGTCTTCTGGCCGCTCACGTGGGCCGTGCCCGCGATCGGCACGACGGGCCTCGTCCTCGCCGACTTCGCGCTCCTCCTCCTCGCCGTCTTCGCGGCGCTCCGGATGCTCGGCCTCTCCCCCGTCTCCGCGGCGGCGGGCGCGACCGTCGTGCTCTTCTCGGGCGTCGCGCAGACGCTGCCGATCGTCTTCACGTCGCTCGCCGCGCTCGTGCCGGTGCCGATCGCGCTCGCGGCGGTCGCCACGGTCGATCCGACCCGCCCCGCGCAGGCTCTCCGGCGCTCCGCGATCGCGGGCGGGGCGCTCGGCCTGTCGTATTTCGGCGGGGAGCCTGTGATCACGCTCGTCGCGGGCGTCTCGTGCGCCGCGCTCGCGCTCTGGCGCGGCGCGCTCGAGGTCCGCGACTTCCACCGCGCGACCCTTCGCCTGGCTCTCTTCGGAGTCACGGCCGCGGCGTCGCTCGGCATCGCGGCCGCGCAGCTCGCTCCCGCCGCGGGAGAGCTCGCGCGCTCCGCGCGGGGCGCCGGGATGCGTCCCGAGCACGGAGCGCTCTACTGGTCCGTCGAGCCGGCGCGCGCGCTCACGCTGCTGGAGCCGCGGCTGACCGGTGACCCGTTCGCCCAGGACGCGGAGGACTACTGGGGCGCCGGCACGTTCGACGCGGGCAACCCCTACTTCTACGACCTCGCGCTCGGCCTCGTGCCGCTCGCGCTGGCGCTCGCCTCCGCGGCGGATCCGCGCGGGCTCGGCGCGCTCGGCATCGCGGCGCTCGGCGCGGTGCTCTCGTGCGGGCGGTACCTGCCCGGCTACCGCCTCCTCGCTCCGAGCCTCTCGATCTTCCGGTATCCGGAGAAGTGGTGGGCGATCACGACGCTCGCGCTCGCCGCCGCGGCGGCCGTCTCCCTCGACGCGATCGCCGCGCCCGCGACGCGGGCGAGGACGCTCCGAAGGCTGGCGCTCGCGGCGGGGCTCCTCGCCGCCGTTCTCCTCGCCGGCGCCGGCCTCGGAGCGCTCTCGCCGGAATCGCTGAAGCGCTTCCTCTTCGCGCTCCGTCTCGGGGCCGGGAGCGCGGACGCCGCGCGGATCTCGAGGCTCCTCGTCCCGCTCCTCCTCTCGGGCGCGGTGTCGATGCTCCTCGTCGCCGCGCTCGCCGCGCTCGCCGCGCTCGTTCCTCCTCGACGCGGGGCGGCGCGTCGTGGGGTCCTGTCCCGTGTCGTCTCCCGAGATCCTGGATCGTCAGACGCCGGCCTCGCGCGCGGTCGCGTCGGCCCTCGGAGCGGGGCGCTTCTACGACGACGGCGCCGAGCGCCCCGAGGTGGCCGTCGCGCGCGCGCGTCAGGCGGGCGGGTACGACCCGCTCCGCCCCGAAACCGGCATCTACGCCGGGATCCGCTATGCGGGCGAGAGCGACGTCGACCGGATGACGCCGGCGCGCTCCGCGGAATGGGCGCGCTCGACCGCGCTCCTGCCGTGGGGCGAGGAGAAGGTCGCGCGCCTGCGCGGGGCGGGCGTGACCGTCGTCCGCACGCAGGGAGAACCCCCGGATCCGGAGGGCGTCGCTCAGATCGTCCGCGACGGAACCGACCGCGTGCTGAAGATCCTCCGAACGCGCGCGGAGCTCTCGCTCGCCCGCGAGGCCCTGTTCGTCACGCCCTCTTCGAACCCGCGCGCCCTCTTCACTCCGAAGGACCCCCTCGCCTCCGCGATCGTCGAGACGGAGGGGGAGGCGGGGGCGCGAACGTTCGCGGCCGGCCTGACGCGAGCGCGCGTCGAGCTCGACGGGCCCGGGCTCCTCCTCGTGGCGCGCACCTTCGACCCGAGCTGGCACGCGCGCGTCGACGGGGTGCCCGCGCGCCTCCTCCGCGCGGACGGCTTCCTCGCGGCGCTCCTCCTCCCGCCCGGCACGCACGACGTGGAGCTCCGGTACGTCAACCCGCTCCTCGCTCTCGGCGGGATCGTCTCCGCGCTCACCGCGCTCTCCCTCGCGGCCGTGCTGCGGCGGACGAGACCGCGATGAGCCGCCGGCTCCTGCCGCTCGCGGGCGTCCTCGCGCTCGCGCTCGTGCCGTACGGAGGCTTCTTCTCGCCGCGGGTGCCTGCGGGGCGCGACCTTCTCTACTATTTCTATCCGCTCAAGCAGCACCTCGCGGACGCGGTGCGCGCGGGCCAGGTGCCCTGGATCGACCCGTTTCACTGGGGCGGCCTGCCGCTCCTCGGGGCGCCGGGCGTCGCGTCGTTCGATCCGGGCAACCTCCTCTTCCTCGTTCTCCCGCTCGGGGCCGCGGCGAAGGCGTGGATGCTCCTCCGCCTCGCGATCGGCATCGCCGGCTTCGCGGCATTCGCGCGCAGGCTCGGGCTGACGCCTTCAGGAGCGGCCGTCGCGGGGCTCGCGTTCGGGCTCTCTGGCGCGAGCGTCTCGACGGTGCCGTTTCTCCCGACGTCATCCGCCTTCGCGCTCGTGCCCTGGGTCGCGGCGTTCGCGCTCGACCTCCGCCGCGCGCCCGGCCTTCGCACGGCGTTGCCGCTGGCGCTCGCCGGGGGCCTGGTGATCCTCGCGTCGCTGCCGGAGGTCCTGCTCCACGCGGGCCTCGTCGCGCTCGTGCTCTCGATGCCCGAGCGAGGCGCTCGACGCGGCGGGCTCCCGCGCCTCGCGGGCGCAGCGTTCGCCGCCCTTCTCCTCGCGCTCGGGCTCGGAGCGGCCGCCCTCGTCCCCGGCGCCGTCTCCGCCGCAGGCACCGTGCGCGGCCCGGGCGGCGGCACGAACCTGGAGTTCGCGTCGGCGGGCGCGCTCCCGGTGAAGCGTCTGCCCGGGCTCCTTTCCGACGAGCTCGGTCCTGACTGGGCGGCGGGCGCGCCCGACCCCGCGACTCCCTATCCGTATCTCCCGTCGATCACGCCGGGGCGAGTGGCGCTTCTCCTCGCGCTTCTCGGGCTCGCCCTCGGCGGACCCGGCCGCCTGCGGGCGGGCCTGCTCGTCGCCCTCGGGCTCCTCCTCGCGGTGGGACGCGCGACGCCGTTCTTCGCGGCCGCCGTGACGCTCTTCCCGCCGCTCGCGTCGCTGAGGTATCCGGAGAAGCACGCGATGCTCGCCGGCTTCGGCTTCGCGTTCCTCGCCGCGCTCGGAATCCGCCGTCTCGAGCGCGCGTTCTCGGATCGCGCGCGGCGGCTCGTGCTGCCGCTCCTCGCCCTCGCGATCCTCGTCGATCGCGGGCGGATCGCGCGCCGCCTCGTCGAGACCGCGGGCCCGGAGACCCTCGACGCGCCTCCCGCGCTCCTCGCCGCGCTGCCTCGGGCCGCGCCGGGCGCCCCGCCGCCGCGCCTCTTTCACGTGGACAGCTACGCGCCGGTTCCCGCGTACGACGTGCGCGACCTCGCCGCCGCGACTACGCGCGAGCGTCGGCGTCACCCGATTACGCGACGCTCTTCGGCCGCGCCTACCTCTTCGAGCTCGACTACGACCTCTCGCTGCCGCTCGCGGGGTTCGAGTGGACGCGCCTCCTCCAGCACGCGGTGCCGGCCGGCGGACCGCTGCCGGAGCGGATCCTCCGATCGTGCGGCGTCGCGGCGGAGGTCGTCTCGAGGCGGGACGGCGACCGCTTCACGCCGCGCCTCGGCACGTTCCGCGCCCCTCTCGCGCCGTACCGCTTCGCGCGGCGCGCCGTCTTCGACCCGGACGGGCGCCGTCTCTTCCGGCGGGCGCTCGACGAGGCGTTCGACCCCGATACCGCGTACGTGTCGGCCCGCGGCGCCCCGGCCGCTCTCGTGAAGGGCACCATCCTCCGCGCGCTCGACCTGCCGTCCGCGCTGACGCTCGACGTCGACGTCCCGACCGGCGGCACGGGAATCGTGATGGTCTACCGCCTCCTCGCCGCGACGACGGACGCGACCCTCGACGGCCGCCGCGTGACGCCCCGCGACCT
>WNFL01144800.1_pt4 | contig 27720 bp, 40 predicted proteins | sample 5400361 | NCBI WGS metagenome assembly WNFL01 (sample SAMN13153351, study PRJNA577476) | soil metagenome | isolation source: 40 cm soil on Douglas fir-dominated hillslope | place: USA:California | collected 2013-09-17
GTCGTTCCGCCAACTAACAAAAGCAACAACCCATTTGTGCCCCGAGTAGAACCAGAGCGCCCTCCACCACTTCCCCTGAGAAAAAAAACGGATCCATCGGGTGCAGTCTCTATGCCCGGCGCGGCAAGCGCTGCGCAGGCCCCTCTGATTCCCTCGGTATCACCTAATACGCAATCACCCCCGAACTTGACTTGGACGCACGATTCTAATATCTACGATCCATTCGCCGTCTACTACCCGAACCGAGACTTCATCCCTCCTTCCAAAGAACTGACCAACGTTCTCTCCTCGGTAACCGGTCACTTCGAGTCATCCCGTGTCATCCAAGAATCCCGATCCTCACTACCCGTCCTTCGCTCCGGGATGGAGGGCAAGTTATCTGAGCTCCGCTTTGCCCAGTCCTCCTCCGACTCGTCGTCCATACTCGCATCAAGTCGAGATGAACAGAAAAGGCGTGCCGAAGAGCATTCGCAGAAGATCTCCCATTTGTACTCAACGAGCCAATTCGAAGCAGCGGGCCGTTTGGAGAAGGAGTACCAGGATTACGAGAAGCAACTGATTCGAGAGAACAAGGAGCGCGAGTTTGAGCAGTGGAAGCAGCAGTACTGGAGTCCCGCGAGGGATCACCTGTTCACTGAACTCGAGAAGGTCTTCGCGGAATACGCGATTCTGGAGGGCTTGCTCAAAACAGAGGTCGGAACTGCACTTGGACAGGTACCCAGGATCAAAGTGGATGCTTTGGAAGCTGTCCGGGCCCTTGAGCAAATTGCGGACTTGAGGGATCGAGTTGGTTATGAAGGACTCGACAATCTGGAGGACGACGTCAGGAAGAGGGATCATGATCTCAAAGTAGAGGCCGGTCTTGATGCAGCAGAAAGAGCTGGTACTTGGGGCACATCGGAAATCGTAAGTCGCGGTTGTAGTGTCCATCCCTCGGCTCAAACATTTTCTCGCAGTTGGACAAGAAGAAGGAACTTCAGGATAGTGAAGCAAAGCAAGAACGCTCTAGAAGCAAGGTTCAACGCAAATCGACTTTTTACGAGTTGACCATCAATGCACTTTCCACGGCCCTAGCCCAGGTAGAGGAGGACAAGACCGCGCTCATCAACTGCCTTCAAACCATCAGAGCCTCCATTCCGGAAACATTGACGTTTGGAGAAGGAGAGGCCGAGCAAAGGACTGGAAACCAGACGGCGATTCAAACTGCACTGCCATCGATGGAACTCACGAACCAGCTCTACTCCGCTACGGAGAAGATCGCCTTACTGGTGGGCATTGCGGAAGACATCCGTGGGGAAATGCATTCGTTGCGCCAGAAGGAAACCCGCGAAATCCATGAGCAGGTGATGGCGGAGCTTGTGTATGAGGAGAACAAAGCCGGACGGGGTGCGCAGGTACTACTTGGGCGTGGGAAGGCTCTCCGGGACCGCGCAGAACAGGATAACGAAAGGATTGAAGCGGAGTATCGGGATCGAGTCAAAGTGTATCGTGAACGGACGAGCGAGGCGACTGAGCCGATACAGCAAGTCTTACGAAGATACAAGGACGAGGAAACCAGTGTACGCGCGCGCTTGATGCAGCCACTCGTCGACGTCGGTGGAACAAACGCTCCACTGGGAGGACAAGAAAATATCTCCAACATATATAGGAACCAATAATAGTCAACGGGTTGGTGCAACACTGGTACTTATTAGGCTGATTCATTTGTTGTTGTTGCTGTTGTTGCAATTATCTAATATTTCATTTTTGGAATCGACCCGAAGTGTATGCACGAGGCGGGAAAATAACAAAAATTTGATTCTTGATCCCCGCCACATCCCTGTGCATCTATGGTCCCTCCTGGACTTGAAGACCAGCTTGCTGGAGCGCATTATGAGGTCTTCGCCGTCGGCGGCGACGTCAACACCGAATGGCTGCCCGACCATGGCACTAAGGACTTTACAAACGCGTTTATTGCCGACGAGAAGAACAAGAAGGTATGTGTATGTGGGCTTCGTCCTCATGGAACGGAAACCAATAAGCGCCATCCGTCGTCGAATGTCAGATTTTGTTGGGATGGAAGAAGCGCGGGTTCGCAAAGGCGATGTACGTAACCATAACCTTCTAATCGATCGCAGCCATTCGGACCTGTCCCACATAGGTGGAATGGTTTTGGAGGGAAGGTTGACCCTGGCGAAACAAATGCTGAGGCTGCGCTGCGCGAGCTCAAGGTGAACGTTCGCCCCCTGTAACAGGAACGATGTAAAAACTAACTGCATTCTCAGGAAGAGGCAGGCATATCAGCTCCGTTGCAGCACTGGGGATTCCTTTACTTCCAATCCATGGGACATCCCTATGCACACCGAATCAACGTGTACCGTGCATACAATTGGTCCGGCGAGCCAACCGAGTACGTGCGTTCTCAACCCGGGATCTTGAACCCCTGATATATCCATGTCCAACATAGGACAGAAGAAATGAAGCCAGCATGGTTTGAATTTCGTCCATCCACCGAACCGGTGACTGAAACCGACGCGGAGCCTAGTGTGGAAGGGACTTCTGTTCCGTGGGACAAGATGTGGGAGGACGACAAGTTTTGGCTGCCACTCATATGGGACCGCGGGCGTCAGTTTGTCGGGCGAGCTGACTTTTCAGAATTCGGGGACATAACCAAGGACGCCACGTCCGAGGGCGAGGGAGCTTCCATGGTTCGATGGTGGTTTGCTACTGTTGATCCAGGGATGATCGGCGCACGGCCTGAGCCAGGGATGATTGACGCACAGCCTGACTCGGGTAACCAGGCTCGACCGAGCGCACTTTGAAACTAGAGCTGAGAAGTAATAGACGGAATACATACTTACACATTGCTACCTATCTAGGACTCTTGATAAACTGACCTCGCGAACACAGTTGGGTGGTTCTATTTGATCGCGGCCGTTTCAGCGATTATTCTCCGCTGCCTATGGGCGATCGGGTCACATGCCTCATGAGTGGGATACATACGAGCATACGAGTTGGTCGAACTGTCGTTAGACACTATTTCCACTTGTCCCCCAACTTCATTCCTTCTGAACCGACTTGAAGGCCGCCAAACGTACCCAGCGACGAGGAGGGCGGTCGATATTCATTCTTTTTCCTCTTTCAGTCAATCTTTCTATCCTCCGGCAGTCATGCACATTTCTCCCCGCGTCAAATCTGTGCTTGCTCATGTCATGCTATTCCTGTTCCACAGAGAGCGCCCTCTAGCTCAAGGTACAAGTACAAGTAGCCACGTTATCGACTCGACAGAACATCGCCATGAGAAGTATGTCAGCAAAGTCGCTCAAATGGTCCAATTCGACAACAGCCTCAACGTCATCGATCCCATCTTCGGCCTCCTAGCATCACCAGTTGCATTACAAGGCCGAGGAGACGTGCATGATGTGGAATGTCTTCAAGTTCACGACCCCTTTCCTTTTTAGTTCACCAGACGGCATTGACCGATTGCGACAGATGGCAATAGCTGACATTGCTTTCACCAATGCTAAAAAGAGACACGACCTGGACGGGCAGGTGGCTGCGCTAATATACCGAGCGCTAGAGCGGAACACCGAGGAAGGTTCGTTTGCCGCCTTCCTCGGGTGAGGATGGCTGATGGCTGACAGAAATGGTCGCAGATGGTGTGAGGTCGGCACTGTGCACCAGTATGGAGGCCGTAAATCCAGAAATTGCAGCCCTGCAACAAATGCAAGACCCGGCAAGCATCGGTGCTACTCGATACAACCAAGCTATCATTCTGGAACTTTCCCGACAAATAAGTACCGTTGGCGGAGATCTTTTTAAGGCATTGGATGCGGTGCTGGAGAACAGTAGCGATACCGTCGGGGTCGGGGCCCAGCATTCATGCAATGAAGACCCCTGCATCTACTCCAATAATAGATCGCAGTTTACCGTGTCGCGTGACGAGATGGTCCAGTACGTCGTGAGGTGTATTGCCACAAGTGGGCCCCCCTTCGATTACTTCGCGGAGTCCCGCTGAACGCACCCCTCCCAACCAGCCACGATTACCATTACACCCACAGCATCAAATACAGTGTACGCGATTCTTCTGGGTTTCGGGATTCTGTGGCTAACTCGTCCCTCCGATCAATAGGCCGACATCTACGACCACCTCGGTTCAGAGCAGCTTGGGAAGCAATAATTGACATACGGGAGCCAATACCAGCAACGCCAACAGTCCTCAAGCTTCTCATTATACCCCTCCGCCAACCATAACTCCTGCTCTTACTCATTCACCAACAATTTCGCCTACTCCTACGCCCACTGGTGTTGATGAAAACCTCCATACGTTCTCCAAACAGCGTGTGTACTCGCAACCGCAGGCAGAAGCTGCAAGCAATTCGTGCCAGCAGCGACAGGCCGCACACAGTCGTTGGAGAGAGTAGGGCCCTTGGCCACTCTCTTTGATGCCCGAGACAGGGACAGGTTTTGAGTTGGTTTTTCACTTTGTCTGGGATCCTTGCGCAGAATTGACTCTGAAACACCACTGGGACTCGAGTCTAACGAAGGGAACCACAGTCTCGGGACAACAATCATCACATCTCAGAACGGTGTATCTTTCTGTATTACACTGTGTATACCCTTATACCCCCAAGGAATGGCTTTGGAATAGTAACCCGTGCATAGCCAAGGATTTACAAATATCATTACAATTGAGTTACAAACAATAGGGTCGGTCACAGTCAGGGGCTAATAAAGTCCGGGTAACTGAAAAGGATGATGTCCGTGTATAGTCCTTTATGACCACTTGCATCATGTCAAGAACTTCAAGACTCTTTTTAGAAGAAATTGGTTACTGCTACCATCACCAGGGAGAGGACAATACAACCATTCACTGTCGACCTTCGCCGTATCGCCCGTGTTGACCACGACCCCGACCCATGAGGGTTTCCGGTTCCATTCAAGGCCAATGTAATGCTTTCCGGTAAAGGGATAGACTGAGGGAACGTGAATACTTTGTTCGGATCGTACGCAGCTTTGATTTGCATGAGTCTGTCGATGTTCTGTCCGAAATATTGGGATTGCCACTCGGTTGCGTTCAACGTTGGGTCGATGTAGTTGGGGTCTACAAAGGGAGGAAATTCAGAATACGATGGAGGCAAACAGAGGGAGAGGAGAACTTGCAGGCCGCAGAGGGGGAGGGGGACAATGACGTGACCATGCCGTTGATGATGTCGATACCGTCCGTCGGGAATGGGCCGCCATTCTGAGCCGAGCCGTAGAACTGGATGACAAGGAAGGCATTTCGATGGGCGTATGATGAATATGTAGCGTCGGCAGTCGCAATTGCTCCTCCATAATCTGCCAGGCATTCAATACAACGTGAGCTGACATGTGGGTCTACCACTCACTGTCGACTTCGATAAACCAATCAAGATCTGCTGAGACGCCCTTTGCGAAAAGGTATTGGGCCCACGAGTTGAGTGCGTCATCTTCGAAGACGGCACTGACAGTCAAAGACTACGTGAAGGGTCAAACAGTGAACCAGTGCAGAGCTTTATAACAGACTTTGGCAAAGAAGTTGTCGGGCTGAGCGGATTTATTTATTTAGAATTGGCTGTGCAATCGAGGGTTCGACATACCTTGTCCGGGGTGCTTGTCTGGAGAGGCAACCCCTGTGCATTGAATAGAAGTACATCGGTCCAGTTCGTATACGACCGGGCGTCCACTGCAGTGCCCGGAAATTGCGCGACTAAAGGCTGCACCAAAGAATTGAAAGAGTCCTGGGTCCCATAGTAATTCCCAGTTAGGGTTACTGAAATTGCAGAACCAGAACTAGCACCGAAGGCGAGTGCCATGCCCATCTCATTCGGCGCGTTGCGAACAAAGCTCTGGTAAGCTTTGAAGGCGGACACAAATGAGGTGGTGTTGGAGAACACCGGAAGGTTAATGTTGAAGGTGACTGTCGTATTTGGTGCGGGTAATGTGTCAAATACCCATTGAGTGACGATGCCATATGAAGGGGCCGCTCCGCGGAGAGCCTTGAACACTATCAGAGGCGAGATTCTTGTAAGAAGCACCCACTTACCCAGAATAGATCCGGGTGAGAGTCCTTACTGGCCGTGACAATAGTGCCGTTTGCGAGCACCACCTCAGCAGACACGACACGGTCCAGTAGCAACCCTCCGAAACGACTAAGAAAGCCATAGCCTCCATAGCTAGTGTGACCTCCGGATCCCACATTAGGACAAGTTCCATGGGGTAGCGCCCGCTGGCCGTTGTTCCACAAGTTGACCCCGACGTCACCCAATCTGTTCCCTGTCTGGACAGTGGCTTGCTGATGATCATTCGCATACGTGATATTCTTGAGAGCGCCCAAATCTATCACGAGGGACCCATCCTGCCCTCCAACGCCAAATGCGGCATATGAATGGCCGCCTGACCGAGCGACAACAGGAGTTTGCGTGTTTGCACCACATTTAACAGCCACTTGAATATCTTTCACGGAGGTTCTAAATATGGAGTGAGTGGTACCCCATTTGAGACAGGAAGTGGAAGATGGCGTACACTCCGACCACAGCCACGGGCGAGAAATGCAGCCGCGAGTTGAATGCCTGGGAGAGTTGGGGATAACTCGGATCGTTGGGGAATGCTACTTGAAGACCAGAGAGGCATGATTGAAGATCAGATTGGCGTGAAACGAGGCCATGGCACGACAAGACAAGGGCGAGGGTGAGGATGAGCGCGGCGGACTGAAACCGGGGCATGGCGGACAAGAAATAACAAGAGGTCGTAAAACGTGAAGAGTTGGTGGTCGTCAGGGCCGATGCGGCGGAGGACAGTGGTTAGCTCCAAATGTAAATGAAATCGAGGCTGGTTTGGTTCTTAGTTTGTCCACCACCTCCACCACTTCCCTCCACCACCGAGCCCAGATTTCAACGTGATGCCACCACGATTGAGCAAGAGACAGCAACGCGAACTTGAAGAAATCTCAGCCCTCGCGGCAGGTTCGCTTGCAAAGGCCGAGTCAGAGCCAGAAGAGGAAGAAACCATGGTGGCCAGTGGACGGAGTGGACCATCCAAGGCGGCTCCTAGTGTATTCTCTCTGGTACTTGGGTCGTTCACGGAAAATATTTGGCCTGTCTGACAAGGATCGCCAGCTTGCCGCACCAAACGAGAACATCGATGAGGAAGACGATGAGGAAGACGCGGGTTCAAAGATGCCGTTAGCATCTAAGAGGAAGGTAATTCAATAGTGACATACTTCAAATCCCCACTGTCGTGGATCGCTTTCTTCATTCCGTCAACCGCCAACCCAATGTCCCCCTACTCAAATATAACTTCGTTCCTATTCTTGTCTATAGAGACTAACCGAAGCGTCAAGTAGCACAAGAAAAAGAAAAAGAAAACATCTGCGGCTGCCCCCGCTGCAGACAATGTCATTGTATCCCAGGCTGGTCCTGAACCACCATCCACGCCGCAGCCTCGTCTACAAAAGCAACCAAAAGCGGAAAAGAAAGGAAAGGGTAGAGCAAAACCAGTCGATGATTTGGACCAAGCGCTAGCAGAACTGTCGTTAAAGTCAGGTTCCATCTCGGCCCTCGCATCTCATACAGAGTTTGACACAGTACCATATGACAGATATTCCGACATCAAACCAATTACGTGTAACGTTGCGACCAATAGCACTTTGCAAACCTTTTGCAGGCTCCTCCAAGTCGAGCCCAAATATCTTGATGCTGATGCGGAGATGCGCCGCTACTTCGGAAATAAAGTCATCAACTCTGCCGAAGGCTCAAACGCGCAAGCACGTGCACCAACTGTTCGGTCCATGCTGACACGGCCCAAGAAGATGTGGCCGCCAGCGTCAATGCGGAATGGACTGTCGCTGCGACCGCTTGCAGAGAGCGAACTTCCTCTGCAATCACAGGGTGGCGAGAAGTGGTTCACCGTGGAACATTCGAGTGGGTATCGATACGATCAGGGAATGTTTATGCAGGCTGTTGGGATGCTGGACCCCAACCATCTCTTCGCCATATGGAGGGAAGTGCCTTGGCATGTCGATACACTTATGCAAATAGCGGACGTTTTCCGTCAACAGGATGGTGAGCCGCTGTTCCAACTCGTTGCTAAATGGTACTCACAATCTGGCAGACCACTCCTCCTCCTCAGATACAGTCGAACGAGCGATATTCGCCTACGAAAAAGCCCTCGGTGGTGCTTTTAATGTGACGACCGGCGCATGCCGCCTCGATTTTCGTCGCATCGAGAACAGAGCATTCTTCTTGGCCATTCATCGAACTATTCTGTAAGTATTAACAGGGGTAGCTTGTCTCCATTCGCTTATTGTTTGAGTAAAGACATCTAGAACGGAGAGGATGCATGCGCACCGCGTTTGAATTTGCAAGACTTCTTTGGGCACTGGACCCTTGGACAGACCCTCATGGTGCTTTACTGCACCTTGATTTTCTGGTTCCAAAGACAAGAGAAGCCGGTTGGGCGTCAGAAGTGGAGAATGTATGGGAAACTCTACGCGGAAAAGGTGAAAAGTTAGCTCCTCTGCGGGCACTGCCGGGCTGGTGTTGGTCAAGGGCACTGACGTTGAAGGAGTCTGGTGACGAGGTAAGCATCGACTCGCCACGTACGCAATAATGTCCTTATGACCACATTAGGCTGCAGATGACGCTCTGAAGACGGCCATGATAGCACACCCTGAGGTAGTGACTCTTCTTGCAACGATGTTGGGTGTCGGAATACCTTCTAATGCCCGCGCTCCGGTCGCAATGAGCCGCTGGAAGTGAGCGCACATCAACAAAGTACCGGCACTGACTAACGTAGTGGGAGCAGTAGTACTGACAGTTCGGGATCGACGATCCACCTATGCGCGCACATCTACGCAAATCGCTCTATCTCCTTATGGAAACCACCCGAAACTCTCGCCTGGTTCACTCGCATTCTTCAACAAGTGGCGCACGAAATTGGAAGGAACACCTCGAGCCATCCGTTGCGAGCGGCCTTTCTTTCTTATGTCAATTCATCCCCTTCGGTGATCAAGGCCTTTGTGCGCCACGCTATTGTTTCCGACATCAAGGTGTTAATTCCATTCATGGGACCACTCATGGCATCCGCAGGCCAGTACAGCTACGACCCAGTACCACCATTGGACCCTTACACCACCTCTTATGACGACGATTACTTTAGCAGTGCTTCTCCCGAACCTGGCCGCGGAAAAGCAGCGGAGAGGGCGGCCGCTGCTCAAGGAGGACAACAAAGAGGAGCCGAAAGGATAGAAATAGACCCTGTTGGGTTCCTGGAGATGCTCGAAGGAGAACTTCAAGGGCCAGATCATGAGGTCCGAGCTCGTTTGCTGAACGCTCTCACGGAACCAATGGCAGACGTGGGCCTCCGACCACTCGAGCAGTGGATCAGGCAGAACCAGGCAATCGAAGCGCAGTACCCCAATGCTGCGCGGTTCTTACTCGCGAGCCGAGATGAGCAAAGGAGACTTCTGCAGGAAGCTGGTGTAGGGGAGGCAGGGGCTATTCCTGGCGGTGGTATCCACGTTCCAGGTGGCTACGCTGGGGATGTCATGGAAGAACAACAAGCCGAACAATCGTCTGACGAGACAGAGGAAGACGAGGATAGCAATGGAGAAGGCGAGGCTGTGAGTACACAATTGGAGACTCGAGCGCGCAAGGGAACATATTGTGACACAAGCTGATTGTTCACAGGCGCCAATTTTACCTGTGCGGCTTGCTCGTGGTATAATGAATCTGTTCTGGGGTCAACGAACCTCAGCACCTGAGGAGGGCTCTGAAGATGATGATGAAGACTTGCCACCGCTGTAAGCATCTCCGCCGGTTGCTTCCGGTGTGTATGACAGGGTACGGTTACAAGAAGCACCAGCAATGTATTTCATGTCAATTTGGTGAATTTCAGGAGTAATAATGACCGTATAGTGTCAACCATAGACGCCAGGAGAACCTGGGAAATTTTAGCGAAGGAAGACCTGAGAAGCGGAGAACCTGCTTTACTTTGTCCGTGGATGGGACTAGATTCGAATCTCGGATCAAAGCGGGAGATGTACAGTTGGCGCAGGCTCAGAAGCGGCTCCAGATAACGGTTGAATTGCAATATATGTCAACTGCAATGTGAGTAAGCTGCGGCTGACCTGCTGAGGTCCCAAATGTCCAGTTTCGTTGCAAAGTGATCTGCCATGCGCACGACCCGCACGACCTATCCTACGTCTCGCGAAGCATTTTCCTCCGACAACGGGCCCGAGCGTCGGGGCCATTCGGGTTGTTATGATAGTGAAAGAAGGGAGTCCAAATAACTACCCCGCGGTCTCGAGCAGCAAGCTAGACACTTGCCCGCAACACTTCCTCTCCTCCTCTTTCCCGTTCATTCTTCGCCTGGTCGCCTCCTTTGACTAGCCTAGCTAGGCTCTGTACCACCCTCCCTACTTTTCCCCTTCTTCTCGATCCATTTCTCTTGAATTCAAGTTGCGATGAGGGTCAAGCAACTTTGGGCTGTGATACCGCTTCCTTCCAAGCTCAAATTTGCTGCAAGTATCCCAATATTCAATTAATTCGGCTTACCACTGACGCCTATAAAAATCGATTCCAGTATTCTCGTGTAACACTCAATCTGCCAACTACGATCTTCTTTTTAATTGCTCTCGTGAATTGCCTCATGCAAAATTCGCTTCACGTCTGGCTGTGAGTGAAAAAGGAGGATACTCCCGAAGAACTCCGACAAAACTGACCTGTCTCTAGATATACCCAACACGGATATGCCAATCAGCAGCTCGGATCGCTCGCGTTGGATCCAGCTCGAGTCACCTTTCCACTTGCGGTCCGAACGGGTGACGACCTACTCTTGTGCAAAGACATACCTAAGTTCGTAGGAGGGCCGGATGAGTGCGTCAAAGCCCAGATAGCGCCTTCTGCCTCCTCGCAAGTGCGCTCAGCAACTCCCCAACTCGGTGCAAGCGGCCAATTGAGAAATGTGACACTGGTAGATTCAGTTACACATGCGAAGGTCAATGTAACCCAGCAATGCATGGATGTCTTGCCTTGGGTTTTCCAATCGTGAGTCCTAGGGCCTGTGGCTGGCTCGACCTGAGCTAAATGCGAGATAGCTTGCGGGCAACCGATAGAGAAGACATCACCTTTAGTCTGTACCACCTTTGGATTTTTGGGGTTTCCTTTACAGCAGTGAGTCCCGAAGACACGTATGGCTTCCCTGTAACTCACTGGGTTACATCCAGATCTTGAAAGAGTCTACCCCTCATCTGTGCGTTGCTTACAGCCGCCCCTTATTCATCTTAAACCAGCCACAGGATTTCGGCTTTAGTCTTGGGAGCCCTTTGCGCCTTTGGCTCCATATTTCGGATCCTGATGTCTTTAAGCTTCCAAGCTGACTTCAAGCGCATCGTTGTCAATGGGTCGTGCAACGGTTACGATATTCTCGGAGATTCCTATTTCCAATCGCGTCACACAGAGGAGGTTCGGAGTCTGAAGATGCGGGTGTGACCTTCTGGACTGATACACCACCAGATAATTATATGCGTTCTCAACATCGTTGCATTCGTTGGCTCCGCTGGCCTCTCATGGCATTTGTTCAAGGTAAGCTCAACGAATAAATTCTGCCCCATGATTCTAATAGGTATCCAGACGTACGGCCGGCGTTCCTTTGAGAGAGTGCACAAGAGGCGCGAGATGAGGCGACTTTACATCGTGAGCCTTGGGTTTATTGCTCAGGGGTCATATCTGACTGATCCGCGGGTTAGGTAATTTTGACCATGGGTAGCTTTATTCAAGTGGCCGTGTTCTACATGGTGGCTAGTATTGGTCTCTTCATCGATCAACTCACACTCGGACCTCTTCACAATCTGGCGGAGTGCAGGGTAATCTATATCGTAACTGAAGTCATCTTGCTTGCGGTGAGTAGTACCAGCGAAGGGGGTCGGTACTATCTGAACAAAATCTATTCAGTTGGTTGTACCTTGGATGTTTTTGGTCAGTGGAAGGTCTTCCACTTTGGGATCCCTGCTCACTTTACATGTAGGGCTTGACAGCATCTCGAAAGGAGAGCAAATGGAGAACTCTTTTGTTCTTGGCCTCCACCGTCATGTTCCTGGCCTCATGGGCGACCAAGTTTACTAGTCGGGTCTTCCGCCTTCTCATAGTTACCTGGGGCTTCTTCAGTATGACCAGCGTTGTCCCTCTGGTTCTCATCTTCGTGATTCTGCCACTGGCCCTCTACTCCTGGTTCCACCTCGACACTGGACTCGCAGAATTTTGTGAGTATTCACCGTCACACCCCTTGCTTTAAGTGTTCAATAGCCTCCATAGTGAAAGCCGAAGAGCCCCCTCATCCTGCAGACAAGGTTCGATGGTCACTCGCTGTTACCTCCGATATGGAAAAGGGTCGTTCCCCCTTATCGGAAAAGGGAAGCACGGAACCGCAGGTCACCTGGGTCCACCTTCCGGCTCCGATCATTGTCAAACCCCAACCAACAATGCAACACGCAGCACGACGTTATTCGATATCCTCAGTATCCAGCAACGGTAGCCAGCGGTCAAACCGGACCAGTAGTAGCTTCGCCTTGAGCCTCATCACCAGGTCTCGTTCAACGTCACTCCAGCCCGATTCGTACCCGCTTTCGCCATCAGGCTTGACGCCGGCGCCAAAGGATCTGCCAACGATCCCAGTTGCAAGGTCTCCCAACGGAGCGTCAATGAGAAGCTCCAACTTTCAACCAGGTTGTGTCATTCCGAGGCGTCCTTTAGATGTGGCTATTCGATCAGCGCCTGTCAACGGTCTTAAAGGGCTCTCCCCAAAGAACCAGATCTAAATTCCCACTATCCTGTTGGTGGACTCGGCATATCGCTTGTCTCTGAAGCACGGCTTCCGCATTATTAGTTGTACAGAGCCCGGTCTCTTTACTCCGGGTATTATACCTGCATTTGTACTTCTTCTGTGAATTATATGAACAAATAGCAGTACCCGGAAATAAACGTAGCGAATACAGGTAAACAGGACTTCGAGATCGTACAGTCGTCCAAACCGCAAATCAAACGATCAAATCTCCACATCAACGAAGATCCGATCGACGCCCTTCCATTCCGCCTCCTTCCCTTCAGTCGTTGCTCTCCACACCTTTTCTCGTTCAACCCAGTACTCAACCTTCTCTTCCTCTCCAAGCTGAACACGCAAAGGGGCCCAGTACCGTTCCCCAGTATCGTTTTCCGTGACAGCCTCGAACCATCGCGGCCGGTGCTGCGGAATTTCTCCAGCTTCGCGTTTCTTCCTCGTCGTGCGTTGGAACTCCTCCTGTTCGCTCTTGAGCCCATTGGCACGCTCGTACTGTCCAAGTTCGAAGGCTCGCTGGTCAGGACGAAATCGGCAGTCGGTGGGTGGGAGCAACGGTTCAAGCGTCGCTGGGCAGTCGTTTAGGGTAATCGCGTACGGTGTGAGGTTGAACGGTGCTGAAGGCTTCTCAGTGTTTCGCCAGAGAAGAAGGTACTCAGTGTGCTGGCCGAGGGCGTTGCTGCCGTCGGGAGTCGTGACGGTTACATCAGGAAGTAGGGCATAGCCGTGATTACCGGCAGGGCGAGCTACGAGCTGGCTATTCCATCGGCCAGCAATTTCATATATCACGTCTCCTTGTGCGCTCATGACTTGACCTTTAATCTCAAAGGAATCTTTCGCTCGCCAGCCTCGGGGTTTGAAGGTGAGGGAACAAGTATCCTTTGTTCGGTGATTGGTGACCTGTGAAAATCTGTCTTCAGGACGCCGCTTACCGCTGAGCGGATTTCATCGCACCTGCATTTCACCATAGTGGTCAATCGTCGGGCTGCCGAGGATAAACCCGGAGACACTAGTCGTGACTTTCTTCCAACTGTAATGCTCAATGATCTTGTCGGAGTCCTCGCCCTCCCCTTGCGGGTAATTTAATCCCCAAGCGGGTGGGAGTTTCAAGTCGGCATGCGCAACGCCAGTCGGTCGGATCTCAAACGACTTGCCCATAAATTTGTTTTGCGCATCAACTTCGCCATAGTAGTGCCATTGCGGAGAATCTGCCCAGCAGGCTGAAATTGGAGGGTGGTGACTGACTTGCTCCGAAAAGTACCGGTATCGTTTTCCAAGGTGAACGTACTCAAAGGTTTCTCCCTATTAGAAGGTGAGAGTCCCGTTGCGGAACAGTCCCCAAACATCACACGCACCAGCATTGGGTTGAATGGCTTGGCAATCCGTCCGATTGTGCTTGAGTAGTTGGACATAGCAAAGGCAGCGACAAACGCTATGCGTTTATACTGATCGGGTTCAGCAGCAGCAGCATCCACTGGAAATAATTTGTCAACAACGGACACCCTACAATATCGACGAAACTCACAGCACTCGCTAAACTCCATATCTTCCGCCATCCTTTGGAGCATACTGGTTGGTTCGTCTGCGAGGAAACGGTCAGTTCTCACCATCGAATAGAGGGAATCGCACTGTAAACGCACTGAAGAACACAGGGAATGAAATCTTAGTTAAATCCTTCCCAATGCTGCCCTTCAACACAGCCCAAAGCGATACAGGCGGCCGATCGTCCGCCGTAATCCTAAGCCGCTCACGGGGGTGCTGGTACCCTTGATACTGGCGCAAATCAATCCAGTGGATGAGCTCGTGCGTACGATTGAGATTGACCGGCGAAGCAAGCGTGGCAGATACAACGAGGTTGGGCAGGGTATTCGATTCGATCGCATCGAAGAACTCGTCCTCTTGGTCCTCTTCGTCTGAATCAGCCTGAACGGGTGAAGCGCTGATGGGCCCCAGGACGGTGTCAGCCCTGTGATGCATGATAGTGGCAGGTGCGATACTGGGCCCAGGTTCTTCCGAGGCAGGAGAAGCCGCAGTCGTCCTGCGGCGCACTTTAATTGTAGGTACTCCAAATTCGTCAGACACCCCCATCCCAACACCATCAGAAATCGTCGAGAATCTACGACTCTTGCGGTTGTCCTTTATGCCGCGAATTGTCCTCTTCAACTCCGTCTCGAGCACCTCGCCTTCCTGAACGACAACCTGTAAACTCTGCTCCCATACGCCCGCCCGCTCCTTTTCTCTGACAAGGCGTGCATTGAACCATACTTCTCGCTCCTGGACCATCCTCGTATATTCACGGAAGAGCATTTGCACCTGGGCGTACGAATCTTTAAGGGCGGCATGCGTTTCGTCGGCTTTCGGGCTGGATGAAGGATAGTCGGAAAGAGTAGAGAATAAATTGGCCGTAAGCTCCATTTGTGCAACCGCGGCATTGTAGTGCAGTTCAAAGTCGGCCTGGTATGGTGGTTCATCATCTCCACCTGAGGGCGCTTTACTCTCCGCATCCGACTGCGCATCCTCCGCGTCCGAGTGCTCCCCTAGGTTCCCACTTCTATTCGAGGGCTCTCCACCACTGTGGTCCATCGACGGTGCAGGACTCGCTTTATGACTCAAACGACCTCTAAACAAGCCCTTTGGAACGCTCGACATCGAGGTTCGCACACTTGCACCATCGAGCGGGGCAAGTTTGCCAGAGATGAATGAATCCCCGTCGCTCCCATTGCCGTCCTTCCGATACCAGTCAATGTTCCGCTGAATAGCTTGTACCCAACGCGTAACCTCGACTAGGTGGTTGGCTTTCATGTACCACTTTTGTGCAGCACCGTCACCGTTCCGGAGCGCCGAGTGGATTTCAAAGCGGAGCTTGTCCGAAGTGAACGTCTTCAGCCGGGAAGTCTTCATAGAGAGTGAACCTCGGCATGCAATATTTTCGTCTTCCTGGTGTCGATAGTCTGAAAATTTATCAGTCTCAAACCAAATTTGGGTTGTTGTGAATGAATTACACGAAAGCATCCCATCTTTGAGCACGAACCACCTGGTACCGTACCCCTTCGCCACATTCACGTACTTGGTCAAGTAGCCCTTCATGCTGGGAGGTTCGGACGCATTGACCCCATTACTCGGGCTCTCGAGCAGCGTCGTATCCTGATTCGTAAACTGTCGCAAGAACACCTTGACACGATCGTCCTTTCCTGCACCTTCCGCAACACCTTTACCCCGTCGGTCGCGAACGAATACGTCCGCACCAGTTCGCACGGCGAGTTCGACCAACCGCAAGTCCTTCCTTCGCGCAGCCTCATGAAGCAGTGTGGTTCCAGTGGACGCATCGAGCTGGCTTATGTCGACGTTCTTAATTCGGGGTAAGGAGAGGAGATCGAGAAGCTCTTGCGGGGCAGGAGCGCTTGCTGGTGATTGAATATACCCCCGTAGAACTGATTGGAAGCGTGCATTGAGAACGGCGCGCGAGTCTATATGATAACGTAGTCAGCGCAGGGCTAAGTTGGAGTGAGACATGCCCATGAGCCATGAGGACACAAACCTGTGATGATTTTCGCAGTCCCTCGATTACGGGCAACTTCCTTGCATGTCTTTCCTTGTGCATCGCGTAGTGTGTCATCTATTTCTGGCTGGTCCAGTAACAAGGTGACAATCTCGCCTCTGCCCAGCGACGCAGCAAGGTGCAGCGCGGTTGTTCCCGACTCGGGCGGGTGAATTGAGTTGGGAGATATAGAGCGGTGAGATAGGAGCAGTTGAACGGTTTCGCCTGTGTTTCATTTGCGGCAGGAGGGGATTAGCGAACCGTTTGCAAGAATAACGGGGAATAAACGCACTAGATGCACACCGGATAGCAAGGTGAAGTGCAAGAGCCCCTAGGTCTATGTTTGATGAGGCACTGTCCTGAGACCGACGGCTACGCTCCTTGCCCAGATCAGCCAGAAATGGGTGAATGACCGCTGGGTCGCCTGGATCGATATGTGGAACAGTAGGATTAAGACTCGTAGTAGTTCCAAGGATCGCGGGGGGTCGTACCGCTCCGCAAGGCACCCAGAAGCTTCACCTGATACAGTGGTTCCGAAGCTGTGGTGACTGAGAATGTTAAGGCCCCGATCAGTCTACACACGGTGCTACGACGTACTACTGTGTGATGAGCTGGCGAACGAGCGAGACATAGCTTGTATAATCCGAGCAAGTGGGCTGGGTTCAAGTGTGTAAAGCTTTGGTTGCGTGGAAGGTATATGGCTACGTGGGACATATACTTGGTTATTAGCCAGATACCACCCAGAAAAATAAGGACACGTACCCAGGAGAGTGCCGAGGTGGCGATTGGACCCATCGGTGGCGAATCTGTCCAGTGTGGGCCAACGAGCGCATGTGAAGGTGAATAGTACGTACTTATAAGGGACAAATACACAATATAATGAGATGAGTATCAGCTCATAGGCCGAACTCCCGTTCATACGAAACCCCGCGTACTAATACAGCGTATCAGGCACGCAATTCTATTGTACATTGCCACCTAACAGGATTCCAAATACAATGGTACTGTTTCTAGGTACACTGTGATGAAGAAGTCACGTCAGGTAGGCAGCAAATCATCTTGTCGGGTCGCCAGAGATGTTGACACGCTGGGATACCACCATTCACATGCGTATATCCCAATTAAATCAGGTCAGATTTGCACACGCAAGTAGCCGACATGAATGTGAATTTGCAAGCCTCTCAATTCGGAAGTCATCCAGGCGATGAGGGTATATGGAGCATGAGAGAGATGTCGATTCCAGTGGTGCGTCGGTCTTAGATCAAGTGCGAAAATGGCGTTCGCCCTTTGTTCGGAAAACGAGGACTCCGATGCCGTGCATTTAGTCGCGACAGCAGAACGATTGTATTTAGAGACACTGATTTGCCAGTCATTGGCTCCAGAGAAGACGCTCGAGGTGCTCATCGAAGGTCTCAATGCTTTCCCGGAAGACCAAAGTAAACTTCAGCAGTCAATACATGGTTTGAATGGGTTATTCTGAGTACCAATTGATCTTGACTGGTACCTCATATTGACTTTTCCTCTAGCTTCCGCTCCTGCTAAACGTGAAAATCGGGAATGAATACTGATAATGATGGCCTGCAGTCCGCTAGAACGCTGGAGCAAAGGCTGACTGTTTCCTTCCTTGAGATTATTTCATATGTAGTCATTCCTGTGCAAGTGAGCAGTGTCTTGATAATATCTCTATCCGTCGCGAGTTCCTGATCCTCCTAAAGGCTGCAGAGGGGGTCTGGGAGAAAAGGCATGTATATGAGCCGTAGCATACACTCTGCATATGCGAATTCGACGAGCTAAGGTCAAACCAGATCTTCGCGTTGAATTACAAGCTGACTCATTGACTCGCCCGGCGGACGCTAAGATCCTAGCTAGACTAGACTGTTAAGTGTGTTTCGCCAACCGGCCAACGGGAAACCCGACGGCGTGTAGTGCGGCATTCTCAGGTCGCCCAGTGGCTGTGGATGTGGTTGAGTGAGAGAGTTTTGAGTTAAATTGCAACGTGGTATCGGGTGGCGCCGTCAACCGTTTAAACTAACTTGCATTTTCTCACGTGGCTATGGCGTTAGCGATCGTTGAGGCGGAGCGGGGGACCGCGGGGTTAAGGAACGGATGATCGTGCTTCCTGCCCTTGCCATGGCTCGACATCGTACGATGCTACAAAGGTGCCTGCATCTTGAACCCAACCACGTCTCCTGCATATCGCAGGTGATGCAAGTCGATACCGCCAAGCTATCCCACTTGTGGCGCTGGCCAGCAAGTAGCCCAAGCCCAAACTAGTGGGCTTCTAGCGCCCGGATCTAGCAAGCACACCTTCCCAAATAATTAATTAATGAGACAGCCTCCGAGGTAGATGGTGCTAGTAGTGAGCTTGGGGTGGTGAATACGAATCAGAAAATGTGGGAACCTGAGGCCTCTGGCCGGCTGCATGTCACCGCATCACCGTCGGTCACGGAGAGCACAGAGAGGGAGAGGCATTGGTCGCCCAACCGGATGATTACCAATGCCGGAAGTCGGCAGTGCTTTGCATCCATTCGCGGCCTCAGGTCGATGCTCCACGTTTGGCAGGACAAAAGACAATAAGCGGCCCGAGCCAAGTCAGTCGCAGCCATCAATCCACTGATTCATCCACCAAATAAACCGTAACTGCCTTCATGTGACCCGGCCCGGACGTTCGACAGTATAAGACCCCCGCGCCCTAGTTCCCTCGTCGTTGATCTCCTGCGTTTCCCCTCACTGCACGTAGGTCACCGATCTTGTGCCTGTCTACTACTCCTAGATTACAGTACTGATTGCTTCCCTAGTATTCCACTACCTCATCATGCAACGCATTCGCTGGCCGAAGAATTACTCGCCATGGGCGGCGTCGTCAGACTCGGACTCAGACGCCTCGCTCGCAGCCTCCACCTCAACTCCACCAGCAGCAAAACGCTCATCATCACCGGGACGTCCTATCACTGGCGTCTATCTCTTCTGTGTTGGGGACCAATTCCAGCCCTCGCTCTCCCCACCCTCTTCACCCACTTCATTGGCGTGTAAACCACTCGTATCAAACACTATGGCACTCGCTACAGTCCCCCAAGCTGACGCAATCTTCGGCACAAATCCCTTGGCACTGTCGGTGCTTCTCGGTGTTCCTCTACTCACTCGCCGGCTGTCGGCGAAACCCTCGCTCGAACTCCCGCGCAACGCCCATTTCGACAATGACGCCGCCACAGCGTTGCACGTCGATCCGGCCACCGGGTATACGCCATCCGAGTGGTGCCAAGGCGTCGGCACCGTGCTGGTCGTGCGGGAAGACCAACAGCCGCTGACGAAGGACCTGCTGGAGAATATTGCAAAGTTCTCCCAAATGCTGGCACAGCTGTTTGGAGGCCGTCCCGGCGATTTCCAGGCGTATGCGAACCCCCGGCGTTTCGCTGACTTCTGTGCTGGTTCTGACGAACATCTCCATCAAATGCCCATAACTTCATTTGCCACTGGCTCATCGCTGGCAGCTTCTCAATTGGTTGGCCGAAGTCAGGTCTTGGGTGAGAGCTGGTTCGATGTCAGCATGTCGCGAGTCTCTGTTTGACGGGCCAACCCCACTGCCTCCACGCGGACAGCGATCAGGTTCTTGTTTACTCTCTTGACCTCACAAGTATAAAATAGCAATCGACTTCATTTGTGTGTCCATTTTCCCTTGATTTATTCTGTTTTTCTTGTGTTCCTCTCCTCTTCTGTACTTCCTTGTGCCATTGACAATCGATGTACTTCATGGAGTTTGCAACTTTCAAGCCAACATATGCGATAAGCAAAAGAAAATTACAGCGACAGAACAATTACGATCAGATCGATCGCGAGCTGCGCACCACTCAGTAGACAGGCTCTGCCCTTACAATTCCCATCACACGTGGCAGCGGGTTGGCCACCCTCCCAAGCCGAGCGTATTGGAGGGTACATACGGAGAGCGTGTTCCTGCTGTCGAAGGGGACCAGTAGCACGGACGTATGCGGAACGGGGTACCCAACACTAACGTGGGGACGTTCCCCCGCATCTGATTCTTCACGCTATATGGAGGGGGGCGGGAGGTACCACCGTAGCAGTCATAAAACCATCACCTCATGTCAGGCCTAATTCCCGGACAGCCAATTTGTTACCCGGATGAATCGGTCATCCTGCAGCGCCGAGGCGTGCTTCCGAGCTTCCATTATCAACCCCCCGATGGGCTGCATCTACGGGCGTTTTCTTCCTCTGGAACGAACTACAAGGTGACTGGTGTTCTTCTCAAAGCCATGATACCTCCTCCGTCGTTGCCCGCCAGGTGAGGGTAACGAATGACCGAAGCTTCGAGTGCCATCCTTCTGGAGTGAATGGGTGCATGTCACGCCCTTGCACACATGTACGCAGAAACCTTCGCCATTGAGTGCCCGCCCGGATTCAATGTGAGGATGTTATTGAGTACAGCAGCCGGTGATATACACCGTACAAATCCTTGGCATGTGGTATCCTTTCCTTTCGTTTACTTATGACTGACTCCTTGCAGCCCGCAGAAACCAGCTCGCTACCGCAGAGCAAATACACCAGACCAGACGGATACGCAGATGCTCAGAGGAGAAGATGATATGTATATACATACCACAATATAGCTTTGGCGAGTCCTGGCTTTATTTTGCAGCAACACGCTCTATCTTAGATAAACATAAACTCCGCTGAATAGGTGCTTCGCCTAACCGACAAACCCAGCAGCGCTGAGCTTGCTCTCACCAAAGATACGTCGACCAGTGGAATCTGAATGGTGATTCTGCCATTTTGTTTGTGCGGATGGGTATCTTGTTGATTGTGAGACTTGATGCGATGAATATCTTGAATGGCCTTTGTCTTATCCGCCGAAATGTCATAGGTGTAAGGTTGAAGACTAAATGCCAAATGAATCACGTGTCACCTCTCATGGCTGTGCTGGTCGCTCGGTTTGGCTTAGGGGGGCGACTTAGAAACAACCTGGAATGGTATATACCTAAAAAAAACTTGTAGTGTCAGGAGTCAAGTTGCAACCTCTGCTAGGAGAATCATAGTTGAAGAGGACCCGATTTGCGCGGTACACACGTTCGAACACTAATTTATCGTGGCTCCAGGTACTGTATCCAATTTATGATGGAACTTCACGAACACGAGCGCGCCGTTTATGGCGGTTAAATATGCGGCGGCCCAAGCAGGGACGGATAACGAAAATAAAAGGGACAACCGTTTGTGTGGTAGATGCAGAGAGCATGGCAGTCCCATCTGCGATCTTGATCCGGACAGCGGGCTGGAATTTCGCTCTTCCTCTTGGTGGCCACAAAGGGGTTTGTGAGACTGGTTGCCCCACCCCACCGCAGTTCAGCTAAATAAACTACCCATTTTTACATGAGAGTATGTCTATATGATTGGACAATAACAATACCAAAGTTCCAGTCTTGGATCTCAGAGATCCAGTTCACAAACTGTTGATAAGGCACTCGTTGCACAAACACCCGACGCTTGACGATGACAATCGCCCAAATCGCACATCACACATCACACACCACAAACAGTCTCCCTTGACATATTCAACGAATCCGCGCGTTAAGCTGAAATCCACCAGTAACCCCCACAGAAGGCGACTGAAAGACCGGCTCTCCCAGATTGCCCGAAGTCGCGAATCATCGGGACCTTGACGTTATTAGCGAAGGCGCCGTTGGGGGCTCGAATCTAGTTCTGCTTGTGAGTAAGAGAATACTGATGAAAGGTTTAGTTCCGTTCAGTTCTGAGATATTTGAAGATAGAGCTCGCTACTGAAAGGTAGAACTCATTCGAGAACAAGCGAGACGTACTTAGTGGTCTATGTTCATGGCTCACGACGGGCCGGTGGCTGGGCAGGCGGGCATAGCAGCGGCCGGTGGGAGGAGACGCGTATATTTAGGAGACGCTGCAATATGAAAAGCAAGTAGAGATGGGAACACCGAATATGAAAAGCAGATAGAGATGGGACGACGGGCCTATTGAGTTGATTTCGCGTACTATCGAAGAAGCCCCGATGAGCCATCGCATCCCCTTGCCCTTGCAAAGTCTGACTGACTGACTCTCTCTTGATGTATGAGTCAAACACAAACACGGAGAAACCCTTCCTGCCTTCCTGGCCCGACGACAGCAAAGCGGAGTATTGCCAAGAGTGCTCCGAGGACGTTGAGAAGATATGGACTTGGTAGGGTTATTTGGACTTGCATGGTCGGAGAGACAGTCACATCGCGGGTGTTTGTTGTACGATAGCCGTACATGCAATAGAAGAACTCGTGGTTCGAGTATTAACTCACTTATGGGAAACCGTTGGACCTTCTACTTAGTCAGTTGGCAGTTACCTTCTGATTGGTTACCACATGACTTTAGGGTCGACGCGGTCGGTGCTGTTATGGGCGCAACCTGTCCACGGAGGGAGCGTATACATTTGGCGAAGGCGCCACAACAAAGGAAGAATGCAATCCTGCGCCCCTCATCCTGCCTCGGCAGGTTTGCAGGTCAGGGGATGTATAAGCTTAAGCTCAATGCCACTCGCGCGTCACACCATTGGGAGGAATATATAATGCACTGGGCACATGAAGGTCGCAAGATCTTCCCCATCGAAACCTACATCTCACACTCATGGTCATCATGACCCTCCAGCCACCAGAAGACAACCAACCAGTGGTCCTGGAACCGCTTACCAGTACCAATCACGTCTTGATTGACCAACCCCAATTAATTTCTGCTCCAAGGTGGGCCTGTCACCAAGTCCAAGTCGTTCATTTACTCACAAGAGGCATGGAACCACTCACAGTCATCACCATGACACGTTCATACCCCATCTATTGACTTTCAACACCGCTGCCTCTGGTCATCTCGCCAACCTGCAGAGCTGGTTGAATTTCGATGACTTTCCCATCGAGAGCATGCCACCCCTGTACTATGCTCCCGGGGGTACTCCCACGTTTCACCCTCTGCCCCCCACCCGGCTGTGGGATGGTGGAAACGTGTCCTCGTATTCCCAACTAGAAATGGACCATCACCCAGTTTCAGCGCAGAGCAACGGACACTACACCTACCCTACTCAAGATCAATGCGTTCGGCCTGATCATTGGGATCTCTCAATCGACTCCCACTTGAACAGGGAGCCTATGCAACCACCACGCCACTTGGGCACCATACCTGTAAGTATTATTGTTAGTTCTTGTGTACATTACTCATTCGCTGACTCAAATGTAAAGACATACTGCCAGGCGCCCCCACACACCGAGGCCGAAGCGCCAGGAGTGCTCCTGAACAGCACCGCAGCTTTAAGGGAGATGTCCCAGGGACCATATGGTAGTCTCTATACTACATCTGCCACCGGGTCAAATCACGAGGTCCGCCAGCCAGCCTCGAGTCGGGCCACTTGTCGCCAGCCTCACTTCCCTCGCGATACTCCGCCATCCAAAGCCCGCAGCTACAACAGGCCTGGGAAAGAACCTGCAGTCAAATTCGAACCCAATGCTGCCAAGCTACAAGCGTCATGCGAACGCTACCGAGGGAGTTCCTTCGCAATCGACTGGATCGTTGTAGTGTTCAAGCATGGAGTGACGAAAGAAGCACTGCTTCGTCCTCTTGACAGCAACGAAATCGACCAGATGAACTTTCCAGGTGGGTTTGAGCCGCGCCAAGCGTATGACGGCTTTATCTCCAAGATCGGGGATTGGTATGAGTGTGGACTGTGCAAGGAGGGTAAGGAGACGCACTGGAAGCACAAGAAAGACGCACCGCGCCACCTTCGTAAATTTCACTTCGGCTTGGGGGACCCGTGTACAATTTGGTGCGTTCACTAGCATCTTTCACGACGGCCATTTGAATTCTGAACATTCCCTTTCCCCTTTGTAGTGGTAAGCACGTATATTCCACCGGCGAAATGAAAGCCCATCGTTGCATGCCTGCCGCTATGAAGAATGGAAAGTTTTCAAGGGGAAATTTCGGTTGCTAATAGATTGATCAAATTTCTCGTTAACCTTTTTATCGGATTATTGTGAGGTTTTGAAGGCTTCCACAAATAGACGTGACATGACTCGACCATCCCCAGTGTGAGGTACATGTGAACCGTGAAAGATCAAATAAAAACGAATTGCTATAAGATAACAATATAGCAGGATGTGGGTTTGGTATCCTGGACAGGAGCGCGGAACAATAGCAGGCGTGCAAGGAGGTGCACGATTGGCACGTGTGGCCCAGGATCCGAGTAGGAAGGAAGATAATCAAGCAAATATAAGTCAAGGAGAATCTAGAGGCCATACTTTGGACTGTGGAGCGCAGGACGAGCGGAAATCGAAAAAGGGCTTTGCTGGATGGTGTGGTGGGCGTCGTCAGCGTGCTGATGTGCCTGAACACCTATTCATAATATCTGAAGTCCGAGTTGGACCATCGCCAGGGCCTCAAAATCAAGACGTAGGGGTGAGAAAGACTCATTTGTTTGTCTAAGAGAGCCCCATCTTTTCATGGCATTTAAGCTTGCCACCAGCCGGCTGGCATTCTTCACCCTCTCCTCACCATCGACCCCTCTCGTTTACCTACTACATAGCCAACATGTTGAACTTCAACGCCGAATTCCAGAAGCACAGGTTTGTCTGTCGTCCTCTTCTTCTGGTCCTGCTTCTGGTCCAGAACCTTTTCTATCATACCCTCGAAACAAGGAGGCGCATATAGCGTACTGGGAGTGCAAGAATGTCGAGTGTGATATGTCCCGTTACGACGATGGATCGACAAGACAGCGCCGAATGTCGCAGCCACAGCAAGGACCAGTACGTCCACCAGCACGGAGATTGCGAAATCTTTTCATGGGAGTATGAGCATGGGTACGATGAGGCTGGAAGGGAGTGCAAGTAAGCGGGTTCGGGCGATTCATCGCGTTATCTGGAGGATCGGAACACCTCTGTTGGCCCGAGGCTTTGAGGGATGCAGGAGCACTTGCAACCAAGAAGGGTTTCAGTGGATGGCGTTGCATTTGGGCTCTACCCTGCTTGTGAACTCGCGAGATTTCAACTATGGGCCTTGATTGTTTTGATAAAGTGCCTCGGCGCCTTGAGTGGCCCTTGGAAGACTATCTGAAGTACTTTTGTAGGTTTACCTACTGTCTCTATCTGCTTTAGAGTTTCGGGTGGTTTCAGGTGGTTTTTGCCATTCCATTCGGTCCCGAAAAGCACGGCCCGGGCTGAGGCGGTTTGTAGGAGCACTCGTGAAGAGTTTTTGGGTTATATATCAGTTCCAAAATGCTAGCGACACTGTAAGCCCTTGATCAATCCTACCCGGATCTACTATTTTGCCTGTCTTTGTGGAGAAATTCCACTCGTCCGATTCTCACTTGGACTCTTCCATCCGCCGAGTCGCAAGGCGACCAAGACCATTCAGACCGAGCAGGCTAGAGAACAGGATACAAAAGACTCATTAATACGACATTTTGAACCACTCTCACTCTCTGAACGACCCCTTTGCTCGCCAACGATGCCGCTGGGACGTTTTATTCCCAGGCCCCGGATGCCAAGGACGCTGGCAACTCCTTTTCTACGACGAAAAATCTGGCGTAGACAGTACACAGACGAGCGCCATGAGGAACGACGACGACAGGGCCTCTACCGTGCGCCGCATTCCTCGTAGCAATGTTAAAATCAGGTACAGCTAACACCACACAACATACACAGGTCGACTAATCAACGCGTGGTACGGTACGCCCACAAAATGGTACCCACTCCCCCTTGGCGTCGGCGCCCTGTTTCTTGTAGGGCTCCAATGGCGCAAACGCAGGAACGAGGACAAGAAGGAAGTTACCCTGGATCATGGTGAGGAGGTCGTGAGGCTCAAGGGACCTTGGCAGGTTAGTTGTTCTGCTCCACAACGCCGCGCAGAACGCCCGTGTCATCGAGACCGAGATCGGATGACATTATTGTACACGGTGTCACTGCTCGTGTGGCTCACCAGCGGTCAATGAGCGTGACCTTTTGTCTGCACATTTCTAGACAAGTTGGGACCGGAATCGGCGCAAAGTGTCTACAGGACATTGTGCGCATCTATCATTCTCCTGCAACGTGAATCTGGTGCAGAGGTCTCGAGGTTCAGGGATGGTGACGCCCCCAATTGACTGGGTTCCCACGTGGACCTGCCATGACAGAATTTGGATGGGTGCCAGACCTTTTTGTGCCTCCATTGCTGGACGAGATTTGCAGAGTGTTCACCCGATTCGCTGATAGGTACACGTTCTGGGCGCGTTACCACTGCGAAGCGCCTCACGGTTATGGGGCTACCTCAACAGCCTCCAACTTCCCGTCTGGTTCCGGCCTTATAGTTTCAAGCTCTACGCGTACATCTTCGGTTGCAATCTCGATGAGGTGGAAGAATCAGATCTCACGAAATACGCGTCTCTTGGGGATTTCTTCTATCGACGTCTAAAGCCTGGGGTACGGCCTATCGCTCAAGCTGCTCTGGTGTGTTTCTGGTCTCTACTATTACTCAAAGCACATATTGACGAGATGGACATGGGTAGGTATCCCCCGCTGATGGTACAGTCTTACATTTTGGAACGATTCACGACCACCGCCGGATAGAACAAGTAAAAGGCATGACCTACTCCCTAGACGCGCTCTTGGGGCTCCCTTCCAACCGCTCCAAAGAAGCCCTTGAGGTTCAATTCGCAAACCGAGATCACGCAATTGTCGAGGATACGGAATTTGCCAACGTAAACGGGATCCAGTACAGTGTTGACCAGCTGCTCGGATCGGGCAATGTCCCGCCCGCGGGTGCAGAGGTGGAAGAGGACTTTGACGAGTCGAGTTCTGACAGCTCGGGAACTTCAACCCCCCATGTCAACTCGCCTGTGGGAAGGACGCAAGATGTGAGTGTGGAGGAGGCAGCAAGTATACCGCAGAGCGTAGCCGTTGCACTCGAGATAGGCGCTAACGCCTCTGGTCGTCCATCCCTCCCTCGGCGATCAAGTGGGAGCGCGGTCGACAAGGTCAAAACCGGTAATGGACTCTTCTTCGCGGTCGTGTACCTCGCCCCTGGGGATTACCATCGGTTCCACTCCCCCACTGCTTGGGTCGTTGAGAAACGCCGACATTTTGCTGGCGAGCTCTACTCGGTTGCACCGTATGTTGCCAAGCGGCTGCATAACCTTTTCGTCCTCAACGAACGGGTTGCATTGTTGGGACGATGGAGATACGGGTTCTTTAGTATGGTCCCAGTCGGTGCTACGAATGTTGGGAGCATTGTCATTGACTTCGATAAGGTGCGCTTTGTTTGTTACTCCTCTTTGCTCTCCTATCCCTCCTCAGCGCTACGTGCATGAATGTGTATTTCATCCATTTAGT
>WNFL01082209.1_pt2 | contig 27706 bp, 20 predicted proteins | sample 5400361 | NCBI WGS metagenome assembly WNFL01 (sample SAMN13153351, study PRJNA577476) | soil metagenome | isolation source: 40 cm soil on Douglas fir-dominated hillslope | place: USA:California | collected 2013-09-17
TTGTGACTTCCTTGTAATACTCCTCCCGAGCCTTTTCAATCCGTCGAGACACTTTGCTAAAGGATCCTTTGATATACCGTTCTGAATTCAAGTCGAATTCGAGATCAGTTGTTTGGATACTTCGTGCATGCGCTCGAACGATCCTGTGTGCCGCTTCACAACCAGATTGTACGTGATGGCGTTGAGTAAAGAAGTCGTAAACCATATAAGGTATTTGGAGAAACCCTAGGTGGTTGGTGTAAGGAACCAATCCGATTGGGGGTTGAAACGGAAGCACGGAGGGAGGTTCATCAAAGAAGGCGGGCCGTTGTTGCCGTTGTTGCACAGGTGGGACACTTGGTTGTCTACGAAGGGTAGTGAGGGGAGCCAAAGCTGGATTTGGTGCAGGAGGAAAAGCCAGAGGTTCGATGGGTTTTGGTGCGGCCTTGGGTGTGGATTGGGTCGCTAAAGGGGATGGCGTGATGGTAACCGCTGAGTGGTCGTCCAGAGTCTCTTCATCTTTCTCGTCAAATACTCCATCATTTTGTAACCCTCGAGCTAGCTGGTCCTCTCGGTCGACTGTGTAGACCGACTCGCTCCAGCCTCGTCGGAAGCCTTCCATATACTCCTTGAAAGTGTGCCTTCCAACGAGCACAATGCCGCCTTCCAGCTCTCGTTGCTGCTCTCCTTCAAGTGAACGATCGCCAGCCAACCCTGGGGCCACAGCTTTGGGTTGCTCAAGCCCCGCAGCTATTCTCCTACGACGTTTAATATCATCTGCAACGCGATTCGACAATTCTCCGTATTGCTTGCCGTTGATGCATTCAAAGTCGAGCGCTGCCGCGACGAATACAGGCTAAAGCAAAGATATAAGAGAAGGGAGGAGTATGCCATCAGTAACTCACTTTGACGTACTTTTTGAAGTACTTGATGCTCCTGTCTGCTTCATAGTCTTCTGGCCACCGACATCCGTAAACTGTAACCTTTCGCACCCAGTCAAATTTATTCAACGGTTGCTCGGCCAGGTCTTTCACCCTATCCGTGTATTCTGCCCTGATCCGCCTGCATTCACGCCGGTCGTACACATAGAGGCTCGTGAGCGAGGAGACGAAGGAAAAGAAAATGAGCCAATTGCGAGAAGGGAGTTTCGGCCGCTTTTGAAGAATAGAAGGTGGAAGTCCTGTGTATTGGAGGACAGTTTGAACTCCACTGAGTCGCGGTTTAGGTGTCAACGTCGGTTGTGGATTCGACTCGGACATGGACGAAAAAAACACTCATAGCTTCGGTGTTTGCCGAAAATGAATCATCGGGTATATACGTTACATATCTGCCTTATTTTACAACCATTCAAATGCAGACACAGACATAAGGAATTCTCAATCTATTGTTAGAGGGTGTCGTGACAGGTCGTTCGGGCCATACAAGACTCGATGAAGGCACACCACTCAAGCAACTATGCAGTCGCCGCAGCAGCCACGACCGTGTCCCACCTGACGGTCATCAACCATAGTGTCCGCTGTTTTGAAATTTTGCCGTCGTATCTGAGGCTCCGAAGAAGTCAGTGGTTGATTGTAACTTCAGGCAGGGATGACCAAGGACTCCATTTGTAGACGGATAGCAGGCCCCATTGGGAAAAATGCTCACCTGATATTTCTTAATCTCCCCCACGAGGCCGATGAATGCCTCGTCAACGTTTATGCGCTCCTTTGCAGAAGTCTCAGTGAACGCACATCCCAGTCGCTGAGCCAACGCCCGGCCCTCTGTTCGAGAACGTCGTCAGTTGAAGCTCAGGACGAGAATGGTCCAGGATTGATACGTACCACTAGTGGGGACTTGTCTCTGGAATTCCAGATCGCATTTCGTGCCGACAACAATCATGGGGAACGATTCCCTATCCTTCACTCGAAGAATTTGTTCGTAAAACTGGGACAACTCCTCAAACGAACTATGATTGTCGATAGAATACACGAGAAGAAATCCTTCGCCGTGGCGCATGTAATGTTCTCGCATTGCGCTATCTGCAGAGGGGTGAGGTCAATTTGAGGGAGAACATCGGTGAGGCGCACATTCGTCTTGTCCGGCTGTATCCAGTACAGACAGGAGGGCTTCTTCATCGTCAATCCAGCACTTTTTGACATAAGCGTCCCTATGAAACCAATAAGTCGGCTGATTCCCAGACCCACAGACGGTATTGAGTGAGTGGGAGTTGGCCTCCCAGGAGACGTCACGTACTCAATGGTCGGGTCCCAGCTGCAACAATGGGGTATGATGAGTAAGATGAGTGAGCGACGTGACGCTCGGAGGCTTACTCGGTCGTAAACTTGTTCTCGACGAAGCGAATCGTCAAGGAGGACTTGCCAACAGCTGTGTGAAAGTAAAAAAATGCGTCAGTAGGTGTACGTAGGTAAAAGGGCAAAGGCAGAGGTCGGAAACATGGGAAATGGAAAGCGCCCACCTCCGCCGCCAACGACTACAAGCTTATATTCGCGCAGGTTCTTGACATGAAATGAGCACTAATCGATTAAGTAGGCGACTTAACCACCACCGACCTTTGACATGTTATTGTGTACAAGCGAATTAACCGGATGATGAGGCGAGGTGCAAGGTGCAAGTGCGCAAGGTTGAGGGGACCATCAGTCCGCTCCTTGTGGCTTAGCTTTAAACTAGGCAGAGGCAGGGTATCAGGGGATCGGCAATGACAGACTTCGGGAAGACCAGACCCCATTGAGGCTTTGCGCGTCTGTTCGACCAATAAGGCTGTTAGGTTTCACTGCTCCCCGTTGCGGGACAGGTACAGCGTCGTCTCAAAACCCCAACCAAGACTGCGTGGGAGTCATCATCCAAGACCAATGTATATTGTATATTATACGATGGTTATACGATGGCTGGCTGGCGCGTATGTCCCCGACCAAGTCCCCCAACCAACGCCCCACGACGCGTCCCAACCCGCCTCAACATGGGGCAAGGCCAACCCTATGCCCTGTCTCTAGTATCGTGATTGCCTGATCCACCTCCACAAACCAACTCCACCCCTTTGTGTGACCAGATTGTCCTCGGGCTTGTCGGTATTTTGCTTCTCGCGATCTGTTCTTGAAGGGAAGAACGAAGCAGTGAAGGTGGATGTGGGGCACGGATGAGAAGGGTGGGATGTGAAAACCAAATCTGGCGAGAGGCGAGAGGTTCTGTTTCAGTACGAAGTCACCTAATTGATCTCATCCACAGCACGCCTAACGCACTTCCATTTCTCCTTCGATATGTTTTGTCGAACAAAGTATAGTTCTCCTGTCTCTTTCAGGCCTTTGACTGGCGAAATGGATGAGTCACGGTGGAGAGCATTGCGTCCCAGCAACTCACCGATGTCGACACATGAACGATCGAGGGAACGGATGCTGGCTGTAAATTAACGGACCCAATAAGAAGCATAGAAGAAGGACCTAGCCGACTCACGAATATGCGCCTTCGTTATAACGAGGTAATGTTCCGCGGCTGCAGGGCTTCTATCTTCAAACATGATATAGTTGCCATTCTATAGATTGGTGGTACGTCAAATTCAATTCCACGAGCACGCCGAGTGGACGTGGAAGGACGTGGCCACCTTCGACGAAATATTAGGAAACGGACCTCGAAGACAACATTGAAGTTGGGAGAGTCCTTGGTCACTTGGCAGAATGCGCATACTTTTTTGGGAAAACACCACATTTTCAGGACGCCCACTAGCATGTATCCACCGGTGAAGCAGAGGATAAGCGCGTCGATAACCGAGGCGACAACAGAACCACGAGCCCGAGATAGCCTGGCCAGGATTACAAAGTCTATCGAGAATATCTAGAGGGGGTTGGTAACCAAAGTCGTGCGTCCTAACGAGAAGGTGAATTGGGTTCGACTTGAAATGCTTTGTTTACCACCTCAATCCCCCAGCAACAAGCAAGGATGGAAGACTCTTGACGGACACCCAACCGATACGTAAAGCCGAATGCCACGAAACTTGGGAGACAGTTGAGTGTCGAGTATCTCCGGATCTCATTTCCGTCACCTTGGACCCTTGGGAGTCATAATATTGGAAGCACCTCAGCTATATCAATCTCATGTTTCATGGGAGAACGTTGACGTGCGGTTTATGTCTGTTGCCCAAGTTGCCTATGGTTGATTGGGCTACATTGATGAGTACCTGCAGGGGCCGGTATGGGGAAGGGAATTGGAAGGGCACCCATTGTTGTGGTCTCGGGGCACCCTAAGTAATAGCGCAGGCACTCTTCGTACATGAATGATATCATTGGATAGAACCCCGAGGTCCTGAAAGATGTTGGCACCTCAGTCGAGAGGTGGAGGGTGTCGCTGCAAAGGTTACCAGAGCGACAAGAATGCACCCATCCGGCCAACAAATTACCTCCTTATTACCGGAACCTCTTGAGGGGAAACAAGATACGTGATCGGTGTTCTCGGGTTGATCATAACTACAAGAGACAGGAGCGGCACTAGTCAGCAATAATATAACTAACAACCACTCCAGTAGGTCAAGGCGTGGCGGGATATATTCCGTGGAAGAGAGTGAAGCGGGAATTTATGACCGTTTCCTGGCATGGGTATCCTGCGCACGAACAACTGATGCTTTCAAAGTGTCGCACTCTAGTACATAGGTGCTCCGCGAGGGATGCTAAATATAGAGGCTGCGTTTCAACCGTGAAGACCGAAGGCCGAACGAGATGCCGTGGAGGGGCATTACAAAAATTGAATGTGTGATCCGCCTCAAGCACAGGCCGGGGTTTGAGTGAGTAAACGGGTAACACGGTGAGAAGGAGAATTAATGAGGTGACAAGAGGCTGCCGAGGCTGTATACCTATCCTGACTGCGGTTGAGTTGAATTTAGCAGGGCTGTGGGATGGACGCGGCTGTGATCGTGATTGGATCTGCTGGCTGCTGGTTGCCAACGGGTGCTTTCTCCTGACCTGACCAAGGACCGAGGCCTAATGCCGTCTGTCCGTTGTTCCGTTTTGTAGATGCAAGACGCGACTCAGCTTGGACTCTTTCTTTTTCCTTCCCATTGCTTTTCGTGCACCTTCGATTCCCGCATTTCTACCTCCTTCCCTCTTTTCATCTCGCACGAGGTTCGTGGATGACCACTGACTGCCCTCTCCACGCCGTTTCTCACGCCTACCTCGCAGAGCGCAAGCGCGTCTATCTTTCGCTCCTTAAGCACCAGCCAGCGTAGATCGCTTCGTTTCGTTCTCCAGCACCATTGATCTTTTACTTCACTTGCGTATCACTTTAATTCGAGCCTTACGGAAATCCCCAACAAAATGAAGTACATCCTCGCCTCTCTCTCCGCCCTTGTCTCGGTTGCCTCAGCCATGGAGGTTTTGGGAACCTACTACATACCCGCAAGTCCCGCCCCAGCGTCAGTCGCGGAGGCCTCGCAAGCTACCTCTCAAGCTACTGACTCCGCCTCCGACGTCTCTCAAGCCACTGACTCCACCTCCGACGTCACCTCATCCGGCGAAATCACTCTCTCGGCGGCTACAGTAACCCAGTCGACTGAGCCGACTCAGACCCCCGAGCTTGCAACATCATCCTGGGCCGCTACCGAGGAGATGCCGTATTGGCATTTGACTCAAAACGGCTACCAGCAGATGGACTGCGGTTACGGTTACTACAAAGACATGCAAGGTTACTGCCAGCCGGAATCCTGGGTACGAGCGGTTTGTGTACTTCATTTTGCTCTCGTCGTTGATCTGTGTCGGTCGAACTGCAGTATAGCCAAGGGGAATGCTATGAGACCATTATCATCAATAAGTGGGTGACAATCCGTATTAGCCCTGATAAGGTATTAACTACTTCGATCTTTCTCAGGAAGCAGTACTGTCCTCCAAAAATCGTCCACGAGACGGAGGATGTCACTGTTTATGTCACCGAGAAGCAGGTGTGTCGATCATTCAATATTCTCAGACCACGCTGACGAAGGTTATTCTTAGCCCAAGTATATCTACTCGACCACCACAATGGTATGTCTTCGTCGATTGATACAGCCGGCCGGGTCTGACTGGCTGTGCAGGTGGAGAAGCAGACTGACATCGCGACCATGGATGTCACTCAAGTAAGCTTCTCTTGTGTTGGATGTTTCGGTCACTAACCCTTCCAAAGCTTGTTACCGAGACTGAGCTCGTGACCAGCATTCGCATCTGGGTTTCGACTGAGATTCAGGATAAGGTTAGAAATCCCCCCCCTTCAATTTTGAGCATCCGTTCACTCGATTTCCTTAGACAAATACTGTATTGCACACCCTCACGGCCACCGATACGTCCACATCGATTGCCCTTAAGACCGAGTCGGCGACTGCGACCGAGACGGCCACAAAGTTCGAGAAGGAGGTTATCACCGAGACCGATTATGAAGTCGTAACCGTTCTTGACCCGGTATATGCTTTATGTTCGAGGTCCCTGCTCTTTAACCGCTCACACACTCTCCAGACGACCTACGTGAGCGTATGGCTCACCACCGAGGTGAACAACGAAACCGAGACGCTGGTCAAGACCAAGAGCAAGACTGTCATTGGTTGGTCGCCTCCTTCACTTTTTCTAAAAAAAACTCACCCTCGTGTAGACACGATGACTCTTGTTAAGACTGTCGACGCGACGAACACTGTGACCGAGACTGACGTTGAGAAGGAGACGATCATCGTTCCTACGACCATCGTCAGCAAGTACACCACCACAGAGGTCATCGACGAGACTCTGACCAAGGAGCGTGTGGTCGAGACCACCATCGCCCAGGTGCGCACCTTGGAGTACACAAGGCCGTACGGCCGTCCCTGACCGTCCAAACAGACTTACACCAGTGAAGTCACCCACACGAACTCTGAAACTTCCACCATCATCAAGGCCGTTAAGGAGACTGGATTGGTAGACTGCCTCTACGACGTGAGCGCCCCAATGTAGACGAGCTTGAATGCGGCTGCTAACCCTTTCTGTCAGTGCAAGGAGTCCTACTCTCTAGTTCCAAGCAAGCCATACCAGACCCAAGATGCCTACCAAGGGCAATATGACAATTACGCGGACGCCCCAGCTCCGTCGTACTACTAAACGCTCTGGTCGGGGTGAAATCTCAAGACTGACAGCTGGGTGTTCCGTCTCCACTACCGCGTACACGGTGATGTCATTTTGTAGCTCGTGTGCTCAGACACCCGCTGCATGTACTTTCATTCTTTTTTGCCTTTCGCGCTCCCTGCGCATCGCGGTGTACGTGCTGGATTGATACAAAACTTTCTATTATTTTATCACATCAAACTATCCATGGACTTAATGCTGAATAGATAGACGTGGTCACCAATAAGGGCCGATTGAGTTGTGAATACAAAGATACGGCGACATTGCCGGTGGCATGACGGAATGTGTGAAGGGAAAAAAGGAAAAGGATGACGAGTTTCCTGAGTGTCGGAACACCCGATGGGGATATCGATCCACTCCAAACGGTCGCGTGTGATGCAGGTCCCTCATTTTAATTTTAATTTTGGCTGTTTTCTAGCCTTGGCTCTTGGCTTCAGACTTTGCACCCCCGCACCCCCTCCTGCGCGTGGGCGACCAGAACCCGTTGTCGGCGGGGAAGAGCTGTAAGCTGTGACACTGCAGCTGGTGAGCATTATGGCCCCGATGCTCAAAAAGAAGGTGAGTGAGTCGGACGACGGCAGCCTCCCGCTACGCGGATGTGACGACAATCGCCGGCGCTGCCAGCTGCATGCCAGCTTGCTGGGCCCAGCAGCGAGGAGACTGAACTAAGGCCCCCTGTATAGGTGTTGCTGATGGGGAAGAGCGGAAGCGGCAAGGTACGTTTCACTCACAACTTTCGTCTTCGTCCGTCCGTTCGTCCGTTCGTATACCGAATTCCTGCGCGATTTTTTATTTCTCTGTTATTTCCTTGTTCAGCACTCAGCATTCACATACGCGTGACCCTTCGAATGCCCGATCGTGCGCGGTCATCCCTCGGATGCATTCACTCTCTTATCGCACTCCTCTCCGCCCCCTCCCTCCCCGTCCCCCGCTTCCGTCATGAGATGCATTACTGACAAGGCGCGGACTGCCTGTCTGCCTGCCAGACGTCAATGCGAAATGTCATTTTTCAAAACACTTTGCCGAGCTTGACCCATCGTCTGGGTGCTACTATCGACGTGGAGCAGTCGCATCAGGTTCGCCAACCCACCTTTACCAATTCTCATTCAACTCAACAAGTCCATTGACCCCGCCCCATCGTGATCCGCTACAAATCGTTTGCCCTTCCAATCCGTGCACGTCTTCAGAGATTCTTGGGTTCTCTCATCTTAAATCTATGGGACTGTGGTGGGTGGTACACCTGTTCGTTTTGGCTCTCCCTGAGAAATTGACACGTCGGGACTCTAGGTGGCCAAGGCAGCTTCTTGGACAGCTACCTCTCCACTCAAAAGTCCACAATCTTTGCCCATGTGGGCGTGCTCATTTACGTTTTTGACACGCAGGAAACTGATAAGGAGTGGGAAAACGACTTGGGCTACTTTCGACAGTGTCTCGCCGCCCTCACAAGGTTCTCACCTGAATGTGTGACATTTGTTTTGGTCCACAAAATGGTAGGTCGGGGAAGATTTTGGGAGCTTTTCGCAACCCAATCTGATATATATATCCAAGGATCTTGTGCCCGCTCCAGACAGGCCCGCATATTTAGAGGCGAAGCGCAAATCGATCCTTACCGCATCTGGAATCAAGTGCGGTCGCATCTTCGGCACCAGTATCTGGGATGAGACTCTCTACAAGGCAAGCCCTTCAACCCACGTTTGAGGCCTCTATTCTGACTGGCCCTCCTGGTAACAGGCCTGGTCACATGTGGTTCACGCACTCGTACCTAACGCAAACCAGCTCTCTAAAAGCCTCTCCGTCCTTCGTCGAGCCTGTGGCGCTGTCGAAGCTGCTGTCTTTGAACGGACGACCTTACTGCTCATCTCGCATTCCGACGGTCTTCGTGATCCTTCTGATGATGAGCGTACAGACTCTAGCACCTCGTCTCCCGTTGCTACCCCACGGGATTCAACGATACGAATACCGTCCACTCACAGCAGCAATCAAAGCAATGGAGATGGCTTATACCCACATCTCACTTCATTCAAGGATGAAGCAAGATACCAACAGATGACCAGACTACCGGGCAATCGGTTCGAAAATGTATCCTCTATTCTCAAAATATTCAAGCTCTCCGTTCCAACCTGGAGCGGCGAGCAATGGTCCGGCCTGAGCATGCGAACGCCAAATTTTACCGTCGTCATCGAGCAGCTTACCTCGAATTCATATATCATGGTTCTAGCCGCTGATGAAAGAATGAGTGAGTCCTCTCAATTCCAATGTTCGGTAGCAGTCTAACACACAACTAATTTTCTTTTCTGAAGCTGTTGAGGCCATCAAGATGAACATTCGAATGGCACACGCCAAGTTTGAAGAGCTTCAAGCTGGCCTGGTTTAACCAAGCCGGCTCCTGCCCATCTCCTCATACTTACCAATATATCTTGTCATCCACTCATCAGAGTATCTCCTCCGCTCGCATGCACACCCACTGATGGATGCCACTCATAGACGTTCCGCTTTACTCGTATAACATCTTATAGGTTCTATGTCTTCATACCCGAACTTATTAACGACTAGGGCTTTAGAACGCGATGTCGTATTCTTATTCGACGCGGTCGCTCTCGTGTACAATGTAGCGTGCCAAATGATTTCTGTACCACCAGACCCCCCCTTTTTCCTCCCATGGGGCTATTTACACAAGTAGCTACACCTACAATACAGTCTCAACAATCTACGGTCTTACTTGGGACATGCTACAGGCCTAGGAAGGGTTCCGTGAACAGACGCGACAGACGAGCCCACGAGCCCAATGGAATTGAGCAAACGGGAGATACGGGAAAGAAGGCAAAAGGGTCAAGGGGGACGACTTGAAGGCAAAGGGATGCAGGCAGGTAAATAGAGGGATAAACTAAACGGGATCTACCAACTGAGTGGGGAGGTTTTATTTGCATTTTACGGGATTTGTGTTCGTGAGAATGTATTTTGAAATGGGGATTTGAACTTGGGGCTTGACTCGGCGAGGCCATCATCGCGGAGTAAACTGAAGCAAAAGGTCGAGAGCGACTGCGGCATTTTGCTGCAAGGGCGGGGCCAACGATTAATATTAACGCTTTTGGAGGCTGAGATCTCCTCGTGTTGGTTTCGACTCACACCGGTAGTCGTAATGACTTGGTTATATGTTTGGAGGAAGGAGGCCATCTTGCCTCGCACATGCTCGCGGAAAACTTGCACCAGCGTCTCAGGGACTTGGTATCTCACGCCATATTGCCATTCTTCAAGATCTGACTCACGGCATTGGACCGTGCAGCACAACACCCATTGTGGATAAAAGGGCCATGGCGGGGCCNNGTTGGGTGGTAGATAGTTATTTTCACTTAACATGGGTACAGCTAACACGGCTCTCGCATAGCTTTCTGCATGGTCAGCGGAGGCTGCACCAAAGGTGGCAAACAAAGCGACGGTCACGACCGCCATATTTGTGTTCACCACCTGCTGGCGGTTCAGGACGAGACATGGTCTACGTTTATTTTGTCCTCGATCCCCGGGCTGATAGAGGTTGGTGAAGGATCGACCCAAGGGCAACATAGCCTGACGTTGCTCAATGGCCGTGGCCATGAACTCGCGCACAGTCGTATGAAGAGCATAGACCTGTCCTGGTATTGCGGTCACCATGAGGAAACGCAGGGGAGAGGGAAAATGGGTTAGACAAGGAGGCAAGTGGGAGTATCAGTAGGAGGGAGGGACTTGACGCGGATCGAAGCCTTATATGGCGACACCGACTCGACAAAGCGCATCAATAGCCGTACGGGCTCGCGCATTGAACAAACCGGACATCTGAATGAAATGTCGGGACCGAGGGGCGCGTCAAGAACATAGGTGGCAAAAGACCGCTTCCGCCTTTGATCGCCGATCGCGCGTCGCTTCAAATTGAGTTGAATTGAGGTCGGGAGGCAGTAAACGCGCCGTTTCTCACGTTGTACGGGCTCCGTTATGGCTTTCAATGCATTGAAGATAGGCGGGAGCGAGCGCCCGTGAGCGGACTCAATGTTGAGACCCAGGCGCAATGGGTCGAAATAGGAGAACCGGGCGACGGGCACCCACGATCGTATTCGCCATATATGAGTCATGCGTACGCAGCAGTGACTCGTCACCAAGGAGTATCTGGTATCAGCACCCTGCTGCTGATTGGATGGTCAGCACCTCGACGTCTTGGCCACACATGCCAAACGGCGTTACACAACTGCTCCACTTCGAATTCTCAATCTTTAGCCATATATGGTGCAGCATAGGCATGTCCTTCCTCCCCCGCCCTTCCGAATCTCATCCAGGGCAAGCACGACGACGCGTCGCACGACGTTGTATTCCCTATCCCGCTAATCAATAAAAAAAACGTTATAGTGTACCTGTGCGACCCAATTATTTCGATTTTCCGGGCAATGAAGCGTGCAGACAGAGTTCAGCCAACCCCAGGTCATGGAAGCACCATATTCCCCACCACTGCTGCGTAAAACGTACCCAACCAACTTAGAATTTCCTTGACGCATTTTTCATCATCGAATTATGCTCGTATGGCTGCTAGTCGCGCAGTGGGCCAGAAGTAGGGAGTGAATGTATACGGATCTCAAGGAACTTGGTGGCAACAACCTTGAAGAGACTTGATAGACGGAAGTACAAGAGAATCTCGAGGCTCTTAGATTGTCACATCACTCGTGTCCAAGTTGTGGGTCCGGTCGTGGGCGACCTGTATTTGGAAAGTCGGGCTGTAAACCGAACTCTATTTCAGCTCTATTTCAGCTTCCAACCACCCCAAGGTATATTTCTCCTATCAAGCACCTTTCATTGCGTGTGATTTACACAGTAACTGTAGTCACCTTCTGGCTCTCGATTAACATGAGCTACGTCGCTAAGGGTGAAAAAGATTTTGGTGAAGCCGGCGGCCCCGCTGGTGCTAAAATACACAAGATTCGCATCACGCTCACTAGTAGCAATGTCAAGAATCTGGAGAAATGTGCGTTGGTCGTCCTTCTTTGAGCCGGCTATTCCAAACTCATTCTGAATCTGATGCATCGACCAGTCACGGCCGATCTCATCAACCGTGCCAAGGACAAGGACCTCCGTGTCAAGGGCCCCGTACGTCTCCCTACCAAGGTCTTGAAGATTACCACCCGTAAAACTGTACGTGCGAGGGAACAACTCGGCGACGAGATTGGCTAATTGTTTGCTCTGTTAGCCTTGCGGTGAAGGTTCCAAGACCTGGGACCGTTATGAACTCAAGATCCACAAGAGGTTGATTGATCTCCACTCGTCGAGCGAGATTGTGAAGCAAATCGTGCGTTTATCTCGCGCCCCACTGGAATTACGCGCTTAAGCTCTGTACAGACCTCGATTCAACTGGAGCCGGGGGTTGAGGTCGAGGTTACGATCGCCTCCTAGAAATAACGCCCTCGCTTGTCCACTGGAAGCTTGGGCCGCCTCCATCGTGTCATACCCTCGGGTAGTTATAATGCACTACATTGAGCCGTGGCAGTGACCCGAAGGTACTCTTAATGGGCGTAATTTCTGATTGCTGTTCGTCATGATTTTATTCCTCTCACCTCTATGACAAATTACGAATGGCCGGGAATGTTAAATGATTGCCCACCTTGCGCGATATGGGCACTGCAAATACTGAACGACAACACTTGGCCAAATCAAAGTGTACAATGACCTTTTAGGTAAATACGCTTCTGATGTGTGTTTATAGGGGTTAGTCGTGTTAAATAATTTTGATTATTAATAAGCTTAATTTTTTACACCTAATTAGTTTCTGGTAGGGTGATTCGAACACGCTACACGTCTTACACTCAAAGTAAGTGGCCGGTCAGTTAGTCATCGACCAGGGTAAATTGTATTCAAGAGATCATTTTTATATTATAATAATTTTACATAACATTTGTTTTATAAAGCTAAACCATTTCTTTCCTGTAGGCCTAATGGGGACAAATAATAGTAATTATTAGTAATAACTTATTACAAGGTACTTAATTTTTTTCCTTATCCTAATTTATTTATTTGAACAGTCATTACGTAGCATTATGATCGTACGTACAATAATGTGGTACATCGGTTCATATCTAATCCTATAACTACAGCCGGGCCTTGGAACTAACGCTTAGAAGTCCAAATGTACAATGAGAGCAATTCATAGCAGAGTACCAGAGCGCCGTCATGCTGTCCTCGATGGGGGATTACGGTTGGTAAGAACCTCCGTGTCACCCTCAGTCCCCAAGGAACGTTGAATGAATCCTTGACTGATATCACGTTTTCCGACGTTGAACAACGTGCTATCCTATCGATGATGTTGCTCAGTATACGATAGAGGTGATAGAGGAGCCTCAATTCCCCAGGGGGCCTATTGAAGAACGATGGGAACGAATCCTAGACGCAGTCCATACGAGCATGGTCCCTGACTCTATGAAGAAATCTCTCGTCCTCAAGCCAGTCAAGTGGGACTCCATATCTGGTGATGACTCATAGGTGACATAGAACCTTGCAGCATGTGTGTGTAGGGCGGAATATTTGCAGCGAGTTGGAGTTGGCAGCCGTGCACATATGTGCCCAGTCGCACAACGGAAGTACTTCATGTATGAAGTGATGTGCGGTTATGAGTTGAATTATTTCATCCTCATCGGCTCCCCAGTCCGGCTCGTGGTTGCCGTAAAATCGTCTCGATGATCTCAGCAGAGCCTTCTTCTAAGCCAAGCCCAGCTCCCGGTTTCCACCCTTGCTTCGTAAGCATGCGGTGGCCAATGTTGTCCTCAGAGATTGGCTCAACTCTCTCCTTTGAGGCTAGCGAGGGGATGGGTGATGGAGAAGCACGACCGAAATCGCGACGAACAGGTGGTTGAGTTGGGCCTGGTGGGCCTGGTGCTTGTCTGGGTTCAGGAATTGATATACCGACAGCAGCTCTTCGGCGTGCTGCTCGGTCGACGTACGTCGACGCAGACACGCCCGCTCTTGGAATGGCCGAGCGGGATAACAGAGAGGTCTTCAGATCCGCCATAGCCCGTTTATGAGGTACCTTGTGAGCGACAGAGACTGGTGGCGCTTGCGATGTTAATGATGTCGTGGGGATGTTGAGAAGCGGAATTTCGTTTGTGCTGGTGGGGGAGCACTCATCGCACGGAAGGGCCGGATTACCGTCGTGTATATGACAGAGAAGAGTGGTAGAGCCGATTGTGATCTCATCCAGGTGCTTCAACGGTCTTGGCGCGCTCGCAGTTCGTGCTCTTGAGAGTCGCGTGCGGCTTGCCGAATCGTCACTAGAAATAAAAGTGCCGTGTACCGAGCCGACGTCGACTATGGACCACTCCTCTGAGCTCGAATCCCAGAAGATAGTCGCGTGGAATTTTGAGACGGCCATCTCCTTCAAACGCAGACGTGCGGTTGGTGATGTGTCTCTGCCAATGGAAACCTCATCGTGACCATCTATCACTGCTACCCTTCTTTTGGGGGTTTGCGAGCCTCTTATGATCAAAAGACGCAGTGTCTTCCGCTGTTGCATCGCGTTCGTAAAGTCTAAGAGCCCAGAGTCGTCTCCGGGATACTCAAGACTTGGGTCGTACTCATGACATGAGCTTTGGTCAACGCTGCCCATCTGCTAGTTATGAGGATTGGAGAGGTGGAAAATAAAGTTGTAAGCAGGGCTATGCCTTGATCCAGAGCGGGATAGGAAAGCCACTAGGGAGGGTATTCCTCTACAAATGAGTGATAGACCTCGTCATAGTCAACCAGGGAGACATTCACTCTCTCCTTCCACTCCTCCCAATTTTCGTGGCGCTTTTTCAGTTGTCATATAAAACTCCCGGCCACCCAACTGTCGGTCGAATTCATCCCGCTTGACTCGCTGCTTCACCCGACACCCTGCTATCCTGATAGTCGATCCAACCAGGTCACCATAACGGCGCCGCCTCTAACTCAACCACACCAGCCAGCCACCTGAGGTACGCCCCTGCCACTGAGGTACGCGAACCCACAGGCGCCTCCATAGTGGACCACCCGCCACCTAGTGCTTCTCGCTTTCCGCATACCCAATGTCGGATCAACATACGCCTGAGAAGTTCCCGAACCCGAGTCCTACACTCCTTCAACTTCTCGACGCGCCCCAAGAGCCCTGCCCATTGGTCCAGCTAAGGCTATTTCGGATTCAAAGTGCTGGCGGAAGGTCATAATAATGGTACTCGCGGCGATTCTGTCTGTGTGGTCGTTATAAAATCAGGGACCATCCATTGGTGTACGTTGGACCAACAAAGGTCTCATCGCTGTCATTTGTCGCGCCAGCACTTTGAAGTCAATATAATGCTGTAATAGTCACCGCCGGCCGGGACGACCTCGTCACATTCACTATGAACGACTTGACTGTCGTCGCTATATTCGGTATGGCCCAGAATTGGACCTGGGTAGTGTCGGAATTTGGGGCTTTCGGTAAGCTTCCGTTCGTCTTCCACGCCCGCATGTCCCCTTGCCATGGTTATGCTCGCCGGGATGACTATTGTGTTAGTGTTCCATGTAGCGGTTTGACCTTTTCCTATGGGTTCGGTCTCTGATTATCGAGCGTGTCTGGGCTCTCGGCTGTGGGCTGGCAACCAACCTTCGGTCATATGCAGCATGCGGACCAAGTGTATTGATTTCCCCTGCCGATTTCATATGTGGCTCGATTATCGCTTACTATATAAGTACCCTCATCGTAGAATGCAGACAAGGGGCTTTGATTCCGTCAAATAGTTACCTTGGTGATTACCACGCCACCCCCTAGACGGGCGCCAGTGCTATCCGTCCCCAGAGTCCCCCATCATGCTCGCTCTTCTAGCACCACTCAAGCTCCTAAGAGTGCGTAACAAGAGGTGAATTAAGTCGTCGATATGTCTATGGTTTATTTCTGAAGTCGCCCGAATTTCCCTCCAGAATAAAGCCCTGCGAAGTGCACCAGATTAGTTCGGTACTTCATCTAGTTCTTTATTGTCCCGCGTGAGTGCTGATGAGTATGATAGGTCTATCTCCCCACCGAACTTTGGCTGTGGATATGTCAATTCCTCACCCAGAAAGACCTCCGCGTGTTGTCGAGTGTCTGTTTCATCTTCCGAAATATTTTCCCACCGCATTTACCTACCAGGGTACACATCGATGGCAAGGCACGACCGCGGCATATCAGAAGGAGGCTATCTGCATTTGCTGAATGCCCATCACTCCTCCGAAATATTTCGGAAATTGAACTAGTTGAACCATGCATCGCTAAACAGCAGCCCACTACACCACTGGTTCTCAAATTTCGTGTCGCATTAACTATTTCCGCATTTCTGCGGAATGTACCGCACATGCCACGACTTCACACCGCATGCTTCCTTTTCATGAAGGTGAAGCAGGAACACCTCGCGTTGCTGTTCCAGTCCAATACCCTCCATCACCTTAAGCTAATCCGATGTGGTCTTCCTAAATCGGTTCGCCTCCCTCCGTCACCCATCCGTTATTTGACTCTATCGTTGAGGGCCGATTGCAAACATATAGAACCCTTGCTGGGGCATTGTAGCGCCAATCTGGAAGCTTTGGATTTTGTTGGTCATTTGCCGCAACCGCTAGGGTCCACAACACTTCCACTCTTCCCAAAACTCCGAAAACTCAGGTTCGAAGAAGAACCCGGGTCTATTAGTCACTTGGATACATTAATTTCCCTTGCACCGCAATTGGAGCTCCTCGAGGTTGATGGACAAGCAGATTTCCTTTCCAGACTGTCAGCTCTACCCGCCAGTCTCAATCGCTTCAGCATCAGCCGATGGATGATTAATGACATTGGAACTCGCCCCTTCGTTCATCTCCCGCACCTGCATATCACGCATTACGGCTATTTGGCGCAAGGTGACCTCAGAGGATCGGTCATCCCGATCATCCAACACATATTCCCCAATCTCACGAGTCTAGATTTGGACATCAAATGGAACTTTCGTAACCTCGCCCTATTGCTTGCCCGCCACCTCCCAAATGTGGCTCGGTTGAAATTGGTTATATCTTGGTCCAGCGCGTGCGACCTTGATATCAGCCCGTATCTCCCATATTTCGCCGAGCCTCGAGGTCCATTGGCCAGCTTATATGTGAATGTCCAATATGCTAAAGAATTTGACATGGAAGCCTACAAAATCTGGGCCATTAACACTGTGTTGGAGCCCGACCTTGGTCTTGGGGGGCCATATTTGCAAGAGGTAGAGATAGTAATTGACAACCCAAGACACACTATGGTGCTAGGAACAATTGGAAAGGGAGGGATTCTTCAATCAATGCAGAGAAAAGAAAAGAGGATGTGCTGGATTTATTCTCACGGACAAATTTACGAGGGTCCATATGTTGGAGATTGTGACTCTCCGTGAGTCTTCGTTCGTCTTCTATGCCCACATGCCTTAATTGTCATGGTCGATATGCTCGCTTGTTGTACCTGTTTGTTGTACCGGATGGCTTCATGTTCGATTTTTGGAGGCGGGGCGGCACAACCTTCATGTACTTGTTCTGATCGTTGTTACCTTGTACACTGCGATGCCGCGGACTATTACTTCCTTTGATTCTCAGACGCCGATGTATATTACCGTATCCTTGAGTAATGAATAATACAGGGAGGTTGCAGGCGATATCCATTCCCAGTATAATTTTTCTCACCATGCTCTCTGCTGACTTCTACTTGATACAGGCCACAGCCAGCCCATTGATCTGCTGCTAGGCTATGCACACCAAGTGGACGAGAACCTGATATGGTTTGAGGAGAGTAGGACCTGCCTGGCTTTGTTAAGATAGCGAGACGGGCAGTAGTCAACAGGTGCCTAATAGGTCCCATCCATTGCATGGAAGCATAAGCAGTGGCACAGAGGTACTCTCAGTAAGCTCCTCTGCATGGTACCCTCACATACGGAGTTGATCTTTAAGTAACCTTCAACTTGCTCATGCTCACACATACTGTGGCTTAATTATTCATTCTTATGCACTCTCCTTGTAAGTGCGCCGTAACACGGTTCGGACTGTTATCTATCTATGTTCCGTATATTTCACCATAACTACATGTGCAGTTATTCCTTGTACCGCATGGAGTCTTTATACTAGTGTTTAGGACTGATTGGTTCGATATCCATTACAGCTACCTTGATCTTCCGGTTAACACGCGACAACCTGTTTGGGCGTAAGCGCCTTCCTATCCTCGATTCCACCAGGCCCATCACACAGCCATCATCATGTTTGCTCTTCTAACACCACTCAAGCTCTTAAAAGTGCGTAACAAGAGGTGAATTCAGTCATTGATATGCCTATGGTTTGTTTCTGAAGTCACCCGAATTTCCCTCCAGAATGCATGGCGAAGTGCGCCAGATTAGTTCGGTGCTTCATCTAGCTCTTTTGTTATCCCACGTGAGTGTTGATGAATCTGATAGGTCTATCTCCCCACCGAACTATGGCTACGGATCCGTCAGTTCCTCACCGAGAATGACCTCCGCATGTTGTCGAGTGTCTGTTTCATCTTCCGAAGTATTTTCCCACCGTATTTACCTACCAGGGTATACATCGATTGCGAGGCAAGACCACGGCATATCAGACAGATGCTATCTGCATTCGCTGAATGCTGAGCACTCCTCCTAAATATTTCTGAAATTGAAGTTGAAGCATGGATCGCTAAAGTACAGCCAAGCAGACCACTCCTTCTCAAATTTCGTGCCGCACTAGCTATTTCCGCATTTCTGCGGAATGTACCACACATGCCACGACTTCATACCGCAGATTTCTCTCGGATCAAAGTGAAGCAAGAATATCTTGCGTTGCTGTTCGAGTCCAATACCCTCCATCACCTTAGGCTAATCCGATGCGGTCTTCCTAAATGGGTTCGCCTCCCTCCGTCACCCATCCGTTATTTGACTTTGTCATTGAGGGATGGTTATAAATTGGTGGAACCCTTGTTAAGGCATTGTGGCGCCAATCTGGAGGCCTTAGATTTTACCGGTCATTTGCCACAACTGCTAGGATCTACGACACCTCCACTGTTCCCCAAACTCCGAAAACTCAGGTTCGAGGAAAAACCTGGGTCTATTAGTCACTTGGATACATTAATCTCCCTTGCGCCGCAATTGGAACACCTCGAGGTTGATGGACAAGCAGATTTCCTTTCCAGACTGTCAGCTCTCCCCGCTAGCCTCAATCGCTTCAGCATCGGTCGATGGATGATTAATGATGGTGACCTTGGCACTCGCCCCTTCGTTCATCTCCCACACCTGCATATTGCGCATTACCACCATTTGGCACAAGGTGACTACAGAGGATCGGTCATCCCGATCATCCAACGCATATTCCCCAATATCACAAGTCTAGATTTGGACATCAAAGAGAACTTTCGTAACCTCGCCTTATTGCTTGCCCGTCACCTCCCAAATGTAACTCAGCTGAAATTGGTTATATCTTGGTCCAGCGCATGTGACCTTGATATCAGCCCATATCTCCCATATTTCGCCGAGCCTCGAGGTCCATTGGCCAGCTTATATGTGTTTGTGAAATGTGCTAGCAAACCTGACATGGAATTCTACAAAGGCTGGATCATTCACACTGTGTTAGGGCGCAATCCTGGTCTTGGGGGGCCATATTTGAAAGAGGTGGAGATGGTATTTGACAACTCCACACGCGCTGTGGTGCTGAGAACAACAGTAGAAGGAGGGTGTCTTCAATCAGTGGAGAGAAAGGAAAATCGGATATTCTGGGTTTATTCTCATGGGAATGTTTCCGAAGGTCCATGTGTTGGAGATTGGGGCTCTGTTGGAGATTGGGACTCTGTTGGAGATCGGTGAGCCTTCGTTCGTCTTCCATGCCCGTGTGCCCGAATTGACATGGTGGCTTACCCTCGCTTGTTTTACCTGTTTGTTGTGCCGACTGGCCATGTTTGCTTATTCATGTCCGATTTTGGAGGCCGGTCGCACACTGCTATCCCGCGTACTAGTATGATTAATTTCTCAAGCGCCGATGTATGTAACTGTGTCCTCTAGTGAAGAATACAGGGAGGGGGCTGCAGGCGATATCCTATTCCCAATTAATTTTATCACCATGCTCTCTGCCGACTTCTACTGGCTTTGTTGAGATGGTAAAAACGGGTAGCAGTCAACAGGTAACTAATAGTCCCATTCTGATTAGGGTAATTGTTATTGTCCTAAATGGCTCTCCTGTGGGCCTGTGGCTCCCGTTTCACCATGAACTACTTTCCCAAATGCGCCGTCCGGTGCCAATTTTGGCACTGCCCAAAACCGGCCAATGTAGTAGTCAGCATTCCAAAATGTCAATAGTTATTTGGTCTTCCCAATTAACACGGGCAACTTGGACGGCCAAAGCTGAGCTCCGTGATGAGTGGATTAGACTCATCAGGTCGCAAAGCGAGCTAGTAAATCCATCCACGACGCTAAGGTCGGCCGACCCTGTGAGAGGTTCAAACTATGAGAAGCAGGCCGAAAGGATACCGATGCGGCTACTGAGGGGCAAAGACCGGCCAAAACGAATGAACATCTGCAGTGGCTGTCGGAGAGGTGGAAGGACTGTCTATTGAGTTCTTGAACATTGATCTTCGCCATATTTGCCCAAGGATTTCGAGAAGGCAGTCTGGTTGTTTGAGATCGACCGAATGTATATTTGTGGTGTTGAAGATGTCGTGATTCACTGATGTCGTATGTCACATTATGACTAGTGATGATTTATGTGTATGATGTGTTGGTCTCCATCGTCAACTGACCCTATTGACCCTACCGAAACCGACGTTGATTTCATTCCTTTCAACTTCCCGTTCATCTCTTCTTCGAAACAGCTCTCGCGGCTCGACAACGACACTGTTGGGAGAATCCGTCCTTCGATATTCGCCCATCCAATATCATTACATCTTATAGTGTTTGGGACTGTTTGGTTCGATATCTGCTACTTGCACCATTGCCACATCCTTGCTTTACATTGTTCTTAGCTTGAATATTCTCAAATACATTGGGATTCAAGTGTACTGGAGAACATTAAGCATTGAGTGGCCAGGCGAGGAGGATACCTCATTCCTCCATGCGCCCTGTTGAGATATTGGATGGGAGAATATCGAAGGACAGATTTTCCCGACAGTGTCGTTGTCGAGCTGCGAGTACTGTACTGTTTCAACGAAGAGAAGAACGCGTTAACGGGAGGTCGAAAGGAATGAAATCAACGTCGAGATTCTGACTGAGGCCTGTAGTGCCAATGCTTACAGGCTTATATAGAAATCCCGCATGGGATGACCGCATGGCACATATCCATGACCTCGCGGTAAGGAGTACAGTAATGGATCAACTCGGATGAGTGAAACGAAGCAGGAATAAACAATAAGGCGTAAAATGACCCTCTACAACAATTCAGGCCATACGACGGCGTGAACGGGCGCGTGGAGGAGAGGCCATGGGTCATTGGCAAATGGGTTCAACGATTGGTTCACATGGATCGCAGGGTGTTGGAACGAAGGTTGGGTCATGGGTGAGGTGGAGCAGCGTCCGTTGGCAATGACGATATTGAAATGCTTGATCGATGAACCACCACCGGCTAGTCAATCGCTTTGTGGACCACCGAATGCCGTCTAGCGTCGTTACGCGCCCCTGTAGCTGCAATTTTGTAAGCATTGGAGCCATTCTGATTTGGTGCAATCATTATTGTCCTAACACAAATGGTTCTCCTGAGGCTAGTCACATAGCTCTGGTTTCACCAAGAACGACTTACCAAAGCCGTCCCCGTCAGCGCTATTTTTGGCATGGTTCAGAACTGAGCCTGGGCAGCAAGCATTCTTTTTGCGTCAATGTTAACACGCGACAACTTGTTTGGGCGTAAGCGCCTTCCTATCCTTCGATTCCACCAAGCCCATCACACAGCCACCATCATGTCCGCTCTTCTAACACTACTCAAGCTCTTAAGAGTGCGTAACAAGAGGTGAATTCAGTCATCGATGTGCCTATGGTTTATCTCTGAAGTCACCCGAATTTCCCTCCAGAGTGCCCGGCGAACTGCGCCAGATTAGTTCGGTGCTTCATCTAGCTCTTTTATTATCCCACGTGAGTGCTGATGAATATGATAGGTCTATCTCCCCACCGAACTTTGGCTATGGGTCCGTCAGTTCCTCACCGAGAATGACCTCCGCATGTTGTCGAGTGTCTGTTTCATCTTCCGAAGTATTTTCCCACCGCATTTACCTACCAGGGTATCCATCCATTGCGAGGCAAAACCACAGCTTATCAGACAGAGGCTATCTGCATTCGCTGAATGCCCAGCACTCCTCCGAAATATTTCTAAAATTGAGTTTAAAATATCGATGTTGGACAGGGAACCCAAAGAACCACTTCGTCTCAACCCTCATGCCGCACTATCTATTTCCGGATGTCTGCGGAATGTACCACACATGCCACGACTTCATACCGTAACCTTCAAGCAGATTAAAGTGAAGCAAGAATATCTTGCGTTGCTGTTCCAGTCCAATACCCTCCATCACTTAACGCTACACCGATGCGGACTTCCTAAATCGGTTCGCCTCCCTCCGTCACCTATCCGTTGTTTGACTCTATCGTCGAGGGGCCATTGCGAACATATGGAACCACTGCTGAGGCATTGTAGCGGCAATCTGGAAGCTTTAAATATTGTCGGTCATTTGCCGCAACCGCCAGGATTTACGACACTTCCACTGTTCCCCAAACTCCGAAAACTCAAGTTCCAGGAAGCAAACGGGTCTAATAGTCACTTGGATACATTAATTTCCCTTGCGCCGCAATTGGAGCACCTCGAGGTTGACGGACAAGCAGATTTCCTTTCTAGACTGTCAGCTCTCCCCGCCAGTCTCAATCGCTTCAGCATCTGTCGATTGATGATTAATAATGGTGACTTTGGCACTCGCCCCTTCCTTCATCTCCCGCACCTGAATATTACGCGTTACTACGATTTCGCTCGAGGTGAGCTCAGAGGATCGGTCATCCCGATCATCCAACGCATATTCCCCAATATCACGAGTCTAGAATTGGACGTCAGAAGGGACTGTCGTAACCTCGCCCTGTTGCTTGCCCGCCACCTCCCAAATGTAACTCGGCTGAAATTGGTTATATCTTGGTGCAGCGCACTTGACCTTGATATCAGCCCATATCTCCCATATTTCACCGAGCCTGGAGGTCCCTTGGCAAGCTTACATGTGTTTATGAAACATGTTAGCAAACTTGACATGGAATTCTACAAAGGCTGGATCATCCACACTGTGTTAGGGTGCAATCCTGGTCTTGGGGGACCATATTTGAAAGAGGTGGAGATGGTATTTGACAACTCCACACACTCTGTGGCGCTGAGCACAACTGGAAGCGGAGGGTGTCTTCGTTCAATGGAGAGAAAGGAAGATCGGATGTTCTGGGTTTATTCTCATGGGAAAGTTTCCGAAGGTCTATGTGTTGGAGATTGGGACTCTGTTGGAGATTGGGACTCTGTTGGAGATTAGGACTCTGTTAAAGATCGGTGAGCCTACGTTCGTCTTCCATGCCCGTGTACCCAAATTTACTTGGTGCCTTATGCTCGCTTGCTTTACCTGTTTGTTGTGCCAGTTGGCTATGTTTGCTTATTCATGTCCGATTTTTGGAGGCCGGTCGTACACTGCTATGCCGCGAACTATTATTAATTTCTCAGGCGGGCTGCACCCTATCCCCGTCAAATCTGTCAACGGACCCATCAAACCTGTCAAATCCTACAAAGGTAGCACTAACGCCCGGCCTGCCTCCGGCCATCGGGCCACCGCTGTCACGGATCTGCCAAAAGGACTCCTGTCAGCCGGGTCATTAGCGCGAGGTTTATCCTTCGATTCCACCAAGCCCATCACACGGCCCCCATCATGTCCGCTCTTCTAACACCACTCAAGCTCTTAAGAGTGCGTAACAAGAGGTGAATTGAGTCACTGATACGGCCGTGGTTTATTTCTGAAGTCACCTGAATTTCCCTCCAGAATGCCCTGCGAAGTGCGCCAGATTAGTTCGGTACTTCATCTAGCTCTTTTATTATCCCACGTGAGTGCTGATGAATATGATAGGTCTATCTCCCCACCGAACTTTGGCTATGGATCAGTCAGTTCCTCACCGAGAACGACCTCTACATGTTGTCGAGTGTCTGTGTCATCCTCCGAGGTATTTTCCCACCGCATTTACCTACCAGGGTATCCATCCATTGCGACGCAAGACCACAGCATATCAGACAGAGGCTATCTGCATTCGCTGAATGCCCAGCACTCCTCCGAAATATTTCTGAAATTGAAGTTGAAACATGGAGCCCTGTAGCGGATCCCAGAGGACCACTGTATCTCAATTTTCGTGCCGCACAGGCTATTTCCGCATTTCTGCGGATTGTACCACACATGCCACAACTTCATACCGCAGGTTTCTCTCAGATTAAAGTGAAGCAAGAATATCTTGCGTTGCTGTTCCAGTCCAATACCCTCCGTCACCTTAAGCTAATCCAATGCGGTCTTCCTAAATCGGTTCGCCTCCCTCCTTCACCCATCCGTTGTTTGACTTTGTCATTGAGGGATGGTTGTAAACTGGTGGAACCCTTGTTAGGGCATTGTGGCGCCAATCTGGAAGCTTTAGATTTTACCGGTCATTTGCCACAACCGCTAGGACCTACGACACGTCCACTCTTCCCCAAACTCCGAAAACTCAGGTTCTTCCTCAAACCTGGGTCTATCCATCATTTGGATACATTAATCTCCCTTTCGCCGCAATTGGAGCACCTCGAGGTTGATGGATTCGCATATTTCCTTTCTAGACTGTCAGCTCTCCCCGCCAGTCTTAATCGCCTCAGCATCGGCCGATGGATGATCAATGATGGTGCCTTGGGCACTCGCCGCTTCGTTCGTCTCCCGCACCTGCATATCACGCACCTGCATATCACTCATTACCATCATTTGGCACAAGGTGACCACAAAGGGTCGGTCATCCCGGTCATCCAACGCACATTCCCCAATATCACAAGTCTAGATTTGGACATCAAATGGAACTTTCGTAACCTCGCCCTGTTGCTCGCCCGCCACCTCCCAAATGTAGCTCGGCTGAAATTGGCTATATCTTCTTGGTCCAGCACGCGTGGCAGTGATATCAGCCCATATCACCCATATTTCGCTGGGCCTGGAGGACCCTTGGCAAGCTTACATTTGTTTGTGAGATGTGCTAGCAAACATGACATGGACGCCTACAAAATCTGGGTCATAGACACTTTGTTAGGGCCCGATCCTGGTCTTGGGGGGCCATATTTGCAAGAGGTGAAGATGGTATTTGACAACTCCACACGCTCTGTGGTGCAGAGAACAACTAGAAAAGGAGGGTGTCTTCAATCAGAGGAGAGAAAGGAAGATCGGATGTTCTGGGTTTATTCTCATGGGAATGTTTCCGAAGGTCCATGTGTTGAAGATTGGGACTCTCTTGGGGATTGGGGCTCTCTTGGAGATTGGGACCATATTTGAGATCGGTGAGCCTTCGTTCATCTTCCATGCCCGTGTGCCCAAACTGACATGGTGGCCTATGCTCGCTTGCTTTACCTGTTTGTTGTGCCGGCTGGCTACGTTTGCTTATTCATGTCCGATTTTGGAGGCCGGTCGCACATGCTATGCCATGAACTATTATTGATTTCTCAGGCGACGGTGTATGTAACTGTGTCCCCGAGTGAAGAATACAGGGAGGAGGCTGCAGGCGATATCCCATTCCCAGTACAATTTCCCACCACGCTCTCTGCTGACTTCTACTTTATACAGGCCACAGCCGGCCCAGTGTTGCTGCTGGGCTATGTATAACAGGTGGAGTCGAACCCGATATGGGCAAAAATATAGTCTTGGCTGGTTTTGTTGAGACGTCAAAACGAGTAGCAATCAGGAGGTAACTCGTAGGTCCCATCCATTTTAAGCATGAGTAGCAGCACAGAGGTGCGGCCTAAGCCCCACTGCATGGTAACCTCACATTCGAAGTTGATCTTCAAACAACCCTTTAACTCGCCCACACATGCTGAGGCGGTCTAGTAATTCATTTTTTTGCACGCTCTTCTATACACCCACTGAGCTCCCTGTCGCCCGAATTTTGAAAGTATTGGTCCCATTCTGACTTGGAGCAATTAGTATTGTTCTGACACAAAATGGATCTCCTGTGGGCCTGAGGCTCTCGTTTCATCATGAACCACTTTCTAAAATGCGCCGTCCGACGCCAATTTTGGCATTGCCCAGAACCTTACTATGTAGTAGTCAGCATTCCAATGTCAATAGTTAGTTTGATCTTCCCAATTAGCATCTGACGCTGAACTCCGTGGTGAGTGAATTAGATTGATCAGGTCGCAAGCGAGTAGATACACTCACGGCACTAAGGTCGGCTTACTCTGTGAGAGGCTCTAATTCCCTATGAGAGGCAGGTCGAAAGGATATCGGCGCGGCTGCTGGGGGGCAAAGAACTGGCCAAAACAAATGAGCATCTGCAGTGGCGGTGGAAGAGGTGGAAGGACTGTTTATCGAATTCTTGAACATTGACCTTCGCCATATTTGCCCCGTAGGCATTTTAAGTCTGGCGTTTGGGGGATTCCAAAAGGCAGCTGGTCGTTTGAGATCAACCGAATATATACAGTATCTGTGTTGAAGATGTTGTGATCCACTCATTTCGTATGGCGCATCATGCCTGATGGTTTTATGTGCGTGATGTGTTACGAAATCGGTATGCCCTAGGCTTCAGCCACCATCGAAGAAAATGGTCCGCCTCATCGACCAGAATGTGGTCTTATTTAGAAACGAAGTAGTTAAACCGTAGGCTAAAACACGTCCTTCGTAGGATTCTGATGTAACTCCAATCTTAGGCGGCGGGTCGGCCCTGGACGCACGGCGTAGAGGCCGGTGTAGCCCGCTCAGTGTTGCATATTCCTGCATAGTCCGCTCGATCATAAAAACCAAGGAGTTGAAATACACGCGATGAAAAGTCCCAAATATTCAAAACTGAAACCAACATATCAGTGCACCAGCCAAGAATATACCTGGATGTACTCACCCGAATCTGATATGTCCCCTGCGCCCGGGCCAAGTACCGCATCCACTTGACGCTCTGATACCCACTGCACTCGTATACTTTGAGGAACCGGACAAGCAGGCCACTTGCAGTGAACATGAGTACCTGGAAGTCGACATTGATCGGCGGGCGGGCCCATGGCTGTCTGCGTGTAGTCGGTGAGAGCTCTGCGACTGCTGTGAGTGTCGCCTCTGTTGGCCTTGAACACGGGGTATCCTGCCATCCTCACACATCAGTCCCACCCGCACGAAAGAGGGAAGCAGAAAAGAATGATAATATAAGCGGGGAGAGGGAATAGGATGACACACTTCCAAGTGATGAAGTTCTCGGGACGTATTTGGCCTTGCCGGACACCACCTGCACACTGCGGTGGTGGCATTTGACGGTGTCGGGATACGCAGGACGACGTTGGTCGCGGCGAGTTTGGCATTGACGGTGATACTGTACTGCACTTGCGAGGTGCCGATCTCGTTGACAGTGGGGTGGATTCGGAGGGGAAGGTTGATGTCCGACGTTGCACGGTACCTACGGAGAAACTATTCGTCAGTTTGGCGTATGCAAGGA
>WNFL01227294.1_pt1 | contig 27602 bp, 24 predicted proteins | sample 5400361 | NCBI WGS metagenome assembly WNFL01 (sample SAMN13153351, study PRJNA577476) | soil metagenome | isolation source: 40 cm soil on Douglas fir-dominated hillslope | place: USA:California | collected 2013-09-17
CACCACCGCCTGCGGTTGAACCGAAGGCGGCTGCGAAACCCGACGCGCCCAAGGCCATTCCCCCCAAACCCGCAACGCCGCAAACGGCCAAAGCTGCCCCGCCCACCACAAGTCCCGCTCCAGTCGCGGCCAAGGGGCCGGCGCTGGACTTGAGGTCGCTCGAGCAGCGGCTGAAAGACACGAACGCCATCGGGGTGATGACCAAGCTTTCGCTCAAGAACCAGGTGGACGACCTCGTTGCCCAGTTCCGCGCGTTTCACGACGGTCACCGGCCGCCGACGCTCACGGAGCTCCGGCGGCCCTTCGAATTGCTGTTGATGAAAGTTCTTTCCCTGCTCCAGGATCAGGATCCCGCGCTGGCGAATCAGATCAACGCGTCGCGCGAGGCGATCTGGAGCCTGCTTTCCGACCGCGACAAGCTCGCCCCATATCTATGAGGAAGCTCATGAAAAGGACCCTGCTCGCCCTCTCGACTGTCGCCGCGTTCGCCGCCGTGGCGGCGGATGATCCGAAGCAGCGCCAGGACCTCGCCGCGGTGATCGCGCTTCAGGGCAAGCCGTGCGGCGAGGTGGTGAGCTATGTCGCGAAGGCCGACAACGACTTCGTCGCCATCTGCAAGGACGGCAACCGCTACCGCGTGTACGTGAAGGACGGCCGGGTGATCGTCGAGAAGCAGTAATTCCGCTCAGGCCTTCTCGGCCTGGACCGCCAGCACGCTGTGGATTTGCGCGACGACCGCGGCACCTTCCCCGACCGCCGCCGCGACACGCTTGGTCGAGCCCGCGCGAACATCGCCGATCGCGAATACGCCGGGGACGCTCGTCTCGAGCGGAAGCGCGGAGCTGCCCGTGAGCACAAAGCCCTTGTGGTCGAGGGCGACGCAGCCCTTGACCCACGCGGCATTCGGATCGGCGCCGATGAAGAGGAAGAGGTGGCGAAGCGGCACCGTTCGAGTCGCCGCGGTGGTCCGATCGCGGAAAGTCGCGGCCACGAGGCCCATCGTCCTGTCACCCTCCAAGGCGATCACTTCGGTGCGGACGTGCAATTGCACATTCGGCAGTGCGTGGATGCGGTCGATGAGATAGCGCGACATCGATGCCTCGAGCCCCGGCCCGCGAACCACGAGATGCAGGCGTCTCACCTTCGGCGCGAGGAACACGACGGCTTGACCCGCGGAGTTGCCGGCGCCGACCAGGACCACTTCTTCGCCTTCGCACAACTTCGCCTCCACCGGTGAAGCCCAGTAGGAAACACCCGCACCCTCGAAGGTGGCGAGATTCGGGATGTCGGGTCGGCGATAGCGCGCCCCCGATGCGATCACCACGGTTCGTGCCTGCATCGGGCCGCCCATCGTAAGCCCCACGCGCAGCAAATCGCCGGGACGGCGCTGCGAATCGCCGCAGTCGAGGTGCGTCACCTCGACCGGTATGGCGATCACTGCGCCGAACTTCATCGCCTGGGTAAATGCGCGTCCCGCCAGCGCCTGGCCGGAAATACCCGTGGGAAATCCCAGGTAGTTTTCGATTCGCGCGGATGCGCCTGCTTGTCCCCCGAAGGCGCGCTGGTCGAGCACCAGGACCGAGAGGCCTTCGGATGCGGCATAGACCGCGGCCGCGAGTCCGGCGGGGCCGGCTCCGACCACAGCGACGTCGTACACGACCTTCGGATCGAGGTCGGGTGTCATGCCAAGGCAAATGGCCGCCTGGGAATCCGTGGGGCGCTTGAGCAGCGTTCCGTTCGGGCAGATCATGATCGGCAACTCATCGGGTTGCACACCGAAGCGTTCGACGATCGCATGAGCTTGCTCGTCGGCCGAAGCGTCGAGCACGATGAAGGGATGGCCATTGCGGGAAAGAAAACCTTCGAGCCGCACGAGCTCGGGTGATCCCCGCAAGCCCACGATGACCGACCCGGCGCCCCCGCCTTCCTGGATCAACGCAACACGACGCAGGATGAAGGCGCGCATGATGACTTCGCCGACTTCCGCGGAGCCGACAATCAGGGCGCGCAGATGGGCTGCGTCGAAAGGCAGCGCCGTGCAACCCTGGGGCCCGGCGCGGCCCGCGGCGATCGTGGCGCGTCCCGCGAGCTGGCTCACCTCGCCCGAGAACTGGCCGGGAGCGTGCGTGGTGATCGGGACTTCGTGATCGAGTCCGTCGCGGCGATGGACCTCGATGCCACCTTCGAGCACCAGCCACGTCGGTGCGTTTCTCTCGCCGATGGTGAAGAGGAACTCGCCGGGCGCGAAGCGCCGCGCTTCGCCACTGGCAAAGCGCCTCGCGGTCTCGACCTGCGCCTTGTCGAGCACCGGGAACATCTGGTCATGGCGCTCCTCGACGAGGCTCATCTCGCGCAGAATACTCCGATGGCCACGTCGTGCCATCGGTCTATGATCAACACTGACAGGGAAGCGATGAAAGTGACGAATACCCGATTTCCGGTAGCGATTCTTCCCCTATTGGCCATGGTTTTCCTATCGCCGCCTCCAGCCTGCGGCGCCGAGGGCCCGCCCGAATGGGCCTATCAAATCACGCCTTCGGACTTCAAGCCTCCGCCGGACGACGGTGTGCCGAGGCGCGTGCCGAACAGTTCGGCAACCTATACCTTGACCCAGTTGCGCGACCGCTTTATCGCACCTGTTTGGCATCCCGAAGATCATCCGCCGCTGCCACCCGTCGTGGCCCAGGGCAGGAAGCCTGACGTCTTCGCCTGCGGTTTTTGCCACCGCGCCGACGGTCCCGGCGGTCCCGAGAATTCCGCGCTCGCTGGACTCCCTGCGGTCTACATCGTGCAGCAGATGAACGATTACAAGAGCGGCGCCAGAAAGACTGCGGTCCCCAAGCGAAACGTCGACCTGATGATCGGGCTCGCCAAGGCCGCGACGGATGAAGAGATTGCGGCAGCGGCGGCGTATTTCTCCGCGCTCAAACCGAGACAGCACACACGAGTCGTCGAAACCGATACCGTGCCCAGGACTTTCATCATCGCCAACCACTACGCGGCCCTGCCTTCTGGCGAGAAGGAAGCCATTGGCAAACGCATCGTAGAGGTGCCGGAAGAGCTGGAACGATTCGTGCATCGCGACTCGCGCGCCCGTTTCATCGCTTACGTGCCCGTGGGCAGCGTGGGGCGGGGCGAGGCGCTGGTCAAGACCGGTGGCGCCGGCAAGACCTTGGCGTGCGTGACCTGCCACGGGCCCGACCTCAAGGGCGTGGGCCTGATCCCCGGTATCGCCGGTCGCTCGACCAATTACATGGTGCGCCAGCTCTACGACCTCAAGCACGGCTTCCGTGCGGGTGCGTTCGCGGTGCTGATGAAAGATGTGGTGGCCAACCTGGACGAGGAGGATATGCTCGCCATCGCCGCTTACCTGGCCACACAGGCACCCTGATGAGCGAACTAGGACGAGCGCGAAGCGACCGCCGTAAGAATTCCCCGCAGAATCTCGATCGGCCGGGGCGGGCATCCCGGCACGGCGACATCGACGGGAATGACGTTCGATACCTGCCCACAGCTCGCGTAGCTCTCCCCGAAGATCCCGCCGGTGCAACCGCAATCGCCGATTGCGACGACGAGCTTCGGCTCGGGCATCGCCTCATACGCGATGCGAAGCGCCCGCTCCATGTTCTTCGACACCGGGCCCGTGACCAGGAGCATGTCGGCATGGCGCGGGCTTGCCGCGAAGCGAATGCCGAGGCCCTCGAGGTTGTAGTACGGATTGTTGAGGGCATGGATCTCGAGCTCGCAGCCGTTGCACGATCCGGCGTCGACCTCGCGGATGACGAGCGCGCGCCCGAGGAGCTTCAGGACTTCTGCCTCGATCTCGGATGCATTCACGCGCAACTCGTCGTTCGCTTCGGGAGGGGATTCGCTGACGATCCCGGTTCGGACGATCTTGAGGAGGAGGGGAATCATGAATCGGGGCCCGAGTAGCTCAGGTTGAAGCTCTTGTTGATGAGCGGGAAGTCGGGAACGATGTTGCCGATCACCGCATGCTCGATGAGCGGCCAGCCCTGCCACGACGGATCGTGGGCGTGGCCACGGCGGATGCGATTGCCTTCGCCCGCTTCGAGCGCCACGAAGACCTCGCCGCGCCAGCCTTCGATCCAGCCCACTCCGAATGCGCCCGGGCGCGCAGGCGGCAATTCCACTTGCGCTTCGCCTTCGGGCGCCTTGAGCAGGATCGCGCGCGTGAGGCGCAACGATTCGATGAGCTCGTCGAAGCGCGCGTTGACCCGCGCCGCCACGTCGCCCGATTTGTAGACGACCTTCTTCACGTCGAGCTCGCCGTAGGGTTCGCACGGAAAATCCACGCGCAGGTCGTAGGGCTGCGCGCTTGCGCGCCCGGCAAGTCCCGCGAGGCCGAGCCTGCGCGCCAGCTCCGACGTTACGCGACCCGTGGTGATGAAACGATCCTGCAGTCCCGCATGGTCGTCGAAGACGTTCCGCAGCGTTTGCACTTCACCTTCGACCTCATGCGCCTGGCGCGCCATCGCCTCGGCCTGCGAGGCATCCATGGACGCTTCCACGCCCCCTGGAACGATCCGATCCATCATGAATCGATGGCCGAAGACGCGGTCGTTGAGGCGCAGCCAGTCCTCCTTGAGGCGCATGAACTGGGAAAGCGCGAAAGCGAGCGCCGCGTCGTTGCCCAGCGCCCCGAGGTCGCCGAGGTGGTTCGCCACGCGCTCGCGCTCGAGCATCAGCGCGCGCAGCCATCGCGCGCGCGGCGGCGGCACCACCGCGAGCAGGGCCTCGGCGGCCTGCGCATACGCCCATGCAAAGGCAACGGTGGAATCGCCGGACACGCGCCCGGCCAGCCGATGACCCTCGGCGATCGTGAAGTCCTCGAAGCGCTTGTCGATTCCCTTATGCGTGAAGCCGAGCCGCTCCTCCAGGCGCAGCACTTTTTCGCCCACGATCGAGAATCGGAAATGCCCGGGCTCGATGATCCCCGCGTGGATCGGCCCCACCGGAATCTCGTGCACGCCCTCGCCCTCGACGCGCACGAACGAGTAGCGTTCCTGCTCGTTCACGCCCGCCGCCCCGGAGAAATCGCGCCGCAGGGGAAACTCGCCCTCGCTCCAGGCGCCGTGACGCAGCCACGGCCTATGGTCCTCGGCGCCTTCCGCGACGATGCCGAGCAGGTCGAAAAGCGCGCGCTGCATGCGATTGGCGGCGGGGAAAAGGCCCGACAGGTCCGGGTAGGCGGGACGCGTGCCGGGAAGCGGAAGCTCGATCACCACGAGCCCATGCTCCACGGCATAGGCCGCGAAGACGCTGAACGTGGCGTCCCGGTCTCGATTGTCCGCGCCCCACAACGCGACGATCCGGTGTCCGTGCTCGCGCACGAGCCGCGCGGCCTCGACCCACTGTTCCTCGTTCACTCGCGCAGACGCGGCCGGCACGGCTCCGGAGAGCTCGCGTGGATGCCGGGAGAAGCCGGGGATTTTCATCCGAGCAGTTTCGCGGCCTGCGTGTACCACGCCGCGAGGTAGGGGGGAATGTAGAGGCCGAGCATGAGCCCGAGACCCAGGTGGATGAAGACGGGCGTCAGCGCCGGCTGATGCGTATAGGCCGTGATGTGCGAATCACCGAAGACCATCGGCTGGACGCGGCGGAAGACCGCGGCGAAGGCGACGCCGAGGGCGACGAGGAGGATCGGAGTGGCCCAGGGATACTCGCGCATCGCGGTGGTGAGAATGAGGAACTCGGAAGCAAACACGCCGAAGGGAGGCATGCCCAGGATGGCGAACGTGCCGATCAGGAGGCCCCAGCCCACCGTCGGGCTCACCTTGAGGAGCCCGCGGATTTCGTCCATCACCTGCGTTCCCGCCTTCTGCGTCGCGTGGCCGACGGCGAAGAAGATCGCGCTCTTCACGAGCGAATGCACGGTCATGTGGAGCAGCCCCGCGAAGTTGGCGATCGGGCCTCCCATCCCGAAGGCGAACGTCATGAGTCCCATGTGCTCGATCGACGAATACGCGAACATGCGCTTGACGTCGCGCTGTCTTGACAGAAAGAAAGCAGCCACGACGACAGAAAGCAGCCCGAAGCCCATCATCATGTTGCCGGCGAAGCGCGAATCGAGCGCGCCGTCGGCGAGCACCTTGCAGCGGATGATGCTGTAGAGCGCGACGTTGAGGAGGAGCCCGGAGAGCACGGCGGAGATCGGCGTCGGACCCTCCGCGTGCGCGTCGGGGAGCCAGTTGTGAAGCGGCACCAGCCCGACCTTCGTTCCATACCCCACGAGCAGGAACACGAACGCGAGCGACATGATCGCGGGCTCGAGCTGGCCCTTCACCACGTCCAGGTGAGTCCACAGGAGCGCGTTGCCCTCGGCACCGAGCACGCGCTCCGCCGCGAAGTACAGCAGGATCGTGCCGAAGAGGGCCTGCGCGATGCCCACGCCGCAGAGGATGAAGTATTTCCATGCCGCCTCGAGGCTCGCCGCCGTGCGATACACCGAAACCAGCAGCACGGTCGCGAGCGTGGCCGCCTCCATCGCCACCCACAGGATTCCCATGTTGTTGGTGGTGAGCGCGAGGAGCATCGTGAACGTGAAGATCTGGTACATGCTGTGATAGAGACGCAGCCGCGCCGGTGTCATGCGTCCCTTGTCGCGCTCGGTGCGCATGTACGGCCGCGAGAAGAGCGACGTGGTGAACGCGACGAACGCCGTGAGCGTCACCAGGAAGACGTTGAGCGGATCGACGAAGAACTGGTCCTCGATGCCCATGACCGGGCCCTCGGAGATCACCTGCGCTGTGAGCGCGAGGCTCGCGATCAGCGTGCCGAGGCTGAAGAGCGAGTTGGCCTCGGGCGCGGTCTCGCGCTCGCCGAGCGCCCAGAGCAGCAGGCCGCCGAGAAGCGGAATGATGAGAAGCGCGAGCAGGGGGATCATCTGATTTCCATGACGGCTCGTTCCTCGGCCACGTCAGTCGTCCTTGAGCTTCTCGAGGTGATGGATGTCGAGCGAATCGAACTGCTCGCGGATCTGGAACATGAAGACGCCCAGGATCACCATGCCGACGAGGACGTCGAGGGCGATCCCCAGCTCGACCACCATCGGCATGCCGTAGGTCGCGCTGGTGGCGGCGAAGAAGAGCCCGTTTTCCATCGACAGGAACCCGATCACCTGCGGCACCGCCTTCGAGCGCGTGATCATCATCAGGAACGACAGCAGCACGCAGGCGAGCGCGATGCCGAGCGTGCCGCGCGCGATCGACTGCGAGAACTCCGAGATCGGCAGCGCGAGGTTGAACGAGAAGACGACGAGCATGATCCCCACCAGCATCGTCATCGGGATGTTGATGAGCGTCTCGATGTCCCACTTCACGTTGAGCCGCCGGATGAGGCGGTGCAGGATCAACGGCAGCACGACCACCTTCAATACGAGCGTGATCGCCGCGGAGTAATAAAGGTGCTTCTGCCCCGTCGCGAATGCCACGGTCACGGTGGATCCTACGAGGGCCGCGCCCTGCAGCGCGAAAAGGTTGATCAGGGTGACGATGCGCCGCTGCGAGAGCATCGCGAACGAGATGAGCAGCAGCACTGCCGCGAAGAGATTGACGAGCTGCCCGGCGAAGGGAGTCATGCGCCGAGCAGCAGGTGGACGAGCAGGGCGAGAACGCCGAGCAGGAACGCGGTGGCGAGGAACTCCGGGACGCGGAAGATGCGCATCTTCGCGAGCACGGTCTCGATCAATGCGAGCAGGAAACCGCCCACGGCGAGCTTCACCACCAGCACGGGCAGCGCCCAGAGGAGCGCCAGGTGATCGTTCGCTTCGGCCACGCCCCACGGAAAGAAGAGGGCGAGGCCGGCGCAGGAATACGCGAAGAGCTTGAGCGCGGACGCCCACTCCACCAGGGCCAAGTGGCGGCCCGAGTACTCGAGGATCAGGGCCTCATGGATCATGGTGAGCTCGAGGTGCGTCGTGGGATTGTCCACGGGGACGCGGGCATTCTCGGCGAGCGAGACCATCGTGAATGCCACGCCGGCGAAAGCAAGGCTCGGCAGGATCGTGAGCTCGCGGTGCGCGAGCGTCGAGACGATCGTGGCAAGCGAAGTCGAGCTCGAGATGAGCGAGGCGGTGAAGAGCACCATCAGGAACGCGGGCTCGGCCAGGAATCCGAAGAGCATCTCGCGGCGCGCGCCCATCGACCCGAAGGACGTGCCGATGTCCATCGCCGCGAGCGAGATGAAGAGCCGCGCGAGCGCGAAGAGGCCGACCAGCGCGATCGCGTCGGCGGCCGGTGCGAGCGGCAGGTTCGTCGAGAGCGTCGGGATGATCATCGAGGCGAGCAGCATGCAGCCGAAGATGATGTAGGGCGCGAGCCGGAAGATCGAGGTCGCGTCGTAGGCGACGACCGACTCCTTCCAGAAAAGCTTGTGCAGCTGCCGGAACGGCAGGAGGATCGGCGGGGCGCGGCGGTTCTGCAGCCACGCGCGGCACTGGTTCACCCAGCCCACCAGCAGCGGCGCGCCGACGAGCGCGACGATCATCGTGGTGAGCTGGGCGAGGAGGCCTTCGAGGTTCATGCCTGGGTGAAGAAGAGCAGCGCCACGAGCGTTACGAAGCTGTAGAGGAGATAGATCGCGATTCGGCCGCGCTGCAGCAGCCCGACCGCGCGCGAGACGCCTTCGGTGGCGGCGGCGATCCTGAGGTAGATCCACGACCACATGGGATCTTCGACCGTGACCCGATATCGCGGCGCGCTGTCGAAGGGCGTCGGCAGCTCGCGCTCCATGCGGTAGAAGGGCTCGAAGATCTGGCGGATCGGCTGGCCGAAGCCCTCGGCGCTATCCTGCATGCGCGAGGTCTGCAGCGGGTAGCCGCAATCCCAGGGCGGTGCTCGCCGCACTCGCCCGTGATAGAAGCGACGCACCAGGAGGATGGTGAGCGCCACGATCGCGAGCGTCACGACGAACACGATGAGGGGGCTGTACGATGCGCGCTCGGCCGAGACGGGGGCCAGCAGCAGCCAATCGCCGATGCGTCCGCTCTGCGCCAGGCCCCGGCCGACGAGCGCGTACGGGATCGGATCGATGACCTCGATGATCGCCACCGGAAAAAGCCCAAGCAGCACGCACACTGCGGTGAGCCACAGGAGACCGAGCCGCTCGAGGCCGCCGGCATCTTTCGCCTGCGCCAGCCTCTCCTCGCGCGGACGGCCCAGGAAGACCACGCCGAAGAACTTGACCATGACGTAGCCGGCGAGGGCCGCGACGAGCACGAGCCCCGCGGCGAACATCGGCACCAGCATCTTGAGATAGGGGTTCGGCAGGCCGCCGGTGAAGAGGAAGCCCTGCAGCAGAAGCCACTCGGAGGCGAAGCCGTTCGAGGGCGGCAAGCCGGCGCACGCGATCACGCCCACGAGCGTGGTCCATGCGACCCACGGCATGAAGCGCAGGAGCCCTCCGAGCTTCCCGAGGCTGCGCTCGTGGGTTGCGTGCAGGACCGATCCCGTCCCGAGGAAGAGCAGGCTCTTGAAGAGCGCGTGGTTGAGGCAGTGGTAGAGGAGCGCGCTCAGCGCAAGGGCCGCGAGCGAATTCATCTTGTACGCGTGGAAGATGACCGCAAGCCCGATGCCCATCACGATGATGCCGATGTTCTCGATCGACGAGTACGCGAGGAGCCGCTTCATGTCCACCTGCACCGCCGCGAACACCACGCCGAATAGCGCGGTGACGAGCCCGATGACGAGCGCGACCACGCCCCACCACCAGAGCGGCGTGTCGATGAGGTCGAAGGTCACGCGCAGCATCCCGTAGATCGCGGTCTTCAGCATCACGCCGCTCATGAGCGCGGAGACCGGCGAAGGCGCGGCCGGGTGCGCCTCCGGCAGCCAGATGTGCAGCGGCACGATTCCGGCCTTCGCCCCGAAACCGACCAGCGCGAGGAGGAAGCCGCACGAAGCCCAGAACGGCGACAGGTGCTGCGCGCGCATGTTTTCGAACGTGTAGTCGCCGGTGTTCGCCTGGAGCACGCCGAAGCACAGAAGGATCGCGATCGCGCCGATGTGCGCGACCAGGATATAGAGGTAGCCGGCGCGCTGGATTTCGGGAATGCGATGGTTGGTGGTGACGAGGAAGAAGCTGGCGAGCGCCATCACTTCCCAGTTCACCATGAAGGCATAGGCGTCGTCGGAGAGCAGCACCATCGCCATCGCGCAAAGGAACACCTGGTACTGCAGGCACATCAGCCCCGGCGGCGTTCCTTCGCCCTCGCGGAAGTAACCGCCCGCGTAGATCGAGATGCCGGCGCTCGCGAGGCCGAGCAGCGTGAGGAAGAACGCGGAGAGCGCGTCCAGCCGCAGGTGGAAAGGCAGATCGGGCAGCCCGATGGCAAGCACCGCGGTCTGCGGGGCGGCGGGCAGCGCCGACAGCGCCAGCGCCGCCAGAGTGATGCTGAGCAGCGCCGAGAGCGGAAATAGAATGCGCGCGACGACCACGAAGTTGCGCAGCGCGGCGATTCCCACGGCGCCGATCGCGAGCCAGGCGGCGAGGCAAACAAGAATCGCATCGAGAACCTGGATCGCGGGGGGCGACCCCATCACTCAGATTGTCTCGACGGTGGAGTTGATGTAGTAGCCGGCGCCGCGTTCGGTGCGGATGAGCTGGGGCTGGTTGGGACTTTCCTCGATCTTGCGGCGCAGCCGCAGGATCTGGACGTCGATGGATCGATCGTAGATGTCGTCGTGCAGGCGGCTCGACTCGAGCAGTTGGTCGCGGGTGAGGATCTTCTGCGGCGCACGCAGGAAGGCGACGAGCAACGCGTACTCGCTGTTGGTCAGGTCGACGTTGCGGCCGTCCGGCGACTTGAGGCGGCGCGTTCCGGTATTGAGCTCCCAGCCGGAGAAGCGGAAGGCGCGCACCGAGTCCTTGCGCCGCGATTCACGCTTGCCCTCGGTCCGGCGCAGCACGGCCTTGATGCGCGCCATGAGCTCCCGCTGGCTGAAGGGCTTGGTCACGTAATCGTCGGCGCCGAGCTCGAGGCCCATGACGCGATCGGCCTCTTCCTTGCGGCCGGTGAGGATGATGATCGGCAGGTCGAGGGATTCGCGCAGCCGCCGCGCGATCGCCAGCCCGTCTTCGTCGGGAAGCTTCAGGTCGAGGATCACGAGGTCGACGATCTCGGCCGAAAGCACCTTGTCCATGTCCGCGCCCGTCTCGGCGACCGACACCTTGTAGTCGTGCTCGGAGAGGTACTCGCGGACCAGCTCGCGAATGGCGGCGTCGTCGTCGACGACGAGGATGTGGGCTTCCATTGTTCGGTTTAGGGCCTCAGGGGGTATTTTAACGCCGGAGCCCGTAGAATCCGAATGTGGGCAACGGCATCGCCAATCCCGGGCGTCAGACCTTGGCGTTCGCCGCCTTCGGGATCGTCTACTTCCTCCTCGCGCTTTACGCCGCGCGGCTGCCTTTGCAGTCGCCCCTGCCGCTCTTCATCTGGCCCGCGCACGGCCTCGCGCTAGGCACGCTGCTGGTCGCGCCGATGCGGCGCTGGCCCGTCTATCTAGCGCTCGTCCTTATCGCGAGCGCCGCCGTCGGCGTCCAGCTCCCGGACCCGTGGACGCGCATCGCGATCATGCTCGCGGTGAACGTCATCCTCCCGTTTTTCGTCGCTGCCGGCCTCATTCGCCTGGCCGGGCCCGACGTCAAGATCGAGAACGTCCGCAGCACCGCGGCTTTCTTGGTCGGCATGGCGCCGCTCGTCGCGACAACGGCGGTGGTGGAGGGCCTCTTCAGCAACGTGCGCTTCGACGCGCCGCTGCGCGATCAATGGTCGGTCAGGTTTCTTTCGGACATGGTCGGCATGCTGGTCCTCGCGCCGCTGATCCTCGCGTGGAGCCGGGGGGAATGGAACGACTGGCTCGCGGTCGCGCGCAAGCGCCTGCCCGAGGTGCTGGTTCTCTACACGGGACTGATCCTGACGGCGCACTACGTGTTCGCGACGCGCCCCGACGCCTCCTACCTGTGCGCGCCGTTCCTCATCTGGGCGGCGCTGCGATTCGGGCTGCGCGAGGCCACGCTCGGCCTCGCGATCTTCGGGCTCATCACGTACTGGCATACGTCGCGGGCGCTGGGGCCGGTCTCCATCGAGGGTTCGACCAACGTCCTGCTGCTTCTCCACGTCCAGGCGTACCTCGCCGTGATTGTCGTCACCACGCTTTTCGCCGCCGCGTTGCTGAACGAGCGCCAGGCCGCGGCCGAAGAGACCGAGGCGTGGCGGCGGCGCCACGAGACCGTCATTCGCGCGAGCGGCAACCTGCTCTACGACTTCAACCCGGCGAGCGGCACGATCCTCTGGGACGGCGATACGCAGGGGGTGCTTGGCCTCGAGCCGGAGCAGATCGGGTCGCTGCGCCAGTGGATGTCGCGCGTGCACCCCGATGACCGCATGCGCCTGAAGGGCCTGCGTGAGCTTTTCACCGGTGGCGAAATCTCGCACATTTCCCTCGAATACCGTTTCCGGCGCGACGACTTCGCGTACACGATGATTGGCGTGAACGGCTACCTCGTCGACACCCCCGGAGCGGCCGCCGGCGCCGAGCGGCGCGTCATCGGTTTCGTGAAAGACGTGTCGGAGAAGATCCGCGCCGACGAGCAGCGCCTGCGGCTCGAAGCGCAGCTCAAGCAAGCGGAAAAGATGGAAGCGGTGGGCCACCTCGCGGGCGGCATCGCGCACGACTTCAACAATATCCTCGGCGCGATCCTCGGCTACGGCGAGCTCGCGCAGAAGCGGGTCGCCGAGGGCGACATCAAACGCTACCTCGACACGATCATGAGCGCGGGCAACCGCGCGAAGTCGCTCGTCACGCAGATCCTTTCGTACAGCCGCGCGGAAGGCGCGGAGAAGAGCCCGGTGATCGTCGTGCCGATCGCCCAGGAAGCGTGCGACCTGGTGCGCGGATCGAGCCCGCGGGCCATCGACGTGGCGTTCCACGCCTCCGATGAGGACGTCGCGGTGCTCGGCGATCCGACGCGCCTGCATCAGCTCTTCATGAATCTCTTCACCAACGCAGTCCAGGCCATGGGGCAGGGCGGCAAGCTCGATGTCTCCGTCGACACCGAGGAAGTGAAGGCCGCGCGCAAGGTGCGCTCGGGCGAGATTGTGCCGGGCGAATACGTGCGCATCTGCGTGAAGGACACCGGACATGGCATCGCGCCGGAGGTGATCGACCGCATCTTCGAGCCGTTCTTCACCACGAAGCCGGCGGGGCGGGGTACGGGTTTGGGCCTCGCGCTCGTGCACGTCGTGGTGAAGGAGCACAACGGCCTCATCGACGTCGCGAGCGAGCTCGGACGCGGGGCGGAATTCACGATCTGGCTGCCCCGGACCAAGGCGCGCGAGGGCGTTGCCGCGACCGAGGGCCCCGAGCCGCAGGGGCGCGGCCAGGTGATCCTCGCGGTCGACGACGAGCCCGAGGTCCTGGCGGCGCTCGAGGAGATGCTCGCGGCGCTGGGCTACGAGCCTGTCGGCTTCGGCGAGAGCCATGCGGCACTCGAGGCGGTTCGCGCGGACCCGCGGCGCTTCGACGCCCTCGTGAGCGACGAGGTGATGCCGTGGCTCACCGGGACCCAGCTCGCCGTCGAGATCCGCAAGCTCAATCCGGCCTTGCCGATCGTGATCGCCAGTGGCTACGGTGGCTCGGGATTCGAAACGCGCGCGCTCTCGGCCGGGGTGAACCGCGTCCTGCGCAAGCCCTATCGCATGAGCGACATCGGCGAGGCGCTCGCCGCCGTGCTGAGGCCTTGAGCCGGCCGCCTTACAAATGCAATTCCCGGGTTCGCCGCGGTAACTCGCACGTAGTTGCCGTGAGGCAAAGTGCCGCATGGACCGGCATAAGCCGGCCATCAGCAATCGGGAGAAAGCATGCCAGAGGGGTCGATGCCGCCGCGGAACGCGGGGGCCCGGCAGTCGTCATTCGGAGACGTCGCCAGGGAAGTGGTGCGCGCCGAAGGCGGCGGCCGCTTCGCGTGGGAAGGCATGACACTGGCCACTGCCTTCCAGCCTCTTTATTGCGTGCGCCGCGGCATTCCTGTCGGGGACGAGGCGCTCCTGCGCGCGCTTGGGCGCAACGGCCAGCCGGTACACGCGCGCGAGCTCTTCGAATCGGTGGATCACGCGGCGCGGGTGCGCCTCGACTGGATCTGCCGCGCGCTGCATTTGCGCAACTACGCCGTCGTCGATCCCGGCGATCGCAACCTGTTCCTTAACGTGCATCCGGCCGCGCTCGTCGACGACCCCAACGGGGGGCGCGACTTCGCCGAGCTGGTGCGCTTCTACGGCCTGGCTCCCGAGCGTGTTTTTCTCGAAGTTCTCGAGACCGATAGCGGGGGCGAGAATCGATTGGCTGCCGCGGTCGCGGCGCATCGCAAGCACGGCTTCGCGATCGCCATGGACCACTTCGGCCAGGGCCGCTCGAACTTCGATCGCATCGCGCAGCTGCGCCCGAAGCTGGTGAAGATCGATCGATCGTTGCTGCGCGAAGCGCTCGGCGAGACGCAGGCGCGCCGCATGCTGCCGTCGCTCGTCGACATGCTGAAGGACACGGGCGCGGAAATCGCGGTGAAGGGCGTGGAGAACGCTCGCGATGCGCTCGCTTCGATCGAGGCGGGGGCGAGCTACCTGCAGGGATTCCATCTCGGGGCGCCGACCCGCTCCCCGGGCGACGAAGCGCTCACCGGCGAGCTGATTCGGTCGGCGCGCGGGCTGGCCGCGGCCTAGGCTTCCCCAGAACTCGGAAAAAACAGGGCTGTCTCAGGGGAAACCCCCCGAGGAGCGCCAATGAGTTCGCAACCGTCGCCGGCTCACGCCAAGCCCGTTCTTACCGATATCCCGACCTTGCGCAAGGAAGCGCGCCGCCACATCGAGGAAGGTGCGGTGACGCAGGGTTATTCCGCCGACCGCGACAAGGTCCTGCAAATGCTCGACGAAGCTCTCGCGACCGAGCTGGTCTGCGTGCTTCGCTATCGGCACGACTATTTCGTCGCGCGCGGCCTGAAGGCGAAGGTCGCGGCGCAGGAATTCCTCGAGCACGCGACCCAGGAGCTCGAGCATGCCGATGCGATCGCCGAGCGCATCATGCAGCTGGGCGGCGAGCCCAACTTCAATCCGGCCGGGCTGATCGAGCGCAGCCACTCCGAATACCGCCTCGGAAAGACGCTGCAGGAGATGATCCGCGAGAATCTCGTCGCGGAACGGATCGCGATCGACAGCTACCGTCAGATGATCCAGTACGTCGGCAACGATGACCCCACCACGAGGCGGATGCTCGAGGGAATCCTGGCGGTGGAGGAAGAACACGCCGATGACCTGGCGGACTTGCTCCAGGATTCGGCGGGTTCGGCGGTGAACTAGCTGAGGCGCGCGTTCCTGCGCTGATTGGCCGGCGTCGCACGGCCGGCGCGGCCCGGAAAGGACGCTTCCGCGAGCCGGCGCGATTCGGCAAGCGACGCTTCGAGCCTGCCCAGGAGCCGCTCGCGACGGCCGGCGATCTTGAGCCAGGGATCGTGCGTGACGCGGCCCCAGTTCTCCAGGGCCCAGCCCTTCATCTCACGCCAGTGGCCATGCATCTGATCGGTGTTCATCCCAGGGCTCCTCGTACGAGAGGTTGCGCGCGATCACATCCAGCGCCCGCGCTCGCGGATGGTGGAAACTTTCTGGATGCGCGCGGTCAATACGGCACGATGGATTGCCATGCACTCCGTCGCCTTGTCGGCGGGGTTGCGCGCGCACAAGACGTCCCTGGCGATCGGGACGGATTCCTCGATGACGAGCGAATCGGTGACCCCGAGGGTCCAGCTTGCATCGTTGGGGTCTTCGGCGGCGAGCCCGGTAGGTAGGCAGCACGCAAAGCCTATTGCGAGGAGTTTCTTCATGGCCAATCTCCCTTTTCGTTCAACCATGATGGCCGCCGCCTTTGGGGCTTGGAGTCGGACGCTTAGGGATCGGTCGTAGTCGTGTTCTGAAGATCGCGTAGGACAAGTCCTACGCGATATCTCCTGTTGTAATGTCAGACGATAAATCGGCATCGGCGGCGTGAATTCGTCGCGCCGGACATGCGTCGCAGTGCTCTGGCGCTCGGGGGGCGGAGAGTCTATCGTCCGGACATGAAGCGCAAATTCCCACTTTCAGGCAAACGCATCACTTCGGTACCTCGCCGGGCTGGCCTGGCCCTGCGACGGACCATTGCAAGGATGCGGATGGTGTTCGGCGTCCTTCCCCGCTCTCGCCGGATTCGCGCCGCGAACGATCCGAAGGCCTAGGCGTGAAAAAGTCGCATCCCGCCTGTCCGATTTTTCGGGCGGGATCCGCGTAAAGCGCCGCGGACTCCAGAACATCTCCTGCGTAGTCTGGTGGCAAGCGCAACAAGCAATGCAAGCGCGAACCACCCTCAACAGCCACAGGAGATACAAATGACCTTCGTCAACGAATACGCCCTGCTCTTCGCCGTCGCCGCACCCGTGGTCGCGATCGCCGGCATGAATGCCTTCCTGTGGCTCGGCGGCGAACGTGGAACGCTTCTCCTGCCGGGCGCCAATCGTTACCCGGCGATCGAATTCGGGATGGTTACCGCGGAAGCGGCGAAGTCGACCAAGATGCCGGCGTCGTCCAGCGCGGCGGCCTTCGCGCGATCCTCGAACGACGAGATGGAACTCGAAGCGGCGTAAGTTGCCGTGTAAGTCGATTCCGCAGGAGTTCCTCGGCGGTGCGCTTGGAGCGATCCACGCACCGCCGAGTCGTTTGGTGGATCGCGCCCGCGGGGTGAAAAAGTCGCACGTCGACCGTCCAATTCTCCGCACCCGCTCCGCAGAATCGTTCGCGGACATCCATCGGCCTCCTGCGTAATCTGGCGTCAAGCGTCAGGAACGCGACGCGAATACACCCCGGCAACCAGACACAGGAGATATCAAGTGAACTTCATCAACGAATATGCGCTGCTCTTCGCCGTCGCCATGCCCGTCGTCGCCATCGTCGGCATCCAGGTGTTCCTCTTCGTGAGCGGCGAGCGTGGCACGCTGTTGATTCCCGGCCTGAATCGCTACCCGTCGATCGATTTCCAGTCGAAGTCCGCCGAAGTGGTGATGAAGCCGACGCCGATGCCGGCCACCAGCGCGGCGGTCGTCACCGAATCCTCGAACGACGACATGGTGCGCGAAGCGGCATAGTTTGCGCGGGGTGTATCGCGGTCGGGGAAGCCCGATCGCCAGCGAACCGGGGGCGTGAATAAGTCACACGCCCCCGGTCCCTTTGGAAAGGTGAATAATTCACCGACGTTGTTGCCCCGCCGGCGCTAAGGTGGCGGGCCAGGGAGAGTAAGCGGGCGGCTCGACCGAACCCGCGACATCGAGGAGCCATGGATCGAGTCCGTCGCTGGATCGGGTGATTGAATGAAGCGTCCCCGCGCCGGCCTCTTCCTCAAGTACCTCGCCTTCATCGGTCTCCTGGTGAGCGTGGGCCTGGTCGCGAGCGGCGCGATCGGGTTGTACTTCTCCTATCAGGAGACGCGCGACTCGCTGGTGAAGCTGCAGCGCGAGAAGGCGCTCACCGCGTCGGTGCGGATCGAGCAATTCCTGCGCGAGATCGAAGGCCAGCTCGGATGGACGACGCTGCCGTTGGTGACGCCGGGCCAGAATCCGCTCGAGCACCGGCGCCTCGATTTCCTCAAGGTCCTGCGCCAGTTGCCAGCGGTCACCGAGGTGACCCACCTCGACGGCAAGGGTCGCGAGCAGCTCATGGTGTCGCGGCTTGCCATGGACAGGATCGGCGCCAATACCGATTTCTCCACCGACGCGCGGTTTGTCGAGGCGCGCAAGGGCAAGACCTGGTTCGGTCCGGTCTATTTCCGCAAGGAGACCGAGCCCTACATGGCGATTTCGATCCCCGAGGCGCGCGACCGCTCCGGAGTGACAGTCGTCGACGTGAACCTCAAGTTCATCTGGGACGTCGTGTCTCGTATCCGCATCGGGCAGAAGGGCGTGGCCTATGTCGTCGACGACAAGGGCTTCCTGGTGGCCCACCCCGACATCAGCCTTGTGCTCAAGAAGGTCAACCTGTCGGACCTTCCGCAGGTGAAATCGGCATTGGCTGCGAAAACGGAGATCGAGGGACAGGACGTGTTGGACGCCCGCGATCTCAGCGGTGCGCGCGTCTTCTCCGCTTATGCGCAGGTCGCGCCCACCGGCTGGCGGGTATTCGTGGAGGAGCCGGCGGCGGAGGTGCTGACGCCTCTCTACGACGCGATCCTGCGGACCGCCTACCTGCTGCTCGCGGGCCTGGTCATATCGATCGTCGCGAGCGTCTTTCTCGCGCGGCGCATGGTCGAGCCCGTGCGCGCATTGCAGCGCGGGGCGGACCGGATCCGGGCGGGCGATCTCACGAGCCGCATCGAGGTGAAGACCGGCGACGAGCTCGAGGACCTCGCGGGCCGCTTCAACACGATGACGGACCAGTTGCGCGAGTCGTACGCGGATTTGGAGAAGAAAGTCGAGGTGCGTACGGCGGAGTTGCGCGAGGCGCTGAGCCAGCAGACGGCGACCGCAGATGTACTGCGCGTTATCAGCAGCTCGACCACTGACGTAATGCCGGTCTTCGACGCGATCGTACGACGGGCGAAGGACCTGGGAGAAGCGTCCAATGTGTACGCGTTCCGTTACAGCGGCGGCAAGATCCACTACGTGACGGGTACGGATACGCATCCCGAATGGCTCGCTCGCATGCAGCAGATGCCGCCTTGGGCGCCTGATCACTCGACCATGTCGGGCCGCGTCGTCCTGTCGAAGAAGGCCGAACAGATCGAGGACATGGACCAAGACAGCAGCCTGCCACACCGACGTGGTCCAACGCGGCGCGGCCTGGCCGTCGGACGCCGGCTGCTGGGTGTGCCGATGCTGCGCGATCGCGAGCCCATCGGCGTCCTTACGGTGACCTGGCTCGAGCCAGGCCCGGTCCCGGAAAAATTCGTACGTGTCCTCCAGACCTTCGCCGACCAGGCGGTCATCGCGATCGAGAACGTGCGCCTGTTCAATGAAATCCAGGAAAAGAGCCGCCAGCTCGAGATCGCCAACAAGCATAAGAGCGAATTCCTCGCGAACATGTCGCACGAGCTGCGCACGCCGTTGAACGCCATCATCGGGTTCTCGGACGTGATGCTCGGCGGCATGACGGGTCCCATGGCGGACAAGCAGCAGGAGTTCACCAAGGACATTCGCGATTCGGGCAAGCACCTGCTTGGCCTCATCAACGACATCCTCGACCTCGCGAAGATCGAGGCCGGGCGCATGGAGCTCGACGTCGCGCGATTCAACCTGGGCGCGGCGATGGACAACGCGCTCACGCTGGTTCGTGGCCGCGCCGAGCGGCATGGGATCCAGCTGGAAACCGCGATCGATCCGGAAGTGGGTGAATACGACGGCGACGAGCGCAAGTTCAAGCAGATCATGCTGAACCTCCTCACCAACGCCGTGAAGTTCACGCCCGAGGGCGGCACTGTCACCATGGCGGCGCACCGGCTCGACGCAAGCTATGTATTCTCGGTGAAGGACACCGGAATCGGCATTGCCGCCGAAGACCATGACAAGGTCTTCGAGGAATTCCGCCAGGTCGGGACCGACTACGCGCGCAAGGCCGAGGGCACCGGCCTCGGCCTCACGCTCACCCGCCGCCTCGTCGAGCTGCACGGCGGGAAGATCCGATTGGAAAGCGAGCTCGGGAAGGGCTCGAAATTCACCTTCAACCTGCCGATCGAAGCCACATGAAACCGGTCGTCCTCCTCGTCGAAGACAACGAGCGCAATCGAAAGCTCGTGCGCACGGTCCTGGAATTCCGCGGCTACGAGATCGTCGAGCTCGAAGACGGTGAGCTCGTGGTTCAGACGGCGAAGACGTGCAAGCCGGTGGTCATCCTCATGGACATCGAGCTGCCGAAGGTGGATGGCATCACGGCGCTGGGGATGCTGCGCGCCGACGCGGAAACCGCCGCGATTCCGGTGGCCGCGGTGACCGCATCTGTCACCCCGACGGAGCGCGACCGGGTTGTCGCGGCCGGCTTCAATGCGTACATTTCCAAGCCGATCGACGTCATGTCTTTCGGGGATACCGTCGATCGCCTCGCGGGAAAGGTTCCGGCGTCGCAATGAGCGAAACGCGCAAGTATCTCGTCCTCGTCGTCGACGACCAGCCGCAGAACGTGAAACTCCTCCACCAGGTCCTCACGATGAGCGGCTACGACGTCACGACCGCCGCGTCCGGACAAGAGGCGCTCGCGAAAGTGTCCGCCGAGAACCCGGACATGGTGCTGCTCGACGTGGTAATGCCGCAGATGAGCGGTTACGAGGTGTGCCGGCGGCTGCGCGCGGATCGCGCGACCGAATTGCTTCCGGTGGTCATGGTGACCGCCCTCGACCCGGTGGAAGAGAGAGTGAAAGGGATCGAAGCGGGCGCCGACGATTTCCTCTCGAAGCCGATCAACCAGGCCGAGCTCCTCGCGCGCGTGAAGTCGCTGCTGCGCATCCGCGACCTGCATCGCCAGGTCGAAGTGCAGTCGCTGCTCCTCGCCGACTGGAACTCCAAGCTCGAGGAGCGCGTGAGCGAGCAGGTCGGGCAGCTCGAGCGGCTCGCCCGTCTCAAGCGATTCCTCTCTCCGAAAGTCGCCGACCTCATCGTCGCCGGCGAGCTCGACGATCCGCTCGCGACCCGCCGCCGCGAAGTGACGATCATGTTCGTCGACCTGCGCGGCTTCACCGCTTTCTCCGAAACGGCCGCGCCGGAGGATGTCCTGGGAGTATTGCGCGAATATCAGGGCGAGATCGGCCGGCTCGTGGAAATCCACGAAGGCACGATCGAGCACTTCGCGGGCGATGGCGTCATGCTGATCTTCAACGATCCCGCGCCGCTTCCGGATCCCGCGTTCTCCGCCGTGCGCATGGCGATCGAGCTGCGCGACAGCGTCTCGCGGCTGTCGGGGTCGTGGCGCAAGCTCGGCTACCAGCTGCACTGCGGCATCGGCATCGCCCAGGGCTTCGCCACGATAGGCACCATCGGCTTCCCCGGCCGGCAGGACTACGGCGTCATCGGCGCGGTGAACAACCTTGCCTCGCGGTTGTGCGGGCAGGCCGCCGACGGACAGATCCTCGTTTCGCAGCGTGTCTTCGGCCGCGTCGAGGACCGCGTCGAACTCGAGCCGATGGGCGAGATCACGCTCAAGGGACTGCATGCACCGGGTCCGGTCTACCGCGTCGTCGCGATGAAGATGGCGAAGGAGACGACTGAATGAATCCCGAGAGTGGAGTCGTGCTGAGCGCCGAAGAGCTCGAGGAGATCTCGCGGCTGGGAGTGCCGCGCGATTTTCGCGAAAGGACGGTGCTGATGAGCGAGGGCGACGAGACCGATGCCCTCTACATCATCATGGAAGGGCGCGTGCGCGCCTACGTGAGCGACTCGGCCGGCCGCGAGGCGATCCTTTCGGTCATGGGCCCGGGCGAATACTTTGGCGAGATCGCCTTCGACGAAGGCCCTCGCTCAGCCTCGGTGATCACGCTCGAGCCGTGTCGGCTGCTGGTGATTCCGCGCGACGAATTCGCCGAGTTCGTGAAGCGCAGCCCGGCATTCGCCCTGCACTTCATCCACCGGCTCATCGGCCGCGTGCGCACGCTCACGGACAACGTGCGCAGCCTCGCATTGATGGATGCCTATGGGCGAGTGGCCCGGCTGCTCCTCGACAGCTCCGTCACCGAGGGCGGCAAGACGTTCATTCCCGAAAAGCTCACGCAGACCGAGATCGCGAGCCGCGTGGGCTGCTCGCGCGAGATGGTGAGCCGCATCTTCAAGGACCTCGTGCAGGGGCAGTACATCACCATCCTTCCCGACCGCATCGTGATCAATCGCAAGCCGCCGGCGAAGTGGTGAAGAACGCGGTCTGCCGGCGCTGTCGAATGAAAGACACGCGGCGCGCGTCCGTTTTCCCGCCGAAATGACGGAAATGTTGGGCCTCGCTATGCCCTATGATCTTCGGATTCGCGCCGACAGGATCATCGACAAATGAATCGACGCCGCATTCTGGCCGGAGCCGTTGGCGTGCGTGTGCGCTAGCGAACAGACAACGACGCCAGTCGGCCGGTATTCGTATTCAAATGAATCGACGCACGCTCCTCGCTTCGCTGGCGGCGACTCCCCTGTTTGGGATGCAAGGAGCGCGAGCGCGAGACCCAAGTGCACCCTACCGTATCGGTGTCCTCACCTTGGGATCACGCGAGCTGCTCATGGACGAGCTCGCGCCACCGGTTCGCAAGTTGCTCGCCGATGTCGGCTACGTCGAGGGACGCAACCTCACCGTCGAGTGGCGCGCCATGGGCCTCGATGATTCGATCGGGGCTGCGATGGCGGAGGAGCTGGTGCGCCTCCAAATGGATGTTCTCATGACGCACGGGACGCCTCCGACGAAGGCGTTCCAGGCCGCGACACGCACCATCCCCATCGCGACGGTCGTCGGCGATCCCATAGCGAGCGGGTTCACGCGCAGCCTCGCCCGGCCCAGCTCCAATATCACGGGCCTGAGCCTTACGCATCCGGAAACCCCTGCGAAGCAAGTCGAGCTTCTGCGAAAGACCCTGCGCAGGCTTGAGCGCATCGTGTTCATCGACAACATCGATTACGGCGCGTTTCGACCGTACGAGGCCGCTGCGAAGGCGGCGGGGATTGTCGCGGAGATCAAAGTAATCAACCGCGCGCAGATCGAGGGCATCTTCGCGGGGATGAAGAGATCAGCGAATTCGGCCGCGTTCGTGGTGTTCACCACGATCGCACGGCCGGAGCTCGCGGCGATCGCCAGCCGCTACGCGGTCCCGACAATGCTGTGGGAGATGGGCTATGTCGAGACCGGTGGGTTGATGAGCTTCAGCATGCTCCACAGCAACGGCGGTGCGCGGCAGGCGGCGACGATCGACAAGTTGTTGAAGGGCGTCCGCGTGGCCGACATACCTTGGGAGCTTCCCGACCGTTCCCATCTCGCGATCAATCTCAAGACAGCGAAGCTGCTCGGCATTGAATTCCCGCCGGACATTCTGTTGAGCGCCGACGAGATCGTGCGCTGATGGCGCGCGGCTTGCGCGGACGAGGTGATCGCGTGAGCCGCCGTGGTGGGAGCCTCCCGGCCGGTCGCATCTCGCCATCAACCTGCGCACGGCGAAGGCGAGCCCAACGAGTTGGGGACCAGCCCTCGCGTCGTCACTTGACGATCTCGAGATGCTCCAGGCGTTGCGCGGTTGCAACGCACATCGCGCGTCGATAGAGAGTTTCACCAACAAACTTGCCTATAGCATGGCGCTTCATCGCACGGCAACATCGCGTCACATTTGCCTTTAATCGCCGCAGCTAGCATCCCTCGTCCCCACATAAAGAGGAACGAGGAGATATGCAACCCAAGGTCATCGTCACCGCCCTCATCGCCGCGTTCGCTGCGGCCGCCCACGCGCAGCAGGTCCCCGCTGTCGCCGAGAAGATCGAAGTCACCGGATCGAACATCAAGCGCATCGACGTCGAGACGCCTTCCCCCGTTGCGATCATCACGCGCGAGCAGATACGGGAAAGCGGCAAGCGCGACGTCGCCGAGCTACTGCGTACCTATTCGGCTGCGAGCGCGGGCAACCAGCTCGATAACTCGAGCGGCAGCTTCGCCGCGGGCGCGCAGACCGTTTCGCTGCGCGGCCTGGGCTCCGCCGGCACGCTGGTGCTGGTGAACGGGCGCAGGATGTCGCCAGCGGCCTACGCGGATCCCAACAACGGCAACTCCACCGTCTACAACCTCAACGTGATCCCGATCGACGCGATCGAGCGCATCGAGATCCTCAAGGACGGCGCGTCGGCGATCTACGGGTCCGACGCGATGGCCGGCGTCGTCAACATCATCCTGCGCCGCGACTTCCGTGGCGGCGAAGCGTCCGCGAGCTACAGCACCAATGACGATGGCGCCTGGACCACCTGGCGCGGCGGCGCCACGGTCGGCATCGGCGACATGTCGAAGGACAACTGGAACCTGCTCGCGAGCCTAGAGCACTTCCATCGCGACCCGGTGATGATCAAGGACCTGAAGAACGTTCCCGTCGACGATTTGTCGCGCCTCGGAAACTGGCGCGTCACGCAGTCCGCGAACGGCTACCCTGCCAATTATTTCCGCGAATCCGTGCTGGGTAACGGCAGCTTCACCACGTTCGTGCGCGTCGATCCCAACTGCCCGGCGGAAAGGATCATCAACAGCCGCTGCCGCTACGACTCATACAACGACATCGCGTCGGAGTTCAGGCAGGAGCGCGACGACGCCTTCCTCCGCGGCACCATGAACTTCGGCGCCAACCTGCAAGGATTCGCCGAGCTCCTCTATTCGCGTGTGAAGTCCTACTACTTTACGACGCCCCAGTCGATCTCCAATACCTTTGCCGTGTGGGCGAACTCCGCAGGCGAGCTTCGCCAGTACCGAATCATCCTGCCCGTGGGTCATCCGGACAACCCGACGAACGTGCCGGTTGCCGCCGCGTACAGCTTCGCCGACGTCGGCCGACGGCGTGAAGACCAGACCAACGAGACGACACGCGCCCTCGTGGGCCTGAAGGGCACGGCGGGGGCCTGGGATTATGAGACGGGCCTGCTTTGGATGAGGAACGAGCGCAACGAGCAGTACAGCGGTTACATCTCGTACCCAGGCCTCGTCGCCGCGGTCGGCGACCGAAGCTATCGCTTCGACGGCCGGCAAAACGATCCCGCGGTCATCAACAGGATCTCGCTTTCGTTCCCGGAGAAGGGCGAAGCGGCGGTCACGAGCTGGGACCTGCGCGGCTCGCGCGAGCTGATGGACCTGGCGGGCGGACCGCTCGCGGTGGCCGCCGGCGTCGAAGCGCGTCGCGAAGAGCTCGTCATCACGCCGGATTCGCGCATCACCTCCGGCAACGTCGTGAGCCGCGGAACGTCGGCGGCCGACGGCGAGCGCGACGTCACCGCCCTCTATTCCGAGCTCTCCGTGCCGTTCGCCAAGCGAGTCGAGACCCAGCTCGCGTTGCGCACTGAGCATTACAGCGACTTCGGCAATTCGACCACGCCCAAATTCGGCATCAAATACACGCCGATCGACATGCTGGCGCTTCGCGGAACGTTCGCGAAGGGATTTCGCGCCCCGTCGCTCTCGCAGATCTCCCCTTCGTCGGTGCAGTCCTTCTTCACCGCCGTGCGCGATCCGCTCCGCTGCCCCACGCTCTCGGCTGCGAACGTCGATTGCTCGTTCAACCTGGCAACGATCATCCGCTCCAACACGGAACTGCAGCCGGAGAAATCGAACAATTACACCGCGGGATTCATCCTGTCCCCGCTGCGGGACCTGACCGTTACGGTCGACTACTGGAGCATTCGCCGCAAGGATCAGATCGACCGTTTCAGCCCCACCTACATCCTGGCCCGCGAGTCCCAGTTCCCCGGTGCCGTGGTGCGTGATCCGAATCCGGCCACGTGGCTCGCCGGGTTGGCGAATTCCGGTCCGGTGCTTTTCGTGTATCGCCAATTCTTCAACCTCGCCGAGACGCGCGTGAGCGGCGTGGACGTGGACGCATCCTGGCGTCTAAATCTGGGCGAGCGCGGTCGCCTCCTCGCCACCTTCAACGGCACGTATCTCGAGCACTACAAGTACGCGCTCGCGACGACCGATCCGCTCGTCGACCAGGCGGGCACCTTCGGCGGACCGGCCGATGCTCTGCCTCGCTTCCGGGGCAATGCCGCCCTCGCATGGGACCGTGGGCCCATCGGGGCGAGAGTCGCGGTGAACTACGTGAGCGGTTGGTTCGATGGCGCGGGCGGCACGGCGGAGCAGGGAGGCGGATGCCTGGTGGCGCCGGTGCAGGATCCGAGCTGCAGGGTAAAACCGTGGACGACGATCGACCTCGGCGTGACCTACTCGGGCATCAAGAACCTGACGCTGGGCCTGCTCGTTCGCAACATCCAGGACAAGGCGGCGCCATACGAGCCGGCCGCCGCGCTCACCACGCAGGCGGGCTACAACTCGCAGTTTCACAATGCCCTGGGTCGCTACTACACCTTCAACGTGAACTACCGGTTCATGTAGAGGCGAGGACCTTTGGTCACTTGACGATCTCGAGGTGCTCCAATCCCGAGCCAAGGTCGCGGTTCTTCGCGTTCTTGCTCTCGAGCTTGATCTTCAGGCGCAGGTCGTTCACCGAGTCGGCGTTGCGCAGCGCATCCTCGTAGGTGATCAGGTCGGCCTCGAAGAGGTCGAAGAGCGCCTGGTCGTAGGTCTGCATGCCGAGCTCGCGCGAGCGGCCCATGAGCTCCTTCATCTCGTGGACCTCGCCCTTGAAGGATCTCGATCGCGGCCACGCGTCCCTTGGCGCCTTTCTTCGGGATCAGGCGCTGCGAGATGATCGCCTTCAGGTTCAGCGACAAGTCCATGAGCAGCTGCTGGCGGCGCTCCTCGGGGAAGAAGTTGATGATCCGGTCGAGCGCCTGGTTGGTGGAATTCGCGTGCAGCGTGGACATGCACAAGTGGCCCGTTTCGGCGAAGGCCACGCCGTACTCCATCGTCTCGCGCTCGCGGATCTCGCCGATGAGGATCACGTCGGGTGCCTGGCGCAGCGTGTTCTTGAGCGCGGCGAACCAGTTGTCCGTGTCCACCCCGATCTCGCGCTGGCTGACGATGCAGTTCCTGTGCTCGTGCACGTACTCGACCGGGTCCTCGATGGTGATGATGTGCCCGTAGCTGTTCTCGTTGCGGTGGCCGATCATCGCCGCGAGCGACGTCGATTTGCCCGAGCCCGTGCCGCCGACGAAGATGACGAGGCCGCGCTTGGTCATCGCGACGTCCTTCAGCACGTGCGGGAGTCCCAGGTCGTCGAACTTCGGGATCTGCGTGGTGATCGTGCGCAGCACCAACGCCGCGCGCCCCTGCTGCACGAACGCGTTCACGCGGAAGCGCCCGATCCCCGACGGGCTGATCGCGAAATTGCACTCGTTGCTCGCCTCGAACTCGGCCGCCTGCTTGTCGGTCATGATCGAGCGCGTCAGCTCCTGCGTGTGCACCGGCGAGAGGCTCTGCTGCGAGACCGGCGTGACTTTGCCGTCGACCTTCATCGCCGGCGGGAAGCCCGCTGTGATGAAGAGGTCCGAGCCCTTGCGCGCGATCAGCGCGCGCAACAGGTCGTGCATGAACTTGAGTGACTGTTCGCGTTCCATGAATTCGTCCTTTGTCTCTGGAAGGTCCGGCGCCTCGCGGGCTAGCCGGCGAAGTTGTCCTTGTTGGCAGCCTTGGCGCGCGCCTCGGGCATCGAGATGAGGTTGCGCTTCACGAGGTCCTGCAGGTTCTGGTCGAGGGTCTGCATGCCCAGGGCCCCTCCGGTCTGGATCGCCGAGTACATCTGCGCGACCTTGGCTTCGCGGATCAGGTTTCGAATCGCGGGCGTGCCGACCATGATCTCGTGCGCGGCGACCCGCCCGGTGCCGTCCTTGGTCTTGCACAGCGTCTGCGAGATCACCGCGCGCAGCGACTCGGAGAGCATCGCGCGGATCATTTCCTTTTCGGCCGCGGGAAAGACGTCGATGAT
>WNFL01204649.1_pt1 | contig 27571 bp, 23 predicted proteins | sample 5400361 | NCBI WGS metagenome assembly WNFL01 (sample SAMN13153351, study PRJNA577476) | soil metagenome | isolation source: 40 cm soil on Douglas fir-dominated hillslope | place: USA:California | collected 2013-09-17
GCCATCGCGCGTGTGCAGCGCCATACGACGCAGCGCTTCGCGGTGATGTACCTGGACTTCGACCGGTTCAAGCTGGTGAACGACAGCCTGGGCCACCGCGCCGGCGACGAGCTGCTGGTGAACGTGGGCAATCGCCTGCGCCAGATGCTGCGCCCGACGGACCTGCTCGCGCGGCTGGGCGGCGACGAGTTCGCGATCCTCGTGGAGGACCTCCACCGCGAGCGCGACGCCATCGACCTCTCGGAGCGCATCCACCGCGAGCTCGAGCGCCCGGTGAAGCTGGGCTCCATGGAAGTGACCGTGAGCGCCTCGATCGGGGTCACGTTCAGCTCGAACAACTACCAGAGCTCGGACCAGATCATCCGCGACGCGGACATCGCCATGTACAAGGCGAAGTCCCGCGGCAAGGCGCAGACGGCCGTGTTCGATTCCAGCCTGCATCGCCACGTCTCCGAGCAGCTGCAGCTCGAGCAGGAGCTGCGCCGCGCCCTGGGCCAGGGGCAGCTGACACTTGAATACCAGCCCATCTGCACGCTCGCCGACCGCAAGCTCACGGGCTTCGAGGCGCTGGTGCGCTGGAACCATCCGGAGCGCGGCCTCCTGGAGCCGGCGAGCTTCATCCCCGTCGCAGAGGAGACCGGCCTCATCGTTCCGCTCGGCAGCTGGGTGCTCACCGAGGCGTGCCGCCAGATGCGGGAGTGGCGCTCGATCCGTGAGGGCACCACCCTCAACATGAGCGTGAACGTGTCGAGCCTGCAGCTCATGCATCCCGACTTCGTCTCGACGGTGGGACACGCGATCCAGGCGGCCGAGATGCGCCCCTCGCAGCTCACGCTCGAGGTGACCGAATCGGTGCTGATGAACGGAGTGGAGAACGCAGTCGCGACTCTCACGGAGCTGCGCAAGATGGGCGTGATCCTTTCCATCGACGACTTCGGGACCGGCTATTCGTCGCTTTCGTACCTCGCGACGCTGCCCATCGACAACCTCAAGATCGACCGCTCGTTCATCGACCGCATGAGCCGCGATCCGGACGGCGGCGAGATCGTGAAGGCGATCTTCACGCTGGGCCAGGCGCTTTCGAAGAAGGTCTATGCCGAGGGCATCGAGACCGGCCAACAGCTGGAGCTGCTGCGCGCGCTGGGCTGCGAGTTCGGGCAGGGCTTCCTGCTCTCGCGCCCGGTGGGCCCCATCCACGCCGCCAACTTCCTCGCCTCCAACGAGGGCGTGAACGCCGCGGCTTAGTAAGCGCTGGCCTGATCCAGGACGGTTAAAGACGCCCGGTCGAGCGAGAGCTCGGCAGCGGCCATCAGCTCGCGCAGCTGGGCGATGGAGGTGGCGCTCGCGATGGGCGCGGTGATCGTGGGCTGCGCCATGAGCCACGCGAGTGCCACTTGCGAGCACTTTGCCTTCTTGTCCTTCGCCACCCGGTCCAGCGCGTCCAGGATCTTCATGCCGCGCTCGTTCATGTACTTCGTCTTGATTCCGGCGCCGCGCGGGCTTTGCGCGAGATCGGCCTCCGTGCGGTACTTGCCCGTGAGGAATCCGCTCGCGAGGCTGAAGTAGGGAATCACGCCGATTCCGAGGCGCTGGCATTCGGGCGCCAGCTTCTCCTCGTAATCCTGGCGCAAGTAGAGGTTGTATCCCGGCTGAAGCGTCTCGTAGCGCGGGATTCCCGCGGACTTCGCCGCTTTCTCGGCCTTGTCGAGAGACTCCGCGGCGTAGTTGGAGGCGCCGATGGCGCGCACCTTTCCGTCGCGCGCGAGGCGCGAGAACGCTTCCATCGTCTCGTCGAGGGCCGTCGCCGGATCCTCCGCGTGCGCCTGGTAGAGGTCGATGCGATCCGTCTTCAGTCGTTTCAACGAATCCTCGACCGCCTGCGCGATGTACTGGCGCGACAGCCCCTTCTTTCCCCCCGGCATTTCCATGCCGACCTTCGTCGCAAGCACGATCTTCTCGCGCCGCCCGCCTCCCAACCCAATCCAGTGCCCGATCATGGTCTCCGACTCGCCGCCCGAATTGCCCGGCGCCCACTTCGAGTACACGTCGGCGGTATCGACGAGGCTGAAGCCGCGATCGGTGAACGTGTCGAGGAGGCGAAAGGCCGTGGGCTCGTCCACCGTCCAGCCGAAGACGTTCGCGCCGAATGCGAGCGGCGCGACCTCGATGCCGCTGCGCCCGAGCGGACGGCGCTTCATGCGGACCTCCGCGGCGGCTCGACGAATTGACCCGCCTGATAGTCGGCATACGCGCGACGCACCTCGTCCATCGTGTTCATCACGAACGGGCCGTGCGCCACCACCGGCTCGTCGATCACGGGCGCGGCGAAGAAAAGCGCACGCATGTCGATGTCCGCTTCCAGGCCCAGCACCGCGCGCTCCTTCGCATCCGCGGAGACCGGCTTGAACCACACCACGTCCTCGTCGGTCACCGCCGTGTCGTCGCCTTCGATACGGCCATGGCCCGCCACGACGTAGAGGAATGCACGCGTCCCCGGCGGCGCCACGAGCTCGACGCGCTTCTCTCCCTGAAGCTTCACGTCGAGCAGCGTGAGCGGCCAGAGGCTGCCGTGCGGATGCTCGAGATCGTCGTGGCGCCCCGCATAGACTCGCACCTGGTAACCCGGCCCCGACTTCAACGGCGTTTCGGCAGCGCGCTGGTCGCGATAGGTTGCCGCCGACATCTTCTGCGACGCGGGCAGGTTCAGCCAGAGCTGCAACGAATGGACGCCTGCGGCCGACGGCATCTCGCTGTGCACGACGCCGCGCCCGGCGGTCATCCACTGGATGTCGCCCGCGCCCAGCACGCCGTGCGCGCCCGTATGGTCGCGATGCTCGAGTCCGCCCTCGAGGACGATCGTCACCGTTTGCATGCCACGATGCGGGTGGTCGGGGAATCCTTCGGGTGGTGCGAACCAGTCCTCGGCCATCAGGAGGAAGGGCGAGGTGCCTGGAAAATCATCGGGCTGGACGACGAGGCGCGCGCGGTGCGACTGCGAGCGTCCCGCGGGAGGATCGGCGCGGCGGATGCGGTCTATCTGCAGGTCCATGGAAGTAGCCTGTCCGGATCAGGAATCAATGCGGGGAAAACGGTCTTATACACGAGAGGACCCCATGTTCGATCCAAAGTGCCTTGCCATCCTTGCGCTCGCGGCGCTGCCCGCGGCCGCGCAGGACAATCCCGCCGCGCGCCGCAGTGCCGCCAGCCTTCTTTCGCTCAACGGGTTCTGGAACGGCGCGAACTTAGAGAACCGCTCCAATTGCGCCACTGCCGGCGTGAACGGCATCCACGGCACCTATGCGCAATACCTTTTCAGCGCGAGCCCTTCGGCCACCGGCGGAGGCACGCTGCACATCCACGAGACGACGGAATCCAACCTCACGTGCGATTACGACGGCGCGTACACGGATGACCGGTTCCAGCCCGTGTGGACCGGCTCGCTCATTTGCAGCGACGGGAAGCAGGCCACATTCACCTCGCGCGGATTCCTCATCACGCCCACGGAGATGCAGGTGCGCCTGCAGATGAAGCTCACCAATTCGGAAGGCTGCGACGTGGACTCGATCCTCGGAGGCTCACGCTTCTTCTAGCGGCGGGGCTTGAGCGGCAGCTTGACGACGATGCGGGTGCCGCGCTCGCGGCCGCTCTCGGCACGGATCTCGCCGCCGTGCGCCTGCACGATGGCGCGGCTGATGGCCAGGCCCAGGCCCGCGCCACGGCGTGTGGATTGCTGCTCGCCGCGGGCGAAGGATTCGAACACTTCTTCCTCACGCCCCTTGGGCAGCCCCGGCCCGTCGTCCTCGACGGCAATCTCGACGCTGTCGCCGGATCGCGCGGCCGAGATCGTGACGTGCGTGCCGGCCGGCGTGTGCTTGGCCACGTTGCCGATGAGGCTGCGGAAGACGCGCTGCAGGAGCTGCGCATCGCCCGTGATGGGCGGCACGTCCTCGGGGACCTCGATGATGACGTGATATTTCGCGAGAATGGTCCCCAGCGACTTGATGGCGCCCTCGACGACCTGCCCGAGGAGCTGTCGCGAGAGCTCCAGCTCCACTTCCCCGCTCTGCAGCCCCGCCATCAGGAGGGCATCGCGCGCGACATCAACGTAGTGCACGCGCTCCAGCGCCGTGGCCACGAGGGCCGCGAAAATCTCGAATTGGTGGCGTTGCTCGGGGATGAAAAGATCGCGTGTTCGCTCGGGCCTCACGGCCAGCACGCCGCGCGTGCGCGTGGGGGACTTCAGCGGAAGGAACAGGTACTCGTTGCCCGCGAGCGTGTCGGTGCCCGCGCCGGCCTGCTGCGCCTGGTCGTAGGCCCACTGCGCCGCCGTGCTGTCGAAGGGATTGGTCATGCCGCGACCCGTGGGCGACACCAGCATGCCGGTGGCATCGGGTACCAGGACCGCGACCCGCGACTTGAACTGGCGCGACATGAATTCTTCCGTCTTCTCGATCACCTGCGAAGTCGTGCGCAGCATCGCCAGGTCGCGCGCGAACTCGTAGAGCGTGCGCGCGCGCCTCTCGCGATGCGATGCGACGCGCGCCTGGAAGCGCAGGTGCCCGGCGAGCTGGCCGATGAAGGCGCCCACCACCACCATCACGGCGAACGTGAGGTAGTGCTGCGGATCGGTGGGCACGAAGCCGAAGCGCGGCGGCACGAAGAAGAAGTCGAACGCGGCGACGTTCAGCACCGCGCCCACGACCGCCGGCCCACGGCCGAAGCGCACCGCGAGCAGCACCACCGTGAGCATGAAGAGCATCGCGATGGTGACGAGCTCGAAGCTGGGATACAGGGCGCTCGCCACCGCTGTGGTGAGCGCGCTCGCCATCACCGTCCAGAAATACCGGAAGCGCTTCTCCGCCACGCGCGCGCCCTCGGTGTCGGCGGGCTTCATCGCCGGCGCCTCGATGGGATTGCCCGCATCCGCGCCGCCGCGCCCGATCTCGATCACGTCGAGGCTCTCGTCCGTGGAGGCGATCCGCTCGCTGAGCGAACGCATCCACGGCAACCGCCGCGCCGGGCCGCGTCCCACGATCACGGTGGCGATGTTGTGTTCGTTCGCGTAGTCCACGATCGCCTCGCGCACTATCTCGCCGGTGAGGATCGCGGTCTTCGCTCCCAGCTCCTCGGCGAGCTTCACCACGTTGAGGATGCGACCGCGCTCGTGCACCGGCAGGCGCTGCAGGCGCGGCGTCTCGACATAGACCGCGGTCCACGAGGCATCGAGGTGGCTCGCGAAGCGTGCCGCGCTTCTCACCACGTGCTCGGCGCCCGGCATGGGCCCGATGCAGCACAGCAGGTGCTCGCGCGTCTTCCAGACCGCATCCACGGACTTCTCGACGCGGTATTTCTGGACCTCGTCCTCCACCACGTCCGCCGTGCGCCGCAGCGCGATCTCGCGAAGCGCGAGGAGGCTGCCCTTGGTGAAATACGTGTGCGCCACGCCCTTCTCGAGGTCGCCCATGTGCACGCGCCCTTCGCGCAGGCGCACCAGCAGCTCGTCGGCCGACATGTCCACCATGATCGTCTCGTCGGCCGTGTCGAAGAACGTGTCGGGGACGGTCTCGTTCTCGCGAACGCCGGTGATCTCGCCCACGACATCGTTCAGGCTTTCGAGGTGCTGGACGCTCATCGTCGTGAACACATCGATGCCGGCGGCGAGAAGCTCGTCGGCGTCCTTCCAGCGCTTGGGATGGCGCGCGCCCGGCGGGTTCGCGTGCGCGAGGTCGTCGACGAGGATGACTTCCGGATGGCGGCGCAGCGCCGCATCGAGATCGAGCTCGGTTGTCGCGGGCTTGCCGTCGATCGCCGGCGGCGCCAATCGCTCGAACCCGTCGAGGAGAATGCGGTCCACGCTCTCATGCGTGTCCACGACTGCCGCGACGACATCCTTCCCCGCATCGCGCATGCGCTGCGCCGCGGTGAGCATCGCGTTGGTCTTGCCGGCGCCGGGGAAGGCGCCGAAGAACACCTTCAGCTTGCCGCGCTTCACGTCACCGGCATGCCCGGGGGCGGGAATCGGCGAGCGGGCGGCCTCGTCCATGCTCCATTTTACCAATTCGATTAAGCTTCGTTCTCCATGGAAGATGCCCTGCTCCTGGCGCGAACCCAGTTCGGGTTGAACATCGGGTTCCATATCCTCTTCCCGACGCTCACGATTGCGCTGGGATGGTTCCTGGTGGCGTTCCTCTGGAGGTACCGCCGCACCGGCGACGAAGCGTGGCTAACCACGTACAAGCGCTGGGTGAAGGTCTTCGCGCTCACGTTCGCCATGGGCGTGGTGACCGGCATCACCATGTCGTTCCAGTTCGGCACCAACTGGCCCGGATACATGAACCATGTGGGCGCGATCGCGGGACCGCTCCTTTCGTATGAGGTGCTCACGGCTTTCTTCCTCGAGGCGACGTTCCTGGGAATCATGCTGTTCGGAATGAATCGCGTGAGTCCCGGCGTGCATCTCGTCTCGGCGCTCGCCGTTGCCGTGGGCACGACGCTTTCGGCCTTCTGGATCCTCGCCCTCAACTCGTGGATGCAGACACCCGCGGGCCACGTGATGGAGGGCCGCCAATGGATCGCCGCCGACTGGTGGAGCGTGATCTTCAATCCGTCGTTCCCGTACCGGCTCGTTCACATGCTTCTCGCCTCGGGCATCACCGCGTCCTTCGCGATCGCGGGGCTTTCCGCCTGGCGCTTGCTGCATGCCGCGTCCGATTCAGGCGCCGCCCGAACGTTGCGCGCGGGTATCGTCACCGCCGCGATCCTCGTCCCGATCCAGGTCTTCGTAGGAGACCAGCACGGCCTCAACACGCTGCATCACCAGCCCGCGAAAATCGCGGCGATGGAGGCGCTGTGGCATACCGAGCGCCGGATGCCGCTCGTGCTTTTCGCGATTCCGGACGAGGAGAACAAGCGCAACAACTATTCGATCGAGCTGCCGTACGCGGGAAGCCTCATCCTCACCCACAGCATGGACGGCGAGGTGAAAGGCATCGATGCCTTCGCTCCGGACGTACCGCCCGTCACGCCGGTGTTCTTCGCTTTTCGAGTGATGGTGGGAATGGGCGTGTCGATGCTGCTGGTGTCGTGGTACGCGACATGGCGCACCCGGCGTGGCTGCTCTCGGCGTTCACGTTCTCGGGATGGATCGCCACGCTCGCGGGCTGGATCGTCACGGAGATCGGCCGCCAGCCGTGGCTCGTGACGGGCGTGCTGCGCACGCGCGATGCGGTAGGTGAAGTGGGTGCCGCTGCGCTGGGCGCGAGCCTCACCGGATACGTGCTCACGTACCTCGCATTGCTCATCGCCTACTTCGTGGTTCTCACGCACCTGGCCGGCTCGGGCGACGACCGAGCGCCGGGTCCGTCGTCGAGCGAAAAGGCGAAGGGGGCCGCATGAACGAGTGGCTTCCGGTCATCTTCATGGTGCTGATGGGCGCCGCGGTCCTCGCGTACGTGATCCTCGACGGCTACGACCTCGGAGTCGGCATGCTCATGCCGGCCGCGTCTCACGAGGAGCAATCGATCATGGTCTCTTCCATCGGCCCCTTCTGGGACGCGAACGAGACCTGGCTCGTGCTGGGTATCGGCATCCTGCTGGCCGCGTTCCCGCAGGCGCACGGCGTGGTGCTCGGCGCGCTCTACCTGCCGGTGGTCGCGATGCTCGTGGGCCTCATGTTCCGCGGCGTCGCATTCGAGATGCGCATCAAGGCGAGCGGCTGGCACCGGGAGCTGTGGAATTGGCTCTTCTGGGCCGGCTCGTTCGTGGCGTCGTTCTTCCAGGGCGTGATGCTCGGGCGCTACATCACGGGATTCGAAGCGGGGCTGGGTTACTGGCTCTTCGCGTTCGTGGTCGGCGGTGCGCTGTGCGGCGGCTACGTGCTCATGGGCTCGACGTGGCTCATCCTCAAGACCGAAGGCGAAGTGCGGGCGAAGGCGATCGGCTGGGCGCGCTGGGGCCTGCTGTGGGTCGCGCTCGGCGTGGCGCTCGTGAGCCTCGCGACTCCGATGGTGAGCGAGACGGTGCGCGACAAGTGGTTCGATTTCCCGCGCACGCTGTGGTTGATGATCCTGCCGGCCGCCACGATCGCATGCGGCTGGTGGCTCTGGCATTCGACCGGGCAGCTGAGAAGCGGCGGATCGTCCGATGACGGCAAGCCGTTCCTCGCCGCCGTGTCGATCTTCACGCTTTCGTTCCTCGGGCTCGCATACAGCCTGTTTCCCTACGTCGTGATCGACCGCCTCACGATCTGGGATGCGGCCGCGCATCCTTCGGGCCTCAGGTTCGTCCTGGTGGGCGTGGTCATCGTCCTGCCGTTCCTCGTCGGCTACACGGTGTACGCGTACCGCGTCTTCGGCGGCAAGACGAGCGGCAAGCTCTACGACTAGGTCGCCCCGCAGGTGCCGTCGACGGCGGCCGGCGCAGCGATCGATATGAGATCGACCGCGTCCGGGTTGGAGGTGAGGACGACGAAGCGGAATGGCACCGCATCCGCCGAGGAACGAGGCGACATATAGAGCTGGGACAGGTCGTTCCCGATGAGGGGCACGGTGGATTTGCCATCCATTTGCGCCGATGCGATATGGAATGTCTCGTAAGGGCCGAGGACGTTCGTGACGAGCACTGCGTGGCCCGGCGGCACCTTCCCCGTCAACAGGACCTCCTTGGGGCTTGCGGTACCGTGACGCCGCGGCAAGTACGTCGAACCGTCGGCGACGGCAAGCCCTTCATGCCGCGACAGGGGAACGACATTGCGCGTAATGCCGAGTGAGCCTACGACGCATGGCGCCTTCCAATCGAGAGCACGCCAGAACGCGCGCGTCATGCCCGCATAGCGGGCCTGGCCGTGATCGCCAGCGAGCGACAGCCTCGAGCGATCGTGGCATTCCAGGAGCGTATCCAGGCCGAGGTCCTTGTCGACGATTTCCGCGAGGTGTCCATGGAGGTCGATCGTTCCCGGCGTCTTGCAGAGGAGCCGGCCCAGCTCCGTATGTGCGAGGGCCGGAAACCAGGTGCCGCTGGCTTCGGTGGGCGGCAGGCCGCCCTTGATGTCGAGAACCCGCATCGGCAAGCGCCACTCGCCGTCGCGCACCACGAAGGCCACGGCACGAATCGCAACGCAGTTGAATGCGAGTGCCGAGACCGCGATCACGATCACCAGCGGACGGATCGCACGAAATCGGCTCAGTGACCAGAGTCCCAGCGCGACCAGCGCGGCGACGAGCGGACAAAGAATCCAGACGAACTGCACCGGCGTCGCCGGCCGGGCGCATGCGATCCAGGCGGCCACCAGGATCAGCGCGCCCGAGAATGGAATGAAAAGGCGCCGTGCCGGCGATAACGCCGGCGCCCTGATGAGGGTCGCCAGCGACGTGAGCGACAGCGCCACGAGGGCAATCCCAAGTGCGTGGGACGCGTCCTGACTCCAGCCAAGGATATAGCGTCCGATCAGCGCTGGGCCTTCCATGAGGTAGTTCAGGATCACCGATGGCGCATTGACGATATTCGAGAGCGAGATCTGGTCCGTCGCGTAGGAACTTGCGCTTTTCCAGTCCGGGAAGCCATTCACGAGCTGGCTGGCCACGTAGGGAAGAAACGGCAGGACGAATCCGGCCGCGGAAGCGGCGATGGCGCGCACCAGCGACCCTCCACGGCGCCGATGGATCGCCATCAGGACAACGACCAGCACGCCGGCGGGCAACGTCGTCGGATGGACGTGGATGGCCAGCGCAAACGCGAGGCCCAGGACAAAGAACAACCCGGTCGTGGCCCTCACGCGCATTCCCTGCAGGAAGATCGCCAGGACCAGCAACAGCGCCGCGGCCACGGCATTCGGGTTGAGCGCCGTCAGCTGCTCGATCGAATTCCACCCCGGAACGAACATCGCAAGCGCCCACGCGAGCCCGAAATCCGAATCAATCAGCCGGCGGCCGCACCAGTAGGCCAGCGCAAACTTCAGGCTTGCGACGAATCCGATGAAGAGCACCACCGCCAGCCAGGTTTCGGAGAACCAGAGCGGAATCGCCACCAGGTAGAACCATGCGGGCCCGAGATGCAAGGCATTGCCGAGGAACGGGCCCTCGATCGGGTACGCGAGCCCGTGACGAATCTCGAAGGCACGCATGATCTCGTCGGCGGTGTCCGTATGCGGCGCGCTGTAGGCGTAGCCCGCGACGTAGCACGCCATCATGAGGGCGACCAGCACCCATGCGGCGCGCTGCGAGATCAAGCGAAGAACTTCTGCGCGTCCTCGGGCGGGACCGGCTTGCTGATGAGGTAGCCCTGGATCTCGTCGCAGCCGTGCGCGTCGAGGAACGCGCGGTGCTCGGGCGTCTCGACGCCCTCGGCGACGACCTTGAGGTGCAGGCTGTGGCCGAGCGAGATGATCGCCTTGGCGATGAGGCCCTCGTCCGGGCCGCCGCTCGTGGTGTCGCGCACGAACGATCCGTCGATCTTGAGCGACGTGAGCGGCAGGCGCTTCAGGTACGACAGGCTCGAATAGCCGGTGCCGAAGTCGTCCACCGATAGGCGCACGCCGATCGCCTTCAACGCCTGCATCGTCGCGATCACGTTCTCGGCATCGTGCATCACCATGCTTTCGGTGAGCTCGAGCTCCAGGCGCCCGGCCATGCCGGTCCTGTTGATGACCTCGCTCACCAGTCGCACGAGCCCACCGCCCCAGAGCTGGCGCGCGGAAAGGTTCACGGAGATGAAGGGCGAGTAGCCGGCCTTTTTCCAGGCGCGGCCCTGCGCGCACGCCGTGCGAAGCACCCATTCGCCGATCGGCACGATGAGCCCCGTCTCCTCCGCGAGCGGGATGAAGCGGTCGGGGTAAATCAAGCCGCGCTCCGGATGCTGCCAGCGCAGCAGCGCCTCGACGCCATCGGTCTTGCCGGTGCGCATGTTGACGCGCGGCTGGTAGTGCAGCAGCAGCTCGCCCCGCTCGATGGCGCGGCGCAGGCTCTGCTCCATGGACAGGCGCTCGTTGGCGAGCTCGTTCATCTCCGCCGTGTAGAACTGGAACGTGTTGCGCCCCTGCGACTTCGCGCGGTACATCGCGGCATCCGCGTTCTTGAGGAGCGTCTGCACGTCGGGGCCGTCCTGCGGATAGAGGCTGATGCCGGCGCTGCACGTGATGTTGAGCTCGCGCTCGCCGATCATGATCGGCTCGCTCACCTTGCCGATAAGCCGGCGCATGGTGCGGAAGATCACGTCCTCGCGCGTCTGGTCCGACAGGATCAGCACGAATTCGTCGCCGCCCTGCCGCGCCACCGTGTCGCCGTCGCGCACCGCGGCGGTGAGCCGTTCGCCCACGTGGCGCAGGACTTCGTCGCCGAAGTTGTGGCCGAGGGAATCGTTGATGACCTTGAAGTGGTCGAGGTCGATGAACACCACCGCGATCGACTTCGCGCTCCTTTGCGTGAACACCGCCTGCTTGAGCCGGTCGTTCAGGAGGTGCCGGTTGGGCAGGCCCGTGAGCGCGTCGTAGTTCGCCTGGCGCTCGAGCTCCTCCTGGTAGCGCTTCCTCTCGATCGAGTACTGCATTGCCTTCAGCAGCAGGGCGCTGTCGATCTTGCCTTTCACCAGGTAGTCCTGCGCTCCGCTCTTCACCGCGTAGAGCGCGAGCTGCTGGTCGTCGTTGCCCGAGAGCACGATGATCGGCACCTTGGGCGAATGCGCGTAGATCTTGGAGAAGGTCTCGATGCCCTGGCTGTCGGGAAGCGACAGGTCGAGCAGCACCAGGTCCACGGCCTTGCGCGAGAGCTGCTCGATGCCTGTGGACAGGCGCGTGGCATGCGCGAGCTCGAAAGGCTGCGTGGAATCCTCCGCGAGCATCTCGCGGATCAGGCGTGCGTCCCCGGGGTTGTCCTCGATGAGGAGGACCGATTTGCCCAGGGTCTCGGATTTCACTTCGAGTTGGGAAGCGTGACGACGGTGAGCCAGAAGCGGTCGATCGACTGCACGACCGTGATGAACTTCTCGAGGTCCACGGGCTTCGTCACGTAGCAGTTGGCGTGCAGGTGGTAGCTCTTCAGCACGTCCTCCTCGGCCTTCGACGTGGTGAGGATCACGACCGGGATGTAGCGCAGGTCGTCGTCCTGCTTGATCTCGGACAGGACCTCGCGGCCATCCTTCTTCGGCAGGTTCAGGTCGAGGAGGATGATGTCCGGGCGCGGCGCATCCTTGAACTTGCCGCGGCGCTTGAGGAAATCGATCGCCTCGACGCCGTCCTGGGCCCAGTGCAGGTTATTGTAGACCTTGCCCTCGTGCAGAGCCTCTTTCGTGAGGCGATGGTCGCCCGGATTGTCCTCGACGAGGAGGATCTCGACCGGCGGGGCGTCTTCGGCGTTCTGGATCATGCGTTTTCTCCGTTGTTCTCCTGTTGGCGCGCGATGGTAAACCCGAACGTGGCCCCCTTGCCAGGCTCGGACTCCACCCAGATGCGCCCGCCGTGGCGCTCGACGATCTTCTTCACGATCGCCAGGCCGATGCCGGTTCCCGGATACTCCGCCTTGTTGTGCAGTCGCTGGAACATCATGAAGATGCGGTCCGCGTACTGCGTGTCCAGGCCGATGCCGTTGTCCTTCACGGTGAAGACCCAAACCGTGCCGGTCGTTTCCGCGCCGACGTGGATCCTGGGCGCCTCCTCGGCCCGGAACTTGATCGCGTTGCCGATGAGATTCTGGAACACCTGCGCGAGCTGCGCGCCGTCGGCCATCACCTTCGGCATTGCGTCGTGCGTGACCACCGCGTCGCTCGACTCCTGCGCCGTGCGCAGGTTGGCCAGGGCGCGAGCGAGCGAAGCCCCGCTGTCCACCTCCTGGAATTCCTTGCCGCGCGTTCCCACGCGCGAGTAGGCGAGCAAGTCCTCGATCAGCTGCTTCATGCGCGCGGCGCCGTCCACGATGAAGCCCATGAACTCCTGCGCGTCGCCGTCGAGCCGGTCGCCGTACCGGCGCCCGAGGAGCTGGGTGTAGCTCGAGATCATGCGCAGCGGCTCCTGCAGGTCATGCGAGGCCACGTAGGCGAACTGCTGCAGCTCCTCGTTGGAGCGCGTGAGCTCGCGTGTCTTCTGCTCGAGCTCCTGGAACGCCTCGCGCATCGCCGTCTCGGCCTGCCGGCGCGCCATGAGCTGGCCGATGAGGTTGCCGATGCTGACCGTGGTGACGAGCAGCCATTTGTCCGGGAGGCGCGGCTCGCGGGAGAAGAACTCGATCGCGCCCAGCACCTTGTCGCCCATGCGCACCGGCAGCGCGAAGGCGCCCCGCAATCCCGCCTGGGCGGCCATGGGGCCGCGCAGCAGGTCCTTCTTCTCCAGGACGTCGGCGACCCACACGGATTCTCCAGTGGTGAGCACGCGCCGGATCATTCCGGTCGTTCCGGGCACGAACGTCTCGCGGCGGCTCGACTCGAGGAATGCGCGGATGCGATCGTCGTCCTCGCTCCAGGTCTCGACGCAGTGCAGGCGGTTGTTCGCTTCGTCCAATGACCAGCGCGCGGCGCACGCCCAGTCGAGCCGCTCGCACATCACACGCATGATTCCGCGGATCGCCTCGCCCAGCGATTCTTCGCTGCCGAGGTAGCGCTGCACGGCGTGTTCGATCGCCTCGCGCTGCTCGGCCTGCTTGCGCTCGGTGATGTCCACGATGGTGCCGATGAGGCCGCCGACCGCGCCGTCCTGGCTGGCGTACGTCGCCTTGTAGTAGATCGTGTGGCGCACGCGGCCGTCGGGAAACGGCAGCCGGATCTCGTAGCTTTGGTCGCCCGGGCTGTTCCAGAGCTGCTCGTCCATCTCGCGATGTCGCGTGGCCACGGCCGGGGCGTTCGGGTAGAGGTCGGTCACCCGCCCGCCGATGATGTCGCCGCGCTCCAGCCCGAAGAACGCTTCCCAGGCGCGGTTCACGCCGAGGTATTTTCCGTCGCGGCCCTTGAAGAAGACGGGGATCGGGAGGACTTCGATGAACTCCTGCGCGATGCGCAGGTCGTCGCGACGGGTCCCCAGAACGGCCAGCACGGAGGCGATGTCGCCTTGAGACTCTTCCATCCACCTCCCCCGTAGCGGAGGACTTCCCGGAGTGTTGTTACGTGTTTTTCCGATTGTAGGGGATCGGGCCGTCGTTGAAACGCCGACGTCCGGATTGCGTCACTTCTCGACGAGGTGCTTCTTCTCCTTCACGTCCTTCCAATCGTCTGCATCCGGCGGCGCGGGCTTGCGCTCGACGATGGCCTTCCAGACCTTCGAGAGCTCGGCGTTCAGCGGGATGAACTCCTTCTGCGCGGCCGGCACGTCGTCCTCCGCGAAGATCGCTTCGACCGGGCATTCGGCCACGCACAGCGTGCAATCGATGCACTCGTCGGGGTCGATCACCAGCATGTTGGGCCCCTCGCGGAAGCAGTCCACCGGGCAGACATCCACGCAGTCGGTGTACTTGCATTTCACGCAGGATTCGGTGACCACGTACGTCATCGTTTTTCGTCCGGCATCGGAGGTTGAAGCTCTTGAACGGCTTGAAAAAAGACCAATATTTTAACATCAGGTCGGGGCACGCCCCAACCCGCGGCTTTGCCGGGGAGGGCTGTTTTGGGCTACGATGGCACTCATCGATGCCCCGGTTCACCCCCGAACCTCATCTCCCGGGCAGACCCAAGAATCCAGCAGCGAGGAAAAATGGCAGAGAAGATCGTTCACATCACCGACGACACGTTCGAGTCGGAGGTGCTGCAGTCGCAGACCCCGGTCCTGGTGGACTACTGGGCCGAGTGGTGCGGACCCTGCAAGATGATCGCCCCGGCGCTCGACCAGATCGCCAAGGAATACGAAGGCCGCCTGAAGGTTGCCAAGCTCAACATCGACGAAAACCCGGTGACGCCGCCCAAGTACAGCGTGCGCGGCATCCCGACGCTCATGCTCTTCAAGAACGGAAGCCTCGAGGCCCAGAAGGTGGGCGCGCTCTCGAAGACCCAGCTCGCCGCTTTCATTGACAGCAATATCTAAAACCCGCTAACCTCATTCTGTCCCCTGTAGCAGTTTCCGCGCGCCTTCCGAGGGCGCGCCGGCCCGTGTGGTCTCCCGGGTCCGTTCTTCCAACCATCCTTCCCCAGGCATCCCCCGCCGAATGCATCTATCCGATCTCAAGCTGAAGCACGTATCCGAGCTGGTCGACCTCGCCAATACCGGCGAGCTCGAAGGCGCCAACCGACTGCGCAAGCAGGAGCTCATCTTCGCCCTGCTGAAGAGCCACGCGAAGAAGGGCGAAGCGATCTTCGGCGACGGCACGCTCGAAGTCCTGCAGGACGGCTTCGGCTTCCTGCGCTCACCCGATACGTCCTATCTCGCCGGCCCGGACGATATCTACGTCTCGCCTTCGCAGATCCGGCGCTTCAACCTGCACACCGGCGACTCGATCGACGGCGAAATCCGCACGCCAAAGGACGGCGAGCGCTACTTCGCGCTGGTGAAGGTCGACAAGGTGAACGGCGAGCCGCCCGAGGCCGCCAAGGGCAAGATCCTCTTCGAGAACCTCACGCCGCTGCACCCCGACGAGGTGATGCAGCTCGAGCGCGACATCAAGGCCGAGGAGAACCTCACCGGCCGCATCCTCGACATCATCGCGCCCATCGGCAAGGGCCAACGCGGCCTCATCGTCTCCCCGCCCAAGGCGGGCAAGACGGTGCTCATGCAGCACATGGCCCACGCCATCACCGCGAACCATCCGGAAGCCGTCCTCATCGTGCTGCTCATCGACGAGCGCCCCGAGGAAGTGACCGAGATGACGCGCACCGTGCGCGGCGAAGTCGTCGCCTCCACTTTCGACGAGCCGGCCACTCGCCACGTGCAGGTGGCCGAGATGGTGATCGAGAAGGCCAAGCGCCTGGTCGAGCACAAGAAGGACGTGGTGATCCTGCTCGATTCGATCACGCGCCTGGCGCGCGCCTACAACACCGTCGTCCCAGCATCCGGAAAGGTGCTCACGGGCGGCGTGGATTCCAACGCACTGCAGCGCCCGAAGCGCTTCTTCGGCGCGGCGCGCAACGTCGAGGAAGGCGGCTCGCTCACGATCATCGCGACGGCCCTCATCGACACGGGCTCGCGCATGGACGACGTGATCTACGAGGAATTCAAGGGCACGGGCAACATGGAAATCCACCTCGACCGGCGCATGGCCGAGAAGCGGATCTATCCGTCGCTCAACGTGAATCGATCGGGCACGCGCCGCGAGGAGCTGCTCATCAAGCCGGACATCCTGCCCAAGGTCTGGATCCTGCGCAAACTCCTGTTCGGCATGGACGAGCTCGAGGCCACCGAATTCCTGCTCGACAAGTTGCGGGCGACGAAGAACAACGACCAGTTCTTCGATTCGATGAAGAAGGGGTGAAGGGCAGGAGGTTTTCACCCTCCACCGTCTACCGTCGGCCGTCCGTGGGGACAAGAACCGTGCCGTTCGGACTGACGCTAAACGGCGGATAGCCGAAAAAAGTCAGTCCGCTCAATGACCTGCATATCCCCCAACGGTGGCTCCAACCCCTTGCTTTGATTGGGCTTTTCCGGGATAATTGACGTTTCCCGGGGCACACCGCTCAGTGTTGGTGCCCACCCACAAGGCGACGACGACAATGAAAGAAGGCATCCACCCGAACTACCGAGAGGTCGTTTTCCTCGACACGAGCTGCGATTTCGGCTTCGTGACGCGGTCGACCGTTGCGACGAACGAGACGATCAAGTGGAAGGACGGCAAGGAATATCCCGTCTACAAGATCGAGATCTCCGCGGAGTCGCATCCCTTCTACACCGGCAAGCAGAAGATCGTGGACACCGCCGGTCGCGTCGACAAGTTCAAGAAGCGCTATGCCCGCAAGGGCGCCGCGAAAGCGGCCGAGTAATCCGGGCCCTTCGAGCGAGAAAGGCAGCCTCCGGGCTGCCTTTTTTGTTTCAATGACGCGTGATGGCCACTAACGATCCCGCCGTCGGCCGCATCGCCTGGGACGGCACGCGCACGCCGCTCAAGACCACGCTCTTCCTCGTGGTGTGCGTCACGTGGCTCCTGCCGGGGCTCGTGGGCCACGATCCGTGGAAGTACGACGAGGCGGTGGTGTTCGGCGCGGTGAACGAGATCCTGCGCACGGGCGACTGGATCCATTTGCGCATCGCCGGGGAACCGTTCTTCGGCAAGGCGCCGCTCTTCGTGTGGACCGCGGCGCTCCTCGCGAAGCTACTGGGCGGCGTTCTTGCCGTGCATGATGCGGCCCGCCTTTCCGCCGGAGTGTTCGTGGCCGCGACGATCGTGTTCCTGTCGCGCGCGGGCATGGAGCTCCTGGGCGAGCGGGGAATTCGCGTTTCCGTCCTGCTGCTCATCGGATGCCTGGGCCTGCTGATCCGCGCGCACGAGATGACGAGCGACCTCACCTCGCTCGCCGCTTCGGCGATGGCGCTGTGGGGCCTGGCGCTCGCGCACCGGCGTCCCTACGCGGGCGGCGCGATCGCCGGCGCGGCGATCGGGATTGGATTTCTCGGCGACGGATTCCTGCCCGCCGGGATGATCGCCTTCACGCTGCTCGTCCTGCCCGCGCTGGGACATCACTGGCGCACGCCGCGTTACCTGGGCACGGTGGCAGCCGCGATCGCCGTAGCCGCACCGCTCGCCGCACTCTGGCCGCTCCTGCTTTCGATGTCGGGGCCCGGCAACCTGCAGCAATGGCTCGCCTACGCGATGGCATCCCGCTGGACGGATCCCCTGCCGCACGAGGGTCTCGAGATGTTCTATTTCGCCCGGCTCCTGCCCTGGTACGCGTGGCCCGCGTGGCCCCTCGCGGCGTGGGCGCTCTACCGCTCGCGGCGCACGCTGCGCGAGCGGCGCGACCTGCTGCTGCCCCTGGGCGCGTTCGTCGCGTTCTTCCTCGTCGCCTCCGTGATGGGCGAGGCCCGCGACGCGAACGCCATGCCGCTTCTCATCCCGCTCGTGATCCTTGGCGCCGCGGAGCTGGATTCGCTTCCGCGGGGCGCGGCGAGCGCGCTCGACTGGTTCGGCACGATGACCTTCCTCTGCCTCGCGGCGATCATCTGGATCGGCTTCTTCGCGGCGACGACGGGACATCCCGCCGCGGCGCTCGCCTGGATCACGAAGGAAGTGCCGGACTTCAAGTACAAGTTCAGCTTCCTGTCGTGCGCGCTGGCCGCGCTCCTCACGCTGATCTGGATCGTCGTGGTGGCCCGCTCGCTGCGATCGACGCGGCGCGCGATCGTGAACTGGGCCGCCGGGATCACGATGTCGTGGATGCTCATGATGACGCTCGGGCTGCCGCTCGTGGAGCAGGCGCGCAGCTACCGCGACCTGTCGGCGCGCGTCGTGCTCGCGCTGCCGGGCGATTTCCAGTGCATCGCGCGCCAGAACCTGGGCGATGCGCAGCGCGCGCTCCTGGATTACTTCGCGAACATCACCACGACTCCGGTCGAGATGCCGGCCTCCATCCAGTGCAACGCGCTGATCGTGCAGGCCTCGCCGCTCAAGATTCCCGTGGTGAATCCCGAATGGGAAGAAGTCTGGCGCGGCTCGCGCCCGGGCGACCGGCACGAGCTTTTCATCGTCTACCGGCGCACGTTCAGGCCAGACGTTCCTCGACCAGCTCGATCCAGTGCCTGACGGGAACGTCGGATTCGGTGGCAATGTGCGCGAGGCATCCGATGTTGGCGGTTGCGACCTCGGCCGGACGTCCCGACTTCAGCGCGCGAAGCTTCCCGTAGAGCAGGCGCTTCGATAGCTCGGGCTTGAGGATCGAGTAGGTCCCTGCCGATCCGCAGCAGAGGTGCGAATCGGGCACGGGTGTGAGCGTGAGCCCCGCATCGCTCAGGATCGCTTCGACGGTTCCCACGATCCTCAATCCGTGCTGCAGGCTGCAAGGCGACTGGAAGGCGACCTTCACCGGTGCGGCGTTCGTCCGGAACTTGCCGGCGAGCGCTTCGCGCTCCGCCGCCACCACTTCCGAGACGTCGCGCGCGAGCTCCGAGATGCGCACGGCCTTCGCGGCGTAATCGGGGTCGTGCCGGAGCAGGTGGCCGTAGTCCTTCACCATCGTGCCGCAGCCGCTCGCGGTGATCACGATCGCTTCCGCACCCGCCTCCACGTGCGGCCACCAGGCGTCGATGTTGCGCTTCACGTACCCAAGCGCTTCGGCCTGGTAGTTGAGGTGGTGCGTGACGGCGCCGCAGCAGCCGGCCCGGGGCGCTTCGACGAGCGAGATCCCGACGCGATCGAGCAGCCGCGCCGCGGCCGCGTTGATGGAAGGCGCCAGCGAGGGCTGCACGCAGCCGGCCAGCATCACCATGCGGCGCGAATGGCGAGCCGGTGGAATCGCGCCCGCCGGCCGGGCCTTCATCACGTGCGCCGCGAGCTTCTTCGGCAGCAACGACCGGAACATGCGCCCCAGCGAGAGCGCGAGCCCGAAAAGGCCGCGATGCGGCAGTGTCGTCTTCAGGAACCAGCGGCGGAATCGGTCCCGGCCTTTGCGCTCGACCTTCTCCTCGATGATGTTGCGGCCGATGTCCAGCAGCTTTCCGTACTCCACGCCCGAAGGGCACGTCGTCTCGCACGCGCGGCACGTGAGGCAACGGTCCAGGTGAAGCTGCGTGCGCCTCGTGACGGGCGCTCCCTCGAGCATCTGCTTCATGAGGTAGATTCGCCCGCGCGGGCTGTCCAGCTCGTCGCCCAGCAGGTTGTAGGTGGGGCACGTCGCCAGGCAGAAGCCGCAATGCACGCACTTGCGCAGGATCGAGTCGGCCTCGACGCCAGCGGGCGTGTCGCGGATCCAGTCGGCGAGCCGGGTCTGCATCAGGCGGTCCCGAAGGGACGGATCCCTTCACGCTGCATCGCCTTCGCCACCGAGGGCCGCGCGATCATGCGCTCGTAGAACGGCCGGATGTTCGGCATCTCGTTCGCCGGCGGCGTGAGCCAGCGGCCCCAGCGCGCGATCACCATGAAGTAGAAGTCCGACGCATCCAGCCTCTCGCCGGACCAGAACGGGCGGCGAAGGCCCGCGTCCTGGTCGCGGAACCAGGCGAGCAGCTTCTCGATGCCGCGCGCCTTCACGCCCGCCTGCACTTCCTTCGTCGCCGAGAAATCGTCTTCGTGGAAGAAGCGGTTGAAGAGCGGATGGACCTCCGTGGCAAGTGTCGACACGCGTTCGAGCGTGCGCGCCCGCTCCCAGCCGCCGGGCTCTCCGAGCAGCTTGCCGTCGCCGTGGTGGTCGCACAGGTATTCGAGGATCGCGACGCATTCCGTGAGCACGCCCCGCGGCGTCTCGAGCGCGGGGACCTTGCCCTTCGCGTTCACCTTCGTGCGGTAATCGGGGCCCTTGGTGTCCGCCTTCTTCAGCTCGAATGGAACGCCCAGCTCCTCGAGCAGGACGTGGATGAGGAGGGAGCAGGAACCCGGCGAGTAGTGGAGGGTGTACATGGGATGAAGAGTGGCAGGTCGAAGGTGGAAGGCAGCTGTCAGAATGTGTACATGCGATCCGGATTGAAGATTCCGGCGGGATCGAAGGCGTCCTTCAGCCGCTTGTGGATCTTCATGATCGGCGCCTTCAGCGGATGGAAGACGCCGGCGCTGCGGTCGCCGCCGCGAAAGAGCGTCGCGTGGCCGCCGGCGCGCTCCGCGGCGGAGCGCACGGACAACGGATCGGCATCGCCCGACATCCAGCGCAGCCCTCCACCCCACTCGACGAGCTGCGGGAATGCAAGCGTGAGCGGCTCGAACGACTGCGGCACCGAAATGCGCCACAGCGCGCGTTCGCGCGTGAAGAACGGCGTGCGCTGCTCGCGCAGGCTTTCCCAGTAGTCGCTCGCGTCTACCGCCTCTCCGCCCATTTTCGATTTCGCGGCGGCCACGGCCGATTCCGCACCCGACAGGCGAACGCGAAGCCGGCCCGACTCCCACGCGGTCGCCGAAAGGGGCAACGGCAAGCCGGCCCAGCGGTTCGCCTGCAGCGTCGCGTTCTGCTCGTCCATCTCGAAGGCGAGCGTGGCTTCCGCGGAGGGCCGAGGCAGCACCTTGAACGAGATCTCGGTGATCACGCCGAGCGTGCCGAGCGAGCCCGCCATCAGGCGGGAGATGTCGTAGCCCGCGACGTTCTTGATCACGCGCCCGCCGAACGAGAGATCCTCCCCTTTCCCGTTCACGATGCGTGTCCCGAGGACGAAGTCGCGCACGGCGCCCGCGTAGGGCCGGCGTGGCCCCGAGAGTCCCGCGGCGACCGCTCCGCCGATCGTCGCGTCCTCGCCGAAATGCGGCGGCTCGAAAGGCAGCATCTGGCGCTGCGAGGCGAGCTCGGACTCGACCTCGGCGAGCCGCGTTCCCGCGCGCACGGTGAGGACCAGCTCCTTCGGCTCGTAGGCGACGATGCCCGCGTAGGCCGACATGTCGAGCGTCTCTCCCTCGCTGGCCTCGCCGTAGAAATCCTTGGACCCGCTCCCGCGGATCCGAAGCGCGGCCTTGCGCGCCGAATGATCGCGCACGCGCTCGCACAGGTCGTCGATGAAGTCGGTCATCCTAGAAGCGCGGGATCTCGGGACGTGGCACGTGCCCGCCGTGCACGTGCGTCCCGCCCCATTCGGCGCAACGCTTGAGCGACGGCACGGCCTTGCCCGGATTGAGGATGCCATCGGGATCGAACGCGCGCTTCACGTCGTGGAAGGCCGCGATCTCGGGCGCACGGAACTGCACGCACATCTGGCGAAGCTTCTCGATGCCCACGCCGTGCTCGCCCGTGATCGTTCCGCCCAGCTCCACGCAGCGCTCGAGGATGCGCCCGCCCAGCTCCTCGCCGCGTTCCAGCTCGCCCGGCTTGTTGGCGTCGTAGAAGATGCACGGGTGGATGTTGCCGTCGCCCGCATGGAAGACGTTGCCGACGACCAGGCCGTACTGCGCCGCGAGCTCGTACACATACTCAAGAACTTCCGGAAGGCAGCGGCGCGGAATGGTGCCGTCGATCGTGTAGTAGTCCGGCAGGATCGACGCGAGCGCGGTGAACGCGCCCTTGCGCGATTTCCAGAGGCGCGCGCGCTCCGCCTCGTCGGCGGCCACGCGGACCTCGGTCGCGCCGCTGCGCTCGAGGATGCCGCTCACCTTGACGAGCGCCTCGTGTGCCTCCTCCGCGCCGCCGTCGACCTCGACGAGGAGCAATGCCTCGGCATCGCGAGGAAATCCCAGTCCCATGCAGCGTTCGCACGCCTCGATCACCACGCGGTCCATCATCTCCATGGCGGCCGGCACGATGCCCGCGCCGATCGTCTCGCCCACGGCTTCGGCGGCCTCGCGCACGCTGGAAAAGGCGGCGAGCAGCGTCTCCGTGCGCTCCGGTGTCGCCACCAGCCTCACGGTCGCCTGCGTGATCACGCCGAGGTTGCCTTCGCTGCCGGTCAGCAGCGCGAGCAGGTCGTATCCGGGCGCATCGAGCGCGCCCTCGCCGGTGGCGATCGCATCGCCGTCTGCGTCGATGGCGCGCACCGCGAGCAGGTTGTGGATCGTGAGCCCGTACTTGAGGCAATGCACGCCGCCCGCGTTCTCCGCGACGTTGCCGCCGATGGAGCAGATCGACTGGCTCGACGGATCGGGCGCATAGAAGAGGCCATCCGCGGCGACGGCTTCCGTCACTTGCAGGTTGCGCACGCCCGGTTCGACGGTCGCCCGGCGCCCGGGCAAATCCACATCGAGGATCCGGTTCATCTTCGAGAGCACGAGCAGCACGCCGTCGCGATGCGGGATCGCGCCGCCCGAAATGCCCGTGCCCGCGCCGCGCGTCACGACGGGAATGCCCAGGCGGCGGCACGCTTTCACGATCGCGCGCACCTGGTCCTCGGACTCCGGCAGCACGGCGAGCATCGGCGTCTCACGATGCGCGATGAAGGCGTCGGTCTCGAAGGGCTTCAGGCCTTCCTCGTCGGCGATGACGGTCATGCGCGGGCGGATCGCGCGCAGCGATTCGAGCGCGCGGCTACGGACGTTCGCCGCAGACAGGCCAATGCTCGATGCCGGATGTAGCCTGTCCCCCATCGACGCGGCCATTCAGAACCTCGGCAAATCGGGATGCGGCAGATGCCCGCCCTTCACGCGCATGGCGCCGTACTCGGCGCAGCGATGCAGCGTCGGCACCGCCTTGCCGGGATTCAACAGCGCGTCGGGGTCGAACGCGGCCTTCACCGCGTGGAACTGCGCGAGCTCGGCCGTGGCGAATTGCGTGCACATCTGGTTTATCTTCTCGATGCCGACCCCGTGCTCGCCCGTGATCGTGCCGCCCACCTCGATGCACAGCTCGAGGATGTCGCAGGCGAACTTCTCGGTCGTCTCGAGCTCGCCGGGAACGTTGGCGTCGTAGAGGATGAGCGGATGCAGGTTGCCGTCGCCCGCGTGGAAAACATTGGCGCAGCGCAAGCCATAACGCGCCGAAAGCTCCTCGATCCTCCCCAGGACGCGGCCCAGGGCCGCGCGCGGAATCGACCCGTCGATGCAGTAGTAGTCCGGCGAGATGCGTCCCACCGCCGGGAACGCGGCCTTGCGGCCCGACCAGAAGCGCAGCCGTTCGGCGTCGCTTTGCGAGACCCGGATGTCGGTCGCGCCGCTCGCGCGCATCACCTCGGTCATGCGCGCGATCTCGTCGGCCACTTCCTCGTGCGCGCCGTCGGATTCGGCGAGCAGGATGGCGCCCGCCTCGAGGTCGTAGCCGGCGTGCACGAAGTCTTCGACGGCGCTCGTGGCGAGCCGGTCCATCATCTCGAGGCCCGCGGGCACGATGCCGGCGCCGATCACGCTCGCCACCGCGACGCCCGCGCTTTCCACGTCGGGGAACGAGGCCATGATCACCTGCGCGGTCTCGGGTTTGGGCAGGAGCTTCACGGTGACTTCGAGGATCACCGCGAGCAGGCCCTCGGAGCCCGTCATCAACGCGAGCAGGTCGTAGCCGGGCGAATCGAGCGCTTCCGATCCCAGCTCGAGCACGTCGCCCTCGATAGTGATCGCGCGCACGCGCAACACGTTGTGCACGGTGAGGCCGTACTTCAGGCAATGCACGCCGCCCGAGTTCTCCGCGACATTGCCGCCGATGGAGCAGGCGATCTGGCTCGAAGGATCGGGCGCGTAGTAGAGGCCCATGTGCGCCACCTGCTGTGAAATGCGCAGGTTGGTCACGCCCGGCTGGACACGCGCGGTGCGCCCGACCTGGTTCACGTCCACGATCCGGTTGAAGCGGGCGAGCGAAAGGAGGATGCCATCGGCCAGGGGGAGCGCGCCGCCGGACAAGCCGGTTCCGGAACCCCGCGCCACGACCGGCGTCTTATTGCGGCGCGCCACCTGGAGCACGGCCGCGACTTCCTTTTCATCGGAGGGAATCGCGGCGACGAGCGGCGTGGCACGATATGCGGAGAGGCCGTCGCATTCGTACGGCTTCAGGGCTTCGTGATCGACCAGCACGGAGCCGTGCGGCAACCCAAGCTCGAGCTCTCGGGCGATTTCCATCCGGCGATTATCCCATGGACCCAAACGTTGTCTTGGCCATCGCCGCGATCCTCGTCGTGCTCGGCGTATTGGGCACGGTGCTGCCGGTGTCGCCCGGCGCGCTGCTGGTCTTCGCGGGCCTCTTCCTCGCCGCGTGGGCTCAGGACTTCACGCGCGTGGGCGTGTGGGGGCTCGCGATCATCGGCGCGCTCATGGCGCTTTCATTCGCGGTGGACTTCATCGCTTCGATGCTCGGCGCGAAGCGCGTGGGAGCGAGCCCGAAGGCGCTGATCGGCGCGGCCGTCGGCGGCCTGATCGGCGTGTTCTTCGGCCTGCCCGGCATCCTGCTCGGCCCTTTCATCGGCGCGGTGCTGGGCGAGCTCATCGCGCGCGGCGGTTTCGCCCAGGCGGCCAGGGTCGGAGTCGGTACGTGGCTGGGGTTGCTCGTCGCGGCGGTGGCGAAGCTCGTCATCGCGTTCCTGATGATCGGAACGTTCGCCGCTTTCTACGTGGCCAACGGCTAAATGGTGTCTGACACCGTTCAGGACATCACGGCGAGCTGCTGGTTGGCGGCTTCGAGGCGGGCGACGAGGATGGCGAGGAAGCGCTCGTCGAACAGGCGCTTCACCGATTGCGAGGCCTGCTTGAGATCGTCGGCGCGGATCTTCATGACGATCGTGTCGGAAGTGGTGGTCACGGTCGCGGAGCGGTGGTCGTCGCCCGTCTTCTTGAGGTAGGACATCTCGCCGAAGCAATCGCCCGCCGTGAGCACGGTGAGCGTCTTCTTGCCGCGAGTCACGCGCACGTAGCCGCCCGCGAGGATGAAGAACGAGTCGCCGTGGTCGCCTTCCTTGATGAGCGAGGTCTCCGGCTTGAACTTCGCCCACTTGCTGAGCTTGATCACTTCCCACAGGTCGTTCTCGGGGAACTCGGCGAAGAACGGCAGGTTGCGCAGCACCTGGAAGCGCTCCGACTCCGTCTCGTCGCGCTTCTCCTCGGCCTTCGCCTCCTGCTTCCAGAGCTGTGCCAGCGCGGCGCCGAACTCGTCCCACGTCTGGAAACGGTTGGCCGGATCCTTCGCGATCGCCCTCATCACGATGGCGTCGAATTCGGGCAGCAATCCCTCGCGCACCGCGCTGGGCGGCGGCGCATCGGTGTTCACGATCTGGTAGATCACGCTCATCGTGTTCGCGCCCGAGAACGGCAGCTTGCCCGTGAGCAGGTAGTACATGACCACGCCCAGCGCGTAGATGTCCGTGAGGTGCGACGCCTGCACGGTGCCCGCGACGAGCTCCGGCGACATGTACGCGGGCGAGCCCACGTTGGTGATCACGGTGTGGTCGGCCACCTTGTTGATCGCCGCGCCGAAGTCGGCGATCTTGATCTCGGTTCCCTCCTTGTGGAGGATGTTGCCCGGCTTGATGTCGCGATGGGTGAGGCCGATCGTCTGCGCGAAGGCGAGCGCGCGGACGCACTTGAAGATGATCTCGGCGACTTCGCGGGTCTCGAGGAGGGCGTCGGACTTGCAGAACTTCTCGAGCGTGCCGCCCTCGACGTACTCCATCACGATGTAGCTGTACTTGTCCTCCACCACCGCGTCAAAGATCTGCACGATGTGCGGGTGGTTGAGCTTGCCGGCGAGCGCGGCCTCGTTGAGGAACATGCTCTTGTACATCGCGCTGTCCTCGTCGCCCTTCAGCGCCTGGGGGAACGCGACCTTGACCGCGACTTTGCGCTTGGCGAACGGATCGTCGGCGAGATACACCTTGCCGGTCGCGCCCCTGCCCAGCTCGCGTATCAGCTGGTACTTGCCGACGGACTGCATCGTCGCCATGGCGCCCGCTACCCGTGCCTGATGGTCATGGGGAGCGATTATAGGGGAGCGGGGCCCCTCAGGCGTCGAATTTCAGGTGCTCGCAGCCCCTGCGGTACGCCTCGGCTTCGGCCATCTCGCAAGACCCTTGATGAGAATTCGGAATCCCGAAAACGAAAGGCCCGTCCGGGGACGGGTCTTTCGCGAGGCGCGGTTCTACCTCAGAAGAGGCCGGTGATCTTCCCGTCGTCGGTGACGTCGATGTTCACGGCCGAGGGCACCTTGGGCAGGCCCGGCATCGTCATGATGTCGCCGCAGATCATCACGACGAACTCCGCGCCGGCGGCAAGGCGCACCTCGCGGACGTTCACCACGTGGCCGGACGGTGCGCCACGAAGCTGCGGATCGGTCGAGAACGAATACTGCGTCTTCGCGACACACACCGGGTAGTGGCCGTAGCCCGATTCCTGCAGCTTCTTGATCTGCGCGCGTACCTTGGAGTCCGCGGTGATGTCGGCGGCGCCGTAGATCTTGGTGGCGATCGCCTTCATCTTGTCCCAGAGCGGGGTTTCGTCCTCGTACACGTACTTGAAGCTGTTCGGCTCGTTGCACAGGCGCACGACTTCCTTCGCCACGTCCGTGGCGCCCTTGCCGCCTTCGGCCCAGTGGCGCGCCACGATCACCTTGGCGCCGTGGTGCGCCATCTTGTCCTGCAGCAGCTTGATCTCCGCGTCGGTGTCCTCGGTGCGGTGATTGATCGAGACCACGCACGGCAGCCCGTAGTTGTTGCGGATGTTGTTCACGTGGCGCTCGATGTTGGTGATGCCCTTGGCGAGCGCCTCCAGGTTCTCCTTGCCCAGCTCCTTCACGTCGATGCCGCCGTGGTACTTCAGCGCGCGGATGGTGGCCACGAGCACGACCGCGGAAGGCTTGAGCCCTCTCCGCGCCCAGGTCCGCGCCGAAACCCGCCTCCGTGATCACGTAGTCGGCGAGCTTCAACGCCGTCTTGGTGGCGAGCACCGAGTTGCAGCCGTGCGCGATGTTGGCGAAGGGCCCGCCGTGGATGAACGCCGGCACGTGCTCCAGCGTCTGCACGAGGTTGGGCGAGAGCGCGTCCTTCAGCAGGGCGGCCATCGCGCCGTGGCACTTCAAGTCGCGCGCGAGGATGGGCTTCTGGTCGCGGGTGTAGCCGCACACGATCTTGCCCAGGCGCTCCTTCAGGTCCTTGATCGAGGTCGACAGGCAGAAGATCGCCATCACTTCCGAGGCGACGACGATGTCG
>WNFL01226073.1_pt1 | contig 27539 bp, 29 predicted proteins | sample 5400361 | NCBI WGS metagenome assembly WNFL01 (sample SAMN13153351, study PRJNA577476) | soil metagenome | isolation source: 40 cm soil on Douglas fir-dominated hillslope | place: USA:California | collected 2013-09-17
GTCCGTCGCCGCTTCGGGGGTCCCCCCGAGTACGGGACCCCCCTCAGCCGGCTCCGGCCCCCGCCGGGCTCCCGGTGAACGAGTGAGTGAGTGAGTGATGGAGCGTGGTCACTCCGAGTCTTCTCGACCCCGCCGCTGAACAACGCGACGGCGAGGCGAGAGCCGCCTCGAGCCGAGCCCGCAAGCGGCGGCAGCCGCGCGCAGTGAGCCGTAGGCGAACGAAGTCAATCGGGCGTGGGTAGGGTGCCCACGCGATCATCGGAAGTCGCGCGCAGTGAGCCGTAGGCGAACGAAGTCAAGCAGGAGCGGGATGGCCGGCGGCGCGCTCCTGGCGCTCTTCGAAGGCGCGGTGCAGACCGACGACCTCGTCGAGACAGCGCAAGAGGCGGCCGTAGATGCGCAGGCGCAGCGCCTCGAGCGTCGCGTAGCCGAGCAGCGCGCAGATCGTCGAGATCAGCGCGAGGCCGAGGGCGCCGAGCTCGAGCGGCGTTCCCTGGATGTGCTTCGAGACCATCAGCACGAGCATGCCCACCGCGTTGCCGGTGAGACCGACGGGCGGCAGCAGGTTCGCGTACATCCCGATCGGGCGCGCGTAGTTCGACTCGTACTCGTGCACGACGTACTGCTTGGTCGCATCGACGACGAAGTCGGAGGCGACTTCGCGCGCCTCCTTGGAGCGCAGTGACTTCGTCAGCACGCGCAGCATGAGCAGCGCCATGGAGTCGCCCGGGTCCTTCGGACCGTACTGCAGCACCTTCTCGAGCGCGGCGCGCGTGAAGTGGCGGGTCGCGCGGCGCGCCTGAAAGGCGAGCGCCAGGCCGCGCCAGAAAGGGATGCAGATGGCCATGAGGGAGAGCACGCTCATGACCGCGACCATGGTGACCTGACTCGAGGGCAGTGCCATCGGGATTTCCTTCGCCGAGCTCAGACGCCGTCGCGGAGCAGCTTGATCGCCTTGCCGAGCGGGCTCTCCGAGCCCATGGGATAGTGGACGAGCATGTCGTCGCGGCCCTTGTAGCGGCTTGCGATCTCGTCGAGCGTCTTCGCCGCGCGGCTCGTTTCGTTCATGCGCATCAGCACGTCCGCCTTGGCCAGGCGCAGGTCGGCATCGAGGGCCCAGAGCTCCGGGTGCCGGCTCTGCCACTCGCCGTCGAGAAGCGGGTCGAGGTGCATGTCCATGTACGACTCGATGAACAGCCCCAGCGCGTTGCTGGTCGTGCGATCGCCGCGCTCCTGTGAGTCGCGCAGCGAGGTGCGGAAGTGCACCAGATCCTTGTACATGCGCGTCATGTTCTCGCGGCGCTGGTCGAGCGAAGGGCCGCCGGTGGGCGAGGCTTCCTCGGCGGACTTCTCCGCGTGGCCGAAGTCCTTGGCCAGATAGGTCTTGGACCCGCAGCCGGGAACGAACGCGAGCGTGGCGACGACCAGAGCGAGTCGAACGAGTGAGTCCCTCATCTCAGCTCTTCTCCTTGGCTTCCGCCGCCGAGCGCAGCTCGTGATACATGCGGCGCAGCAGCGTGTGGACCGGATGATCGCGGCGCAGGCGCAGCTCCTCGGCCAGGCCGTCCGTCGCGAGTGTCTCCTTGTAGAGCGGGAGCGCGCGGGTGCGAGCCGAGATCTGCTGGTCGATGCGCACGAGCTGGGCCTGCGCGTCCGAGAGCGCCTGCGCGACGTCGGCCAGGTCGTTCGACGGCAGAGCGGCGCCGTCGAGGTCGCCGCCAGAGGCGTCCGCCGCGGCGGGCGCGTCGGACTTCGCCCGCTTTCGGATCTCGTCGCGCTTGCGCGTGAGTCGCTCGATCTCGCGCGCCGCCTCCGAGCGCTTGCTCGAGAGCGTCGAGAGCTCGTGCTCGAGGTCGCCGATCTTCGTGCTCTCGGCGAAGCCCATGTAGAGCACGACCTCGCTGTCGGAGAGCGCCCGGCGCACGCGCGCGATGCGGTCGGCGTCGGGTTCCTTCTGCTCGATCCAGGTCTGGATCGCGCGCGAGCGGACCACGTGCTCCGCGATCGGGCGCACCAGCGCCGCGTACTCGCTCTGCCGTCCGTGTCGGCCGAGCGCGCCGGTGATCGCGGGCCAGAGCTCGCGGTCGAAGGGGAACAGCATCAGCGCGGCGCGGTAGCGCTCGGTGCCGATCCGCACCTCGCCCGGCGTCGGCTGCTGAGCATACGAGAGCAGCGCGCCGCCGACGCCCTTGGCGGCCTCGAACGCCGCGAAGTACGCGGAGTCCGGAAGTGACTCCTTGCCCTCCTCGGTCGCATACTGGTGGAAGAACGTGAGATAGCGGCCGTAGACACGCGCCCCGTTGCGCGCCATCTCGTCCGCGCGGCCCGGCTCCTTCACGCTGCGCGACAAGTAGTAGTCGCCGACGTTCAGGCTCGTCTCCTGGATCTCCTCCCAGAGTCGCTGCATCGCGTCGAGATACTGCTCGCGCGTGACGTTCTGGTAGCCGAGCTTCTTCCAGTCGGCGCTCATCGAGCCGCGAAGGGTCGCGTAGACGCCGATCGCGCCCTCGATGCTGAACGGCATGTCGAGCTCGGCGTCGACGCCGAGGCGCTGGCGAGCGGCGTAGAGCTCGCCGATCACGCGCAGCACGCGGGTGTACACCGCGCACTGTCCCTCGACGGTGCCCGCGCGCTTGAACGCCACTTCGTACGCGCCGGTCGCCGTGCGCATCGCGCGCAGCGTGTCCGCGGACAGACCCGACTTCGCGAGCATGCCGCGCGCTTCCTCGTGGCGTTTGCCCGCCTCGAGCAGCGCCAGGGTGAAGGTCAGGCTGCCTTCGTCGGACTCGGGCCCGTTCAGCCGGTCGACGATGCGCTCGAGATAGGCGCGCGAGGATGCAGCCGCGGGAATCACGTCGGGGTACGCGCCGACGCGGTTGTCGTAGAGCATGCGCACGACCGCCCCGAGCGGATCGAGCTCGTGGTCGATGCCCTTCTCCTGGCTGCGCAGGACGACCAGGCGCGCGATGTTCTCGTACACGTACGGCAGCGCCGCCACGAAGCCGGAGTTCGGCGAGTCACTGAGCGAGAGCGTGTCGAGCGTCGCGTACGTCGCCTCGATCGGCACCACGACCGTGAGCCAGAGATCGAAGACCTCCGTCACGAACTCGCCGGCGTTGCCGCGCTCCAGCGCGCGGTGCGCCATGATGTAGTGGTACCAGTAGCTGTTCTCGTGCCGGTCGAGCCGGTGCTGCAGCTCGCGGATCGTCTTGGCGCTCGTCTCGAGAGAGTCGGCCGACCCGTTCTCGAGATACAGGAGCAGGTAGGCGATCGCCTTGCGGCGGGTCTGATTCTCGGCGTCCGCGCCCTCGGCCTCGCGCGGCGCGAGCGCCCCGAAGTAGTCGTTCGTGTATCTCTCGAGCGAGATCCCCGCTTCGTTGCCGTAGCCCTTCAGGCGCTCGTTCAGCGACCTGGCGTCGGCCGACGAATAGACGTACGCGTAGTCGAGATATCCCGACCAGACTTGTGACTCCGTCCCGGCGGCCGCCGCCCGCGCGAACAGCGCGAGCGCGAGGCCCAGCCCGACGGCGTTGCGAAAGACTCTGTTCATCGGGCCCCCCCGCGAAGACACGACAGCGCGTAAGACAGCTCCGCGCAGCGGTCGCCTTCCGCGCGCCCCGGTGCGCGTTCGATCCACATCAGGAATGCGTTCAAGTTCTTGGTCTCTACGAAGCGGTAGCGCCCGGCGGCGCTCGCACACTCCTCGCGATTCCGAACGGCTGCGAGAACTTTTTGCTTGAGATCGTCCTCGAGCCGGTCGCTGCGACACGCCGCGAGTGACCCGAGGGGTACACCGCGGAGCTTCGCGTTGGGCTCGCTGCGCGCGGCCTGGGCCGGCGGAGCCTTCACTCCGGGGCGGTCGTGGCCGCGCGAGTCCATCGCCGCCGACGACTCCTCGGCGCGCGCGCCGCCGAGACCCGGCATCGCGAGCGCGCCCTTGGGCGGCGGGCGCCGCGCGTAACTCGACGCGGCGGAGTCGGCGTTCGCGTCGGGCGCGGCCGCAGCCGGCACGACGGGTTGCATGCTGGGCATCTTGCGCACCGTGGTCTTCGCCGCCGCGGGCACTCCCGGAGGCAAGCTGGCCGTGCGCATCGGCTGCGCGGGTGGCGCGCTCGACGGCACGTTCACGGCGTCGATCGAGACACGCGGCGCGGCGACCCTCGCAGGCGGCGCCTTCTGCGCGATCGCGACCGGCTTCCACGCGGGCGCGGACTCGACGACTTCCGGCGGCGGCCTCGGCGGCTCGATCTGCACGACCGGTCGCGGCGTTGGCGCCGCGGGCTTGCGCGCGACCGGCGGCGGCTCCGGCCGTGTCGCGGCTGGCGCGATCGGCACCCGTTTCCACAGCGGCGCCCGTTCGGGCTGGACGCGCACCGGCTCGGGCTTCGGCTTCGCAGGCGCCTCGCGCCGCTTCGGCGGATCGGGCTTGCGCTTCATCGGCGCCGGCTTCGGGGGCGGCTCGAGCTTCGCGACCACGACCGGCTCGGGCTTGGGCTCGGGCGGCGGTGGCTCGGGCTCGGGGAGCGGCTGGAGCAGCGGCTCGGGCGGCGGAGGCGGCTCGGGCTCGATCTGCTGCAGCTGCACGATCTGGATCTCGCTCGGCGCCTCCTCGGGCGGCTGGATGGAGCGCACCAGCGCGAACACGGCGAGCCCGCCGATCAACACGGTCGCCGCGCCGCTCGTCGCATTGGGCAGGAGCGGCGGAGTGGAGTGGTAGCGGACCGGCTGTGACTCGATGCACAGCCGCGCTGCGCCCCAGCCATAGCGGCGGCGGATGGCGCTGGTCGTCACTTGTCGGCCGAGATGCGCTCGATCGTCGCGCGGCGGTTACTCGGCCAGACGTCCTCGACCGCACCGACCGCGAGCAACAGGTCCTCGCTGCGTGAGTCGGCGTGCGGCGCGAGCAGCGGGCGCTCGAACCCGGCGTTGCGCAGGCGCATCAGTCGCGCACTCAGCTGTTCCTTGCCGAAGCGCGCCGGCGCCGCGCCCGGGGCGACCACCTCGAACGGCAGCTGCCCGTCGCCCGTCGGATACACCCGAAGCTGAACGCCCGCGTAGCTCTCGGCCATCGGCTGCGCGCCGGCGTCGGAGCCGATCCTCGGCACGACGATCTCGCCAAGATCGATGCTCTTCTGTGAGTCGGGCGTGCCCAACTGCGTCATCGCGAGCAGGATCAGGAACGCGAGGTCGACGAACGAGAAAAGCCAGGCAGGAGTATCGGCATGCGACGTCGCCACGGGTCTCTAAAGCGACTTCCTGCGCCAAAAACCGCGTGATCAACATCACATTCTTGGTCACTACGTTCGCCTGCGGCTCACTGCGCGCGGCTTCCCGATGATCGCGTGGGCACCCTACCCACGCTCCGGCGCTTGCGGGCTCGGCTCGGGACGGCCCCCGCCTCGCCGTCGTCGGCGCGGCATGTAGGACTCAATCAGCCGCGGCGGCGACCGCCTCTGGAGCCGCGGCGGCGGCCGCGGGAGCGCTTGCCGTGCGGAGCGTCGCCCGCGGCGCTGGCGCCGTCGCCCGGCGGGGTGCTCGGGGGTGGCGTGGGTGTCGGCGCGTGTCCCTGCGGGCGGCCGTCGTCGACGGGCGCGCGCGCTTCCGCTTCGCGCAGCACGTTCAGGAGCTCGGCGCCGAAGTTCTCCGTCCACCACGCCTTCACGTTGCCGAGCGCGCGCAGCTCGTCGACGCTGCGCGGCTGAGTCGCGGCGACCTCCTCGAGCGAGGCGTTGGGGCAGAAGACGCCCGGATCGAGGTCGAGCTCGCGCGCGCGCTGCGCGCGCCACCGCTTCAGCTCCTCGAGGCGCGCCTCGCCGCGGCGGTCGAGGCGGCGGCGTCCGTTCTGCGCGGCTTTGCGCTCGAGCGGCGGATGCTCCGGCCCCTCGAGTCCTCGCTGCACGGCATCGACCAGCTCCTGGCCGAGGCGGCGCAGCACCAGGTCCGTGATGCCGCGGCGCTTCCCGAGCGCGCGGCGAGACAGCGGCGGATTCTGCGCGAGATCGAGCAGCGTGCCGTTGCCCATCACCTTGAAGGGCGGGCGGTCGCCTTCGCGCGCGCGCTTGTCGCGCAGCAGGAACAGCTCGCGCAGCACCGCGAGCCCGCGCGGCGTCAGCTTGCGCGCGCCCTTGATGCGCAGATAGCCCTGTTGGTCGAACTCGCGTTCCGGCCACACGCGCTGCTCGAGCGCCAGGAACTCCTTCTGCGCCCAAGTGAGTCGACCCAGCGCCGCGAGCTCGCGCTCGAGGATCTGCGACAGCTCGGCGAGATAGCGCACGTCGGCGGCGGCGTACTCGATCTGCACTTCCTTCAGGGGCCGGCGCGACCAGTCCGTGCGCTGTTGGTCCTTCGACAGATGCACGTCGAAGTGGCGCTCGACCAGCGCGCCGTAGCCGACCGCGTTGTAACCGAGCAGCTGCGCCGAGATCATCGTGTCGAACAGATTCCGCACGCGGATCCCGGCGTGCCGGTTCAGCACGAACAGGTCGTACTCCGCGGCATGAAAGACTTTCCGGATACCCGGATCGGCCATGACCGGCGCGAGGGCGTCGAACGCGCTCGCGGGCAGCGCCAGCGGATCCAGCAGGAAGGTCCCACACGACGCGCTGATCTGGACCAGACACAGCTTGTCGAAGTAGTGGAAGAAGGAGTCGGCCTCCGTGTCGAAGGCGATCACCTTCTCGAGGGCCAGCTTCGCGGCGAGCTTCTCGACCTCCGCGGCCGTTTCGATGAACGGGTACTCGCCCATGAGCCGTTCCCTGGGACTCCTTGCGGGGGATCGACCGTCCTACAAACGCGTCTGCGGAGGGGCGCGATCGGTGGGAAGTCCCGCGACCCAGGCGCCGCGCGATTCTAACCGGAGCGGCGAGCCGAGCCAGTGCCGGACGGGGTTTTTCGCAGTAGCTCGATGAGTTGGTCCTCGAGCCGCTCGTGCGCGGCGAAGCTCTCGAGGAACGCCGCGAACACCGCGCGCGCGGCGTCGCCGTGGCCCAGATCGAGGTGCGCCCCCACTTGGTCGAGGTCCCGGCGAATGCCGATGTGCGCCACGCGCAGACTCTTGATCGGTCCGCCCTGCGAGGGGGCGCGCTTCTCGGCCATCGGGAAGGAGACGTCCTCTTCGTGGGCGAGGTGCGTGAGCAAGAGCTTCCGGTATTCGCGAAAGTGCGTCCGGGCGCTCTCGATCCGGCCCTCGGCGAGCGCCTTCGCGGTCTCCTTAGCGAGGGCTTCGACCCGGTCGCCGCCTTCGCGCCAGGTGGCGATCAGCTCGAGCGCTTTGCCGGCGGGTTGTTTTCGCGAACGCGCGGCCATGCTGGCGCGGATCTTACCCGATGGCGAAGCTTGTCCGCCGATGCGAGGACCCGTCGTCCCGGCCTCTGCGCTCGGCCTCGTGCTCGGCGTCGCGCTCGCCTGTGCCTGGCTCGCCGAGGCGCCGCCCCCTCCCGCAGCGCTCGTCTGGCAACCCTGCGGCGACTTCGCCTGTGCCGAGGTGCGCGTGCCCCTGGATCACGGAGCGCGCGGCGGCGCGATGCTCGCGCTGCACATCGCGCGCTTGTCGGCGGAGAAGCCGGAGCGGCGAATAGGCGTGCTGTTCGTGAATCCGGGCGGGCCGGGAGTCTCGGCGGTCGCCTATCTGCGCGCGAGCTGGCCGCGCCTGGGCGCGCTCGTGCGGGAACGCTTCGACCTGGTCGCGTTCGACACGCGCGGCACCGGGGGCAGCGCGCCGCTCGACTGCCACGAGTCTCTCGAGCGACTCATGGCGCAGAACCCGGCGCCGGCCGACAGCGGAGAGTGGCAGGCCGCGGTCGACGCGAGCCGCGCGTTCGCCGAGGAGTGCGCCGGGAAGTACGGAGCGCTCCTGCCATTCATGAGCAGCGCGGACAACGCCCGCGATCTCGACCAGGTGCGCGCGGCGCTCGGCGAGGAGCGCATCTCGTATCTCGGTTACTCGTATGGCACGGCGCTCGGGGCGAGCTACGCGACTCTGTACCCCGAGCGCGTGCGCGCGCTGGTGCTCGACGGCGCGATCGATCCCAGCTTCGACCTCGTGCAGTTCACTCGCGAGCAAGCCGACGCGGTCGAAGCGGCGCTGGTCGCCTATGACGCGGAGGCGAAGCGCAGGGGCTGGCACGGCAGCGAGACACTCGACGAGATCTACGCGCACGCGCCGCGGCGGAGCACGGTGCTGTACGCCTCCGCCGAAGGGCTGGCCTCGCCGCCCGAGGGTTGGCGAGACCTCGCGAGCGCCCTCGGCCGCGCGCAGGTCGGCGACTCGAGCGGCCTCGAGGAGCTCGCGCAGCGCTACTTCGGCGAGCGGTCCGACGGCACGCGCGAGCTCTCGGTCGAGGCGCAGCTCGCGACTCTGTGCGCCGACCAACACCGTCTGGCGTCCGTCGAGGCGTATCGCGCCGCGCTGCCCGTGCTGGCCGCCAGCTCGCCGCACTTCGGCGCGGCGAATCTGCTATCGCACCTTCCCTGCGCCTTCTGGCCCGAGCCGAACGCGGGCCCGATGCGCGAGCCGGGGGCCCGCACGCTGGCGCCGATCTTGGTGATCGCGAACCGCGACGACCCGCTCACGCCGCATCTCTGGGGCGAGCGCCTGGCCGCGCGCTTTCCCTCCGCGACGCGCATCGACGTCGAGAGCCGGGGTCACACCGCATTCGCCCGCGGCGACGCGTGCGTCGACTCGCTCGTCGAGCGGTATCTCGTCGCGCCGGCGCCGCCGGCGCGGACTCACTGCCCCTGAGCCAGCTCGCTCCGGGCCGCTACGCCAGGACGGCAAGGATCTGCCGGAACGCGATGCCGAGAGCGATGCCCGGCGCGAAATACAGGAGCAGGAGACCCACGCGCGTGACCATGCTCTGCTCCAGGTGCACCATGAGATAGATCGGGGTCGTCACGCCCACCAGGAAGTTCGCGATGCCCCAGCCGACGTGGCTGTTCGTCAGCGCGTGGACGATCAGCCCGAAGTGGATCGCGAGCTGGAGCGCCAAAGAGATCCCGCCGACGATGATCCAGGTCGTTCCCCAGGCCTTCCACCACGCGGCGAGCGATTCCTGCTGCTTGATCGTGAGGTCTTTCCCCGAGACGCTGCGCACGCCGTCCTCGAACGCGACCTCGCTGGCCCCGGCCGGATGGGCGTTCGGCGAGTTCTTGTCGACCACCACCGGCATCTCGCGCGTCTCGAGCTTCTTCCGGTACTTCTCGGGCACCTCGTAGTAGTTCTCGGTGAAGTGCACGTGGCCGGCCTCGTCCTTGTACTTGTAAGCCTGCGCGTGTGCCTTGTTGGCGACGAGGCAGAAACCGAGGGCGAGCGCGACCACGAGGACGGCACGAGCGGTGCGAGCATTCATGGCGGCGTTATCGACCGCGGGAAGGCGCCGCCTTTACTTGCCCGATGATCGCGCGGCACCCTACCCGCGCTCTGCGCGCAGAGCGCAGCTGGGGTGCCCGGGGTAGATTACGTCGCCATGCGCTGGTCCCAGATGTTCATCCCGACACTTCGCGACGATCCCGCCGACGCCGAAGCGACGAGTCATCGCCTGATGCTGCGCGCCGGTCTGATCCGCCAGCTGGGCGCGGGGATCTACTCGAAGCTCCCGCTCGGCGAGCGTGTCGCGCGCAAGGTCGAGGCGATCGTCCGCGAGGAGATGGCGCGCATCGGCGCGCAGGAGTTCCGCCTGCCCATGCTCCACCCGGCCGAGCCGTGGAAGGAGAGCGGCCGCTGGACGTCGGTGAAGGAGGAGCTCTTCCGGCTGAAGGATCGCAAGCAGGCCGACATGGCGCTGGCGATGACGGCGGAGGAGATCTTCACCACGATCGCGCGCTCGGAGCTGCGCAGCTACCGCCAGCTGCCGCAGATCTGGTACCAGATCGGCGACAAGTTCCGCGACGAGCCGCGCCCGAAGTCCGGCGTGCTGCGCGGGCGCGAGTTCACGATGAAGGACTCGTACTCGTTCGACTTGGACCGCGCGGGGCTCGACGTCTCGTTCGAGAAACACGCGGACGCCTACAGGCGCATCTTCTCGCGCTGCGGCGTCGAGACGATTCCCGTCGAGGCGTCGTCGGGCTCGATGGGCGGCAGCATGTCCGTCGAGTTCATGGCGGTGTGCGACGCGGGCGAGGACTGGATCGTCGTGTGTCCCGGCTGCGGCTATGCCGCGAACCTGGAGAAGGCGAAGTCGGTGGCGCTCGCGGTCGCGGATCCCGCCAGCGCCGGCGCGGTCGAGAAGTTCCCGACCCCCGGCGTGCGTACGATCGAGGATCTCGCGCGCTTCGCCGGCGGGGCGGCCGCCGAGCGACAGATCAAGACGCTCGTGTACGTGGTCGACGAGCAGCCGGTCCTCTTCCTGCTGCGCGGCGACCACGACCTGAACGAGGTGAAGCTCGGCGAGCTGCTCGGCGCCGCGCCATTCCGGCCCGCGCGGCCCGAGGAGTGCCGCGCCGCGCTCGGCGCGCTGCCCGGCAGCCTTGGGGCCGTGGGAGTCACCGCCCTCCGCGTCTTCGCCGACGAAGCGCTGCGCGGCCGCCGCGAGATGACGACGGGCGCGAACGAGAACGACTTCCATCTGCGCCACGTCGACGTGGCGCGCGATCTCCCCCAAGTCATTTGGGCGGATCTGCGCAACGCGCGCGCCGGCGACGCCTGCGTCCGCTGCGGCAAGTCACTGGAGCTGCGAAAGACCATCGAGATGGGGCACATCTTCAAGCTCGGCCTGCGCTACTCGGAAGCGATGGGCGCGCGCGTGCTCACCGCCGAAGGCGTGGAAGTGCCGATCGTGATGGGCTCGTACGGGATCGGCATCGAGCGCATCATGGCCGCCGCGATCGAGGCGCACCACGACAAGAACGGAATCGTGTGGCCGATCGCGATCGCGCCCTTCGACGTCGTGGTCGCGACCGTCAAGGCGAGTGACCCCGAACAGCTCGAGAAGTCGGAGCGCATGTACGAGAGACTCACCCAGGAGGGCTTCGACGTCCTGCTCGACGACCGCGACGAGCGGCCGGGCGTGAAGTTCAAGGACGCGGATCTGATCGGCGTCCCGTTCCGCGTCGTGCTGGGGCCGCGAGCGCTCGCGAAGGGCTGCGTCGAGTTCGTCGCGCGCGCGGGCGGCGAGACGCGCGAGGTGCCGATCGATCAGGTCAGCGCCGAGCTCCGGCAGCGGATCCCGAAGTGACCGCGAACGCGAGGATCCAGAAGGGCGGATGAGCGCGCGGGTCCGGCTCTGGTTGATCGACGCCCACTACCAGATCTTCCGCGCGTACCACGCGATGCCGGATCTGCGCGCCCCCGACGGCAGACCGGTCGGTGCGCTGCGCGGCTATGCCTCGACCCTGGTGAAGTTCCTGGCCGAGCAGAAGCCGACTCACGTCGCCGCGGCCTGGGACGACGAGGCCACCAGCTTTCGCAACGAGCTGTACGCGGACTACAAGAAGGGCCGCACCGAGTTCCCGGCCGATCTCGAGCCGCAGCTCGCGCTCTGCGCGGAAGTGACCGAGGCGCTCGGCGTGCGGGTCGCGCGCGCGGAGACGTTCGAGGCCGACGACGTGATCGCGACCCTGACCGCGCGCGCGCTCGACCGCGGCGCGGAGGTCGCGATCGTCACGGCCGACAAGGACATGGCCGCGCTCGTGTCGGAGCGAGTCAGTCTGTTCGACCCGCGCAGCGACTCACTCCTGGGACCGGCCGCAGTCGAGGCGCGGCTCGGTGTGCCGCCCGATCTCGTACCGGACTTCCTGACCCTGGTCGGCGACGCCGTCGACAACGTGCCCGGCGTCCCAGGCATCGGCGCGAAGACGGCGGCGCTCTTGCTGCGGCGCTTCGGCCGGATCGAGAGCATCCCCGCGGACCCGCGCGAGTGGGCGGGCTCCGGGGTCCGCGGCCCGGAGCGCGTGGCGCGCGCGCTCGCCGAGAATCGCGCGGGGATCGAGCTCGCGCGAACGCTCGTGCGCATGCGCGAGGACGTGCCGCTCGCGCTCGAGCTCGCGGACCTGGCCTGGCGCGGCGCCGAGCGCGCGGGGCTCGCGGCATTCTGCGAGCGCCTCGGGATTCGCGGCCTCGCCGACCGCGTGCCGCAGTTCCGGGACTGACGGGCGCCGCATGGCGAACGCGCTCTCACTCCTGCGCCTGTTCCTGGTCGTGCCCTTCGCCTGGCTCCTGGCGCGCGGCGACGCCGGCTCCGCGCTCTGGGCCGCGACGCTTTTCTGTGTCGCCATCGCCAGCGATCTCGCCGACGGCCCGCTCGCGCGCGCGCGCGGAACGGCGAGCGGCGTGGGTCGCGCGCTCGACCACGTCGCGGACTTCGCCTTCGTCGACGCGGGGCTGCTCACCGCGGCGTCGCGCGGCGCGCTACCGTGGCTCCTGCCCGTTCTCGTGGCGGTCGCGTTCCTGCAGTACGTCGTCGACTCCTACTGGCTGCAGCGCGCGGGCGAGCTGCGGATGAGCGGGCTCGGGCGCTGGAACGGCGTGCTCTACTTCGCGCCGCTCGGCGGCGTCTTGCTCGTCGACCTGGGCGCCGGTGCCCTCGCCGAGCCCAACCGCTGGCTCGCCTGGGCGCTGTGCGCCTCGACCCTCCTCTCGATCGCGGACCGCGCGCTCTCGTTGCGGAGCGTCGCATCGGAGTCGACGTGACCCGCGCCGCGCGCGCGCTCGTGATTCCGCTGCTTGCCGCGGCCTGTGCCACTCCGGTCGCGCCGGCCCCGACTCCGGCGGCCGCTCCAGCCCCCGCAGAGCGCGGCTTCCGCGCTGCGACACCGCAAGGTGTCGAGCTCTTCTACGACCCCCACGTCCGCAGCTACGGCGTCTCGGGTCAGCCCGGCGTCTATTGGCTCGACGGCCGCTTCTTCCGGCGAGTCGGCGCCGACTGGGAGACCAGCCAGGCGCTCGGCGGTCCGTGGCGCGCGTGCTCGCGGGGCGAGCTACCCGAGGGCTTGTCCGATTGACTTCGTTCGCCTGCTGAATCGGGTGGGCCATCCTGGCTCACTCCAACCCTCACGCCTCGCGCGCCTACGGCCGACATCGGCCGGCGGGCCGATGTCCCACTGGGACGAGCTCGGCTCGCGACGGCCCTCGCCTCGCCCTTCGCTAATTTCCGCGCATGGTGGGCGTCCTGGTTCCGACGGTGGGTCTCCTGGTCCTCTCGAATCTGTTCATGACTTTCGCGTGGTATGCGCACCTGCGGAATCTGGCGGAGCGGCCGTGGTGGTTCGCGGCGCTCGCGAGCTGGGGGATCGCGCTCTTCGAGTACCTCCTGCAAGTGCCGGCGAACCGCATCGGCTTCAGCGCGCTGTCGCTCCCGCAGCTCAAAATCCTGCAGGAGGTGATCACGCTCGCGGTCTTCATCCCGTTCTCGCTGCTCTATATGCAGCAGCCGGTGAAGCTCGATTTCCTCTGGTCGGGGCTGTGCATGCTGGGCGCGCTTTACTTCATGTTCCGCGGCTGAGGCGTATAATCGGATCGTACCTCGCATCACCAGGAGGGCGGATGGACGTTCAGAAACTGCTTCGCAATCCGAGATTCAGGCTACTCCGCGGCCCCGCACCCGACCCCAGTCAGGTGAAGCAGTTTCGAGAGCACGCTCCTCCCAAGCTCCCGCGCACCTACGTCCGGTTCATGGAAGCCTGCGACGGTGCGCGCGGCAAGATTCCGTACGACACCGGCTACATCGAGTTCTTCTCGCTCGAGCGCGTGCTCGACGAGAACCGCGCGCACGGCGTCGCGCAGACCCTGCCTGGCTTCTTCGCGTTCGGATCCGACGGCGGCGACGAGCTCTACGTCTTCGACCTGCGCAAGGACGACGGCGCCCCGGTTTGCTCGGTGCCCGCGAAATCCGGAAGTGTCTCGGCCGTCTCGCCGATCACGAACAGCTTCTCCGAGTTTCTCGAGGGCATCGTGATGATGGCCGGGGCAAACTGAGCCCGCCCCCCGGGACATCGGGGCGCAGCCGCGCGATGCGGCGAACGCAGTCGATCAGGCGCGTTCGAAGAGGTCGCGGTAGGCGCGGCGCAAGAAGACCAGACCGATCGCCGCGTTGAAGAACACGAAGAAGTTGTGCTGCAGGAATCCGAAGATGGAGACCTGCCCCTCGTAGCCGGGGAAGAGCACGACCCAGAGCGTGATCGCGACGGCGCGCATCGGCCCCGGCACCGCGGCGCCGAAGAAGATCACCGGCAGATAGCCGAGCATCTGGCGCAGATCGACGTCGATCCCGAAGAGCTTCGCCGCCGCGGTGTAGACCACGATCGCGAACAGCATCGCGGGCGCGCGCAGGGCGACCAGCGCGAGATACTGCCAGCGCTTCGCGAGGCGGAAGGCGCGGAAGATCGCCCGCTCGCGCAGCTTCGAGCCCGCCCCGAAGCGACCGTGGAAGAACTCGGTGAAGGCGAAGAAGAAGACCAGCGCCGCGGCGGCGACCCAGGGAATCGCCGCGAACACCCTCGGCAGCTCGTCGCCCGAGACGAACCAGCCGAGCGTCGCCCACGAGATCAAGTAGTAGAACTCGCAGAACATGATGAACAGCATGCTCGAGCCGATCTCCCAGCCCGGGATGCCGTGACGCTTGTTCATGTAGAGCGCGATCGCGCCCTTCCCGACCTGCTCGTTCACGATCGACAGGATGTAGCTGGACGCGCGCACCGGCAGTACGTCGCGCAGCCGCACCGGCGCGTTGAACCAGGTGATCACGCGCCACAACACCGCGGTATCGATGACGAGATACAGGAGCGAGTAAGGAATCATCAGCGCGAGCCACGGACCCCAGCGCACCGCCGCGACCACGTTTTCCATGTAAGTCGCGACGTCGATCCCCTCCCGCGCCGCGGCGCCTTCGATGCGCCGCCACCAGAGGTAGAAGCAGGCCGCGGTGATCAGCCAGGGGGCGAGCTTCTGCCAGAGCGCGGCGCGCGGTCGCTCGGCGGTCGCCGATTCGGTCACGCCGCGGCCTCGAGCTCGAGCGTGCGCTCGAGCGTGGCGTCGAGCGCGTGCAGCGCGATGCCGAGCGCCTTCGCCGCGGGCTCCGGGTCGAGTCGCACGTCGTCGAGGATCACGTCGAGCACCTCCGGCGAGAAGCCCGGGCCGAGGAAGCGCTCGCGCAAGCCGAGCGCGAGGCGCAGCAGCGCGGCGGGCACGGGCACGAGGAGCGGGGCGCGGCCGCGCAAGCGCGCGCAGCGCAGGACCAACTCGCGGCGCGAGAGTGACTCGGGGCCGACCAGGTCGAGCGCCGCGTCGCGCGCGCAATCGAGCTCGAGCGCCGCGTTCAGCGTCGCCTCGGCCAGGTCGCGCGCGTCCGCGGGCTGCTCGAGGTTCGCGCCCCCGGCGAGCAGAGGGACGACCGGCGCGCGCGCCTCGCGCGCGAGCACGTGCGAGCCGATGCTGTCGCAGGCGAGCAAGAGGGGGCTACGCACGATGGTGTAGGGCAGGCCGCTGGCGCGCACGACGTCCTCCGCGCGGCCCTTGCTGCGATAGTAGGCGTTGCGCGAGCTCGCGTCGGCGTGCACCGCGGAGACGAACACGAGCTTGCGCGCGCACGCATCGCGCGCGGCCGCGGCGATGGCGCGCGTGGTGTCGACGTTCGCGCTCTCGTAGCCCTCGCCGCGGGTCGGGATCAGGATGCCGGCGAGGTGCACCACGGCCTGCGCGTCGCCGCAGGCGTCGCGCAGCGCGCCCGAGTCACTCCAGGCGACGCGCCGCACCGAGACCCGCGGCTCGGGCAGCCGCGCGACCTGCGCTGCCGCTCGCTCGGAGCGCACCAGCGCCACCACGTCGGTGTCGCGCGCGAGCGCGTGCTCGATCAAGACGCGTCCGAGCGCGCCGTTCGCCCCGGTCACCACGAGCGTCGGCATGCTAGACGAAGCGCCCGCGGCCGACGATCGCCCAGACCTCCTCGACCGAGTCGCCGCGCGCCGCGTAGAAACGCTCGTGCAGGTTGATGGTCGTGTCGCCGTGACTCGGCAGGATGCGCAGCCGCTCGCCGGGCGCGAGCTCGACACCCTCGTCGCAGAGCACGTGACCGTGCTCCTCCGAGAGCCCGACGACTCGCGCGCCGACGTCGAACGCCACGGGCATGCCAAAGTCGCTCGACAGCGACTTCACGCCCGCGTCCGTGACGACCAGGCGTCCGCGCCGGTGGATCACCGTGGCGTGCAGGGTCAGCGCGGGCTCGAAGTCGGCGCGCACGTCGCGGTAGCGCCCGTCCATGAATACGTAGCTGCCGGCCTGGATCTCGGTGACTCCTGGCACGCTGCCCGTCAAGTCGTACGTGCCGGTGCCGCCGGACGAGACGATCTCGGGCGCGAGCCCGGCCGCGCGCAGCGTCTCCACGTGCGCGCCGAGGGCTTGCGCCGCAGCCTCGGCGAGCTCCTTTCGCTTCGCCGAGTCGGGCACCAGAACCGCGTGCCCCTCGTAACCCATCACGCCGCGGTACGCGACGCGACCCTCGGTGAGTCTGCGCGCGAGATCGACCGTCTCGCCGGGCGCGTTCGTGCCGCAGCGGTGCATTCCGGTGTCGACTTCGATCAGCGCGCCGAGCTTCGGCGCGGGCGCGCGGGCGTTGCGCAGCGCGGCATCCAGCGCGTCGACCTGCGCCGCGCTGTCGACCGCGACGATCAACTCCGGAAGGACGCGCGCCAGCTCGAGCAGACGCGCGAGCTTCGCGGCGCCGACGATCTGATTCGCGATCAGCACGCTCGGCCGCACGCCGGAGGCCGCGAGCGCTTCGGCTTCGCCGAGCTTGGCGCAGGTGATTCCGATCGCGCCGGCCGCCAGCTGGCGCTTGGCGACCTCCGCGCACTTCGGTGTCTTCCAGTGCGGGCGAAGCTTCGCCGGCTTGTCCGCGAAGAAGCGGGCCATGGTCGCGATGTTGCGCTCCATGCGCTCGAGATCCACGACGAGCGCGGGAGTGTCGATCTCGGCCACGCGCATGCACGCATGCTAGCATGCCGGCCGTGATCGCGAAGATCGTGTACGCGCTCGCGGGGGTGGCGCTCGCGTTCTCACTCGTCGGTCTGCACCGCGCGTCGAACGACATCGCGCGCTCCAGCATGACCTTGCCCGGCGGCGTGCCCGCGGTGGTGTGGGAGCCGTCGCCGCCGCTCGAGTTCGGACAGACACCGACGTTCGATCCTCCGGTGCCCGTCGTGATTCTGTGTCACGGCTTCTCCGGCGACACGGCGATGACGAGCGCGCTCGCGCGCCGCATCGCGAAGGCCGGCTACGCGGTGATCGCGATCGATTTCCGCGGTCACGGCGAGAACCGCAATGCGTTCGAGCTCTCGGGCGACGGCGCGCAGCTGCGCCAGGACATCGACGCGGCGCTGCTCTACGCCCGGACGCAGTCGCGCTTCGACGGCCAGCGCGTCGCGCTCGCGGGTCACTCGATGGGGGCATTTGCGGTCATCTCGCACGCGCAGCAGGACCCCGGAGTCGCGGCGGTGATCGCGATCTCCGGCGCCGGTGCGATGCGCGGGCCCTTCTCGCCGCCCAACACGCTCTTCATCTGGGCCGCGAACGACCCCGGCGGGCTGCGCAAGAACGCGCGCGAACTCGCGGCGAAGCTCGCCGGCCTCGAGCAGCTCGTGGGCGACAAGACCTACGGCGAGGTCGAGCGCGGCACCGGCGTGCGCATGAGCGAGGTGCCGGGAACCGATCACATCACGATCCTGTACTCGGCGGAAGCGGCGCGACGCATCGTCGAGTGGCTCGGCGAGACAGTCGGACCCGGCGGTGGCTCGCCCCAGACGCCGGGGCCGGATCCGCGCTTCACGTTCATGGGGCTCGGCCTCGTCGCGGCAGTGGTGCTCGCCTTCGGTCTGCCGCAGCTGCTCGCGCCGCTGGCCCCGCGCATGGGGCTCGCGCCGGTGGCGCGTCCGTTCGCGCACCTCGGGCTGCTCGTCGCCGCGCTCGCCGCGGCGCTGCTCGTGCAGGCCGGAGCCGACTCAGTCACCACGCGAGGTGCGTTCGGGTTCGTGCCGCTCGCAGCGGGTCGCGATCTGTTCGGCTTCTTCGCGCTCGCGGGCGTGATCCTGCTCGCGCTCGGCTCGCGCAGCCGCGCGGTGTCCGCGGACGGCCTCGCCGATCCGCGCACCTGGCTCTCTGCCGCCGTGCTGTTCCTCTCGGTCTACACCGTTCTGGGTACCCTGGTGCTGCCGACCTGGAACGTCTTTCCGGCGACGCATCGGCTCGTCTGGTGCTTCGTCGCGAGCGGGCTGATGCTGCCGTACTTCGGCGCGACCGAGTGTCTGCTTCGCGGCGCCGGCCGCACGGGTCTCTGGCTGCCCGCCGTCGGCAAGCTCGTGACCCTGGTCGTCGTCGCCGCAGGATGTCTCAGCGGGCTCCTGCCGTTCGTGATCATTCTGGGGCTCGGCTCGATCGCGCTGTTCTTCGCGCTCTTCGAGCTCGTCGCGATCCGCATCGGCCGGCGCATGCCGGGTCCGTGGATCGCCGCGCTCTTCCAAGCCACCTTCACCGGCTTCGCGTTCGGCGCGATCTTCCCGTTCACGGGGTGAGAGGCACAGTCAATCAGGGCGAGGGCGAGGGCGAGGCGAGGGCCGCCCCGAGCCGAGCCCGCAAGCGGCGGAAGCCGCGCGCAGTGAGCCGAAGGCAAACGCAGTCAAAGGGCGAGGGCGAGGCGAGGGCCGCCCCGAGCCGAGCCCGCAAGCGGCGGAGCGTGGGTAGGGTGCCCACGCGATCATCGGGAAGCCGCGCGATGCGTGAGAGTTAGAGTGAGCCAGGATGGCCCTCCTGATTTTGCAAAGCCGAACGTAGTTAATTGGACTCGGTGCCTTCGAGGTCGAGCCAGCGCACGAGCCCGCGCAGCGGCGGCTGGCCGTCGTGATTCCAATCGATCGGCGGCAGCTGCATGCGGCCGAGCGGGCAGAGGCGCGACGCGCCCGCCGCGGCGGCCAGGACCGCGAGTCGCGCGCGCTCGGTTCCGAAGCCCGCGTGGCCGACGCAGGAGAGGTGCGGCGCAAGCGGCGCGCAGAAGCTGCCGAGTGACTCGACGTCGGGCACGGGCACGATCGAGAGGAAGCGGAAGATTCCCGGGGGCGGACGGTTTTCACCGCCCTCCAGCGCCACCGTCCAGGTCGACGCGCCCGCCGCCATCTCGAGCCGCGTGCCCTCGCGCACCGCGGCGCGGGCGCGCAGCTCGACGAGCTCGGACGCCTCCGCCGGTTCGAGCTTTCCGCGCGGCAGCTCGTCCTCGAGCTCTTCGAAAGCGGTGGCGAGCGCGCGCGCGAGCTCGGCGGCGCGTCCGCGCGGCGTGTCGAGCGCGAGCGCCCACGCGGGCGAGAGACACCCGCGCCCGTCCCAGAGCGCGACGTCGAGCGCGAGACGGCGCGCCGCGACGAGTGGCTCGATCGCGGGGCCGATCGCGGCGACGGAGAGTTTGTGGCCGTAGCCGATGAAGGGTCGACCCGAGCCGACGCGCGCGCGCAGGAGGGCGATCGTCGCGTCGCTGCCGTGCGCCACGACGGCGTCGGCGTCGTCGAGAGCCTTCGCGTCGCTGCCGACGCTGAGCGCGGCGCCGATGGCCGGATCGGTCTCTGCGAGCGATGCGGCAAAGAGGCGCGCCGACGTGGGGTCGGCCGAGGCGGGCTTCGCGTACACCGCGGATCCGGCGAGCAGTGGCAGCGCGAGCGCCGAGAACGCGGCCGTCGGGATCGAGCCCGCGAGCCAGACCGCGGTTACCGGCGGCACCCAACATGGCTCGGAGAGCTCGCGCGCGCGCAGCGCCGTGAGTGACTCCTCGTTCCAGCCCGCGAGCGCGAGCTTGATGCCGCGCTCGACGACCTGCGGCGAGTGAACCCCGTGCTCGCGCGCGAGCCGCGCGCGCTCCGGACTTCCCTGCGCGCGCCAGCGCTCGAATGTCTCCGCGAGGGCGCGAATCACCCGGCGAGGCTCGAGCGCGTCGCGCGCGGCCGCCAGCTCGGCGAGCTCTCTCACGCCGTCCCCCGAGTCACTGCGCCCCGGGTCGTCGCGGACCCGAGGAGCGCGTCGGCGGCCAGCGAGCAGCCGCGCGCTTCGGCCCCGCGCAAGCGGCCGAAGACCCGGAAGCCGCCGGGCGCGAGCTCGCCGAGGTCCGAGGTCAAGAGCGCGAGCACTGAGCCCGTGTTCGCGAGGTCGTAGATCGCGAGCACGCCGCGCTCGCCCGGGGCGACGTCGTCCTGGGTCACAGGGTCGACGACGCGCACGCGCACCCACGGCGGCACGATCTTGACGTCGCCGTACTCACCCGTGCGCAGGGTCGCCTCGTAGAACTGACTCGCGAGCTCGCACATGCCGTACTGATTCACGATGCGCGCCAGCGGCACGCCGAGGCGCGCCGCGATCTCGCCGTGCAGGTCCTCGCGGGCGAGCTCGCGCGAGCGCCCCTTGAAGCCGCCCGTCTCCATCACGCGCGTGCCGGCGGGCAGCTCGAGCTTCTCGCCGCGCGCGGCGAGGCGGTCGAGCAGATGCACGAACGCGAACGCGGTGCCGGCCAGGACGAGCGGCTCGCACGCCGCGCGCAGCTCCGCGATCGCCGCGTCCGGATCCCAGCCGTGCGCTCCGACCAGGCAGCGACTCGACGCCGTGCCCATGCGCGCAAGCGCCGTCGAGAACATGTGCGAGAGCGACGAGTCCGGCGCGTCCGCCGCGGACGGCGCCAACACCAGAAAGCGTGGCCGGGTCGCGTCGGGGCAGATGAACGCGCGGAAGGTCGCCTCGAGCGACGCGTCGTAGAGGGCGAGGTCGTCGAGCTCGAGCTCGCCGCGCGCCTCGGCGCTGGTTCCGCTCGAGCGGAACGTGCGCACGGTGCCCTCCGGCGGGAAGATCGCGAAGCGCGCCTCCTTGAACGCCCCCGTCGGCACGGCGGGGATCTCGCGCCAGTGGCTCACCGCGCGCGGATCGCGACCGAACGCCGCGCACAGCCGGCGATAGGCGGCGCCGTGCTCGACCTGAAGCCGGAACAGCGCGAGCGCGAGCCGCTCGAAGCGCCCCTCGTCGGCCGGCGCGTCGACTCCCTCGGCGATCCACGCCAGCAGCTCGCGCTCGAGCTCCGCGCGAGTCACTCGAGCGCCTCCGCGAGCTCGTCGGCTGCGGCCTCGAGCAGCTCCTCCGCGATCGTGAGCGGCGGCGTGAGCGCGAGCACGCGGTTCTCGGGGCCCTCGCCGAGCACCACCCAGCCGGCGCGCAGCAAGCGGGCGGACGCCGCGCGTGCGAACGCGGCGTCGTCGAGCTCCAGCGCGACGAGCAAGCCGCGCCCGCGCAGCTCGCGCACGCGCGCGTTCCCGCCGATGCGCTTGCCCAGCAGCGCGAGCCAACGCGCGCCGACCGCGTCCGCTCGCTGAACCAGGCCATCCCCCTCCAGGGTATGCAGCACAGCGAGCGCGGCGGCGCAGCCGAGCGGATTTCCGAGGTGTGTGCTCGTGTGCAGGGCCTCGCCTTGTGACGACGGCCAGCGGCGCATGACTTCGGGGCGGCCGACGCAGGCCGAGATCGGGAAGCCGCCGCCGAGCGCCTTCCCCAGCGCGACGACGTCCGGCGCGACGCCCTCGTGCTCGCACGCGAGCCAGCGGCCGGTGCGACCCAATCCGGTGTAGACCTCGTCCGCGACCAGCAGCGCGCCGACCTCGTCGGCGATTCCGCGCAGCTCCGCGAGGAAGCCGCGCGGCGGGAACACGAGCCCAGCGCGCCCTTGAATCGGCTCGAACAGGATCGCCCCGACATCGCCCCCGCGCGCCGCGCGCCGCGCCGCCTCCGCGTCGCCGTAGGGGACGAAGCGCGTCTGACCCGCGAGCCGCGCCAGGAACGGGCGGCGGAACCCGTCGCGCCAGGTCGCGTCGAGCGAGCCGAGACCCAGCCCGTGGTAGGCCCCCTCGAACGCGAGCACCGCGGGCTTGCCCGTCGCGATCAGCGCCGTCTTCAGCGCCGACTCGACCGCGTCGGAGCCGGAGCCCGACAGGATGGCAAAGCCCAGCTCGTGCGGCAGAACGCGCGCGAGCGCCTCGAGCAGCGCGAGCTTCACTTCGGCGGGGAACACGTCGCCCATCGCGTGCTGCAGCTCGCCCGCCTGCGCGCGCAGCGCCTCGACGAGCGCGGGATGGGCGTAGCCGAGCACCGCGGCGCCGAAGCCCGCACCGAGATCGACGAAGCGGTTGTCGTCGACGTCGAGCAGGTTCGCGCCGAGGCCGCTCCTCCAGAAGAGCGGCGCGGGCGGTCCCTGCCAAGTCACCTCCGGACACTCGACCGCCGCGAGTCGCTCCGCCAGCGCGCGCGATCTCGGTCCGGGCACTTCGGTGGCGATGCGCGGCAGATCGTGTCCGGTCACGCGCCGATGCTAGCCCGCGTGCCCGCCGGGGTACAGAGAGCGCGGCGGGTGGTATAAGTCGTCCGCGGAGGTCGTGCGCTGGCGGCGGCAGATGACGCGAGAGTTGCGCGTGAGCCCGCCGGGCGAGGCAGCGGCGTGGCGCTCGCGCTGCGTGCGCTCCTCTATCTCGCGCTCGTCGTCGGACTTTCGAATCTGTTGCTCGTCGACGCGCTCGACCGCACCGTGCTCGCGCACGTGCGCCGTGGAATCGCCTATCTCGCGGCCGCCTTGCTCTCACTGTTTCGCCCCGACGTCCGGGCGGTCGGCGAGCGCGTGTTCGTCGGCACGAGCGCGGTCGAGATCGTGAACGGCTGCACCGGCCTCGACGTCGGCATCTTCCTCGCGTCGGCGATGCTGGTGTTTCCCGCGCCCTGGCGCGCGCGCCTGCGCGGGGCGGCGCTGGCGTTCGCGATCGCGTTCACCGTCAACTTCCTGCGCGTGCTCACGCTGTGCGTGTTGAACGAGGGCTCGCAGCCGACGTTCGAAGTCGTGCACGTGTACGTCTGGCCGGCGTTCATCTCGCTCGTGTGCCTCGCGACCCTCCTGGTCTGGATCCGCAGCGCGCAGCGAGAGAATGCCTAGTCTCACTCACTGCGCTCGGCTCCGCCTCGCTGCGCGCGGCCCCTTCGTCCTCGTCGTGCGCTTCGCGGTCGTGTACGGGCTGCTCGCGGGGCTCGCCGCGCTGCTGCCCGTGTATGCGCAGCTGGAGCGGCCGCTGGTGGCGGTCGCGAACGGGTTGCTGCACGAGACGCCGACGGAGACGCGCACGCTCTCGTTCGAGCGCAAGGACGACGGAGGCACTTACTCGTACGAGCTTCGCGTCGGCGAGCTCGGGCGCCGCGTCGAGCGCGGCATGCACGCGCACGGCTTCGTCGCGTTGTTGTTCGTCGCGCTCGTGCTCGCGACGCCCTGGCTCGGCGCGCGCCGTCTCGCGCTCGCCGCTTGCGGGGGCGCGGCGCTCGTGCTCGCGATCAGCGCCCTGATGCTGATGAGCGACGTCGCGCGCTGGGAGGAGGAAGCGCGGGCCGCGATGAACCTGCCGCTCGGCTCGCGACCGTACGGGGTACCGATCGGCTTCGCCGCCGGGCTACACCAAACTGCGGCGGGCGGTGTCTTGCCGATCGTCTATTGGGTGCTGGTCGCGATCAGGCCAGCCGCGCCGCGCGCGTGAAGATCGCGCGCCACATCGCGCGGGTGAGCACGCGCGTGTTCGTGTTCTGCCGCGAAGGGTGGTAGCTCGCCAGGAGCCTCGGTCGCCCAGTCACTTCGAGCTCGGCGCCGTGCGCGAACGGATGGCGCGCCAGCGGACCGAGCTCGAAGCAGCGCAACACCGCCTGCCAAGCGATCTGCCCGAGCGCAAGGATCACGCGCGCGTCCGCAAGCGCCTCGAGCTCGCGCGCGAGCCAGGGCCGACAGCGCGACTGCTCGTCGGTCGTCGGGCGGTTCTGCGGCGGCACGCACTTCACCGCGTTCAGGATGTACACGCCGCGGAGTCGCTCGCCGTCCCAGAGGCCGCGGCGGCCGAGCTCGCCGTACAGCCACTCACCTGACGCATCCATGAAGAACGGTCGGCCCGAGCGATTCGCGCCGTGCATCCCGGGCGCGAGGCCGACGACCACGAGCGACGCGCGGCGATCGCCGAAACCGGGGACCGGGCGGTTCCAGTACTCCGCGTGCCGCGTGCGCAGATCCGCGAGGAAACCGGCGAGCCGCGGGCAGCGGGCGCAGCCGGGCACCTCGCGCTCGATCTCGCGCAGAGACAGCTCACGAGCGCGCATCTCTTGCGCAACCTACGCCTGATCTGCACGTGACTCAAGCTCGAAGCGCGCGGCGCCGATGTTCACAGGATGCGGCTCTTCGCCATCGCAGCACTCGTCCTCGCGTCGCTGGCTTTCACCGTTGGTGGCGTCGCCATCGTCGGTCGCGCAGACTCCGAGGAGAAGACTCCGAACGCGTCGCCGGCCGGCTCGCCCCTCTTCGAGGCCAAGCCCGTCGAGAACGGCTGCGCGCAGCCGCAGCGGCACGATGTGCGCATCCCCGCCAGCCGCTTCGCCGTCGCGGGAGACACGGTCCAGCTCAACACGCGCGGCTACAATTACGCCGCGCCGGGCGAGATCCAGATGGACCCGATGGGCCGAAGCAAGCCCGCGGATCTCCCGCCTGCGGCCAAGCCGGCCGGGACAGCTCGTCCGCCCATGCTCCTGCCGCCCGCGCCGCCCGCCTCGCCCGCGCGCTAGCGCGTCGCGGCGAGCGCGCGCCAGAGCAGCAGCTGCCCCGCAACCACGGCGAGGCCCAGCGCTAGCGGGCTCGGTCCGGCAGCCGCGCGCACGAGCGCGGCGGCGCACAGCGGCGTCACCACGGTCCAGACGGCGAGGCGCTGCACCTCGCGCGTGGTGTGCATGCCGATGCGGCGGTTGGCGAGACCCAGCGCGAGCGCCAGCGCGACGTGCAGCGCGCTCGCGGCCAGTGCCGCGGGCACGGACGGGGCAGCGAAGGCGAGCGCGGCGAGCGCCAGGATGACTCCCGTCCGCCCGCCGCGGCGGGCGCCCAGAACCCGGCGACAGGCGACGGCGTCGCCCAGCGCGGTGCCGGCGACGAGCCCCGGGAGCTCGTGCGCCTCGAGGAACACGCGCCGGGCGCGCGTCGCGTGGATCTTCGGCGCAGCCATTGGCGGGCGCATTGTAGCGCCCGACTCTCTCTCGCCGATTGAGAAGCGTGGAACGCGCGGAGGTACTGATCGCGGGCGCCGGCGTGGTCGGCTCGGCCATCGCCTGCGCGCTCGCCGAGCGCGGCGTGCGCGACGTGTGCGTCGTCGACCTGGATCTGGCCGGCCGCTACGCCTCGTCGGAGCTGAACGCGGGCGGCGCGCGCGCGACCTGGTGGCAGGAAGTGAACATCGCGGCGTGTCGCGACACGCTGGCGTTCTTCGCGGAGCACGCGGCCGAGCTCTCGTTCCGGCGCACCGGCTATCTGTGGCTGTACGCGGACCCCGCGCTGTTCGCGCGGGCCCGCGAGCGGCGAGCGCTGCAGGAGAGACTCGGCGTGCGCGTCGACCCGCTCGAGCCGAGCGAGGTCACGCGCCGCTTTCCGCTCGTGGACCGCAACCTCGAGGAGCTCCTGGGTGCGACCCTCTCCCCCGGCGACGGGCTCCTGAATCCGAACGCGCTGCGCCGCCTGTACCAGGACCGTGCGATCGCCGGCGGCGCGCGCTTCCTACAGCGCCACTATCTCGAAGCGATCGACGTCTCCGAGCACGCGCCCGGGGTGCGCGCGGTGGAGCGCGTGCACTTCGCCGAAGTCGCCAAGGGCGACCCCGCCGACGAGTCACGCGTGATCGAGCACATCCTGACACAGCATGGTGTGGACCCCGACGCCACGCTCGGCCACGTCTCGATCCGCCCCGAGATCTTCGTGAACGCGCTCGGCGCGTGGAGCCCGCTGGTATCGGCCAAGCTCGGCGCGCGGAGCTTCGCGGAGCCCGTGCGCCGCCAGATCTCCATCCTCGACGTGCGCGCGCGAGACCTCCCCGCGGGCGTCGACCTCCACGCGGGCCCGATGATCGTCGACGCGTCGGGCCTCTACTTCCACCCCGAGGGCCCCTACACGCTCGCCGGTTACTCGAACGCGGACGAGCCGACGGGCTATCGCTTCGACTACGACGGCGACGAGTTCTTCGAGCGCGAGATCTGGCCGCGGCTCGCGCACCGCTGTTCGGCGTTCGAGCGCTGTCACCACGTGCGCGGCTGGGCGGGTCTCTATTCCGTGACCCCGGATTGCAGCGGCATCCTCGGCCGCGTGGCGGGAATCGCGAACGCGTTCGAAGCGCACAGCTTCACCGGGCGTGGCAGAGCTGATCTGCGACGGCGGCTTTCGCGCCCTCGACCTCTCGCCGCTCTCTCCGGCGCGCTTTCTGGGGCCCCGCGAACGCTGGCTGAATGAGGATTTGCACATCTAGTGGGGCGTCGCGAAGATGCGCGCCCGTGTGGGCGAACGCCTGGGGATTCCTGAAGGTCCGGAAGCGCTTCTGGCTGTTGCCGCTGCTGCTCGTTCTCGGCGTGTTCGCGGCGCTCGTGATGCTCTCCGCAGGCTCGGAGGGCAACTTCGTGTACACGCTGGACTAGCGGAGTGACTTCAGGCGCTGCCCGCGTTCGAGCGCGGCGCGATGCGGCCGCGCACGTGACGCGCGACCAGCTCCAGCACGCTCATCCGGTTCAGCGGCTGCAACAGGAACGCGTCGAAGCCGAAGCCGCGCGAGCGCTCGCCCAGCCCCGCTTCCTCGGGGGCGGCGAGTGCGATGACCGGCGCGCTGCAGCCGACGTGGCGCAGCGCGGCGACCGCACCGAAGCCGTCCATCACGTGCATGCCGAGGCCGAGCAGCACTAGATCGAACGAGCCGTGCAGCGCAGCGTCGACCGCGCCGCGTCCGGTCTCTGCGGTCGCGACCTCGAGGCCGATCTCCTCCAGGATGCGCCGCAGGAGACAGCGCGTCTCGGCGCAGGCTTCCGCGACCAGGACGCGGCCGCGCAGGCGGGTCTCCGGAAGGCGCAGCCAGCTCGGCCGGCGCGCCAGGTCGTCGGTCGCGACCGGCCGGAGCGCGAAGCGCAGCCGGTAGACGCCGCGCGCGTTGGGCGCGCGCTCGTACTCGAGGTCGCCGCCGAGCACGCGCGCGATGCGGCGCGCGAGCGCCAGGCCGATGCCGTCGGCGGAGCTCGAGCTCTCGACGCCGCCGGCCGCGGTGTCGAGCGCGCGAGTGAGTCGTTCGAACTCTTTGAGGCTCGGACCCGGAGACGTGTCTATGACCTCGATTTCTCCGCGATCCGGCGCGCGCCAGCCGGCGCGCACGCTGATCCCGCCCTTGCGCGTGTGCGCGAGCGCGCTGTCGAGCACGAGCCGCAGCGCGTGGCGCAGCCGCAGTGAGTCGAACATGGCGCGCTGCGGCAGGACCGGGCGCATGTCGCTCCACAGCCGCAGGCCGCGCTCTTCACAGGGCGAGCGAAATTCCTCGACGACCAGCTCGATGGTCGCGCGCGGATTCGCCTCGAGCAGGCTCGCCGCGTGCATGCCGGCCTGGGCCCGCTCGCTGGCGGCGATCTCGCGCACCAGCGCCAAGAGCTTGTGACCGTGGCGGCGGATGCCCTCGACGCGCTTGCGCTCGACGTGATTCCCCGCCGACTCGAGCACCAGGTCCGCGTAGCCCAGCGC
>WNFL01222518.1_pt1 | contig 27530 bp, 40 predicted proteins | sample 5400361 | NCBI WGS metagenome assembly WNFL01 (sample SAMN13153351, study PRJNA577476) | soil metagenome | isolation source: 40 cm soil on Douglas fir-dominated hillslope | place: USA:California | collected 2013-09-17
GTCAGGGTAATTCTTCACACCTTGCAGCTTCTCGAAAGCATTAAAGGCAGAACCGGTAGATTGGGAATAGGGGAGTGGAGTGGTCATTGTAACGAACGTAGGGTAGCGTAGGGCGCGCTTCAGGGCTCTATAACCTGTAACGAAGTGAGACTCAGTTGTGGGGAACAAACTCATGTGTATAGACCGAACCCGTAACGAAGTGACTATACACGACGATGAGCTAACATAATAGAGACACAACAAAAGGACTTACGACTCAGTTGTGGGGAACAAACTGAGTCTCAAGTCGTACAAGAGAGCGAGACCTTATATACCATGAGCGGAATGACATAAAGGGGAAAACAGGGGCTTGGGCGCAAGCGTGGAGCACAGATCGCAGAACAGGCAACTAAACAGGTCCTTTAGCTTATAGTTTCGGTGACTTGACCTACCGACCTCGGTCGGTACTAGTTTTTTTTTCACTCCCGTGGCTCGCTTATCGTAGGCTATTGCTTTCATTTTCACCAAAGTGTAATAGTGAACCAAAAAGATACCCGCGGCCACGGAACCACATTTCGAGGTTTCGGCTTGGCTTCAATTTACCACAGATTCTTCTACTTTCACACGTGGGCGTACGCACCTCCTTTCAAGTAACCAAAGTACTTGATGGTCTCGCCGTTGAAGGGAGGTGTGGCTAAGATTCGTCGATTTCGGCAAGAGCCATTTGAAAGGAGCCAATGAAAACCTTCAAGAGGTTCTCCGGGCCATTGCTTTGAGTATCCAATAAATATGGACACGTAAAACTATACGCAATCGAAGTATCATAGACCTCGATATTGACCTTCTGCCATCCGGCGAGGTGTGCAAAGTTTGCAGCGGAATGGAAGCCGGAGACCTGCACCTGCGCATTTCCCCTATTCGGCGCGATTCTCCGAGAGAAAGAACTGTTCCCTAGCACGTATGGCCTTGTTCCATGCCACAAAATTAAGGTCCTGTGAGTCGAGAACGAGCACGGCGCGCAGTATAATATTGGGGTCACTCAATATCCCGTTACAGAGGGATGAGACGAAAGTCTGCTCCTGCGGAAATCTTGAGTTGATTCCTATCTGTGAGATTTATGACTTGCCACTCACTTGTTCAGTTGTACTCTCCAGATGCCCGATAACTGTAACAGCGCTCCGCGATTCTCTTAGAAGGCGAGAAGGATTTGGAGAAGCGATGCAAATGGAAAGGTCGACAAGGATGGCGACGGGTTTGCTTCTAGCCGCAGTTGGATCGCGGAGAATCGCGAGTTTGTCAGAGTTGCGGACCTCGAAGGACAATATACCAGCTACTCTGAGTTTCCTTCCCTCATAGAACTGGTTTATGTCGCTGAGGACCGCCAGCTGTGCACTGTCGGTTTGTTGAGGCATTGAGGTTGAGCCCAACTATCTTTAACCACACACCTTCTCAATGGCCCTCAAACGAAAGCATGCAGAAATCGAAGACGAGGCAGAGAGTCTCCACTACAGCTCACAGTCATCACAGGAAAGCAACAGTGACGATGTGGACGTTGCGAATGCCCTCGCGGACACGATCGAAGTGGCGGATGAGGACGCAGCTTTTATACGCGAGTCAATTCAAACACGCAATAAAAAGGAAGGAACCGAAATTCTTAAACAGTCCAAGAAATCTAAAGTCAAAGGCGATGTGGGGGGCGGCAGTTTTCAAAGCATGGGTACGCAAAAACCCTGCGGTCTGTTGGACTGATCGCGGACTGATTTTACTATCACAGGTCTGCTTCCCGGACTTCTTCGAGCCCTCACGCTGCGCGGTTATCGTGTCCCAACGCCTATCCAGCGGCTGTCGATACCCTCACTGCTTGCCTCTCCTCCTCGGGACCTTGTAGGAATGGCAAGGACAGGTTCAGGAAAAACGATAGCATACATGGCTCCTCTCATTCAACGGCTAAACGGCTGTCACTCGTCTGTTTTCGGTGCAAGAGCCCTCATCCTTTTACCCGCTCGTGAATTGGCTTTGCAAGTCCTGAAAGTCGGAAAGGAATTGTCCAGAGGATACGCACCCTCGAATACAGGACATGCAGGAGATATTGAAAACGAAGGATCTGGCCGTTCCTCTGGGGATGCTCTTCGGTGGGGTCTGATCGTGGGTGGCGAGGGCATGGATATAGCGACCAACCCGGATGTGTATGTGGAGTCTCAGTTGCCCTTTTACATCGACTAACACCATGTGTAGAATCATCGCCACTCCGGGTCGATTGCTTCACCTTATCGTTGAGATGAACCTAGACCTCAAGGCTGTGCAATATGTTGTCTTTGACGAAGCAGATCGCTTATTCGAGCTCGGTTTTGCTACTGCCCTCGAGGAAATACTCCACCGGCTTCCAACTGCCCGCCAGACCCTCCTCTTTTCTGCAACTCTACCAAAATCTCTCGTCGATTTTGCTAAGGCGGGCCTCAAGAACCCCAAGTTAGTACGATTGGATGTCGAGAGCAAAATTAGCGCCGACCTGCGCATGGCCTTCTTCACCGTCAAGCAGACAGAAAAGGATGCGTGCTTATTTAGTCTACTCCGGGATGTGATCAAGGTTCCTCTCGCTGCGGAAGCGGAGAAGGTCGGGTCGATGGTCGGAGAGAAATCAAAGAAGGGCAAAGGCAAAGCCGCACCGTTGGTCATGGCCCCGCACCAAACGCTCATCTTCACTGCCACAAAACACCATGTCTCCTACCTCCTTACCCTCCTTACCACTGCAGGGTACGCTGTCTCCCATGTCTATGGTACACTAGACCAAACCGCCCGCACCCTCGAGATGGACCGTTTCAGACGCGGGGCAGCAAACATCCTCGTCGTAACGGACGTCGCAGCACGAGGTATCGACATCCCTATCCTCGAAAACGTCGTCAACTATGACTTTCCCATGGGCAGTCGGGTGTTTGTGCATCGCGTTGGGCGCACAGCCCGTGCAGGTCGCAAAGGCTGGGCTTGGAACTTTGTCACACAAACCGACCTACCTTATTTACTGGACTTACAGCTTTTCCTCGGTCGGCCGCTCAGGACAAACGTCAAGAACATAGCGGGTGAGAGCGGGTACGTAGAAAACCTCGTCCTTGGCACGTTTTCGAGGGAGGCAATCGACCAGGAGATCGAATATGTTGTCAGTCTGGATGAACGAGAGTCAAGCCTTCCGACGTTGAGGGAAGTTATGTACAAAGGCCAAGGGATGTACGAAAGATCGAAGGGCAAGGCCAGCCAAGCCAGTTATAAGCGCGCGAAGGAAATGATCAAGGAGGGGAAGTGGGGGTTTTCTGGTATGATGGGAGAGGTGGGAGTCATTCACCCTCTCCTACGACGGCACTCTGGTACTGCGGGCGTGGGTGTGGACGAGGCGAAAGAGGCAGAAGAGGAAGAAATGGAGAGGAAGAAGGCTGCATTACTTGCAGCTGTTCACTCATTTCGTCCTCTTGAGACGGTCTTTGAGATTGGTTCGAGGGGAAAAACCTCTGGTGTCCTGTTGATGAAGGACCGGAGAAAGGCCTTGGCGAGAGCCGTGAGCAGAGCACTTCCCACCTCAACACCAGTAGCGGAGGAAAGCGACGAGCAAGAAGATCAATCTGATATTGAGATGGCTGACGAAAAGGACATCGAGGTACGTGACGACTGCAACGCAAAAGCCTTTTGTCAGACTTAGGTTTCTCCCTAAGGATACCTTTGATATCGGCAAGAAGACCAAATCGTTCCGAGACGAGGAATTCTACCTCTCGCACTACCAAAGGGATGCCCATACGGAGAAAGGGTGCGGAATATCATTCTATTCACGTGTCTATATAATTGACTTGTTGTTCGATTTATTCAGTTATTCTCTCAACGAAGGCGCCTCAAGCTTCGCAGTTCAAGCCTCCCGCGCGACATTTGACTTGACTACAGACGAAGGGAGTTCGCAAAATCGTCGAGCTGGGGTATCTCAGTTGAAATGGGATCGGAAAAAGAAGAAGTTCATCCGGGGCGATGGCGTGGGCGCGGACAATGTCAAGCTCGTCAAGACGGAGACAGGGAACAAACTACCCATTACGTATCACAGCGGTCGATTCGACGAATGGAAGGTAAAGAATAAGAAGGGAATTCCCAAAGTTGGGGAGACCGAAGGGCCACGGGCCAAAAACACGGTATTCGAAGGAAAGAAATGGAAGCATAACAAGGTACAATCCTCGAAACCTCTGGATAAGCTGTCCATCGATTATGAGAGCAAGATGCGCCTGAGCAAGAAGAAATATGCTCCGCCGGGCGGCGAAGAGGACGGGGAGAAGAAGCAGCCTCAGGTACTCAAACATGGGAGATCAAAGGGCAAGACCGTGGGAAAGGTAAAAAACGAGCTGAAGACTGCGGATCAGATACGAAAGCAGCGGCAACTCATGGAGAAGAGGAAGGCGAAGAATGCTCGCCATTCGAGGAAGGGGAAGGGACGGTGATGTGGATGGGCCTGAGCGCCTTGTGTATTCCCTTCTGGGGAGATTCTCCTATGCACCGTTTCCCCTGCTTCTCGCCGGCATTGCGCTCCCATTTCATGAATGAAATCGACAGCGCGCCTGTTCATTTGAGGACTAAAAATTTGACTGCAAGATTTAGATGTGGCTCTCATACAACCCGGCTAAGTTTCTCACAAGTTCTTGCGACGACCTTGTTGAGAAGTCCGCAACGCCGTCCCTGTCGAAACTTGAAATGCTACCATTGCTTCTGGTGGCTAGCCTCCTCAACGGGGCGGCGGCATTCTACCTCCCTGGCACGTTTCAGCAATTCAGGAGTGTAGAATTCCAACTTATGCTCTCTTATAGGAGCCGCGCCGAAGGACTACAACAAGAATGACCCTGTCGTACTGGATGTGAATGCGCTACGGCCAGGACTCCGCTACGATGATGCTAAATTAGTAAGTACGGTAATGAAAACGCTCCGCAATGCAAAGTTAATATTCCAATGGCTACAGCAATCCCTAATAAATTGTGCGTCATTGAGTGGCCACAAGACACGTATTGACGGCGGAACCCCCAGACGATTACTATCACGAAGAATTCCACTTCTGTAAGCCTGCTGATGGCGTACAGAAACGCCCGGGAAGCCTCGGCTCCATATTGTTCGGCGATAGAATATTCAACTCGCCGTTCAAGGTGCGTAGAAAAATAGAAAACCTATATGACTGTGCTGAGCGTACCCACACTAATAGCTCAATATGCTTGGTATGTCCCTCCCTTCAGTGGCCATTCGCATGCGACTTATCACTCCGCAGCCAACGTTTCTTGTCAAGCTCTCTGCGACGATGTCACAGTCCCGCCTCAGGACGCCAAGTTCATCAACGAACGAATAAAGGAAGACTACTCGCTCAACTGGTTGGTGGATGGCCTTCCTGCAGCTGAACTGAAGCAAGATACAACTTCTGGCCAAATATTCTACGAAATTGGGTTTGACTTGGGACGAGAAGGTGCCTTGAACAATCACTACGACATCGTGCTCAAATACCATAAACGAGGGCCCGACACTTTCCGCGTCGTCGGTGTCCTCGTCTGGGCGGCGAGTATTTCAAGGGAAGGGACATCGTCTTCGAACCCTGGCTGCAAGCGTGGAGGAGCCCTTAAACTCAACGAAAACAAGGACAACAAGTTCTACTACACTTACTCTGTTGAGTGGGAAGAGTCTGACACACCTTGGGCCACCCGATGGGATAACTACTTACATGTGTTCGATCCTCGCATTCACACATTCTCTCTCATCAACTCAACTGTTATGGTCGTCTTCCTGTGCGCTTTGGTCTCTTCCATCTTGGTGCGGAGTGTGAACCGCGATGTATGTGGCGTTTTTCTCCCCTGCATTGACCCTCTAATCATCCTTACAGATCACACGATACAACGCCGTTGATCTTAGCGTGAGTAAGGTCCTCTACTTGGTGCCTGTTAGCTGACCTTTTTCCTAGGAAGATGTGCAAGAAGATTTCGGGTATCTTCCTTTTCCCTCTCGTATACCAGATATGAGTTGACCACTTGCGGTAGATGGAAGCTCGTCCACGGTGAAGTCTTCCGTGCCCCGAAATGGGCAATGGCCCTCAGCATTCTTGTCGGGAATGGCGCACAAATGATCGTTATGGTCGGCATCACTCTGAGTATGAGCCCTCTTCATGTATCTCTCTATGTATACTGACCACGGCATTGCAGTTTTCGCTTTGTTTGGTTTCTTGTCACCTTCAAATCGAGGATCACTTGCCACCGTTATGCTCATCTCTTGGACATTGTTCGGTGCTATCAACGGATATGTCGCCACTAGGACATACCTCACCATGTCGGATGGTTCCGAGCGCAGGAAGGTCGTCTTCTTGGCTGCAGTTTTGCTTCCAACGTGAGCGTTCTTTTGACCCCTGATAATGGTCAGTTGACGCAAATCTCTACTATAGATTCGTGTTTGTTGTGGTATTTCTTCTCAACTTGATCCTAGTTGCTCTCGACTCTTCAGGAGCGGTCCCATTTGGTACGAGCTTATCCCTACTCTGCGAAGTTCATGCTAATTTGTCATCTAGGCACTATGCTCATCATCGTATTGCTTTGGTTCGCGATCAACGGTCCTCTCGTGTCCCTCGGCGCGTACTTCGGCACTAAACACGGCGTAGGTGCTCCATCAATTTGGTTCTTTCCTGAAAACTCACGGTATACAGCCAATACCAGCGCCTCTCCGTGTGAACTCGATCCCTCGCCAAATCCCACCAGCACCCTCCTACCTGAAGCCAATCCCCTCTGCCTTCCTCTCTGGAATTCTCCCTTTTGGCGCGGCCTTCATCGAAGGCTACTTTCTCCTCTCTTCGATCTTTGCCTCACGTGCCTACTACGCCTTTGGCTTCCTTGCTCTCACATCTGCCGTCGTCACAGTCGCCACGGCCACCGTAACAATCCTGTTTGTCTACTTCCTCCTCTGTGCTGAGGACTACCGGTGGCAGTGGAGGAGCTTCCTTGCAGGTGGCGGGAGCGCACTCTGGCTGTTGCTCTACGGAGTGTATTACTGGGTGTCGAGGATGAGCTTGGACTCCCTTGCAAGCGTTGTATTGTACTTTGGGTATCTTCTGTTAGTGTGTCTGATGAACTTTATTATCACTGGTGCGTGCTAACCTTCGTTTATCTCTGTGGAGGGACTGATTTGACTCTTTTTTTGTCAGGCACCATTGGGTTCTTAGGCTCGTACTGGGCAATACGGCGGTTATATTCTGCAATTAGGATTGACTAGGCGCACATGTGGATGCAGGCAAATCATTATTTATTAGATTGGCAAAAGTAAAAGCCTGTACTGGCATATTAGAACTACTAGGGCCTAAGTCCACTATTTTCCTCATCCGGGAGAGTCCAGAAAGTTAAGAGTTATAAGAGAAACTTATCCAAGCAGGCGGTAAGAGCTATCACGACTCTTATATGGCGGCAAGGGACGTATCTCCCTCAGCGTCTTGAGTTGCTTCAGGTATGCTTCACCATTCGTTACTCTAACCGACTCCAGGAACCAGTCGATCATCATGTCTTCCTGCAGCTCATATTCTGCCTTTAAGTCGGCCAGCTCCAGTTCCACTCCTAGCCGCATGTCCTTCTCACCCTCCAATAATCGAATAAGTTCCTGCTCTCCTTGTATTTCCAAATCTCGTTCCCGAGGTAAGGTCGTTGAATCAACCATTACCACGTCGGGTGGCTCGACGCCCCCGCCGCTGGCTGGGGTTGAATGCATCTCTTCGGATAAGCGATCGTGTTCCCGGAATGATCGAACTTTCCCCTTAAGCTCTGAGTTTTGTGCTTTCAACTTCTTATTTTTTTGCGATACGACAGTGAGGCGTGCTTGATCTTCAGACATCTGCCTCTTCAATGCTTCTATCTCAGACTGGAGCTCGATGGACTGAGTCAGGGGAGTACGCAGGTGGTGGTCAAATGAATATTGGTCAACTTGCTGTCGAAGTTCCTCATTTGTCGCTTTCACAGTAGCAAGCTCATCCTTGGTTGCTTCTAACTCTTGGTAAGTTGCTAGGGAGGCTTGATGGGTGGAGGTAAGATGCTGGAAGAGGGGAACAAAACAAGCAGAAAGCGCAGATGTAATTTGGGGGACCGTCGGGGGGCTACGGCGGTTAGACATGATATCCTCGAATGCCTTTATGTTCCTCAGAAGGTCTGGTGTGACCCCGTACGTAGTTGGAATTGCCGTTTTGCGAGCTTGAAGGAATTCGTTCGCAAGCTTGACGACCTGTATCTTTTCTTTACTACCGCTGGTACCGGAAGCCTTCTGGTACCCAGCGAGTTCGAACTCGAGGTCTGCAATCTGTCGCTTGAGAGCCTGAATTTTTTCTGGGACGCCTGAGAGAGAGAGCAAGACTAGTAAATAGAAATACCACGTACCAGGCTGCGTGAGCGAGAGCCTCAATGATTGCAGCATCCGTGGGTCAAGGAGAACATAGGCGGGGTACTGGTTCCTTTCCAATGTGTTGAGGGTTTCCCAAGGTCGCAATTCAGTGCAAATCCAAGTTTGATCGATTTTCATTCTATCAATCGCCTCCGAAACCTTCTGCAAAGCGTCTGGTGAAGGTGCGAGGAGTTTGACAGTATAACACCCGTCAGTGTCGGGCTGCGAGTGTAGGATCATGCTATAAAAATCAGCAGTCACCCGCGTATGAAATATGTGTAGCGAACCATAAGTGACCGATTGACTCGCAGTGTTCGAGGAGTTTGACCTCGTTGAAACTGCACGGGATGTTCTTGATGAGTAGAATGCAGCCTGTAGATTCGGCGAGTGACGAAGACATTTTTGGTGAGATTTCCACAGACGACGACGGAAGGCGAGGGTGCAGGACGTGGTTTAGGTCAGGCACCGTAGCGTTCCTGCTTCGGAGCTTGCCAGGACAGCCAGGACAGACGCTTGTATTTTGTCGGAATGTCAGTCACAAGTCCAAATATTTAATATCACTATTGCGAGTTATTTCGGTCGTAGCGGTAGCGGTAGCGGTACCGGTTGGTCTTGGTCGCTGCCATGTCCCATCTTCAACGATCAGCAATGAACGCAAGACTCGCAAAGCTCCCAGGGTATATCCCGAATGTTTATACACCCACCGTTGCTCCTGGTTTTGCCACAGAGGATGAAACCCCAGAAGAAATTGAGGAAGCCATGTCCTCGATTGGCCAGCTGCAGAGTACGGCGCCTCCAAAGGTCCGCAAGTACGTATCCGATTATACCGCAATGATGTTGGTGACTGACACAAGCATATAGTCCGGGGGCGCGCCCTCTTCGCTCAGTGGATCCATCAGATCTGAGCGAGTACGCACCAATCTCCGCAGCGAATCACTTTACGCAGGCGCTGTCCATCTCTGTGGATACCGTGGGGCAGAGCTTCCGTGTATACTATACGCCACCAGTGACGAAGGCGAATGAGCCTGGGACAGTCTTGGTTTGCCACCATGGAGCCGGATATTCGGGTTTGACTTTTGCGTGTCTCGCGAAGGAGGTGACTGAATTGTCCAAAATGGAGTTGGGCATTCTCGCGTTTGATGCCAGGCGGCACGGTGAGTAATTTTGAACCGTCGAGGCCAGCGATCTCAGACATTATTCAGGGAAAACTGCCCCAAACCAAGGAGTAGATGACGACGATCTTTCCGTTGACACCCTTACAAATGATATGTTGCATCTTCTCACAACTATCTTCCCCGATCCAGCGCAAGCTCCAAGTTTCGTGGTGAGCGCTGTGAGCATATCACAATAGGCAGTATATTGACGTATTAAAGCTAGTTGGACACAGTCTAGGAGGCTCGGTTTGTGTTCGCGTTAGCCCTCTTCTGCTGGAGAGGAAATACCGGATCACCGGAGTTGCGGTGCTCGATATAGTCGAAGGTGAAACACTCTTCACTATCAAAATGAGGCCCACTTACGTCTCCCTAGGGTTCACCCTGGAGGCCCTACCCAACATGATGAGCCTCCTCGAATCTCGGCCAGAGGGGTTCGATTCCGTCGAGGAGGCAGTCAAGTACCAGTACGCCCTAGAATCTTCTACACCCCAACGCCTCTGATAGTGTTTTCCAGCATAACTTCGCACGCAATTCGCAACCCACTTTCAGCGCGTACGTCTGTGCCGTCAATGGTCATGAAATCTGCCTCTCCAGCACCGTACGAATATATCTGGCGCACACCCCTCCGATCCACGGCAGAATACTGGGAAGGCTGGTTCAAAGGTCTTTCGTCCCAGTTCCTCACCGCGCGCGCTGCAAGACTGCTCGTACTCGCCGGCACGGACAGGCTGGACAAGGAGTTGATGATCGGCCAGATGCAAGGTAAATTTCAGATGGAAGTAGTCCCCGACGTAGGACATATGCTGCACGAGGTGCGTAGAGATGCGCCTACGCGATGAACGTGAAGTTGACGCACCGCCAGGACAACCCGCGCAGGATTGCGGAGATATTGGTGGAGTTTTGGAAGAGGAACGAGCGGGTCGTGATTGGCGTCAAGAAGGTTGGCGAGTTGTAGGACGTTACTGCCAAGCTGCCAAATTGGTAATCTTATCAGATGGATCGATAAACTTGCTTGGTTTTGGACCGTGACCGCAATAATGATGACGCCTCACCGAGTCGTCACTTCGCTGCTGGCATTCGGGATGCTCGTTTCCGCTGAACTAGTGGAATTGTGGTGGAATGTGAGCTATGCGCTTGCCAACCCGGATGGAAGGCATTTGCGGCGGGTGATTGGCGTAAACGGGACTTGGCCGTACAACCGTTCACCAAACCTGCGGTTTTGAGCTTACTATTGCCTATCAGACCACCTCCACTTGACATAGATTCGACTGACCGCCTCCGTCTTCATGTTGTCAGTTTTATGGACAGGCCAGCTCTTCGATGGGCAAAGTACTCATATCTAATCCACTCAGCTCAACTCGTTGGACGAGCCGACGACCATCCACCTGCATGGGATGTTTTTGGCAGGCATTAATCACTTTGACGGCGCAGCGCGCGTGACTCAATGGTGTGTGCCCCGCTGTGTGCCCCGCTGTGTGGCCCTGGGTGGCACACCCTCTAGGCTCTACTCACTAACAGCTCTTTTTGTGTGTGTTCAGTGGGATCCCCCCCGGTCAGACGTTTATTTATGACGTACCATTCGAAAACGCTCGGCAATGGGGGACTTACTGGGCCCATGGCCATTTTACGGTCGGAAACCATCTATGATTGCTCTCTCGAGCCCCCCAGTAATGCGGTCGCAATAGGGACAAGCGATTGATGGCCTCAAAACACCGTTCGTCATACATCCGCCAACGGAACCGCACAAATACGACGAAGGTGTGCCTTCCTCCTCAGTCTCCTCTTCGTCCACAATCTCAGCGCACCTCCAGAATACACAGTGATATTGACAGACTGGTATCACACCGAACGTCCTGTCCTCCTTGCCCAGTCAGTCTCCCTTCCCCGCACGCTCCCACATCGTCCCATCTACTAAAAGGCTGCAATCCAAAGGTTCTTAAATAGGGCAAATCCAACAGGCGCGGAGCCTGTGCCCAACTCTGCACTAGTATACTTTGTGCACAATGGGGCGTACCTGCCTGGGTTCAACGACGCCGCGTCGCTCGCCTTTGAGCGAAGGAAGACCTACAGGCTGAGGGTCGTCAACATGTCTGCGTTTTCTGCGTTTTTCTTCCGTTTGGATGGACACACGATGAGGATTATTGAGGCGGATGGGGTAAGTGCAAGCCACTAAAGGTATGAAGGGTGTAGGGACCTGATAATCAGTGATAATGCAGACGGATGTGGAGGAACATGAGATCGAGTATTTGGTGGTTGCTGCTGCCCAACGGTATTCTGTCCTTGTGACCGCGCTGGACGAGTCTAAAGGGAACTATTTGATGCATGCTGATCAAGAGTGAGTTCCTGGCATGCTCTCAGAGTGATATCGTGCTCACAAATTTACAGTATCACCATGTTTGACGACATACCCATTAAAGATTTCTACCCGAGTATGAATTGGCTAGCACCGATGATAACAGTGCCCTGACCGGACCACACAGATGCTACGGCCACCATTAGCTACGGTAAATCACTTCCACTCGTACCCTCCTCCCCAGCTCCGTCAAAATATGAAAAATTCGACGATACGCAGCTCAAGCCGCTACTCCCGGTCCTCGTCCCCGCTGCAACGCACATCATACCCCTCGAGGTTCTCCTGGAGACGATGGACAACGGCATCAACCGCGGCATGCTCAACAGTGTCACATGGAATCCGCCCCTGACACCTACACTATTCACCGCTCTTTCCATGGGCACGAATGCGACACGTGAGAGTGTGTACGGACCCGGGACAATGTTGGTCGATTACGGGGATGTGGTACAGCTGGAGATTATCAACCTGGACGATAATTCTCATCCGTTGTAAGTGTACTTCTCCGGGTGTCGGAAGCGGTGACATGTCAGACCGTTCCAGCCATATACACGGACACAAATTCGCGATCATCGGGAGGTCAGATGATGCACTTGTGAAGGAGTCGCTCGATAGTGAGGTCAAAAACGCCCTTATGAGGGATACAATTCAAGTCCCTGGTAACTCAAAGGCGACTATTCGATTCGTGGCGGACAACCCGGGGGCTTGGATGTTCCACTGTCACCTGGAGGTGCGACGCTTTCTTCGTTCTCTCAACCCAATTGACCTCTTGCTACCAGTGGCACCTCGAATCTGGGCTTGCACTCACCTTTATAGAAGCACCAACCGAAATGCAAACCCTCATTCCCCCGCCGACGTACGTGGCCGAACAGTGTGCGATGCTAGGGTTCCCAACTTCGGGCAACGCGGCAGGACACTGGGACTTGACGGACTTGAGCGGGTTACCATCAGGCCCACACAGGCAGGTGCTGGGATGGACACCCAAGGCGATCGCGGCGCTGAGCGGGTGTGTTGTTGCTGCGTTGAGTGGGATGACGAGCGTTGGGCTGTATGCGTTTGGATTTGGTGTGAAGCGAAGAGATGTAACCCGATAAGTGTATGTATCGACATAATGAGGCGGAATGCGAGGCTCGCCACTTTCGAATGTTTGTCCCTCTGTTTGTGCGACGCGCAATCGAACTTGACCTCCTTGTCTATGGCTGCTTCATCGTCGTCTTCGGTGTACCGAGGAGCGGGATTTGATTTCTCAAACACCATCCGCAATGAATTTCTGGAGGCAAAAGGCGTCGCTGTCCCCAAAGCCACCAGCACCGGTACCACCATCGTCGGTTGTCTCTTCCAGGACGGCATTGTCCTCGGCGCGGACACGCGCGCCACCAGCGGTCCGATAGTCGCCGACAAGAACTGCGAAAAGGTCTGCTGCAGCACCACCGACGAGCGGAACGCGCGGGCTGACGACGCGAATATTAGATACACTTCATCGCGGACAACATTCGATGCTGTGGTGCTGGTACTGCGGCTGATACAGAGTTTATCACCGCCCTCATCTCTTCCAACGTTGAGCTCCATGCCCTTTCTACTGGTCGCAAGCCGCGCGTCGTGACCGCGATGACCATGCTCAAGCAGCGACTATTCCAGTTCGTACCCCCATGAGAGCTTCTAGTATCTATCGTCGAAGTTGATGCCGAATGAATGCACAGACACCAAGGGCACATCGGTGCTGCTCTCGTACTGGGAGGTGTCGATGTCACGGGCCCCCAGCTATTCACGGTTGCACCACACGGGTCCACAGATAAGCTCCCATACGTGACTATGGGATCGGGGAGTCTGGCAGCGATGGCAGTCTTCGAAAGCTACTGGAAAGCGGGCCTAGACGTAAGTCCTTCACACTAACTGTCACAAAACCGCGATCCTACCGTTTATTTTATCTTATTTCTTGCTGACTGCCCATTCCAGCGCGAATCGGCGGTCAAACTAGTCTGCGACGCCATCTCCGCAGGAATCTTCAACGACCTCGGGTCGGGCTCGAATGTCGATGTATGTGTCATCACAGCCAGCGGTACTGACATGCTGCGCAACTATGTCAAGGATAACGAAAAGGTCACGAAGGAGCGCAATTACAAGTTTCGCCATGGGACAACCGATTGGAAGCGCGATCGCGAGGTTGTGAGGAGCTTTGTTGTCTCTGAGACTGTGAGACCTATCGGCGTGGGTGGCGGGGATGCCATGGATACTTCGTGATTGTAGCCGTTCTCTGTACGATGGCAATTGCAGAATATTTTAGTTTGGTTTCTTTCATCGCCCAAAGCCGTCTAGTGCCTCGCTGCGCTAATGAAAACCTTGATCCCTTTTTACCTCACGCGCGGACGGATGACTCCGTACGTTACTTCTCAGAGATCTGCGGAATACAAGGTTCATGTCGAATAGAAATTCTTTGTAGTATTGGTTGACTATCGAATACTTCAGTTCTCCTTTCGGAGAGGCCAATGTAGGCCTTCCAGATTAGCAACAATGAGAACCTTCACTAAACGTCATGGTCAGGCTCCGAAGCACAAACTCGTCAAGTGATCGGTCTAATATAAGTACACCAAAGTTCAATGGACGGAGGTTGTCTCCCAGATCCCCGTCAAAGAAACATGAACGATACCTCGTCCCTGTTGTACCCGTCGTGTAACGGCGACTTCGTAATCCAAACTAGTGATAGGAAACACTTCGGCGTCCACACCTTACTCCTCAGACTCTCTTCGTCCGTGATGAATGATATGTTGACGGTTGGCTCGGGGAGTGGAGAGAGAAATACTGGTGGGTTCGCTCCCCCGAGGTTTCGAGGGGCCTCTACGGATTTGTGAACTCGCTTCATTAATATTACGAATCAGTTACCATCACGGAGAACTCGACCATATTTCACGATCTCCTCTCGTTCATCTACCCCGATAAATGCCATGCCATCTTCACAGCCGTTACCGCCTTGATGCCAGTTCTGGACGCTGCTGCCAAGTATGACATGAAAGGCGTCGTAGAGGCATTGAGTTCTCAGCTCATGAAAGGCACGATGGGAGATGCATTGATGTATCAGGACCCTCTCTGGGTTTACTGCAAAGCCAAGCAGTTGGATCTTGCCGATTTGGCGAAAGCAGCCGCCAACGCCACGCTGACCATTGACATCGGTGAAGCTGCACGTAGGCCAGAAGTGGCTAATGGCTCGGCTTCATGGATTTTGGAGCTGGTCTCACTACGCGTGAAGCACAGTCAATGGTGGCGAGATTATTGTCTGCTAGAAATTCCGATCGCTAGAATGAATGAGGGGTACGAACTGGATTCACGGGCCATTAATTGGCTTCTTTCAGCGCACTCCCTGTCAGTGCTCTCAACTTCACACGGCAAACACCATCAAACCTCCTATTGGGGTCGTAGTGAAAATTATGGAACGTCCGTGTGCAAAATCGGTGCGTGAAATCGACTTCAATCAGGTTATTGGGTGCTTGCGATGCGGCGCATTACAGAGGGCTCTGCCTGTTGTATGAAAGGAAGTTTGGGAAGTTCTGATTAGATGGATCGGACTCGCTTCGGTCAATATTAATTATGCAGTTTTGAATAAACACCACGTCGTGCGATCTTGCCGGTGTCGTATCCGACCTTCGTCGGCTCCAGTTCCTTATTTGGGTAAATCACGGGTCTGGCTGGCCATGGCTCTTCGAAAGCTACAGAAAGTCGGACTAGACGTAAGTCCTTCACACCAACTGTCACAAAACCGCATTCCTACCATCTATCATTGGATTTCATTTTTGCTGACTGCCCACTCCAGCGCGAATCAACGGTCAAGCTAGTCCGCGACGCCATCTCCGCAGGGATCTTCAACTCGGGTCGGGCTCGAATGTCGATGTATGTGTCATCACGGCCAGCGGTACTGACATGTTGTGCAACGATGTCAAGGGATAACGAAAAGGTCACGAAGGAGCGCAACTATAGTTTCGCCGTGGGATAACCGATTGGAAGCGCAATCGCAAGATTGTGAGGAGCTTCGTTCTCCCTGAGACTGTGAGACCTATTGGTGTGGGTGGCAGGGATGCTATGGATGCTTCGTGATTGTAGCCGTTCTCTGTACGATGGAAATTAGGGAATATTTTAGTTTGGTTTCTCCTCCATGGCCCAAAGGCGTTCAACACTTCGCTGCACCAATGAGGTGAACCTAGAATTTTGATCCCTTGTTACCTCGAGCGCAGACGGACGACACAGTTCTTCCCCTCAGAGATCTATGGAACACGAAGTTCACTGCGCCGTTGAGGAGGCCCCCTGTTGGATAGAAATCACTTCTAGTACCGGTTGACTATCGAATACTTCAGATTTCCTTTGTAGTAAGTGGAGCCCAGCTTCCTGGAACCAGCATATGACATATGGGAGACTAACATATGGGAGCCTAACTTGAAAGACAGCTTTTGTGGCTCGTATAGATTGACAACAGTGAGGAGCCTCACCAAAAACATCATGGTTAGGCTCTGAATTACAAAAGTCGCCATATAGATACTGCACACCAAAGGTCAAAAGAGCGAATGTTGTCTCGACGTGGTAGTAACATGAACGACCCCTCGTCTCCGCTGGACCCCTTTTCTCCGCTGTACCCTTCGCACAACGGCGACCTGATAATCCAAACCAGCGACGGGATGCACTTCGGTGTTCACATCCTCCTCCTTCGACTCTCTTCGTCCGTGATGAATGACATGTTGACGGTTGGCTCGGGAAGTGGAGATAGAGATATCGGTGGGTTCGCTTGCTCGGGACCTGCGCGGATGCATTAACTGACTTCATTGCGAGTTAGTCACCATCACGGAGGACTCGACCATATTTCAACATCTCCTCTCGTTCATCTACCCCGACCAAAGTCATTTCATATTCCCGGACCTTCCCTCTTTGATGCCAGTTCTGGATGCCGCTGCCAAGTATGACATGAAAGGCGTCGTACAGTCGTTGAGTCTTCAGCTCACGAAAGGCATGACGGGAGATCCATTGGTGTACCAGGACCCTCTCTGGGTTTACGCCAAAGCCAAGCAGTTGGATATTGCCCACTTGGCGAAAGCAGCCGCCAACGCTACGCTGACCATTGACCTCAGTGAAGGTCCACGTCGACCAGAAGTGGCCAACGTCCCAGCATCGTGGATTTTTGAGCTGGTTGCACTACGCACGAAGCATATTCAGTGGTGGAAGACTAAATGTCAGCAACCAATTCCGATCGCTAAAATGAGTGATCAATACGAACCAAGTTTAAGGTCTCATGGCTTCTATCGTCAAATACCCTGTCAGTGTCCTCAAGTTAACTTGGCATGTGCCATCAATCCTCCTATGGAGGTCGTAATGAAGATTATGGAGCGCCCGTGTGCAAAATCGGTGCGCGAAATCGACTTCAATCGGATTACTAAGTGCTTGCGATGTGGCGCCGCCGTAACGGCGCATTACAGAAAATTCTGCCTGTATTATGAAACGAAGTTTGGGGGGTTGTAATCAGATGGCGAGACTTGCTTCGGTCAATTGTGCAAAATTTGAATAAAAAGCATGCTGTGCGGTCTTGCCAGATGCATTTTCATCGTCGCGCTGATGCCGATTATCTGACATTCGCTGGTTTCAGCTCCTTATTTGGGTAAATCACGGGTCTGGTTGGGCCGTGACTCATAGGCACAACGGTGAGCAGACTGGTCACCAGTCAAATGTCCAAAAGATCGCCGACTGCTTGCTCTGTATTTGCTTTGTCGTAAAACGGGGGGGCGCCCCTTGTTGGTTCCACATCATGTTTGATAAATAGAATCAAGTACATTGATCACATGAAAGTGACTGGATGGCGAACGAAGGGGAATATAGCGAACACACCTACTCGCGGGCATATGGGCATACTATCAGAGGCATTCTGCGCATAGGGGCCGAATCAGTATGAACTCCTGGTTAGATAAGGAAATGACATACTGCGATGAACAATCGCTGGTCCGCTCTCATCGTACTCCTGCTTCGAAATCCACATTTTCTGGAAGGCTGACAAACTGGCGAGGATAGAACCTCCAATCCAGGAACTGTACTTTCCTTCGGGTAAGGCGACGGCTCGTACTATCATGGCGTAGGGCGCGAGGAAGTTGAGCTCTTTGGTCATGCGGTCCGCAATGCCGGGGCACCTGGCTGTTCCACCAGCGAGAATGATTGAGCGATACCTAAGTAAATATCGGTAAGGATCTTACGGGAGAAAAAGGAGGCTCACATGTCGCGGCGGAGTTCAGGGTCGCAGGATGTGATCTAAAAACAGTATCAGATTACGACGTATAGGACCGTGAGGTAGTATACTGAGTTATGGGTTGCCTCGTGGATGCCAGCGTAACCTTTGCCCAGGAGACGGGGTTGGAACAATGCCTCAGGACAACGGAACCTAGGTAATTATTGGTCAGTACCACATAGCGAAAAATGATTCAAGGGGTGCCTCTCATCCCCAATAGTAATAACCTGCCCATCTGGCAACTCATACCACTTCTCGGTAAGCGTGGGGCTCGTCGCAGCAGTTTGGGTCTCCCACTCAAAGTCAAGCGCAACATAGCAAAGCTGCTCCTTAATGTCCTGTACGACCTCCTTATTAAGCGTCGTGGCAAACGTGTGCCCGCGCTCTATGAGCAGGCGGACGAGGCCTTCTGTGAGGTCACGTCCGGCGAGGTCGAGCCGATTGACAGCGTGCGGAAAAGAGAAGCCCTCGTAAATAGGTACCGTGTGCGTCACATCGCTCCCTGAGTCGAGAACGAGGCCCGCCATGCGGCCAGACGCAAAGAGCGAGAGCACGGCCTGAATCTGGACGTAGAACGCTGGAACACTAAAACCCTCGAACATGATTTGCGTCATTTTCTCTCTACACGGCTGTGGTGATATAGTTGTCAATACGGTGCGTGCTTGGGAAGGGGGACTGGGTCTCTTGTGCTTGTGCGCACCTTAGGGTTCATCGGAGCTTCGGTATGAAGGACGGGGTGCTCCTCAGGTGTGACGCGCAATCCGTTGTCATATGCGTGGCGCCAAATCTCCTCCATGTCGTCCCAGTTAGTGACGATGCCATGCTCGATGGGGTGCTTGAGGTTGAGGATACCCTTTTTTGTCTGGGCTTCATCTCTTCCACTAGTGTAAGTGATTTGCATAGGATGGGAGCTAGAACGCACCCGACGAAGGTGTACTTGTAGTTAGTACTGTGCTTTTGGCGGCAGAGACGACCGATAATGGCCCTGCAGAAACAGTATCAGAGAGAGTACTTTGTTGGCTTGTCAAGGCATACGGGAAGACTGTATAGGGCTCGTCATCGCCTGCAACTGCACGATCCAATCATCAGCAAGGTACGACAGCGTAGAAGGTAGGACACTTACAGCCAGCTTTGCACGTGCCAGAGCCATTATCAATGACAACGGCAGGGATTTCGTCCGTCATGGTTGAAAAAAATGGGACTATATTTCGAACTGATGAAATTCTCGACTTGCTAGGACAGTAAGGGGATTAATACTTGCAAGATATTACACAGGCTTCCGCCACTAGATCACTCCAGGCCTTATATATGCTTTAGGAGTAACCACCCCAGTGACTCGAAAGCAGCGGGGCTAGCGGATGGCGGGGTTCGAGGGAGGCTCTGGATGGTCAGTAGATGGCCGCAGGTGAAGAGCGTGGAGCTCCCACTCAGGTTTGAACCAGGCGCGCTGAGCGTCAGCGGAGCGACCGCAGTGATTCTGTGATCCTCGCTTGAATGGAGCATCAGAATGTTGTTCCCTCAATAAAATACATCACTCACATTGCTAGAGGATAGAACTTTGCCTGAGAACGCTAGAATTTTCGGGCGGGCGTTGTTTACAACGTGTGTCGCATTTCGTTTACCTGCTAGCCACCCGCCTACGCACAGTTTTGTTGACAAATACCTGCGCCTTGCCCACATGTTGCATATCCTGTCGTCGTGATCACGTTTAAAGTGCTGGGCCGCTAAACAGCCTGGGCCAGACGCTGCACCCAGCTAGTGAGTGCTGCATTGTAAGTGTCGCTGTTTTCGAATTCAAGAACCACCGCGTCGTAGTGGGAGGATGACGGCCGAAGGTGACATGCAGTATACCAGCTCAATGCACGATCCTACTCTAACGAGAGGACTACAAGACAGACCTTCGTGAATGTACGCTGTATTTTTACATGGTTTTGCTTTGCTCATCACTCGATGCAACACTTTGTTAAATAAAGTCTGGTTTATTGGTTTGTGTGAAAGAGAAAAGAGCCTATCAAGTGACAGACGGGCGAAGGGAGGTAACACATAAATGAAGAGTGCATTGCATACTCGAGGGCATATTGGCATATTATTAGAAGCATTCTGCGAGTAGCAGTCAGATCAGTACCAACTCCTGGTCAAATGCGGAAACCACGTACTACGATGAACAATCCCTGGTCCACTCTCGTCGTACTCTTGCTTCGAGATCCACATGTTCTGGAAGGTCGACAAGCTGGCGAGAATGGATCCTCCAATCCAGACGCTGTACTTGCGTTCGGGAGGGGCGACGACTCTCACTCTTACACCGTTCGGCGCGAGGGCGGTGAGCTCTTTGGTCATGCGGTCGGCGATGCCAGGGTACATGGTCGTCCCACCGGAGAGGACGACATTGCTGTACCTAAGGGGAAAGGAGTAAGAAATCCAGATGTAAGAGGGAGTTCCAAGGACTCACAGGTCGCGCCGGATATCGATGTCGCAGGCGGTGATCTGAAGAAGGTATTACATCGGGGAGTCTAGGAGTTGTAGGGCGAGTAGCAGGGTGCATACCGAGTTATAGGTCGTCTCGTGGATGCCGGCGTGTTCTTTTCCCAGCAGAGAAGGTTGGAAAAGTGCCTCGGGGCAACGGAACCTAACCAATTCCGGTCAGTAACATATAGCCAGGAGAAGGCCTTGGAACGTACCTCTCGTTCCCAATATCGATAACCTGTCCATCCGGCAACTCATACGACTTCTCAATTGTCGAGCTCTTGGAAGCCATCTGGATCTCCTGCTCAAAGTCGAGGGCGACATAGCATAGCTGCTCTTTAATGTCCCGTACTATCTCTCTCTCGGCGCTCGTGACGAATTGGTGCCCTCGCTCCATGAGTAGTTTGACGAGGCCATGGGTGAGGTCGCGTCCGGCGAGGTCGAGCCGCTTGATGGCGTGTGGGATGGCGAAGCCCTCGTAGATCGGTACTGTGTGTGTGACGCCGTCCCCCGAGTCGAGGACGATGCCCGTCGTGCGGCCCGATGCGTAGAGGGAGAGCACGGCTTGGATCTGGACGTAGAACGCCGGAACACTAAATGTTTCGAACATGATTTGGATCATCTTTTCCCTGTTGACCTGTGATGAAATCGAGCGTTAATATGATGCGTGGCCTCGAGTGATTGTGTGTGGCTTGTCTGCACACCTTGGGGTTCATAGGGGCCTCGGTGAGAAGGACGGGATGCTCCTCGGGTGCAACGCGCAATTCGTTGTAATAAGTATGGTGCCAAATCTTCTCCATATCGTCCCAGTTAGTGACGACGCCATGCTGGATGGGGTATTGGAGACTGAGGATACCCCTCTTTGCCTGGGCTTCATCTCTGCTCATACGGTGAGTGTCTGTGCAAAGATGTGAGATGGAACGTACCCGACGAAGGCGTCCTTGTGGTTCATTCCGAGCATGTACGTTTGCTGGCGGGGACGACCAACGATGGCCCTGTAGAAACGGGGTCAGAGAGAAAGTACTATGTGATCTCTTTAAGTGCATACGGGAAGACAGCACGGGGGGCATCGTCGCCAGCGACTGACAAACCAGCGTCAGATATATACATCAGCTCGAGGGTAGGAAACTTACAGCCGGCTTTGCACATGCCAGAGCCGTTATCAAGAACAACGGAAGCAATTTCGTCCATGGTAGTGAAACTGGTGGGTTATAATGCGAACGGAAGGGTTGCTAGACTTGCTAGGACTGTAGGAGAATGCTTGTAAGACTTGACACGGTCTTCCAACACCAGATCTCTCCAGGTCTTATATACTCTCCAGGAGCGACCATCGCAGTGACTCGAGAGCAGCGGGGGCCTGCGGGCGGGTTTGGATCTTATGGTTGTTAACGAGACTCAAGACTGTTGCCAGGCTGCGCGACGCGGCCGCAGATCTCTCTCTGAAGAGCGTTAGTGGTGGCCTGATTTGGACTGGGCGCGGGCGCGCTGCAGGTCGGAGCCGCGGCCGCAGCTTTTGCTACGCTGCTGCTTTGGACCTCGCACGATGTGGGTTTTCGAGTGTTGAGCCTTGTTTGAAATGCTCTACATAAAACTGGAGGAGACAGGCCGTCTGGGTTTCAATGGTTTCGGTCAAAGCACGATAGCACGAGCTAAGCATGCCCGCCTCGTGGCAGGATATCCAGAATCTAATCTGCTCTGACATCGACCGCACAGGCACAGGCACGCCAAACACAGGGGTCCCTGGACCAATCCGGTGGCCATGTGTAATCAGAAGACTTTACGGCGCGTACGTTCTGAGTTCCATGGCCATTCTCAAAGTGGATTGTGCCAATTGGTCTTCTACTTTGCTCATTAAACTTCTCTTTGATTCGATCATCACCCAGAAGCATCGGATCAGCAGCATGAAGCATTCGCCTTTCCCATTCATAACGTCATCGTCTAGAACTGCTTGATCTTCCCCACCCTCGATCCTCGATCCCGCTGATCGATCGAACGGAGGACCTACCATCCAGCAGTAGCGCAGCAACTACGATGGAAGCCACGTCCTCTGAACTCTACTCTCCGCAAGACGGCGATTTTGTGATCCAAACCAGCGATGCTGTTCTCTTCGGAGTCCATCGTATTCTCCTCGGACTCTCATCGCCTGTAATGAGCGACATGTTTGCGCTTGGCGCCCCAATGGCTAACCAGCAGACCCCTGGCGCGTTTCTTCTGCTGCCGTTTGACGAGACAATTTGCTCATTGCCTTTTCGACCCAGCAGTCTCAATTTCGGAAGACTCTGAAACGTTTCAGAATCTCCTGTCCTTCATATATCCCGACAAAACTTCCACTGTCTCCACGAGTCTCGATGTATTCCTGCCTGTGCTTAACGCCGCCAGCAAGTACCAGATGAGGGTGGTTGTGGACGCGTTGAAGGCACAAATAATGTCCAGAAGTATCAGTGGGAACACTTACATAGAAGCCTTGCTATACGATGATCCTTTGAGGGTCTACGCCAAGGCGAAGGAGCTCAAGCTAGACGATCTTGCCAATGCGGCTGCCAATGCGACTTTGAATATCGACATCACTCACGCTCCAGACACCCACAGCGACTTGGCCAGTATGCCCGCCATATGGCTTTGGCAACTGCTGGATATACGCAAGGAGAGGACCACCTGGCTACTGACAAATTGTCGCCATCAGTTCTACGTTGGACAAATGGATGCTTCTTACCAATATCGAGATCAACGACCGTACCATTTCTTTCCCATTCGGTGTTCATGCGGCATAGGGGATGGGGTTGTCGTTAAAGAAATACCTACTTCGCTTCTGGATAAGATCAAAGTGAACCCATGTCCGAGGGCTATTCGCAAGATTGATTTCAATGTAGAGCTGAATTGCTTGCGATGCGGAGCAGCTGCAGCTGCACACTTCAACAGGGTTTGTAAAGAGTACGAAGAAGCGTTTGGTGTGTTCTGATATGCAATCTTGTATGGACCTCTGGCACCTTGTTGTACCTAACTCTTCACTTTGGTTTGAATTCAGCGAGCTGGGCCAATATTTATAACGGTGCGGCTCTATTGGTGTGGCTCAAGGAGGTCGTACCAGCAAAAGACGTTCCTAGAAATATTGAACTCCACCCAGTTTGTCGGCCTCAGTGAACTTTGACAGAAAGTAGGGCTGCGTGCACTCGGTTGCAATAATATTGGAGGGGATAAGAAGCAGTACAATACCAGGCGATCCACCTTCCAGGGTGAGGGTCAGTCCTCGTAGGTGGCATCCATAGCCGGAAGGTGTCCATGTCTGAGAAAAGCTGACACATGCCCCGAGTAGAGGGACTGGTGGGAGAATGGGAAGTCCTGCATTTGCTGTAAAAGGTTGAGGGCCAGGATCAAGCCACCATGAACACGAACTAAGAAAGCTGATAGTGATACGACTAAAAAGTATCCTCGATAGTATAGTGCAAATACGTAAGATATGGTTGAGGTCCTTTCGGAGATACGGTTCGTGGCTGACCATGTTTGAAGCCCCGACACACTCAAACCTTGACAGATTCGCGGTCCCCCGGCGATGGCTCAACAGGAGGCAATCCAGTAAAGGGTAGTAATTCGTGGTCGATCTGGAGGGTTTCGAGGCGGGTCATGACTCGCAAGTTCTTCACCTGCCCGCGAAAATACTGATATTCCTTTTTTCTTCGGAACAGGATTCATGTCAGGGTTTCGAAAATGTCCACAAGACCAGCGGCAGAGCGGCGCTGTAAAGGCTAGAGCTCCTTCATGTAGCGATGAGGATGGCTAGCGAGTTGGGAAGTCCTGCTTGAACTGTGCTGGAGGCGCTGAATATGAGTGGATCAAGCGAGGAGGTGAGGTAATATGTACAGGAGCTGGTATGCATCGATATTTCTCTTCATGCCCTCGATTGAGCACGAGAGAGTACCACCTTTTGTCGGCCATTGCAAACGCACAGATTTAGCACCCACCCCCTCAAAGGTGTTCTATTGATTCCTTGACATATCTTGTACCTGAGCGAGGAAACGCTAATGTACTACTGGTACGATCGATCGGCGATCGTTATTGTTGCGCAGTCATGCTTGCTCTGCGATGTGGACCGCTGTATTTTACGTTCTAATAAGCGTCGTTTGATATAGAGCATGGTTTGTGTTTGTACCGACCTGAACATTTTACGACAACTCCTGGCGATAATCGCTTCCGAGGACGCGGCTAGCGCCTCCTAAAACCACTCAATATCACCTAAAGACACTCAACCAAGGTCAACGAGTGCTAGTAGACCGACATATTCATAAAAAAACCACCGTCCTTCACGGAATGCGAGTCCTTATTAGCATTGCTTTCAATGGAAGCCCGCTACAATTCAACCAAATCAGGTATTTTAATCTCTTTGAGTGATAAGACGAAAGCAGTCGCTCCCAACCTTGGGTCGCCTGTTCCTACCTATCCGGTATGAGTGAATGCGCTGAGTAGAGTTAATACGAGGCTCGATGAGAGAGGGGACAAAGTTTTCAAGGTTTTTGGTACTTGGTGTAAGCGAGCGAGTCAGGTCGGAGACATTAGAGTAATTGACTTGAAAGCCTCTTGGGAGAGTCCGGCTTCAGAGAGGACAATTTCTGTGAAGATTCCTGTGGACCAGCCGGTTTTTATGTCCGGGAAATATACGGGGGTGAGCTCGAGAAGGTTTCGGATCTGGTGAAGCTTGGTGGTGGACATTGCGGACCGAGGATCCAGGAATGTCTCAATGTAGCCTTCATTTAGTCACGAGTTCAAGTGAGAGAGGGTCAAATGTGATTATTGTAAAGTAGTCGAGCGATCGGGCGGGAGGGTAATATCGCTGTCTTGGAAGACAAACCAGGCAATTTGTGCGGTGTCGCAGAGAGGTGTACTCGAGAAGACAAGTTACAATGGCGCCAATAATGGAGTGATTAAGTCATGTGTCCAGGTGGTGCCGGCGAACAGAGTAGATGCCGGGCCATCCACCTTCCGGGCTGAGGGTCAGGCCCGGTCTTGGTAGGCGGGACCCAGATTCGCTGAATGGGGGGAAGGTGTCCTTCGACCGTCCATGTTTGTGCACAATTAACACATGGCTCCATATAGAGCGACTTGTATGAGGACAGGAGATTCTGTGTACATCATAAAGATGAGGAGGTGGCGTCAGGGTATGAATAAAGAAAATACGCACTATGACGGCAGGGAGTGATACGTCAGGTTGGGATTGAAGCAGTCCGGCCAAGAATTGAGTGAGGTTGGAGAAGACCGCATGGTCGGACTGGCTGTGAGGAAGTTTCTTAAAGGCATGTTAATTACGGTGCTGATCTTGAGCTCATATAGGGTCACATACTCTCTCCAGCGGCCCAAAAGTGTTAATGGCCTCTACTGCCATATCCTCGTTCTGTTTCCGCGAGACAACAACGAAGGCAACCAAAGTATTCTTGATGATGTAGCGGAGATACATAGGATCCGGTAGAGGGCCCGTTGGAGTCAAATTATCGTACGGTTTCGTGACCGACCATATTTGGAGCCTCACGGTGCGATCCAGGTTCACAGCACGTACCCAAGCCTCGACGGATTCGCGATCCCGCGGCCATGGTTCAGCAGGAGACAGATCAGGAAAGGATGGTGCTTCGTAGTCGACCTGTGGGATGTCGAAGCGCGCTGTATTCTGCCTCTTGGGCGGTGGAGGGATAGTCTTTGGCTCGACGCGTCTTGGAAGCATATGAGAATTATTGTCACCTACGATATGGTGAACTCACTTGCGCTTCCGGGATACTGCTACTGGAGGCGCTGTTGCAGATAAATCCCGGACTGTGCTCAACGCGCTTTGCGTATCTTCTGTGGCCATGGTATCTTCAACGGTTTTAAGAGCATCAAATTTAGACTTGAGACGCATTGCCATGGATGTCCCCAGCGACTTTTGAGCGCGCACCGCCTGAGGGAGCGAGGCAACGGTTCCAGAACGGGGCCCAGGGCCTGTTTGTGCGTCTACCAAGTGGGACGAGAGAGATCTTGCAGCATTTATAGACGATAGGAGTGCATACAGGGTTTTCTTGTGATTTTCGAGCGAGGCTGGCTGAGCCATCTGCGAGCAAGTGGTGAGCTGTCAGTTCTGCGACAAAGTCCGGTTGTTCCTTGGACTCTTCCCCGTCCGCTGCGCTACTTGCAATGTCTGCTTCCTCCGACGAAGACACGCCCCTTGCCGCCATTACAAACCCCAAGTTGCGCAATGGTAAGCCCGCCAGTGCTGCCAACGGCCACCTCAAGCGCCCGCACTCGGACAGTGAGCTCTCGGATGAGCCCCTTGTAGGCTGTCTGCATCCCTTAAATTCGCCTCTATTCTGATATCCATTTTCTCGCTTGTTGCATGTCCTTGTTGCTAACAGGCCAAGCGAGTAAAGTCCGAAGCACCTCCTACCCCGCGCGTACCTCCTAGCAAGAGCAGGAAACGCAAAAAGCCAGCTTCCTCTGATGCAGATAGCGACGATGGCCGAACTCTTGCCCTCTCCTCCGCTCGCGTTCCCATAAAGGGTGCTCACACGGCCGCTATTGGTGCCACCTCATCCCGAGCAGGCCGTCGATCGACTATCAAGAGCTACAAAGAGGATTCGGACGATGAGGTGGGGTCGTCTGCTAATGGGAATTTCAAACAGGAAGAATCGGATCATGAACCCCCGTCTTCGGATGACGATTTGCCACTTGCGAAGAAGTCCAACGGTGCTAAGACCAATGGGAAAGTAAAACCTTCTCCTCGCAAAAGGGTCAAGAAGGAAGAGAGTGATGCAGACGTGTCGGTAGCGTCTCAGGTCGAGAAGCGGAAGCACAAACCGGCTGCAAAGCGCGTCAAGAGAGAAGTCAAGGTCGAGTTCAAGGACGAAGTGGACTCAGATGGGGAGCCGGTTGCAACACCTAAACGTGTAAGGACTAAGAAAGAGCCTAAGGAGCC
>WNFL01203539.1_pt1 | contig 27509 bp, 20 predicted proteins | sample 5400361 | NCBI WGS metagenome assembly WNFL01 (sample SAMN13153351, study PRJNA577476) | soil metagenome | isolation source: 40 cm soil on Douglas fir-dominated hillslope | place: USA:California | collected 2013-09-17
CTCACCAAGCGGACGGTCGATTTTCACATCGACAACGCACGCACCAAGCTCGGCGCGGCGACCCGCACCCAGGCCGTCATCAAGGCGGCGACCGGCCGCCTCATCGAGCCGTAGCACGAGCATCAGCCGCGGCCGTGCATCACCGCATGAAGATGGCGAGCGCCAACGCGAAGGGAGCGATAATAAGACCAAGGTAGACCCAGGTCCGATATCCCTCGGGATCTTTGGGAAGCATGAAGAGGTGGAGCAAGATCCACAACCCGACGGCGACTCCCAAGGCGAGCCGGATGAGGTCACCGGGGGTCTCATAGGCGGACCAAATGCTTTCGTTCTGAGGCGTGCTGACGCGCGCAACCACCACCAGCAGCGCCCCGATGAATAAGGCGCGAAGAACGCAGGGGAAAGCCCCTGCCCGGATTCTTTCGTCGTGATCTTGGCGCTCATGGGTTCGGGGCCTCGACTTCCGAGAGCCTGGCGCGATGAACTTACCATGCGCCCTTCCGACTGCCCGGTTGGATCATAGAGAAACTCGCTACAGAATGTAAGTTCCGTGGCGCACCGGCGTAATGCCCGCGACGCGGAACAGGGCCAACTCGCGAGCATTGCTCGCGCCTGCCGGGCTCGCGGCCTTGCCTGCCTCGGTCCGGCTGCCGGGCCAGAGGCGCTGCTGGGCGGTGGCAACACACGGGCTGGACGCCTCGGCAGCCCGGCGCAATGTCAACGCGCCGCTGCCATGACGCCCGATAGTCCGCAGCTATTCTTCACGTCCAACGCTGAAATTTAGGTGTCCACCTCGGCGTCGCCTCGTGCGTGCGGCATTGTCGGCGCGGCGTCGCTCCGTCTGCCCAAAAACAGCGTCTGCAGCGCCGGCACGACGAGCAGCAGCATGATCGGTCCGACCAGCATGCCTCCAACCACGACGGTCGCGAGCGGACGTTGAACCTGGCTGCCGATGCCGGTCGAGATTGCAGCCGGAAGCAGGCCGATGCAGGCGGATAAGGTCATCATCAAGATCGGCCGCATCTGCTGTTGGGCGGCATGGAACATTGCCTCGATGGTGTCCAAGCCACTTGCTGCAACTTGGCGATAGCCATTGACGATGAGGATTCCGCTCATAACGGACACTCCGAACAGCGAAATGAAGCCGATGGCGGCGGAAATGCTGAAATCCAATCCGGCAACGTACAATCCCAAAATGCCGCCGCAGACTGCAAAAGGAATTCCCAGCAGAGCCATGAGGCAATCACGGAACGAGTTAAACAAGCCGTAGAGAAGCATCATGATCAGGGCGAGAGTGATGGGTAGGATGAGCGCAAGCCGGTTCTTTGCCTGTTGCAGGGATTCGAATTCCCCGGCCCATTCGATGCGATAGCCGGTTGGCAGCTTCACGTTGCGCGCAATCCGCTCCTGCGCCTCCGCAACAGCGCTTGCCAGGTCGCGACCCCGCACGCTGAACTTGAGGGGCACGAAACGCTGGTTGCGCTCACGAAAAATGTAGGAGGCACCCGTATCGAGGGTAATGGTTGTCAGATCACTCAATGGGATATACGCGTTGCCGCCGTCAGTCTGAACTCCGACCTTGATGTTATTCACCGCCTCGATGCTGTTCCTATATTCGGGCGCAAGCCGCACCGTCACATTGAACTGTCGATCGGCCTCCAGGAGCGTCGTGGCAACGGTGCCGCCCAGAGCGGCTTGGATGACCATATTAAGGTCGCTTACATTGAGCCCGTAGCGTGCCGCCTTTTCCCGATCGACCTTGATGTTCAAGTTAGGTTGCCCGAGCACCCAAAAAACACCGAGATCGGCAACTCCCCTGACCTGACTCATTTCGCGCATCGCCTGTCTGGCAATCTGCTCCAGAGTGCCGAGATCGCGACCGATGATCTTGATCGAGTTGGCGCCCTTGACGCCCGAAAGTCCCTCCTCGACGTTGTCCTGAATATATTGCGAGAAGTTGAAGCCAATTCCCGTGAACTCATTCGCGAACTCAGCTTGCAGTTCGTCAATCAGCTTGGCTTTGGTCCTTCCCTTGGCCCACTCCTCAAACGGCTTTAGCGGCACGAAAAATTCGGCATTGAAGAATCCCGCGGCGTCGCTGCCGTTGTCGGGCCGGCCATGCTGAGAAACCACAGTAATAACCTCGGGATGACGAAGCAGAATCTCGCGCATCCTGTCGACGATCGGCATGCCGGCTTCCAGCGATATGGTCGGCGGCATGGTCGCTCGGATCCAGAGATTGCCTTCCTCGAGCGTCGGCAGAAATTCACCCCCAAGCCGAAAGCCGAGAAAGCCGCTGACCGCAAGGAAGAGCAACCCCATGGCGAACGTGAATCGCCGATACGTCAGCGACCAGCGCAGCACCGGGGTGTAAATCGAACGAAGCGCCCGCACGACCGCGGTCTCGACTTCGCTGACGTGTTCGGGCAGCAAGAGGGATGCCAGACACGGCGTCACTGTGAACGTCGCGAGCAGCGCTCCCACCAACGCGTAGGCATAAGTCCGCGCCATCGGCGCGAAGATTTGGCCTTCAACGCCCTGCATCGTGAATAGCGGAATGAACGCCGCCACAATGATCGCCGTTGAGAACAGCACCGCCTTGTTGATTTGGAGGGCGCTGATCAGAATGAGCCGCAACCGGTCGGTCCATGTCTGCGGGCCAGACGAGTCCGTCTCGCGTGTTGGATCAGGACCCCACTGTCCCGATGCCAACTGCTGCAACAGCCCTCGTCTTTCTTCCGGCCGAGCCTGGAAGTTTCGATAGATGTTTTCGACCAGAATCACTGCTGCATCGACAATGATGCCGAAATCTACCGCACCCACCGACAACAAATTTGCATCTTCGTTTCGAACCACCAGAATGATGATGCTGAAGAACAATGCGAACGGAATATTGGCACCGACGATGATCGCGCTGCGCAGGTCACCAAGGAAAAGCCACTGAATGAAGAAAATGAGCAGGCACCCGAAGACGAGATTGTGCAGCACCGTCGTGGTGGTGACCGAGACCAGTGTGGTGCGGTCGTAGAACGGGACCAGTTTCACGCCGGGTGGCAAGCTCCCGTCGTTGTTGATCTTGTCGACTTCCGCGTGCACCCGCGCCACGACGTCATTCGTGTGCAGCGTACGGTTCATGATGACGATGGCCGCGACCACGTCGTTCTCTTTGTCGCGACCGGCTTTGCCTAGCCGGGGCACGTGACCGATGGAGACTGTCGCAACATCTTTCACGAATACCGGGACGCCGTTCGATTGAGAAAGCAGGACGTTCTCGATGTCGCCGACCTTATATCCCAGCGTCAAATCTGCCGAACCGCCGCTGTCCATAAGTCCCACTCCGCGGACATTGACGGATTGCTGGCCCATGTTGATGGTGCGACCGCCCACGTTGATGTTGGCATTGCCGATCGCCGCGATGACCTGAGGCAGTGTGACGTTGTAGGCGTCGAGCTTATGCAGATCGACCTCGACATCGTATTGCTTGGTGGTGCCGCCCCAAGTGTTGACCTGGACCACGCCCGGAACGGTAAGGAGACGGCGCTGCAGGATCCAATCCTGGACCGTGCGGAGATTGGTCAATCCGAAATTCGGCGGTCCGACCAGCTGATATCGGAAAATTTCGCCGACTAGGCTGGTGCCCTGGATCGTCGGCTGCACATTATTCGGGAGATTTACGTTCTGCTGCAGGTTAATGGCGGTCTGCGTGAGGGCAAAGTAATAGTCGACGCCGTACTGGAATACGACGCGAACGAATGAGAGACCGTAGAACGACGTCGAGCGAACCACGTTGACCCCGGGAGTCGGAGCGAGTCCGACCTCCAGCGGGATGGTGTAATAACGCTCCATTTCTTCGGCCGAGAGGCCCGGCGCCTGAGCGGTGATCTCGAGAATGACCGGCGCGGGATTGGGATAGGCCTCGATGTTCAGCTTGGTGAATGCGATCACGCCAGCGCCGATAAAGACCAAAAGGCACAGCAGAACGATCGGACGTCGGGTCAGTCCGAATGCGAGCATGCCCTTCAGCATCGACGTCCTCTCAACCCGCCCTGCCTCGCCGTTCGAGCGAGAAGATCAGCGCGATGCCGTGGCCAGAGCATTGCTCAGGAACAGCGCGCCTTCGGTGGCAACCAGCTCACCCGGCTGGACGCCCTCGAGGATCTGCCGGTAACCGTCCTGTTGCAGGCCGACTTTGACCGTGCGTTTGGTGAAACGGCGCCGGTCGGCGGTAACCCACACCGTCATTGTGCCGTCGCCTTCGCGCACGACGCCGTCGGGCGGGACCGCGACGGAGCGGACGGGCGCGCCGGTGCGGATCACGAATGTCGCGAACATTCCCGAGCGCAATTCGTCGCGCGGGTTCTGCACTTCGGAACGGATGAGGACTCGACGAGTCATGGGGTCGACCATGGAACCGATGGTGGAGATGCGCCCCTCAAATGTGCGCTCCGGGAAAGCGCTGACCTTGACCTTGACCTCCTGCCCGACGCGAAACGCCGGGCTGTCGTTCTCGGGGACGTTGGCGAGCATCCACATGGTCGAGATGTCCGCCACCAAATAGGGCGCGGGGGGATTTCCCGGTTGCACGAACAGCCCCGGTGCCGCATTGCGGGCGGTCACTCGGCCGGCGATGGGGCTCGGAACGACCAGGATCGGATCGGCCTTGCGCTCGGCAATAATGCGATCGATCTCGGCGTCGGTCTTGCCGAACAGGCGCACCGAGTCGCGCGCCGCCCGCAGCGCGCCTTCGGCGGTTTGCTGGTCCGAGGCCGCCTGCTCCATGTCTTTTTGCGACACCGCGCGCGTCTTGTAGAGCTCGCGCAGGCGCGCAAGATTTCGGGTCGTGAACTCCAGCACCCCCGCGGCGGCGATCAAGGTGGACTCGGCCTGCAGGAGGTCTGGACTGTCGATCGTGAACAGGGTCTGCCCTTTTTGGACGTCATCGCCGACCTTGGCGAATAAACCGACTATCCTGCCCTGATAGGGCGTAAAGACCTGGACCGTCATTTCCTGATTGAAATCGATGCTGCCGACCGATTCCTTCTCGATCGCAAACTCGCGCTCGCTGGCGGGCTCGACCTTGACCAATCCGAGCTGCGAATCCGTGAGGTTGACGGCGGGCGGACCGCCTGCGCTTCCACCAGCGGGGCTCGACGGGGCGCCTTGCGCCTTGGCAGTCGTCCCCACCGGCCCGAGCCCGGATTGCGACCAGCCGGCAGGACCAAGCGGGGAATAGGCGAGAACCCCGGCGAAGAGAATTGCAGCCGCAATCGCCGCCGCTAGTGCGGTATTTCTGCTGTGAAAAGCCATAGATAGGCCGCGTCCAGACCGATCGATCGGCGCGACGATGGCCACTGCCCCGCCATGGGGTCTACTGATATTAATCACAGCTAAACAGTTGATATTCGGTTGTGGTAACCGCGTCACAAGCGGCGGCCACGGCGGATGGCCGAAGGGCCCAGTGAACGAAGGTGTTTAGGGTGGAAGAGGGATTGAGCTCGCACGCGGCTCGACAACTTCTGCCCATATTGCTGCCCTATTCCCCCAAAACGGGCGTCCTAACGTTGCAATTGCGGCTGGACGACAGGGCGCAGCTCGAAGACTCTGACCGACGTGGGGACCATGGAACCGACGCAAAGGTCCGCGCTTGCTCGCCTCCTTAACGGCCTGAAGCGCGAGCAACACGATTATCGGCCTTCGCTGGAAGTCTTCCCGGCGCTGAATATCGAGAAGCTCGCCGGCGACATGGGGCTCGCGAGAGCCGGCGCCGAGCGTGGCACCCGGGAAGAGCCGGCCTCCGACAGCATTGCCTTCGACGACGTCGAGAACCGGATCATCGAGCGCGTCGAAGCAGAGAAGAATGCGGGCCACGGCGTGCTTCTCGACGAGCTGCGCACATATAAGGAGCGCTTGAGTAGTCTCGACTTCGAAGGACGGTTTGCGACCATTCGGCAAGCTGCACCGGCGGCCGTGAGCGAATTCCGCTCTGAAGCGGCGCAGGGCCGGGACGAGCTGCACCGCCTGCGCCGGCATTTGCGCGATCTGGAGGTCGAACGCGACGAGTTTCAGCGCCGCAACAAGCTCAAGCGAACCGCGCGCTGGGCATCCGGAGGCAACCTGACGCTCAAGGTCGGCATTCTTCTCGCCGTCTTCGTTTTCGAGGTTTTTCTCAACGGATTCTTTCTAGCGAAGGGAAGCGAGCTCGGATATTTGGGCGGCGCGGTAGAAGCCCTCACGTTCGCGCTGCTCAACGTCGGTGTCAGCTTTCTCATCGCCGCCGCGGGCGTGCGCGAACTCAACCACCGCAATCTTTTTCGCAAACTTTTCGGACTGCTATCGCTGCTTTGCTACGTCGGGTTGGCCGTCGGCCTCAACCTTGCCCTCGCCCATTATCGTGAGGCCTCGGGATCGCTCGTTTCCGATGCGGGGCGCGAGGTGCTCGTGCGTCTCCAGGCCGCACCGCTTGCGATCGCGGACCTGAAATCCTGGCTGTTCTTTGGTCTGGGCATATTGTGTTCGTTGATCGCATTTGCCGATGCGTTCCTCATCTTCGACCCGTATCCCGGATACGGGACCCTGGAAAAGCGGCGTACGGAGGCGCACGAGGCCTATATCAGGCAAAAGAGCGATCTGATCGCAAAGCTTCTCGAGATTAGGGACCAGGCGATCGACATCCTCGAGGAAGCGAACCGCGACCTGTCGATCCGGCGCGGCGAGCATGATGCCATTCTCGAAGGCCGGGCTCGATTGGCTCGCCTGTTCGCGGCGCATCAGGCGCATCTCGAACGGGCAGCAAACGCCCTCCTGGCCATCTATCACGAGGCGAATAAGCGGCAGAGAAAGACCCCGCCACCGGCGAGGTTCTCGGCACGCTTTACCCTTGACAAATTTCCGATCGACGAAGGCTGGCTGGAGACGTCGGCGCGAGACGATCTCAGGCGGTCGATCGCGGAATCACAGGCGGTACTCGTTGCTCAAGTCCAGGCCATTCACGCCGAATTCGAGCGGGCATTCGCCAGCTACCGTGAGATCGACGAACTCGTGGAGGAGAAGACCGTTGCCAAGTCGAGCGCCAAGGCGGCGTAGTAGGAACCCGGGCGATCTTCGCAAGCACGCGGTTGGAGCGGCATTGGCGTTGCTCGCGCTCAGCGCGCTTTCAGCGGGCGCCTACGTCTATACGAGTGCGGCGCGCCCGCCCGCGCTCGATCGCTCTTCGCTCTGTCCCGTGGATGGGCCCCGCTCCATCGCCGTGGTGCTTCTCGATTCGACTGACGACATCCCGGAAATTGCCAAGCGTGAAGTCAAGACCACACTGGTGGACATTGCCGAGAGCTTGCCGACTTACGCGCTGCTCGAGCTCAGGCTTTTGGACTCGAAGATCGCGGGCGGCAACTCGATCTTTGCGCGATGTAATCCAGGCGACGGGTCGGGCTTGAGCGAATATACCGCCAACCCAGCCTTGGCGAAAAAGCGATGGATGGACGGATTCCGCGAGCCGCTCGAAGACGCGCTGCAGATCGGGTTTCGTCCTTTGCCGGGCAAAACCTCCCCAATCATGGAAACGGTTCAGCGCATCGCGGTCGAGCGTTTCACCGGCCGAGCGGCGGAAGAAATTCCGAAGTCGCTCATCCTCGTTTCCGACATGTTGGAGCATGAAGGAGACTATTCGCAATACGCCGGCGACCTGTCCTACAACCGCTACAAGGCCTCGCGCGCCTATCAGAAATTTCGCACGAATCTCTATGGCGCCGAAGTGACGATCTTTTACATCCAACGATCCTCTGCCAAGCCGATCAACTCGGCGGATCACATCCGGTTCTGGGCCGAATGGATTCGTGACAATAACGGCCGTCTGAAACAGGCCAACAAACTTCAAGGGCTGGGCTAGTGCCGACGAAACAGTCTTCCTCTTGGAGCCAACGAGCGGCGGATGCGGCATATGCCACCGGCGCAAGCGCCGTGGTGTTCCTGGTCGTCGTTGCGGCTGGATGCGCTTACATTGTTGCGGCCAAACTCGTCGGCATCGGACCGTTCTACGTCACATTCGTGCCGGTCGGAACCATGCTGGCCTATGCGGTGCTCATCTATTCCGCCAAAGGCTTGCGGCTGCGCGATGACCAGTCGGGCGACAATTTGTACTACATGGGATTTCTCTTCACGCTCACGAGTCTGGGTGTTTCACTTTATCAATTCAGTGCCGCCCGGGCGGCCGAAGAGATCGTGCAGAATTTCGGAATTGCGATCGGCTCGACGATCGCCGGCATCGGGCTGCGCGTAATCTTCAATCAGATGCGCCGCGACCCCGTCGAGGTCGAAAGGATGATGCGCCTGGAACTGGCCGAGGCAGCGCGCCGGGTCCGGCGCGAACTCGACAGCACCGTAGTCGAGTTTGGATACCACCGGCGCTCCGCACAACAGGCAGCGGCTGACTCGTTCAACCAGGTGACCGAGAAATTCGACGAGGTCGTGGGTAGATTCCTGGGCAGCCTGGAAGAGATCACGGCGAAAACGCTCGCACCGCTCGAAGCCGCGTCACGGCGTTCCGCCGAGGCGATCGCGCAAGCAGGCGAGGGAATCGGCGCAAAGCTTGGGGAGAGCGGGCGCCAAATCTCGCGCGCGAGCGACACCTTGTCCGAGCGCGCCGCGGCGGTCTCCGCGGCCCTCGACGACGTAACAGCGAAGCTTTCAGCAATGCAGACGCCGGAGCGCGTGATCGAAATTCGCCTCGAGCCGGTGACCACGTCACTGGCGCAGGCTGCCGAGCGTTTGGCCGCGCAAACCGGTTCGCAGGCGGCCGCCGTCAAGGATGCACTCGAGACCGCAAATGCGGCCGCCACGAGGTCGACCGATTTGGTCATGGAATTGCGACAGGAACTCGATACGGCGACCTCTACCAATCGCGCGACCATCGAAGCGGCGGCCGCCATGGTCAAGGCGGTGGCGAGGGCGCTCGACGAGTTCAAGGCCAGCTCGACAGCTTACGCCGAGGTCTTGAGCGCCACGCTGGAAAAGACCGACGCCACGATGCGGACCTTCACCGACCTCCTCCTCAAATACGGGGTCGAGGCGGCGACGCAAAGCCACGATCTGCGGCAGCTCCTGCCGGCGGTGGATGCAAGCGTGCGATCTCTGGCCGCCGCCAGCGACAGAATATCCGGCGTCGTGGAAGACCTGGCGTCGCGGCACGCGCCAAGGCGGGAGACAATCGACTGATGCCTGAAACCATTGGCCGGCAAGCTGCCTCGTATCGGCAAGGTCTCGTCCTGGGTCTGACCATGGCCGAGATCATGCTCCTGCTCGTCTTCTGCATGCTGATCGCCGTCGGCGTCGGACTAGCGAATGAGCGCACCAAATTGCTCGATGCCATGCTGCGCCTCAAACAGGTCGAGGCCGCCGCCGCTGCTGATAAGGCCATCATCGAAACCATCAAAAGAAATCCGCGCCTCACAGAGCTCTTGTCGCAAGCGACAGGTTCGGCATCGCAACGCGACATCGACGAGTTCTGGCGAAAGCTTGTCGAGAGCAACGATGTTGTTGCCAAGCTTGGGCGCCAAGGCGTCTCGCTCGTAGCGCTCAAGGAAGAGAGCGACTCTCTCGTCAAAATGCAGCGGCTGCTGAAGGACGGGATCGATCCTGACAAGATCGCGCGAGGAATGGCACTCGCGTCCGCCATCGACCAGACCGGCTCCGCCAAGAGCGGGCCGAGGCTGACGCCCGAGCAAGTTGTCACGCTGATCGAGAAAGGCATCGCCGCGTCCAAGCTCCAGAGCGCGAACGAGCGCGGAAGAGGGCAGCACAACTGGCCGCCGATCATCAACCTGAGCGAGGCCGGCGGGTATTACTTCGCAAGCGGCAATGCCGTCTTGACGGCGGACTTTGCGCTCGCCCTGCGTACTATCGTAATTCCTCGCTTGCTGGAGATCGTCGAATCCTTCGACGTCGACGTTATCGAGGTCATCGGACATACCGACGAGCAGCCCGTCACCAGCCACGCCTCGAACCTCGATCGCCATCTCTCGTCGGTGACACTGGGAGGAGCCGACGCCGCCGTCTTGCAGTGGTCGGACAATGCCGGGCTTGGGCTCGCGCGGGCGCTCGCCGTGGTCAAAGTCTTGGCATCCGACGCGCGTCTCGCGGCATTTCGTATTCTGCCGTTGTCGGGTGCGCAGCTCATCGATACCGACGGCAGGCTCACCCGCTGGGAGGGGGGCGACGTCCGCGAGCGCCGGCGGATCGAGATCCGGATGCGAAAATCCAACTGAGCGGCCGTGCTGGCCCAGCCCCGACAAGCTGCTGCCGCCCTACGGCACGCGGCTACCTGGGGCGGATCGTCGTCCCGTTGATGACGCCGCCAACGTTCTTTGCAGGACCGCCGATTGCGGCGGTGCCTGAGGCTGGGCGCACCATGGCCGTGCCGTTGATCACGCCATTGGGCGTTGCGTCACCGGAGGCAAGCAAACCGACGCTGCCGTGTTGCCTGCTATTTGTCTTCGGCGAGCTTGCGCGGAGCGGGACGGCAAGGCCGATGGCGTTGGTTGCGGTACCAGGGTTGCTCGCTACGGCATTATTGCCGGTCGTGGCCGCAATCCCGACGGCGTTCTTCGCGCCCTCAGCACCGCTTATCGCCTTGCTGCTCGCGACACCCGAAATATCCTGCGTGAGCATGCCGACCGCGTTTCTTGCCGAGCCGCCCGTAGCATCGCCGGAAGCGGCTGGACCACGAGCCGCTAGACGAGCGCCGAAATTCCTCGACGGACCGGCCGCGCTCGACGGATGACCTGTGATCGCCTTTTTCCAATCGCTCGCTCTGGCCGGGTTCTTGAAATGCCGCGGCTCGCCGATCCGGGTGTCGATCGGCTCATTTTGGTAGGACGAAGCACCGGGGACGGCGCCCCCTGTCGCTGCTCGCGTCTGCGGCTCCTCCGGCGGCGACAACGTCACGGGCGCGCTCGCCGACGGAGCCTCCTCGAATGGGCCCGCCTTCTGCTCGCCCCTCGCCGCGGTCCTTTCGTTGTTTCGCTCGACCCTCTCGAGCGGCTGGCTGGGCGCCGCCAGCGAGGGGACTGGCGCCGCGGCCGGTGGAAGGATGGCCTGCTCGGCGGGCGGCGCGGCCGGCATCGGCGCGAGTTCGATGACCACGGGGCCGGGACGCTCCGCCGGCGCAGTCGCGTTTCGCCAACTCAGCACTGCCGCTGCAATAGCGGCATGCATGAGCACCACGATCCCGGCGCTGATCGTCCAGTACCGGAGGTTTTCATGGTTCGTGGTCGCAAATGCCGTCATGACCGGGCACCTTCTCCAGCGCCATCAGCGTCCTCTGAAACGGCCCGCCATGCGCAAGAGACTCGTCAACTCACCATATGGCACCGTCTTGTGCGCGCGCAAGTAGATCGGCCTATCATCCTCGCTTTGACCGCCGCACCAGGAGGCGCGCGAGTATTCGTTATATTCTTGATTGCTATAGAGACGCTCGAATACGCGCAGAGCTATATCCGTATCGATATCCGGCGCGCTTGCCGTTCCTATTCCTGCCGCAATCTAGTTTGGCAGGCCTCGAATTCTACTGTGATTGATCACAGTCCCTTCGGCGTTGAATGTTTGCCACTGTGGCAGGGGCGTTACAGCAAAGCGTAAAAACGAAACTATGATCGGGCAGCCCTTGGTCCGGAGAGGCCCGGCAAGAGCCATCATGGTTTGTACGATCCGTAAGGCGTCGCCGTATGTGCTTGTGGCTGAGGCGTTTTTCCGAGGTCGCCGCCGCGTTCACGGCGGCTGCACTGCTGTCGAGCTGTATCGCCGTCGGGCCGGACTTCCTGCATCCCGCGGCCCCTGAGGTCGACCGCTATACCCCGGAGCAGGTCCCGGCGCGGACGTCCTCGACCGATGCCCCCACCGGCCAAGCGCAGCGTTTCGTGCAAGGGGGGGATATTCCGCAGCAGTGGTGGCGCCTGTTCAGGTCGCGGGCGCTCAACGCGTTGATCGAGCGGGCGCTGCAGAACAATCCGACTTTGCAATCGACCATGTCGGCGCTGCGCGTCACCAAGGAGCAGGTGTACGCGCAGCAGGGCAAATTCTTGCCCCTCGCCCAGGCGAACTTCAATCCGACCCGCCAACTCACCTCTGGAGTCATTACGCCCGTCCTCAACACGGCCCAGAACCCCTTCGACCTCTACACCGCCCAAGTCATGGTGTCCTACACGTTCGACGTCTGGGGGCAGAACCGGCGCGCGGTCGAATCGTTGCAGGCGCTGTCCGACAGCGAGCGCTTCCAGGTCGAGGCCGCCTATCTTGCGTTGACGGCAAACGTCGCGGTTGCGGCGATCACCGAGGCGGCGCTGCGCGGACAGATCGACGCCACCAACGAGCTCATCAGCCTCAACAGGAAGATGCTCGACATCCTGCGCAAGCAGCTAGATACGGGCTATGCCAACCGCAGCGACGTCGCCATACAGGAGGCCCAACTCGCGCAAGTCGAAGCGACCCTACCGCCGCTGCGTAAGGCGCTCGCGTTCCAGCGCGATTTGCTTGCGGCTCTCACCGGCGTTTTCCCCAGCGAGGGACCGCGCGAAACGTTCAGGCTCGCGGATCTGCAGCTGCCGTTGGACCTTCCGCTGAGTCTGCCGCTTCAGATGGTCGAGCAGCGTCCGGACGTGCGCGCAGCGGAAGAGTTATTGCACTCGGCAAGCGCCCAGATCGGGGTCGCGACGGCGAACATGCTGCCGAATTTCACCATCGGCGCCAACGGCGGCTATATCAATTCGGCGCTCGCCGGCCTCATCAGTCCCCCCACCGCGTTCTGGTTGCTGGCCGGTAATGCCACGCAGACGCTCTTCGACGGCGGGACCCTGCTGCATCAGCGGCGCGCGGCCGCGGCCGCCTACGACCAGTCGGCCTGGGCCTACAAGGCCACCGTCATCGGCGCCGCGCAAAACGTCGCCGACGTGCTGCGCGCGCTGCAAAACGACGCCGATGCGCTGCGGGCGGCACGAGCTTTCGAGCGCGCGGCCAAGATCAGCTTCGATCTCGCGCGCCAGCAGGTGGAGACCGGCAATGCCAACGTCCTGTTCCTGCTGACCGCGCAGACGACCTATCTGCAAGCATTGATCCAAGTGGTGCAGGCGCGGGCGGCGCGTTTGGCCGACACTGCGGCGCTGTTCCAGGCGCTCGGCGGCGGCTGGTGGAATAGGGTCGAGCCGCCGAAAGAGAAAGTACTCAACGTGGGGACCGGGCAATCGTTCACGCTGGTCGACCCGAACAGCTTGTAGGGAAGGCGGCGTGACGACGAGTGCTCGGCGAATGTGATCGTTAGCGAGTGGGGGCGTGTCATGAAAAAATTGCCAATCGTGGTTATCGCGGTGGCGGCGTTCGCAGCTGCAGGGCCAGCGCTTGCGGCGGAGGCCGAAGCGGTCGTCACGCCGGGGCCGTTCGACGCGCCTCCGGCTTTCCCTGCTCGCAGGGTTTATGATCGACCCCCGGTATACGAACCTGCGGTCGTGCCCGACGTGTTCACGGCACCGCCCGCTTTTCCCGCGGTCAGACTTTATAATTGGACCGGCGCTTATGTCGGCATCAACGGCGGCGGCGCCTGGGCTCGTCCGGATTGGACCTCGGTCCCCGACGCAACAAGCGGCACCTACAACCTCTCCGGCGGCCTTGCCGGAGGCACGTTGGGCTACAACCTGCAAACCAACGAGCCCTTCGTCTGGAGTGTGGAAGGCGATTTCGCCTGGTCCGGTGTCAGGGGGACGGTTCCTCCGGCATCCTGCGTCCCGAGTTGCGAGATGCAGAGCAATTGGCTTGGCACCGCCCGCCTGCGACTGGGATATGCCTTCGATACCATGATGCCTTACGCGACTGCTGGCGCGGCGTTCAGCCGCCTCGTCGCGAGCACCGCTGGCGCACCGTTCGGCACGGAGAGCAAAAACAATCTCGGTTGGACCTTGGGACTTGGCGTTGAGTTCGTCGTCTGGGGCCTCTGGACGGCGAAGGCGGAATATCTCTACGCCGACTTCAACGGCTTCAGCTGCAACGTGGCCTGCGGCGGCGGCCCGATCTCTTTCAATGTCAGGGAGAACATCGTCCGGGTCGGCCTCAATTACCGCATCTGGCAGCGGTGAGAACGCGCGGAACGAAATTGCGCAACGCGTCGTCTGGCGCCGCGGATGACTATCACCTTGCGGAAGCGTCTGACGGCCGCGCTATTCCGCAGCCTGCGTCTGCAAACCGGCGTATTCCCGGTCGGTGAGCGTCTGCAGCGCCGGCAGCACCTCGCGGGCGAACAGGCGGATGTTCTTGTCGGTGAGCTCGCGCGGCAGCGTCGCGAACTGCAGCATGCCGAGAAAATTCTGGAACCCGAGCAGGCGGTGGCTCTCCACCAGTTGCTTGCGCACGCTATCGGGGCTACCGCATAGTATAATCCCCTGCTCGATAAGCGTGTCGACGGTGTGCTCCTGGCCCGTCACCGAGCGCTTGTGGCTCAACATGTTCTTCAGCGATTTGGCGCTGAGATAGCCCGGCGGAAAGATCATCTGGAATGGCTGGCGCAAAAGCTTGTTGAATAGCGCCTCGATATGCACCGCCGCTTCCGCGCGCGCCTTCTCGTCGCTGTCCGACACATAAACCGGCGCACACCAGCCGATCTGCTCGGAGCTTGCCGTATAACCGTAAAGACGCTGTGCGGCCTCGCGGTAGTAATTGAGAAACCGCGCGACCGACGCGATTGGGCTATAGGTCTGCAGGTAGACGTATTTGCGTGAGGGATGCGCCGCCCATTCGATCGTCTCGCTGGACCCGGTCGAAGGCGTCCAGATCGGCGGATGCGGCTGCTGATAGGGGCGCGGCCACACGTTCACGTATTCGAAATGGTAAAACTTGCCCTCGAAGGCGAACGGCCCGGGGCGCGTCCAAGCCTGCACGACGAGATCGTGCGCCTCCTGGAAGCGCGCATGCGAGAAGGCCGGATTGGCGCCCATGGAGTAGTACTCGGCGCCGATGCCGCGCACCATGCCGCTGATCAGCCGCCCGCCCGTGATGCAGTCGAGCATGGCGTGCTCCTCGGCGAGGGTGAGCGGATGCTCGTGCAAGCAGAAGGCGTTACCGAGGATCGCGATCTTGGCGCTCTTGGTCCGCCGTGAGAGCGCGCCCGCCATGACCACGGGCGAGGGCATCAGTCCGTAGGCATTCTGGTGATGCTCGTTGACCGATATGCCGTCGAAGCCGAGCTCGGCCGCGAGCTCGAGTTCGTCGAGATAGCGATTATAGAGCTCGTGCCCTTTCTTCGGATCGAAATAGGTGTTCGGCAGCACCACCCAGGCGGAGCGATATTTGTCGGAGAAACTCATGTCCAGATAAGCGTAGGGCATGAGGTGAAACATGAAGACTTTCATCGCCGCCTCCGGTTTCCTCGCTTTTCGCTGATTGTACGTCGGCCGGCATGTTTTGCCAGCGTCGCCCGCCTTGCTGGCGCGACAGCCGAGCCGTTAGGCTATTGCGGGCGGTCACGCCCGGCGCCGTTTGAGGACACCGCGTGAGCCAATCCCCTGAAGCACTGCCGGATCACTTCCGTGACGTCGAGCACCTTGAGGACGTGATGACCACGCCCTCGGCGGCCTTGATCGCGGCATTGCGACAGCTCCCCGGCGACATCATCGTGCTCGGCGTTGCTGGAAAAATCGGGCCGACGCTTGCCCGCCTCGCCAAGCGCGCCGCGCCCGACAAGCGCGTGGTCGGCGTCGCCCGCTTCAGCGAGAAGGGCGTGCGCGAGAAACTTGCCGGCTGGGGCATCGAATGCATCGAGGCGGAGCTGCTCGAGCGCAGACGGGTCGAGGCGCTACCGAAACTTCCGAACGTCGTGTTCATGGCGGGCCGCAAGTTCGGCTCCTCCGGCCAGGAGGACCTGACCTGGGCGATGAACGCGCTGGTGCCGGCGCTCGTCGCCGAAGCCTTCGCCGGCTCGCGCATCGTCGCCTATTCGACCGGCTGCGTGTATCCTTATGTGAACGTCCACCACGGCGGCGCGACCGAGACGACGTCGACCATGCCGCCGCCCGGCACCTACGCCAATTCCTGCGTCGCGCGCGAGGCGATGTTCCAGTATTTTTCGCGCAAGTGCGCCACGTCGGGCCGCATCATCCGCCTCAACTATGCAATCGACATGCGCTACGGCGTCCTCCACGACGTGGCCTCGCGCGTGCTCGCCGGCACGCCGATCAATCTTGCGACCGGCTACGTCAACGTGATCTGGCAAGGCGATGCCAATGCCATGGTGCTGCGTGCTCTCAGCCATTGCACGGTGCCGACGAGCCCGCTCAATGTCAGTGGGCCGGAGACGGTGAGCATCCGCTGGCTCGCGGAAGCGTTCGGGAAACGGCTGGGCAAACCGCCGGTCTTCACGGGCGTCGAAGCGCCCGACGCTTGGCTCGTCAACACCGCCGAGGCGATGCGCCTCTTCGGCCATCCGCTCGTGCCGCTCGCCAAGCTGGTAGATTGGACCGCGGACTGGGTCGCGCGCGGGATGCCGAGTCTCGGCAAGGACACCCATTACAATGCCCGCGATGGCGAGTTCTGAGCCGCGCCTCACCGTCAAGGCGTCGCTGACGCCGTCGGAACTCGACGACGTCGGCGCACTCGTGCGCGACGCGCGGTGGAATCAGCTTGCCGCCGATTGGCGCATCTTCCTAAAACTCGGCCGCGTCTATGCGATCGCGACGGACGATGGCCGCATCGTCGCCACCACGGCGACCTTGCCCTATGGCGGCCGCTTCGCCTGGATCAGCATGGTACTGGTTGCTCCGGATTATCGCCGCCGCGGCCTTGCAACGCGGTTGATGCAGCAAGCGATGCGCGAGCTTGCGGCTGCAAAGCTCGTACCGGTCCTCGATGCCACGCCAGACGGCCGCGAGGTCTATCGCCGGCTCGGTTTCGAAGACTCGTGGGGATTTCAACGGCTGATCCGCCGCGAACGACAAGGCGCGAGCGCGCCCGCGCCGGCCGGCATCATCGTGCGGCCGATCACGGATGCGGATTGGCAGGCCGCCTGCGCCTACGATGCGGCTGCCTTCGGCGCCGAGCGCGGCGCTGTGCTCGCCGGCCTGCGCGGGCGGCTGCCCGCGGCCGATCTCGTCGCGATACGCGCGGATGAACTCGTCGGCTTTCTGCTCGGCCGCGACGGCAGGCTCGCGGCGCATCTCGGCCCGCTAATCGCCGAGGACGACGCGATCGCGCGTGCGCTCGTTGCGCGCGCGCTCGAGGGGATCGACGGTCCACTGTTCGTCGACCTCGCCGACAGCAAGACCGATCTGCGCCGCTTCCTCGACGCGCACGGCTTTGCCGCGGTGCGCCCGTTCACGCGCATGCTTTACGGCGCAGCGGCGCGCTTCGACGATCCTGCCCGCACCTTCGCCGTACTCGGCCCGGAATTCGGCTGATTTCCCTCGCCCAGCGAAGCGGGCAGAGGACTTCTCTCAATAAAGCTTCGGCGGGTTGATGGGCGGCATCTTCACGTTTTTGTCGAGGAAGTCGTTGGTGTAGGCGGTTCTCACGTCGTAGGGCTTTTCCATCTTGAGATATTCGTCGACCAGCTTGTAGTCGTCGGCCATGCGCTTGTCGTCGTGCCAGCCGAGCGCCACGGTGCGCGAGGTCTCGTCGCTCATGAGGATGGTGACGAGATGCCAATTGTCGAGCTCGTTCTGGTAGAGCAGCGCGCCGTTCGCCTCGACCAGCGCCTGGATGCAGGGTTCTGGCGTCTTGGCGCAGTCCGCGAACGCCTTCTGCGTGACCTTGACGAACTTGTCGGCCTTGTCGCGGTTGGCGTTGAGCCAGACGCCGTTGACGATGATGGAATTGCCGTAGGGGTTCACGCCCGCGTCCTTCCAGGCGAGAAAGCCCATGTCGCTGCCGAGCTCGCGCGCGAAGATGTGGTGAATATTGAAGAACGACGTGGTCGCGTCGACGGTCTTCGACTTGAGCGCGCTGAGCTTGGCGTTGGCATCGATATTGACCCAGGTCACCGAGTTCGGATCGATGCCGACTCGCTTGGCCAAGGCCGGCCACATGGTGCGCGCGCCGTCGCCCGCAGGGTTGCCGATCTTTTTGCCGGCGAGATCCTTGACCTCGCGGATGCCGGAGGTCTTGAGCCAATAGAGCCCCTGCGGCGAATTGGCGTAGACGTTCATCACGCCCACGAGGTCGAGGCCCTTGCCGCGGAACAGGAGCACCCCCGCCATGTCGGAGAGGCCGAGCTGCGACTGGCCTGCGCCCACCTTCTGCGCCGAGGCCGCCGAGCCGCGCCCGGTTTCGAAGTCGACGTCGAGCCCGGCTTGTTTGTAAAAGCCCATTTTCTGCGCGTAGAAATACGGCGCGTGATCGCCGCCCGCGACCCAATTGAGCGTGAAGGTGAGCTTTTGCGCGGACGCCTGCGAAGCACCGAGCGCGGTGAGCGTCGCGAGGGCAACTGTCGCGATGATCTTCATGCCGAACTCCGGAACTGGGGAGAATTGGCGCGTCGCTCTCGACGCGTGGGCAATGTTATAACTGCGCCCTCCTCGCGAATGCAATCCTGGGTACGACAGCGCAGTGAGCGCGTAGCCCGCATGAGCGAAGCGATATGCGGGACTCCCGGATTTCGCTGGCGCTCATCCGGGCTACGATTCTGCTATTGAAACTCCTTCATTCCCGCGCAAGCGGGAATCCGGGAGCCGCAGTCATTGGCCATGGGTCCCCGCTTTCGCGGGGACGAACGGATGGAATTGCCTCAACTGGCTCCCACCACGCGCTTGCCCTACGATGCCCGCGAGGTCGTCGATCTGAGGGAGGCGACGTTGGCAGGACATCCACAGGCGCTCGAGCGCTACGCGCTGGCGGTGCTCAGCCACATCGGACTGGTCGCGGCCTGGTATCTCTTCGTCAAGCTCGGCGAGGTGCCGAAATTCGTCATGCCCTCGCCGTACGAGACGGTGCACGCGCTCCTCGTGCCGAACTACCGCTGGCCGGAAAATATCGCGGTGACGACCGTGGAAATTTTCGCCGGCTACATCCTCGCCGTCGTGTTCGGCATCGGCGCGGCGCTCCTCTTCTCCTGGTTCCGCTGGCTGGAAATGGTGGTGATGCCGCTCTTGGTCAGCCTGAACATGATTCCCAAAGTCGCGCTTGGGCCGCTGATCATCGTGTGGTTCAAGTACGGCGTCGGACCGAATGCGATGATGGCGTTCGCGATCTGCTTCTTTCCCATCGTGCTCACCACCGCGCGCGGCTTGCGCGAGGTCGAGCCGGATTTGCTCGATCTCGTGCACACGCTGCGCGGCTCGCGCTGGCAGCTGTTCACAAAAATTCAGCTTCCCGGCGCGCTGCCTTACGTGTTCTCCGGCATGAAAGTCGCCGCCATTCTGGCGGTCGCCGGCGCCATCGTCGGCGAATTTCTCGGCTCCGACCGCGGGCTCGGCTACCTGATGCTGCAAGTGCAGGTCACACTCGACACCGCCGCCATGTTCATGGCGGTGATCCTGATCACGCTGATTGGCGTGGTGCTCTATGCCCTGGTGCTCGCGCTCGAGCGCGCGCTCGTGCCGCGCGACGCCCGCCTGGCGTGACGGCTGATGGGCGAACCGTTCATCCGTATCGCCGGCGTGCAGAAGACCTACCGCACGCAGGGCGCGCCGCTCCTCGCTATTTCCGAAGCGACCTTCGACGTCGAGGCGGGCGAGCTCGTGTCGCTGGTCGGCCCCTCCGGTTGCGGCAAGACCACGCTGCTGAAAATTCTCGCGGGCCTGCATCCCATCGATTCCGGGAAGGTCAAGATCGGCTCCGCCACGCAGCCGTTCGATCCGTCGCGCGACATCGGCATGGTGTTCCAGCAGCCGCTCCTGCTCAAATGGCGGCGCGTGATCGACAACGTGCTGCTGCCGGCGGAAATTCTCGGGCTGCCGATGGCGCAAAGCCGCGCGCGCGCCCGCGACCTCCTCGCGCTGGTCGGGCTCAAGGGCAAGGAGGCGATGTACCCATACGAGCTCTCCGGCGGCATGCAGCAGCGCGCCGCGATCGCGCGTGCGCTCATCCACGATCCCAAGCTCATCCTCATGGACGAGCCGTTCGGCGCGCTCGACGCGCTCACGCGCGAGAAGATGAACCTCGAGCTGTTGCGCATCTGGCAGGAGGCGAAGAAAACCATTGTCTTTGTCACCCACGGGATAACTGAGGCGGTGTTTCTCGGCACCCGTGTGATCGTCCTCACCGCCGGCCCCGCGCGCATGGCCGACAATTTCCGCGTCGAGCTGGCGCATCCGCGCACGCTGGAAATGAAGACGGGCGAGGCGTTCGGGGAATATACCCGGCGCATCTATCGGTTGTTGGGGATGGAGTGATGACGCAAGTCCGTCATGCGCGGGCAGAAGCGCGTCGGTAAGGGCGTTCACGCCCGTCTTCGACGGGCTATGGACGCGCGTGAACGCGCTTGAGCCCCGCGCATCCATCTTCTTGCGAAGATGGATGGATTGCACCAGAACTCGGGCTTGTCCGAGTTCCGCATTGTTAAGCCCCGCAAGTCGGGTAAACCCGACTTGCGGGGTCAAGCCCGGCAATGACGAGCTTAAATTCGCGGCCATGACGGACTACGTTTCGCCGTGAAGCAGGAATGAAGGGCAACACTGACATGGCGCAGCAACGGCTCGGCATCATCATGAATGGCGTCACCGGCCGCATGGGCATGAACCAGCATCTGATCCGTTCGATTCTGGCGATCCGCGCGCAGGGCGGCGTTGCGCTCAAGAACGGCGACAGCGTGATGCCCGATCCGATCCTGGTCGGCCGCAACGAGGCAAAGCTCGCGCAGCTGGCGAAAGCGCACGGCATCGCACGCTGGACCACCGATCTTCCCGCCGCGCTCAAGAGCCGCGAGGACACGCTGTTCTTTGATGCCGCCACCACCAAGCTGCGCGCCAAGCTGTTGCGCCGGGCGATCGCGGCGGGGAAAGACATCTATTGCGAGAAGCCGGTCGCCGAGACGCTCGCGGACGCGCTCGAGGTCGCGCGCGCGGCGAAAGCCGCCGGCATCCGCCACGGCGTGGTGCAGGACAAGCTTTTTCTGCCCGGCCTGCTCAAGCTCAAGATGCTGATCGATTCCGGTTTCTTCGGCCGCATCCTCGCGGTGCGCGGTGAATTCGGCTACTGGGTGTTCGAAGGCGACTGGCAGCAGGCGCAGCGGCCGTCGTGGAATTATCGCAAGAAAGACGGCGGCGGCATCATCCTCGACATGCTCTGCCACTGGCGCTACGTGCTCGACAATCTCTTCGGCGAGGTCAAAAGCGTCTCCTGCCTCGGCGCAACCCACATCCCCAAGCGCTGGGACGAGAACGGCAAGGCCTACAAGGCCGACGTGGATGATGCCGCCTACGCCACCTTCCAGCTCGCGGGCGGCGTCATCGCCCACATCAACAGCTCCTGGTGCACGCGGGTGCGGCGCGACGACCTCGTCACCTTCCACGTCGACGGCACGCTCGGCTCGGCGGTTGCGGGCTTGCAGAAATGCTTCAGCCAGGCGCGGGTGAACACGCCGCGCCCGGTGTGGAACCCGGACGTGCCGCAACCGATCGATTTTTTCAAAACCTGGAGCGAGGTGCCCGGCGACAATTACGACAACGGCTTCAAGATGGAATGGGAGATGTTCATCCGCCATCTGTTCGAGGGCGCGCCGTTCAAATGGACCCTCGTGGAAGGCGCCAAGGGCGTGCAGCTCGCGGAAGCGGGCTTGCGCAGCTGGAAGGAGCGCCGTTGGATCGACATTCCGGAGTTGGAGGTGTGATGTGCCGCCACCGGCGCGCTCGCGTGCGCGCGGGGCTCGAAGGATGAAGGCGGCCTCATGCTTCGAGACGCATCGCAGCGCGTGCGTGCTATGACGATACAATCGAGTGGCTGCGCTGCGATGCTCCTCAGCATGAGGCCGGGAGAAAGCTGTAACGCGACAAGTAGCTAAGGAGTCCACGTGCCCACGCTCAATCTTCCCGTCGCGCCCGGCAAGCTCGCGCCCTACACCATGCGGCCGGCGCGGACATTTCCCGCGGCGAGGCCGCCGTTCAACCGCATCGCCTATGCGGCGGCGCATGTGGTCGCCGATCCGCTGGCGGACGCGGACCCTTGGCTCGAAGGCGCGATCGACTGGGAGCGCACCATCGCCTTCCGCCGCCACCTGTGGTCGCTCGGGCTCGGCGTCGCCGAGGCGATGGACACTGCGCAGCGCGGCATGGGGCTCGACTGGCCGACGTCGCTGGAATTGATCCGCCGCACGCTCGAGGCCGCGCGCGATTTTTCCGGCGCGTTGATCGGCTGCGGCGCCAGCACCGATCATCTCGACGGCAGCGCGAGCCTCGATGACGTCATCCGCGCCTACGAGGAGCAATGCGCGGCGATCGAAAACCTCGGCGGGCGCATCGTGCTGATGGCGAGCCGCGCGCTGGTCAAGGCGGCGCGCTCGCCCGACGATTACGCCAAGGTCTATGGCCGCATCCTCGCACAGGTGAAAGAGCCGGTGATCATCCATTGGCTCGGCGAGATGTTCGATCCCGCGCTCGAGGGTTATTGGGGGCACAAGGATCACGACGCGGCGATGGAGGTTGCGCTCGACGTGATCGCGGCGCATCCAGAAAAAGTCGACGGGATCAAAATATCGCTGCTCGACAAGGACAAGGAGATCGCGATGCGGCGGCGGCTGCCGCAAGGCGTGCGCATGTTTACCGGCGACGACTTCAATTACGCCGAGCTGATCGCGGGCGATGCGCAAAGCTATTCCGACGCGCTGCTCGGTATTTTCGACGCGATCGCGCCGGCCGCGGCGGCGGCGCTGGGCGCGCTGACGCGCGGCGAGGTGAAGACCTTTCACGAGATTCTTGCGCCGACCGTTCCGCTCTCGCGCCACATCTTCAAGGCGCCGACGCGGTTCTACAAGACCGGCGTCGTGTTCATGGCCTATCTCAACGGGCTGCAGGATCATTTCACGCTCGTGGGCGGGCAGGAGAGCGCACGCTCGACCTTGCATCTTGCCGAGCTCTTTCGGCTTGCCGACGCCGCGGGGCTTCTTGCGGATCCGGAACGTGCGGCCTCGCGCATGCGCGCCGTGCTCGCGACGCGCGGCGTCGCGGCGTGATGGCTACGCGAAGGCTCGTGGGGTTCCCCTCCCCCTTGTGGGGAGGGGTTAGGGGTGGGGGTCGGAGTTCGTGGACGCCTCTCGCGCGACAACCACGACCCCCCTCCCCACCCCTCCCCCAGCCGGCTGCGCGCTTGCGCGCTTCCGGCAAATTTAAGAGTGCCCACGCCCCGGCAAGCCGGGGTTTGGGTGGGGGAGGGAGCAGACCGAGTTCGCCGCTCGAGCTGATTCCCACTTCAATGGAGCGCGCTTCACGTCGCCGGGCGTGGAGTGGCGAAGTGTGATGCGTGACTTGTCGCATGATCGCGCGCTCATCTCGATCAACTCGATGACGGTGAAGACGTGGTCGCTGCCGGAGCTGGTCGAGGGCTGCGCGCGTGCCGGCATCTCGGCGATCTCGCCCTGGCGCGACATCGTGCAAGCCTGCGGGCTCGAGCGCGCGGGAAAATTGATCCGCGAGCACGGCATGACCGTGACGGGCTTGTGCCGCGGCGGCATGTTTCCCGCCGCCGATGGGGCCGGTCGCCGCGCCGCGCTCGACGACAACCGCCGCGCCGTCGATGAAGCCGCCGCGATCGGCGCGCAATGTCTGGTGCTCGTGGTCGGCGGCTTGCCCAAGAACTCGCGCGATATCGTCGGGGCCCGCATGCAGGTGCGCGAGGCGCTGCATGCGCTCCTTCCCTACGCGCGCTCCGCGCGGGTGCCGCTCGGGATCGAGCCGCTGCATCCGATGTATGCGGCCGATCGCGCCTGCGTGAACACGCTCGCGCAGGCGAACGACCTCTGCGAGGAACTGGGCGAGGGCGCGGGCGTCGTGGTCGATACTTATCATGTGTGGTGGGATCCCGACCTCGCGCGAGAGATCGGGCGCGCCGGGGAAAAAATTCTCGCCTACCACGTCAACGACTGGCTCCTTCCGACGAAGCACCTTCTGCTCGACCGGGGCATGATGGGCGACGGCGTGATCGATCTGCGTTCGATCCGCGCCATGGTCGAGCGCGCCGGCTACCGCGGCCACTGCGAGGTCGAGATTCTCTCCGCCAAGAACTGGTGGAAGTGGGACCCCGCCAAGGTGCTGCGCATCTGCATCGAGCGGCATCAGACGGTGGTGTGATCATGCCGCGCGCGCATTGTCGCTGCTCGCGCCCTCTCCCCGCCGGGGAGAGGGCGACCCCCTTTAGCAACCTGAAGGAATGGGTGAGGGGGTTCGGATCCATCAGTAGCGCCGCTAACCCCCTCACCCCAACCCTCTCCCCAAACGGGGAGAGGGAGCAGACCGAGCTTGCCGCTGGTGCTGATATCATTTCAGGGGAAGTCGCACGCAGCACATGACCACATACGACGCCATCATCCTCGGCGCGGGGCATAATGGGCTCATCCTGCAGGCCTATCTGGGCAAGGCAGGACTGAAGACGCTCGCCATCGAGCGGCGCGGCGTGGCGGGCGGCGCCTTGAGCACGGTGGAAGATCCGCGGCGGTTCGTTCACAACACGCACGCCTTCTTCCTGCGCGCGATCACCGCCATGCCGTGGTACGCGGACCTCGCGCTCGAGCGGCACGGCGCGCAGCTGATCGAGCCCGCGCTCAACGTCGCGCTGATCACGTCGGACGGCCGCGCGCTCGAATGGTGGACGGATATCGAGAAAACCATCGCCTCGTTTGCCGCCTTCAGCGCCCGCGACGCCGAGACCTTGCGCCGCTGGCACGACGCGTTCGTGCCTATCGTCGAAAAAATCCTCGCGCCGGAAGCGCGCTCGCCGCCGCTGCCGCCCAAGGAGCGCCGCGCGCTGCTCGCCCGCACGAGCGCCGGCCGCCGGCTGCTCGATGTGAGCGCGCTCTCCCCGCTCGAATTCGTCACCCAACAATTCGAGCATCCGACCATCCAGGCGGGCCTCCTCTTCTTCAATGGGCTGCGCGAGGTCGACCTGCGGCTCAAAGGCTTTGGCCACCACATCGCCGCGCTGCTCGCGAGCCCCGCAAAGGCGCAGATGGCGCGCGGCGGCTCGGCGGCGCTCGCGCGCGCGCTCGAAGCGGCGGTGCGCGCATCGGGCGGCGAGATCAGGCTCAACACCGAGCCCAAGCGCATCGTCGTCGAAACCGGCCGCGCGATCGGCGTCGAAACGCGCGATGGCGACATGGTCCGCGCGAAACATCTCGTCGCCTCCTCGCTCAACCCGCAGCAGACCTTTCTCGATCTCCTCGAAGAAAACTTCCTTCCGCGCGAGATCCGCGAGCGCGCGCAAAACTTCCGTTACAATCTCTTGGCGCCGCTGTTCGCGCTTCACCTCGATCTTTCCGAGCCGCCGCGCTATCGCGCGAGCGCCGCGCATCCCGAGCTTGACCGCGCCTTCATGGTGATTCTCGGCCTCGACCACGCCGACACCTTCGGCGAGATCGTGCGCCACCACGAGGCCGGCACCATCCCGCCGACCGTGATGTGGGGCGCCTGCCCGACGCTGTTCGATGCGACGCAAGCGCCGGCGGGACGGCACACCGCGTTCATGTGGGAGAAACTTCCCTATCGCGTGCATGGTGACGTCGCGAACTGGGATGGCCTGCGCGAGGCGCACGGCCGCGCGATGCTGCAAGTGTGGGAGCGCTACGCGCCCAATCTCGCCGGTGCGGTCCTCGATTCCTTTGTGCGCACACCGCGCGACACCGAGCGCGAGCTCCCGAACATGCGCGAGGGCGATCTTCTCGTCGGCGCCTTCGCCAACGACCAGGTCGGTTATCACCGGCCGTTCCCCGGCGCCGGCAATTACCGCACGCATCTGCCGGGGCTTTACCTCTGCGGCGCGAGTTCCCATCCCGGCGGCAACATCACCGGCCTTCCCGCCTACAACGCCGCGCAAGTGATCTTCTCCGACCTCGGCCTTGCCGCCGACTGGATGCCCACGCCGCTCGCCGCGCAGCTCGTGGTGTAACGGGCGCTTGCGCGGCTGATGGACGATCGCGCCGCACACGCGGTCTGCTCCCCTCCCCAACCAAACCCCGGCCTGCCGGGGTTTGGTCACTTAAGATTTGCCGGAAGCGGGCAAGCCCGCAGCCGGCTGGGGAGGGGTCGGGGGTGGGGGTCGGTGTTGGGGCACGCGCCTCGCGTCACAACATGGACCCCCACCCCGCCCGCCTTCGCTGCGCTTCGGCGGGCGACCCTCCCCACAAGGGGGAGGGTAAGCCGCGGCGCGGTTCTTGCTACAATGATGCCCGCGACAGCGAGTGGAAGGCACGGAGCGTGGCGGGCGAGACGGTAGCGGCGATTGTGGCGGCGCATCGCGCGGGCGCGAGCATCGAGGCGACGATCGCGCGCGCTTACGCGCGCATCCGCGCGCATAATGATCCCGCGATTTTCATTACTCTGCGTGAAGAGGCGGACGCGCTCGCCGAAGCCAAGGCGCTCGCGCGCGACGTTCATCGCTCCCGCGCCGATCTCCCGCTCTACGGCGTTCCGGTCGCCATCAAGGACAATATCGACGTCGCGGGGCTGCCGACCACCGCCGCGTGCCCGGCCTTTGCCTATACGCCGGCGCAAGACGCAACCTGCGTCGCGCGGCTCAAGCGCGCGGGCGCGATCGTCATCGGTAAGACCAACCTCGATCAATTCGCCACGGGGCTCGAGGGCGTGCGCACGCCCTACGGCATTCCGCGCAACCTGTTCGATCGCTCGCTGATCCCGGGCGGCTCGAGCGCGGGCTCGGCGATCGCGGTCGCCGCGGGCCTCGTACCGCTCGCGCTCGGCACCGACACCGCGGGCTCGGGCCGCGTGCCGGCGGCGCTGAGCAACACGGTGGGGCTCAAGCCGAGCCTCGGGCTGGTCTCCAACGCGGGCGTGGTGCCGGCCTGCCGCACGCTCGATTGCGTCTGCCTGCACGCGCTCACCGTCGATGACGCGTTCGCCGCGCTCGGCGTGATCGCGGGGCCGGATCCCGCCGACGCCTATTCGCGGCCGCACCGGCTCGGTGCGCTCGGTGCGATGCCGAGCCCATTGCGGCTCGGCGTGCCCATGCCGGAGCAGCGAATCTTCTTCGGCGACGACGCCGCGGCCAAGGCGTACGAGGAGGCGCTCGCGCGCCTGGCGCGGCTCGGCACGAACATCGTTCCCTTCGACATGGCACCGTTCTCCGAGGCCGCGCGGCTTCTTTACGAGGGGCCGTGGGTCGCCGAGCGCACATTGGCCGCGCGCGCGGTGATGGAGAAGGCGCCGCAAGAGATGCATCCGGTGACGCTGCAGATACTTCTCGACGGCGCGAAGATCAGCGCCGCCGATGCCTTTGCCGCCTTCTACCGGCTGGAGGAACTGCGCCGAGGGTGCGACGCGACGTTTCGCGCCATCGATGTGATGGCGCTGCCGACCGTGCCGGCGGTGCACACGATCGATCAGGCG
>WNFL01271998.1_pt2 | contig 27468 bp, 32 predicted proteins | sample 5400361 | NCBI WGS metagenome assembly WNFL01 (sample SAMN13153351, study PRJNA577476) | soil metagenome | isolation source: 40 cm soil on Douglas fir-dominated hillslope | place: USA:California | collected 2013-09-17
AAAAGGCATAGTCCGGTGGAAAGTATTGACCATCCAGAGGAGCTCAGCATCAGCAGCATCACTTGGCTTAAGAAATGCAATCGTTCGCCACAGGCCACCTGAACCTGAGTAACCAAGCCAGTAAGGTAAATAGGAAGAGAAGAGAACATTGAGTGGCCTGCGCGGTCTTTGATCATCAGCGCCCCTGCTACTCAAATGGTGCTGTAGTGTAAGGAATAAATGTTTATCTGGGGTTTCATGGTTGTAACAAATCATCATAGTGCGGGCAAGAGTGCGGGCAGCAGAAACAGGGAAGATAGATCGGTCTCCGAGCAACCTCAAAGTAATATGAAGCAATTCTTTCCACTTTTCCACATTGAATGGCCGTAGCGTGGGGTCTTTCACTGGCTGATCAAGCAGATCCAGGAAGATCGGAATATTCTCCACAGCCTCGGCAGTTGTCATAACCAGCCGTTCGAGGACATGAACCTGGGCCTGAGGGTCGATACCAGAGTGAGAACGGGGTACCATGTTGCTCTTTTCAACGCTGTCAGGGTGGTGGGATTGCGCACGTTCGGCCACTCTGTTGTACGAAGGCAATGGCTGCGTGATTTCATCGGAAGTATCTGTGCCTTTCTGATGTCCTGGGGTATGCAGTGGAGGGCGGTTGTGGAATGGGATGGCAGAAGCGATGCGATGGGCGGTGTGAGTAATGAGGATATGCAACACCGCGACGCTACGCGCGAGAAGACGAGACACCGGAGAAGAGAATGGCGCATAATTATTTACAACGAGTGAGCACACAATGGCAGATGGGAGATGGAGAGGAAAGATAAGCAAAAGGATGCCTGTAGAGAAGAGCAGGAGAGACAATTGGATGAGAATCGGGAGGAGAGCGACGAGGTCATGCAGTTTCCACCTCTCGAGCTCTTGCATTCGCCGTTCGCGTTCCTGTGCACGGAGATGCGCTACAGTGTACTTTCTCCATCCACGGCCAAACTCCTGCAGCCAGCCTTTCACAAGCATCGCGAGTAATGCATCGATCAAAACGAGCGCGAGACTGAGGAAGAAGAGAATGTTTAACGCAGCGGCGTTGGGCGAGACTTGAAAGGCCGTTGGCTCAAATGCAGCGGTTGTCAAGTTGCTGAGTTGTTGTGAAATGTGGATGAGCACGTCCATTGTGACGTCGGTGCTGTTGGGCTGGAGCTGGGGGATCAAAAAGACGAGGAAGACAGAAAGGAAGACAGCGAATAGACCATCCTAGAGCCAGGTCAGCAACGATATATCGTGGTGAGTGTCCACATACAAAAATGAGCGCGGTATCCGCCAAATCTCGCCAGTCGACCTCACGGATGCTGTCTTCCACTTCGGCCATTTCGTTATAGTGTTCCCATATCGACTTCTCCTCCCCAAGGGACGCTGGTAGAACATCAATCTTGTGCGTCATTCCATCTCACAGGGCAGCTCACCTAACAATCGGGTCATGATTGTGCGAACCTTCTCTTCGTCTTCGTAGAATGGAATCAACAAACAAGACGGTAAATGCAGCGTTAGACCCACCATGATAACCTCGGTTGGTGGAGAGAAGCGGCATTCTGACTTATATGTAAATGTGGTTGTGGTGAGGCACTGCGCACCTCGGCGCTAACGCTCCGAACGACCTGAACATTTACTGGCCATCACCATATTCTCCCGAAGACGTCCCTGTTGCTCTATCACGTTGGGGGGGTTGGTATCATTCAGCTCTTCTGAGCAGCTGTCATGGTTCTCCGATTCCTCGACCACCATGTCATAGTGAGGAGATCAGAGAGGAAGGTGACACGCGATATATTATGTACAAATGTTCTATGGCCGTTCATGTGATCCAGCAGTGCTCACTTTCTTTGAACACGTCCATCCAGGGTCGCCTACGAATTTTGGCGAAGCCGTGGGGATTCAGTGATACGTCAAGCCTCGTACGTGGGTTCCCAAGAAATCGTGGTAAGCGCTCAACATCCATCTACATGGCATTCGGCCACCAACCATGGATAACAACAACTTTCCAATCGATGGAGAGGTAGAAGCGATGTATGAAACAGATGGTACAACGCACTGTCGGCTGGATAATTGGCCACGGGATGCCTGCAAGGTTCGCCGCTCACATCCAGCAAGATTCTCGCCCCGAGCTAGCCGAGAAAATCGAGGGTCTATTTTGCCTCCTGGGTTGTGATGACTAGGTATCCGGTTATAGGCCGCGATGGACTTGGTAGTGCGATCGTGGAGCTGAAAGACGCTGATGGATGAGGAGAGCTGCGAAGCGTCAGGATCGTCGATGAAGGAGAGAGGGACGGTATAAAGAAGCACGCTCGGAGCACCGCCGTTGCTTGAAGTCGAGCTGTCAGAGCCCAACTCGACTGCCACGGGGACGGCGCCGTGACAGGAGACGGCATGCAGACCTGAGAAGGTGGGAGACTATCGATATCAATCGCGACGGACCAATCCCCAACCTCATAGTCCGTGATATACACGATCAAGGAGGGAGTTGCGTACGGAAAAATGGGTGGAGACGGAATGGCAGGAAGAGAAGCGTCGGCGGGCTCTTTGGAGAGCGCCCCATGCAAGCCTGACGAGAGGAGTTCGGAGAGCGTTGATTCGTTAACACTATCAGTCGAGCAGTGTTGTTGCCCCTTCTATAACTACGCTGAGCACATGCCATTTCTGTGGTGGCGAGATCGATTTAAAAGGAGATCAAAGGCGAAGAAGAGTGACTTTTAGTGAAGTTGAAAGTGGTTCATGTCAGAAGGGGACTCTGGGTGCAAAGGAGGGTGCAAAGGTCCTACAAGTAGTAAGATTACAGGGCGTATATATATATATGCGAGGATAACGAAAAACGCACTGATGTCGTTCAGCCCCCGACGCGTCCACCCAGTGAAGGAGCATTCTCTGTTATGATAACGAACAGTGGTAGCGTAGATTACTCCTTGTCAACTAGTGTAAGCAAATGTTATCCCCGACCAACATGATAACGAGCCTTTGCCTGCAGGGACACCGCGGGATTGTTAACCCTCATAGCTCATTTCGTGGTCAATCTTCGCTTTTGGACTCTCAACACCTTCTTCGCGATGAGGAGGCCTGGAGCGAGGGCGATGGAATGGAGACACCGCGGGACCGCGGTCTCATTCCTGAGGGCCTGCGGCCGAGGAGGGGCTCCTTTTTGCTGTACCTAGACACCGGAAAAGTGTACGGTATTCTTTCCTTTGAACAGCCGGGGTTGAATGATGGAGACGTAAGATGCTGCTAATTTTTCACTCATGAGCCTTGTAGGAATCTTGCAACATAACTTCAACATTTCTCACGTTGCTTTCTCATTTTCCATCGAATGGGAGGTTGTCGGCGTGCATACCCAGTCGCTGATGTTTCGGCAAAGGTCAAAGAGCGTGTTGAACCTCGACCACACGACAACATGCTGGGCTGACCGTCATCCTGGGCCTCCACCACTTCAATATATCGATGAACATCCAAAGATAACCGATAACGACGTTCATTTAGTCGTGCTGATGCAAACATGCCGAAAAGAAGAGCACCGATTAGGGCAGCGGAGTTTTGTTTACGGGATAGATTACGTATTTACGTATTTATTGGTGTGTGATATTTGCACTCCCGTGAGTTTTAGATCCGCGAGCGCTGAAGATCTCATTCCGAACCCCTCAATATTTTGAAGGGACGGGAGTCTTCGAGGGATCTATCTATGATTTCCGTTTCTCATCTACATTCAGTAGTTCATTGTAGGAAATCACCCTACACAAAGTCGTCCAGATAGAAATATGGGACAAGAAGTGATGCGCTACTCGGGTCGCTACTCGGGTTTATAAGGTCTTAGTCCCTGTATTTTGTATGTTTACGAACTTGTCGCGAGCCCCAACACATGCCCGCCACTAATGTCTCTCTCGGGTTTGGTACGCGACGCTTGTCCCATTCGATATTGGGGTTTCTTTGCTCGAGTAGGAGACATTCTCTGGATTCTGTGCTGTGGTAGCCTCACATCGCTTCTGCATCGTTGACCTTATCGCCATTATGATCTGTGGAGAGTCCCCAGAGTAACGTCGTCAATGTCATCGAATATATTGGGAACCAAATTTGCGACTTCTGGTGCCCCAGTCTGGCGCCTGGCGGCTTCTCTTCGAGCCTTCGAGCAGGAGCGACTGCGTCCTCGATGGACGGCTTTCGAGCGGAAACGAGTGCGCCCTCGGCGGACCTACCTGCCCGGTCCCGAGGAATGGGTCCAACCGCAATGCGCATGTGCTTTATAGGGATGCCAACCGGGTCTCATTACCTGAGATATGGAGGGAAGGGTGGTGAGATAATTATTCGAAGCGTGTCCTCCTGTGGAGGGCACTATGGTGAATCTTCGGTGTTCTTCTCCCACACCGTCCGGCCCGCCCCCTCCAGGCAAGAACCCTCCCCCAAGTAATCACGTTCACTACTGTCCACGCGATATGTACCACATGGAACAGGAGTCGGCCTTTGGGACGGGGAGTACGTGGATTACCTGGAAGTGTGGAGGTGGCGAGGAAGCTGGCGAGGGGCGATATCCGATAATTAATGTATTTTAGATAAGATTATCTACATGCCACTTCAGATTCCGAGAAGGTGCAGTCCAATTACCTACAATAAACAACGGTCTCGCGATGAAAATGTGCCACCAATATGCGCGCCGACCGCGTTCTTGTATGCGCATAATTAACCTGACCTGCGGGTATTTAATTCTGAATTTAAAGTGCAAAGGGCCAGGCGGTCCGGTCCGAGCCGGTAACATATTGCCGGTTGCCGGTGAGGCAGGCAGGGCGAAGGCAGGGCGAGAGAAGGGTGCCTGCCACGCTGCCTGCTTTTGGAAGACACCAAAGTTGTACCTCGCTGGCAACTATATCCCAGCTACTGTCATTCACCCCTCCTTGCACGCGAATGTTTGCGACCCCGCCTTAACCGGTAAATACGGACCTAAACCCCTGTAACCACCATAAAATGTAGGTTCTAGTCTAATGTACAACGTACAATTTTTTGGGTTGCTGGCCATTGCACCGTGAGACAAATTCGGCGGAGGTCAAATATGGTGTTTTACCACTCCTTGCAACACTAACCTCAGACGGCGGAGAACAGGCCAGAAAATTCGCTAAAAATGATAATTTGATTCTAGTTACAACATGTATAGAGTGTCAAAAGTTTCGTGTCATTGTCAATAAAGCCAAGGGGCACGAGCTTTCCCTGTAGACCTCACAAATATGCGGTAGAATCGCGTTGAGTTCCTTGTTTTCACGCTACTATGACAATTTCAGCTTCTTTGAATGAAAGCGCTGCAGTTTGGGCATGGATCTCAAAGATATGCCCGTGTGCTCCGCCCCTGCCTCAATGGAGGGCTGAAAAAGCACGACTGTATGGATTGAATTAACACACTAGTGTGTATTTATGGCAACGATCATTTTCTACTGTGCTTCTAGCACTTTCGAGAGCGGATCCAGACATATATTTCAAGGATTTCTCCGCCGTCAATGGGCCAATGGGGCCACTCTTCTGCTCCTGCAAAGATAATACTTATGTACATGATATATGGATTTACTATATTTATCACGTAACTGGTAAGGGAGCCAGAGCGGAACGTGCAAGGAGGGGTGAATGACAGTAGCCTCAACGAGAGCGACTGGAGCGTGCACGCTTGACAGCCCACCAGACCTCGCGGTTTTCAAACACATTTCTTGGCAATAGTTTCCGTCGACGGTCCTTCTCATTTGTCTTGGGACAAGTCTGGCGCCTGATATTGCTTAGATCGTCATCAGCACATTTGAAACCAGGTTCGTATTATTCTTCAATGCCGTCCAACTATCGTAATGAGCCTTGAACTCAGAAGCTCGTGTTCCTGGTCGAGTTTTGAAATAATGGTCACTATGCACAGCTCGACGTCTACACAGCGCGTAAACGAGAGTTTCCTGATTCCTCGAGGGCAAACGCATCTCATGGCGCGCTCAAGGATTGCAAATCTTACATTGATCGCAACCGGGAGGAAGCTAAGGACGCGCGATCGACTAGACAGGTTAAGGAATATAGTAAAATCATCTACATACCCCTATTACAGGAATGACACGGTCGCGTGGAGATGCACAGTGTTAGCCAAACTTGTTGTAAACTGGAGACGCGCATAATAACGCGTTGATCAAGAAGGTACCGTTCTTTATGTAAAAGATAACCTATCGCACAACGGATAAAGGCGTTTCGAGCGCAAAACACGTCAGTTCGCGGGTTTCGGTTCGGCGCACGCATGTTGCTCAAGGCGCGTCAGCGAGAAACGTCCTAGCTGCATGTGAAACATAATATATGGGCTCATGGGTGGCAATCAATGCAATAATTGGGCAGGCGATGGCGGGGGGATTCATTCGTTCGTTCGTGGAGGAGGCCAGGTTGGGGACAAGAGAAGCACGAACCTAGAACGCGTGGGACAGGTCAACCGGACAGGTCAACCAGTCATGTCAGCCAGTCAAATCCCAACCGGAACGAACGCGGGACCAATCGCGCAATGTGTTGGAACGTGTTCGCACAATGACAACACTCTGACTACCAAGTACGCTACCAATATAATTTGATACACCACGTTCTGCCCGTATCTCCCGGCCAGGAAGAGTCGAGAGCCCAGCGCAATCAGAAGTTATTTTGGAACTTGGTCTCGCCCATAACTTACCACTCCGAAAGCGCTTACGGCACGGCGACGAGCCACCCTCCCTGTGTCCATGCATAGCATTGCTGACCCGACCAGGAATATCCTGGTAGATTGTGAAAACGTTGCCCGCTCCGACGAGGATAGCATCCCGACGATCAAGTAGGTCCACAGCGACATCTCTGATGCATCAAATATAACGGTATCTTCTAGTGACGTAGAGTCCCTCAAGAAGGGGATAATTAATACATCAAAAAACAGGGCGAATAGGCCATACACCATCCTGCTTCTTGGAGAGACAGGTGTGGGAAAGTCTTCGCTTGTGGAATTCATCGGCAATGTCCTTACCAGTAATGACATTGATCATTTCAACTTCAATATATTGGACCCCGGCGTTGAACAAGCTGGGCTTGACAACCAAAGTCAGACTACCGCGGCCCACTGGTATGAATTTACCAGCGAGAATGGCATAATGGTAAGTGCTGATGCTTTGAATGTAGCGGGTATGGTGTATTAAGCTCTTCCCAAGGTTCGCCTCCTCGATACCCCGGGATTGGCCGACACTCGCAGTTTCCAGCGTGATGGACTCCACAAATGGAGCATCGCGACACAGATCAAAGAGCATACCGACCCCATAATTGCGGTTCTTGTCCTCACCAATGATGCCGTACCGCACCTCACAGTCGGTACCGACAATGAACTCTCAACTTTATCCGCCAGGTTCCCGAAATACTTGGCCCATAAAGTTTCCTTATTGTTCACCAATGTCTTGAGCCCCCCCCACTTGGACTTCTCGTTGGAAACAATCCCCCACGAACTCCGGGGCGCTCCTCGCTTCCTACTCAACAACCCCATCCCGCTCCAAAGGACGTACCTCAGGATCAAGGACGACCCAAACATGGAGAAAAGAATAGCAGACTTGCGCAACAGGGTGAAGACCGCCGAGCAGAATGCATTTCAAATGCTGGTAGAGCTCTTCGACTGGCTGGACAGTCTGGAACCACAGAGAACAACGGAGATTGTAACGAGGTCACAGGAGCGGGAGATTATGAGCGCAGTTCCTCCCTCTCCGATGGCAATTGACTCTGCCGTAAGTTGTTCACCTTGCACTCGAATTTTTTTTTTCTCATTTTCGTTGGGAATAGGGGATGAACCAATGGTCAATTCGAAATTTATTAAAACCCCCATGGTTACGGAGGAGAAATAAGCCAAGATTGCCCGAGCAGATGAAGGAGCTCCTGAAAAACGTCAAGGACGTGTGGTAAGGGGTCCTCCGCCGCTCGTCCTTCGTCCTTCCACTCCTTTACTCCTTATTGTGTTAGGTTATTGCGTTAGGTTATTGCGTTAGGTTATTGCGTTAGGTTATGTGTACTGTGGTTGGTTTCATTTTCCTCTCTATGATTTATGAATATGTGACGGAGTGCGTTCGTTGTATAGTGTATGTACTTCTAGTACCGTTACAATAGATCTCAACAACATCCCCTTTACTCTAACGCCGTACTTTCGTCCGCGAGGACTGCCTGCATTAGGACCTGCCTCAAGGGCAAGAGGTGACATCAGCCTCCACACGTGAGCACTTCCATTATCACAGGGTTCCCAATAGCACGGATACATTACCGATAAATGTGTTCTTGATTCTATGAGTGGCCTATGGATGATGTAAAGTAGGCATACATATCTGGAATGGTCTGCATTTTGATTCTCTATGCGTCACTGTCGTGTAATTTGAAACTGTACATCATGACGGCTCGAAAAGGCATGGAGCCCTCGCTCGTCTCAGTTGGACCTGGCGTCAATTATGGGGATGCGCGCGACAGACCCATTTGAGGGGTCTTATACAGAAAGGAAACCATACCCCTTTTAGGTGTCCAAAAGTGGTAGCTTCGACCCTGGGTCGATTCCTGAGAATGGCCAACCGCGAGCAATCCACGAAGAGACATGTTTGTGATCACGCCGTGGTGGGTGTGTTGGGCAAAGCCACGTCCTAACGCACGCTATCCTTGAAACGGCGTTCATCTGGTTATCTTGATCGCTACTGCTCTTCCGGACTGTCTCTGGTGTCTTTTAAACCATCTTCAGCATTAATGTCGACCACTGTTCAACTTAAAACTTAAACTGTGAGTGTTCTCACGGGATCCAAGCCATAGATGACCCCTGACTCAGATCGTCCATCCAGTGACGATCAAGCTCTCTCCAATCACAATTCTGCTGACCTACGTGAGAACGTCTTGGAAGACGATGACGAGGATATCACCCCGACTATCAAATAGCACATTGCCATCTTCAACGCAATAGCTCTAACCGTATTGGCTCGCGACGTAGAGTCTCTCAAGAAGGGGACCATCAAGACATCAAAGGACAAGGCGAAAGCGTTATACACCATCATTCTTGTTGGAGAGACTAGGGTAGGAAACTCCTCGGTCTTGGAACTCATTGCCAATGTCGTTCCGGCAACCGACGTCGATCACTACGACTTCCACACCCTCGACCACACCAACAAGCAAGGTGATTAACCGAGCCGGCTCGGGTTTACGAACTTACGAGCAAGAACGGCACGGTGGTGAGTGTCAGGGATTTCGAACGCGGTGCGTAGGCTTACCATCTTCCCAAGGGTCGCATTCTCGACACACCTGGGTTCGCCAACACTCGCCATTTTCAGCAAGACGCATTCCAGAGGAAGAGCATTGCGACTCAGATCGAGAGCCATATCAATTCTGCCACTGCCTTTCTCGACCTTGCCAATGGCACCGTCCCGCACGTCACTCTCGGTGCCGATTATGCTATCCGCCATCTTCCGTACAACCTGGTCCAACAGTGTTGCCTTCCTGCTTACCAACGCCTCGAATGCGCTCTTCCGAAACCTCTCTGGGGGTACCTTTCCCGAGGGTTTCAAAGACATTCCTCATCTCCTGCTCAACAACCCCATCGCGCTCCAGGGGAGGTATCTCGAGCTCAAGGATGCCCGGAATACGATGGGCCAAGGACATTTTTTCGCGAAGCGGTGAAGGCTAGCGAGCAGGACACGTTGGAAATGCTTGTGGACCTCTTTGACTGGTTGGAGAGCCTTGAGTCACAGCAGACACCAGAGGTCGTCTCGCAATGAGGAGTTCCAGGATATTGTGGCCAACGTCATTGGTCCTCTCGCGAACTTCCTGAGAAGGAGAAAGGTATCCGAAAGGTCAGGGTGATCTTGTAGAGGTGAGTCCTGGTCAAAGTATCGCCGCGCGTGTGGGATCCGATTGACCATCGCGCTTTAGAGACAAATATTCAAAATCTCAGCCAACGACCTGCGATTGGGTTCAAACGAGGACAAGTGCACGTATGAGAGTACATATTAAGATCCAATACAAGGCAAGGGCCAGATACTTGAGGTTCACTAGACACTGATCAAAACGCGATAAAAAAGGAGAAATAATTACACGACCAGCAGAAATTAAACCACAACTCTATGCCTTATGCGTTGAGGGCCTATACCCTCCACTCCACCTCAACTTGATTTGATCTCCGTCTAAGCCCTAAGCATCACCATTGCTCGCAGGACGGTACATTCATTACCTCCTTCTCAGCTGTTCCTTCGACGGCTTCACGTGCACTGGGCATGGACATGTGGCCTCTCAATGTCAAACTACCGCGGCCGCACTACCATTTGAGTCATCAGCTCAAAAAACCGAAAATCGCGCGGGTGAAATACGTCGTTGAAAAGTGCAGTTCAATGTTTGTCGACTCCTTTTAAACTCCGCCACAAACTTGGTGGGAGAGCATGGGAAATGGCTGACACAGCGCGTGTGTTTTTGGGGCGCGGGTGTTTGGGAGGCCAGGGAGGCAAGGTCGTGAACGGCCAACATGAGGTTGAGAGGCACAAGGCCTGTTTTAGGCTCACGGCTTCCCCGCAGTTGTTCCGAACCTGGGAAGCAGGATGAGGTCTTGACTTGGGAATGGAATCAACGATCCTCTCTCAAACGCATCGTAGCAAATCTTTCCACTTTCTGGCTTGTCCAGCATCTTCCAAGCAATGTCGGTCACTGTTCAAGTCGAGCAATCAGAATCCTACGTGATTACTGACTTTTTTCCCAATGGATAGGCCACTGGTTGCCCGGCTTCCACTCCGGAGCGTCATCACACAATGACAACCTTTTGACTACCAAGTAGGTTACAAATATTTTTTGATACACCACGTTCTGACCGTATCTCCTAGCAATGAAGAGTCGAGTCCAGTGCAAATCAGCCCAGCGCAAACCGTAAGTCTTTTTGGAACTGGGGTCGCCGATGACTTACAACTCTGATAGCTTTTACGGCGACGGGGCCCTCTCCCCTGTGTCATCAATGGCATGGATGGCCCGAGCAGGAATGTCCTGGCAGATTATGAAATTATTGCCAACTCCAAAGATGAGGATGACATCCCGACGATCAAGTAGGTTCACAGCGGCATCTCCGATGCATCGATTAAATCTTGTGACGTAGAGTCTCTCAAGAAGGGGTCATTAAAACATCAAAAAACAGAGCGAATAGGCGATACACCATCCTTCTTGTTGGAGAGACTGGTGTTGGAATCGTCGCTCTTGGAATACATCGCCAATGCCCTTACCGGCAATGACATTGTTCACTACAACTTCGATATCCTCGACCGCACCAATGAACAAATTGCAAAGTCAGACCAATGTGTCCCGCTTGTGAGAAAGGACGGCATGATGGTAAGTGCTGGTGCTTTGAACGTGGCGGGTATAATGTATGTAACCTCTTCCCAAGGTTGGCATCCTCGACACCCCGGGATTGGTCGACACTCGCAGTATACACTCCAGAAGAGGAGCGTTGCGACACAGGACAAGGAGTACACCGACTCATAATTGCGGTTCTCGTCCTTGCCAATGGGGCCGTACCGCGCGTCACAGTCGATACTGACTATGCACCCTCCACTATATCCGTCATGTTCCCGAAGTCCTTGGCCCACGACGTCTCCTTCATGTTCACCAATGTCTTGAACCCCCTCCATTGGAACTTCTCCTTGGTAACAATCCCCCACGAACTCCGAGGCGCCCCTCAGTCCCTCCTCAACAACCCCATCGCGCTCCAAAGGGAGTACCTCAAGCTCAAGAACGACCCAAATATGAAGAAAAGAAGAGCAGACTTGCGCAACGTGGTGAAGGCCGGCGAGCAGAATGCATTGGGAATGCTGGTAGGGCTCTTCGGCTGGCTGGACAGTCTGGAACCACGGGGAACGACAGAGATTGTAACGAGGTCACAAAAGCACGAGGCGATGAGCACAGGTCTTGCTCCGATAGCAATAAACTCTGCCGTAAGTTGTTCACCTGGCACTCGATTTTTTTTCTCACTTTCGTTGGGAATAGGGGATGAAGCAATCGTCGTTTCAAAGTCACGGAGGGGAAAGAAGCCAAGATAGCCCGAACAGATAAAGGAGCTCCTGATCAAGGAGGTGCAGTAAGGAGTGGAACGAAGGCACAGGGTAGCTTCGTCGCTGCAATCCTTTACTCCTTGTTGCGTTAGGTTACTCGCTTTTGTGTTCGTTGTCGTCGGTTTCACCTTACCCTTTATGAATATGTGACTAAGTTTGTTCATTGTACAGTGTACCATGCTGTATGTATTTCTAGTGCCGTTACAATAGATCTCAACAACATCTTCTTTACTCTAACGTCGTACTTTCGCAAGGGCTGCCTCGCTCGGAGTTCCGAGGACGAGTAATGGACATGGTGGGCGATCGATTGAGCACTTCCATCGCCACATTACCTGTAAATGTGTTCATGTATTTCCTTTATTCTATGAGCATTCCTATTCTTGACTAAGACCTTCTTTGCTGCCTGTCCGGTCTGTGGGTGGTGTGTGCAGTAGGTGTACATACGTGGAATCGTTCAATATGGGTCACTGCCGTGTGATTTGGGATCAGCCCGGCAACGCGCCATGGAGCCCTCGAAGAAATGCTTTACGGGTTCCGCGACCGATGTCGTTCCACCCGTGAATGGCCGGCGCGTTGGCTACCACAACGGTGTCGACGTCCCTCCGAATTCGACTACAAAATGGCTGGCTGCTCGGTACTTCATTGGTGGTTACTTCAGTGCTCACTGGTGGCGCTCCCGACCGCGGCTGGAGGGTTCGTTACTTCGGTGTCGTCGGTGTCGTCGGTGTCGCCCCCTCCGCGGCTGGCGTGCTGGCGTGCTGGCGTGCTGGCGTGCTGGTTTCTTTGGCTTTGGCGTTGGTCGGTGTCGTTAAGCCTGTGGCAGTAGTGGCCGTCGACGAGGAAGCGCGTTGCAGGGAGGAGGATCCCAAGGCTGGGTGGCCAAATACATTTATTGACTTTTCTACCAGCTGCAATGCCTACTGAGGTCTCCTGCAGCCCTGCACCGTCATCATCATCACCACTCGGCTTTCAGCTCAAATCCTCATCCGTTCTCGGCTTCACAACCACCGCCATACGAGCCAGCCCCAAGACTTTCACAGGTTTTGTCAGTCTGCGCTTGCGGCTGGAAGAACCTTCACACGACAGCAATTTTCCACTGTTCTAGTGGTCGTTCCCTTGCCACCTCGGGTGGACATGGGTCCCAGGGATTGCCGCCTTGTGGCTCGTCCTCGGCTCCCGCGCGGCCATCCGTTTTGTTCCCAACGTCAACAAGCTGCGGTCCTCTCTCATTTTGCCATGCACCCAATGGAAACTGAACTGACGCGATCAATGGTGGATTCGCCTCCAAAGCAAACCACCGCCGTGTGATCACAACCATAGATGTCCTAAACGATTTGCCAGAAATGAATTCAATGAGCTTACGATGACGTTCATTGGGAATCCTTATCGCTACCGCTTCGCAAACTGTCAGGGTACCTTAAACTCTTCCAATGCCAACAGAGGGTACCAAGCCCAAACTGTGGGGTTTTCCATAGGACTCTGGGCCAAGAGTAATGACTGACGTGGGTGGTCTATCCAGTGACGAAGACCCCTCCAGCTGCAATTCCACTAGCGCCATTGAGGAGAAGGACAGCGAAGATGACACCCATACTATCAAGTAGGCAACAAGGACATCTTTGATGCGGTAGTATTGACCACTTTCCTTAGCGACGTAGCGTCCCTCAAACAGGGTATCATCAAGACAGCAAAAAACAAGGGGAAGGCGCCGTACACCATCCTTCTGCTTGGAGAGACCGGCGTTGGAAAGTCGTCGGTCTTGGAATTCATCGCCAATGTCCTTACCGGCAATGACTCCGATCACTACAACTTCGGTATCCTCGACCGTACCAATGAACAGGGTGGTTCTGACAACCAAAGTCAGACCAACGCGTCCCGCTTGTATGAATTTACGAGCAACAATGGTATAGTGGTAAGTGCCGGTGCTTTTGAATGTGGCGGGTACGGGGATGTAACCTCTTCCCAAGGTTCGCATCCTCGATACTCCAGGATGGGCCGACACTCGCGGTATACAGCAAGACACAGTCCATAAGAGGAGCATTGCAACACAGGACAAGGAGCACATCGACTCCATAACTGCGGTTCTCATCCTTGCCAATGGTACCATACCGCGCATCACAGTCGGCACTGACTATGCACTCTCCAATTTGTCCGCCATGTTTCCGACATACTTGGCCGACAACGTTTCCTTAATGTTCACCAATGTCTTGAGCCCCCTCCATTGGAACTTCTCCTTGGGGACAATACCCCACGAACTCCGAGGCGCTCCTCAGTTTCTCCTCAACAACCCCATCGCGCTCCAAAAGGAGTACCTCAAGCTCAAGGACGATCCATGCATGAGGAAAAGAAGGGTGGACTTGCGTAACGCCGTGAAGGCCGGCGAGCAGAATGCATTGCAAATGTTGGTAGAGCTCTTCGACTGGCTGGACAGTCTGGAACCACGGGGAACGACGGAGATTGTAACGAGGTCACAGAAGCGCGAGGCTATGAGCACAAGTCTTGCTCCGATAGCAATTAATTCTGCCGTAAGTTGGTCACCTGGCACGCGATTTTTTTTTTCTCATTTTCGTTGGGAGAAGGGAATGAAGCGATCGTTATTTCAAAAACTATTCAAACTCCCGTGGTCACGGAGGGGAAAGAAGCCAAGATAGCCCGAACAGATGAAGGAGCTCCTGAAAACCTCAAAGAGTGTAGTAAGGGGTCCTTCGTCGCTCCATTCCTTTACTCCTTGTTGCGTTGGGTTACTCGCTTCGTTCGGATGGCCCTCCCGCCATCGCGCCCAGTTACTGCATTGATTGCCGTCTATGAGCCCATATATCATGTCTCACATGCACCTAGGACGATCTGACGGATGATGGCATGTAATTCTCACTGCACTAGTACTGCTTGCCGAGACGCACTCCGTTGAGGCAAGATGATATATCATCCGCGCCCTGGCCGCGGCTTCCAACCGTCAATTCAGATTGGATACGAAATATGGTTATCCAGTGTCCACATGAAGTGCATGAGATGTGCAAGCGCCGTGATTGATAACCCTTCGGGAGTTTGAGTGATGACGAAAACCACGTTGGAAGGCCTTTAGGCTAGATATTGAATTGATGAGAGGCACGCCTGAGTGTACAAGGGTAAATTACCGGATACCGTGATCGCGGTGCGGCACTCAAATCGGTCTAAACTGACTAGGCGGCGCAGTTGTTCTCGGCCTTTCCATCGGCCTTCCCGTGGGGCAGGGGTGCTCTCCAGTGTTGTCGCATAGCCTCTATTCAGTCATCCCCTATGCCCCCCTTTGCTTGTTGACTGACTATTCCGCGACCTTATCACAGGATAACAAGGCCTGTGGTGAGTGTCAGGGATCTCGAACGTGGTGTGTAGGCTTCCCATCTTCCCAAGGTTCGCATTCTCGACACACCTTGGTCGTCTCCCGAACTTCCTGAGAAGGTAGGTCAGGGTGGTCTTGTAGAGGTGAGTCCTGGTCAAAGTATCACCGCGCGTGCGGGACCCGATTGCATGGCCAAGTTGTGGATTGTCATTCATATATGGCGGGCCATGAATTATGATAATGTGATTGGCGAGTTACATGTATATGGAGCGCAGCGCGTGTCCTTTCGGTTCTTCTCTGCATAGGTTTCAACAAATATGATCATCTCCTCTACTCTGACGGCGTCTTAGTTTACTGCTGTAGTCCTCGCTACTAGTTGTTTTATTTATATGTTTGTTAGACCTGACCACATCACGTTGGCTACCACTCATGCGCCATGACTGCCCGCAATGGGGGCTGAACACAATGTCCATATCTCTTCCGGCACCAGGAATCCGATTTTGATGGACTTCCCACCGTTGGTAGACCTGGTGCGCCCTGTTCCATAACAATATGTTCTCTTCGCTTCAATATCAGTATTCATTGATGGATTTCCCTGTTACTGTACAGAATGGACCACTAAATGTCCCGCATCAGATCCTTCCGCGTTCATCCCTTCAGCAATGGCTTGATGCCCTCCAAAGATGTCGTTTCGTCCGCGCCATCCCCAACGGATGACGGCGCAACCTGCGGCGATCAAGATCCCAGTGGACCGGAAATGTGCTCCGGCACCTATCAATGCAGAGCAAGGGCGGATGCCCGATGGCATGACTGGCTTTGGCATGGATGGGGCCCGTTTGGAGCTCCCGGCCCGAGTTAGCAACTCTAGGACTTCATCAAAGCGTAGGACCAGAAGATCGGCCACCTTGTGATTCCCGCCAACATCCGCGACCGCCCGCAAGTTTTCCTTCGCGCGTTCCAAGAGCTCGAAGACGACATTGGTGTACACACCTGATCTCATCCTCACATTACAACTCTCACCAATGAACAGGTCGTTGTTGAGATTGGTTGGACACTTCAAATCCTTCACTGGGAGGCGTGTTCCTCGAGACTGGCGACCTTATGGAGGCGCAGACAACCGAGTGGGGGCCATCGCACCTGAAGTATTCGGTCTCGCACCCGTGACTTAGATTCGTGATACGGCAGATTGGAGCTTGGCCACCAATGGCACCACGCTTGAGAAGATTCAAGACCAGTTCAAGGAGTGGCCTCGCCGGCCCTCGTTCGCCCGGTCTCATCATTGTTGAGCACAAAATCGAAGATGATGGCGTTGTTGCTTTCATCAATTTCCTCCCCTCATCCACCAGCATAGGGAATGGGGTGCTGTCTCCTGCGCCTAGCTTTTCGAAACCCAACCCAATGGAAGTTGGTACTTCAATGCGCAGAACAGTACTAGGCCGGCTACGATTATGAATCTCCGAGGAGGAAGCGAGCCGTCGACGCCACCGACAGGTCGACGGGTCCTCCTCTACGCAACGTGCTTCCTCGTCGACAACCACTACTTCCACAAGCGTAATGACACCGACCGACGCTAAAGCCAAAGAAACCAGCACGCTAGCTGCGGAGAGGGCGACACCGACGTACAATCCAGAATTGCCCCCGGTCGCGGTCGGAGTGCCACTGGCGAGCACTGAAGTAACCAACAATGAAGTACTGAGCAGCCGGCCACTTGTAGTCGAAGTCGGAGGGACATCGACTTAGCCAACGCGCCGGCCCCGGGTGGTGGAGCCCGTAAAGCATTTCTTCGAGGGCTCCATGGCGCATTGTTGAGCCGCTTTCAAATTACACGACAGTGACCCATAGAGAATAGAAAATGCAGACCATTCAATGTATGTATGCCTACTTTACATCATCCATAGGCCGGACAGGAAGCAAAGAAGGTCTTAGTTAAGAATAGGATTACTCATAGAATAATGTAAATACATGAGCACATTTATAGGTAAAGTATCGGTTCTATTGAGAACTCTGTGGCAATGGAAGTGCTCAAATGGATCGCCCACCTGGCAGTCCTTTCGAAAGTACGGCGTTAGAGCAAGGAAGATACTGTTGAGATCTATTGTAACGGCATTGGGAGGACATAAAGCATGGTACATATTGCACGAACAAACTTGGTCACATATTCATAAAGAGGGGAGTGAAACCGACGACAGTGAACACGAAAACGAGTAACCTAACGCAACAAGGAGTAAAGGGTTGGAGCGACAGGGGTACCTGTGCCTTCGTTTCACTCCTTACTACACCACCTTGAGGTTTTTCAGGGGCTCCTTTATCTGTTCGGGCCATCCTGGCTTCTTTCCCCCCCGTGACCATGGGGGTTTGAATAGATTTTGAAACGGTGATTGCTTCATCCCCTATTCCCAACGAAAATGAGAAGAAAAAAAATCGAGTGCCAGGTGAACAACTTACGGCAGAGTTATATAATTGCTATCGGAGGAAGAAGTGTGCTCATAGCCTCACGTTTTGTGACCTCGTTACAATCTCCGTCGTGCTCCGTGGTTCCAGACTGTTCAGCCAGTCGAAGAGCTTCACAAGCATTTGCAATGCGTTTTGCTCGCTGGCCTCCACCGCGTTGCGCAAGTCCACCCTTCTTTTCTTCATGTCTGGATCGTCCTTGAGCTTGAGGTACTTCCTTTGGAGCCCGATGGGGTTGTTGAGGAGGAATTGAGGAGCGTCTCGGAGTTCGTGGGGGATTTTTACTGAGAATGGAGGGGGCTCAAAACATTGGTGGATATGAAGGAAACCTTGGCGGCCAAGGATTCCGGGAACATGTCGGATGAAATGGAGAGTGCATAGTCAGTACCAACTCTGACGCACGGTACGGCACTATTGGCAAGGATGAGAACCGTAATTATGGAGCCGATGTGCTCCTTGTTCTGTATCGCAATGCTCCTCTTGTGGAGTTCATCTTGCTGTAAAGTGCGAGTGTTGGCCAATCCCGGGGTGTCGAGGATGCGAACCTTGGGAAGACGTTACCACATTCAAAAGCACCAGCACTTACCATGATGCCGTTATTGCTCATAAATTCATACAAGCGGGGCGCGTTGGTCTGACTTTGGTTGGTAGAACCACCCTGTTCACTGGTGCGGTCGAGGATATCGAAGTTGTAGTGGTCAGTGTCATTACCGGTGAGGATATTGGCGATGAATTCCAAGACTGATGACTTTCCAACACCAGTCTCTCCAACAAGAAGGATGGTATATGGCCTATTCGCCCCGTTTTTTGATGTTTTGATGATCCCCTTCTTGAGGGACCCTACGTCAGTAGAAAATACCGTTATAACTGATGCATCGGAGACGTCGCTGTGAATCTACGTGATAGTTGGGGTGTTGTCCTTGTCGCAGGAGTTGGCAACGTTTCGATAATTTGCCCTGCTCGGGCCAGCAATGCTATTGATGGACACACGGGAGAGGGTCTCGTCGTCGTAAGAGCTATCGGAGTGGTACGTTATCGGCGATTGCAAGTTCCAAAAGGGCTGACGAGTTGCGGTGGGCTCGAGACTCTTCATTGCTAGGAGATATGGTCAGAACACGGTATATCAAAATATATTTGCAACCTACCTGGTAGTCCAAGTGTTGTCATTGTGAGGACGCTCCGGAGTGGAAGCAGGGCAACCAGTGTCCCCTTCCGTTGGAAAATAAGTCAGTAATCACGTAGGATTCTGATTTCTCGACTTGAACAGTGACCGACATTGCCTGGACTATACTGGACAAGCCAGAAAGCGGAAACATTTGCTACGATGCGTTTGAGAGAAGACATGATAACGTATAACATTGCTTGCTTTTGTCGTCGATACTTGTACGCCACTTGTACGCCCTCCTCACCCCTCCTCCGTAATTTCCAGAGATCGATGACGTACAAGTGGCGTACAAGCGGCGTACAAGTGGCGTACAAGTGTCCTCCACCATCTTGAAATTACGGAGGAGGGGTGAGTAGGGCGTACATTTCTGCTGGTCGTGTAATTATTTCGACTTTTTATCGTGTTCTGACCAGATTCAAGTATCTGGCTCTCGCCTTGTATTGGGCCGAGCGAGACACCAGTGTGTGTTGGGGCTTGCTGCAAGTTCGTAAACATACAAATACAGGGACCGAGACCTTAAATACCCGAGTAGTGACCCGAGTAGTGACCTTCAAGTGCGCCACTTCTTGTCCCATATTTCACTCTGGATGACTTTGTGTAGGGTCGTTTCCTACAATGAACCACTGAATGCAGGTGAGCAAAGGAAAGAATAGCTTGATCCCTCGGAGTCTCCTATCCCTTCAAAATATTGAGGGGTTTGGAATGAGATCCTCAGCGTTCGCGGATCTAAAACTCACGGGAGTGCAAATATCGCAGATCATATAAAATACGTAAATACGTAATCTATCATGGAAACAAAGCTCCGCCGCCCTAATCAGACGCTTTCTTTCGGCCTGTTCGCATCAACACGAATAAATGAACGTCGTTATCGGTTATCTTTGGATGCTCATCGATATATTGAAGTGGTGGAGGCCCAGGGTGACGGTCAGCTCCATATGTTGTCAGGTTCAACACGCACTTTTACCCTTGACCAAAACATCAGCGACCGGGCATGCACGTCGACAACGGCCCAATCGATGGAAAATGAGAAAGCGACGTATAAAATGTTGAAGTTATGTTCCTGGATTCCTACAAGGCTCACGAGTGAAAAAATTGGCAGCATCTTACGTCTCCAGCATTCAACCCCCGGAAGGAACACCGTACACGTTCCGGTGTCTATGTACAGCAAAAGGTGCTCTGAAGCCATAGGCCCTCAGGAATGAGACCGCGGTCCCGCGGTCTCTCCATTCCATTGCCCCCGATCCAGGCCTCCGATTCGAAGGTGTTGAGAGTCCAAAGCCGAAGGTTGACCAAGCGATGGATCATGAGGATTATCAAGTCTCGCGGTGTACGTGCAGGCAAAGACTTGGGGATACCATCTGCTTACATTAGTTGACAAGGAGCGTATCTGCTACCACTGCTCGTTACCAGAGGATGTTCCTTCACTGGGTGCACATTTCGAGAGCTGAACGACACCAGTGCGTTTCTCGTTATCCTCATCACATATATTTACTCCCATTAATCTTACTACATGTAGGACAAATGCACCCAGAGTCCCCTTCTGACATGAACCACTTTCAACTTCACTAAAAGTCACTCTTCCTCGCCTTTCATCTCCCTTAAAGTCGATCTCCCTGCCAGAGAACTCGCATGTGCTCAGCGTAGTTATAGAAGGGGCAACAACACTGCTCGACTGTTAGTGTTAACGAACCAAAGCTCTCCGAACACCTCTCGTCAGGCTTGCCTCGGGCCCTCTCCAAAGAGCCCGCCTGACGCTTCTCTTCCTGCCACTCCGTCCACACTCATTTTGCGGTACGAAACTCCCTCCTTTATCGCGTCTATCATGGACTACGAGGTTGATGATTGGTCCGTTGCGATTGATATCGGTAGTGTCCCACCCAGCTCTGCATGCCGTATCCTGTCATGGGCCCTCCCCGTGGCAGTCGAGTTGGGCTCTGACATCTCGACTTCAAGCAACGGTGGTACTCCGAGTTTGCTTCTTCATACCGTCCCTCTCCCCTTCTTCGATGATCCTGACGCTTCACAGCTCTCCACATCCATCAACGGCTTTCGACTCGACGATTGCACTGCCTAGTCCACCGCTGGATACAACTGGATACCCAGTCATCACAATCCAGGGGGCGAAATTGGCGCTCAATTTTATCAGCTAGCTCGGGGCGAACCTTGCAGGCATCCGTGGCCAATTGTCCAGCCCGAAAGTACGTCATACCATCTGTTTCACACATCGCTTCTACCTCTTCGTCGATTGGGGAGTTATTGTCACCCATGGCTGGTGGCCGAATGCCATGTAGATGGACGTTGAGCGCCAATCACGATTTCTTGGGAACTCGCATACGAGGCTGAACATAGCGCTGAAGTCCCACGACTTCCAAACATCGGCCAAATTTCGAAGGCGACCTGATGGGCGTGTCCAAAATAAAGTGAGGACTGCTGGATCACATGAACCGGCCATGGAACATTTGTACATAATATACCGTGTATCAACTCCCTTTCTGATCTCCTCACTATGACATGGTGGTCGAGGAATCGGAGAGCCATGACAGCTGCTCAGAGGAGCCAAATAACACCAACCCCCCAACGTGATAGAGCTACAGGGATGTCTTTGGGAGAATATGGTGAAGGCCGGTAAATGTCCTGGTCGTTCGGAGTGTTAGCGCCGACGTGCACATCGCTTGACCACAACCACATTCACATCGCAGTCAGAATGCCGCTTCTCTCCACCAACCGAGGTTATATTGGTGGGTCTAACACTCCATATACCGTCTTGTCTGTTGATTCCGTCCTGTAAAGACGAAGAGACGGTTCGCATAGCCGTGGCGCGACTGTTCGGTGAGCCGCCCTGTGAGATGGAATGACGCACGAGATTGACGTTCTACCAGAGTCCCTTGTGAAGGAGAAGTCGATATGGGAACACTATAACGAAATGGCCGCAGTGGAAGACCACATCCGTGAGCTCGAGTGGCGCGATTTGGCAGATACCGTGCTCGTTTTTGTATGTGTGGACACTCACCACGATATATGGTTGCTGATTTGGTTCTAGGATGGTCTATTCGCTGCCTTCCTTTCTGCCTTCCTTGTCTATTTGATCCCCCAGCTCCAGACCAATAGCACCGACGTCGCAATGGACGTGCTCATCCACATTTCACGACAGATCAGCAACTTGACAACCCCTGCATTTGAGCCAACGGTCTTTCAAGTCTCGCCCAACGCCGCTGCGGTGAACATGCTCTTCCTCCTTAGCCTCGCGCTCGTTTTGATCGATGCATTTCTCGCGATGCTCGTGAAAGGCTTGCTGTTGGAGTTCGACGGTGGATGGAAAAAGTACCCTGCACCGCATCTCCGTGCACAGGAACGCGAACGGCGACTGAAGGAGCTCGAGAGGTGGAAACTGCATGACCTCGTCGCTCTCCTCCCCATTCTCATCCAATTGTCTCTCCTGCTCTTTTCCATAGGCATCCTTGTCCTTCTCTTTCCTCTCCATCAGCCATCAGCCATTGTGTGCTTACTCGCTTTTGTGTCTGGCTTCGACTTCTATGTCGTCACTACAGGTGTTTCCATTGTAAACAATTACGCACCATTCTCCTCTCCGGTGTCTCGTCTTCTCTCGCGTGGCTTCGCAGTGTTACGTGTTCTCATTACTCACATCGCCAAGCTCATCGCTTCCGTTAACAACCGCCCTCCTCTGCCTATTCCAGGACATCAGGGAGGCGAAGGTGCTTCTGGTGAAACCGTGCCTTCGTACAACGGAGTGGCTGAATGTGCGCAATCCCATGACCCTGACAGCGTTGAAAAGAGGAACACGATATCCCGTTCTCACTCTGGTGTCGACCCTCGGGCTCATATTCATGTCCTCGAACGGCTGGTTATGACAACTGCCGAGGCTGTGGAGAATATTCCGATCTTCCTGGGTCTGCTTGATCAGCCAGTGAAAGACCCTACGCTACGTCCACTCAACGTGAGAAAGTGGAAAAAATTGCTTCGTATTACTTTGAGGTTGGTTAGAGATCCATCTACCTTCCCTGTTTCTGCTGCCTGCACTCTTGCTCGCACTATGATGATTTGTTACAGCCATGAAACTCCAAATAAGCAGTTGTTCCTTACACTACAGCACCATTTAGGTAGCAGGGACGCTGATGATCAAAAGCCACGCATGCCACTCAATCTTCTCTTCTCTTCCTATTTACCCTACTGGCTTGGATACTCAGGTTCGGGTGGCCTGTGGCGAACAATTGCATTTCTTAAAGCAAGTGATGCTGTTGATGCTGAACTCCTCTGGATGGTCAATACTTTCCACCGGACTATGAGTTTTGTGGGCGACTTCGCGTTAGGTTATGAGACCGGCCTCGAGGACCGGCTTAATACATATCTCGGATTTTTTGCAGCTGTGCTTACATATGTTTCAAGCACAGAACAGAGCAAAAGGTCCAAAGTTCCGCTCACAGCTGCAGTCATTTATGCTCTGCACACCATCAGATCAGCAATTGATCAAAGAGGGATTGGTTCCATTGGTGGCCACTACATCCTGCCAGGGAATGTCTCCACCTCCGAGCTGGTACTCATGACATTCTGTCAAGTTGATGGCATTGATGCACTGGACTTGTGGAGTGAAAAATGTGTTAGATGTGTTAGGGACCTTCTCCAATGGAATTGGAGACCATATTTGCTCAATGACTTTCGAATTTCCCTTATTTCTGCACTTTACATTGATTGCACCAAGCAAGCTCATGCGCGCTCTACTTTTGAAGGTCTTCTCCAGCACACACGCATCGAAGATATTAATTTTCAATTCTCAGATGCCTATGATGATGACAATCTTGCCATCTACTCATACATGGCTCTTGCCCAGAAACCACTTCCATGGAACCCTGATCGTCTTGCTGTTCTTCATGTTGTAATTTTAAACACCATCTCTGATTATCCCACATTAGGGCTCTCTGGCCTGCAAATCTTGGAGATTGCTTTGGAGCATGTCCACAAAAAAGCAGGCCCTACATCAGATTGGCTCAAAGCGGGGAACTATGACCTGACGATGACTCTTCCTGACCGCACACGTTCCAGCTTTATCCAGATTGATCATTGGATCCTGCTCCATCTGGGCACTCTTTTCCCCCCAAGACCTTACCTACCCCCAGACGACGTGAAGAAGTTAAAATGGTCGGATACACCTGAGAAAGTGCACATTGCCAGTGCTCGGCTTGACCTCTATGATTCCTGGGTAAAAGAGGGGCCTGAGGTGCCTAAGCCAGATCCAGAGCTGCTCAGGGTGTTCCTCTGGTCCAATGACCATGGCATCTGTACACGTGCATTTAATTGGTGCCTTGACCTGGTTCCTACTAGCCAGTCTGGTCCACCTGGAGAGGTGAACAGCGCCAAGATGTTGGAAACAATGGGATGTGAGTGGGTAGCACACTTTATCCGCGTCCTTTGTAAGAGTGAATATTCGAGGAGGGCTGTTTCATGGGAATGCCTGATATCACGCCTTGACCAAAAATGGGCCATGCTCCCATCTCCCTGGTGCTATGAATTTGCTTCAGCATTGCTGTTCACCAAGCCCGCAGATACGCATGGGCTTCCTGCCTACCAATTTATTGCTGAATCCCATGCACACATTCCACCCATGCACACATTCCACTTGATCAGCGACAGGCATTTCTCCCTTTCCTTGCAACTCTTTTAAAGCTCACCGAAACTAGTTTGACTTGGGACTGCATCATTTCCCTTGAAACTTGGTTGGCCCAGCTTCCAGAAAGTCTTGAGAATCAGGACGCTCGGACTCAAATGGAGGGTATTCTGGCCACCAAGAAGCCGCAACTTAATCTTGGTTTTCTCACAGAGCTCCCAATGGCGGGTGAATGGCTGGAAGGGACCCTTGAGCCCTTTGCAGAGCTCTGAATGGCAGGTGAATGGATGGATGAATCATACTCAGTGAGGTGGGCTCTCTTGTATATATCTCGGAATGTCATTCTGCATAGAACAAGCATGTGGTGGATTTGGTAATTGAGCTGACAAAGAACATCCTTTATCGGTGGTAAGGATAAGATGAGTATCTGAGATTTCATAAATATGGCCACTACACCAGCTAGCTAGATAACAGTGTATTTCTCACTGCACTTTGCGTGCCCGCGGCTGGCTGTGTTCGGGTGTGCGAGCACCCTTGAAAAGATGAGTGACCCGAAGCCGACTTGATGGGGGCAGAGGAGCGAGTAAGAGCTGCATGGATGAAGCTAGGTTGGAGGTGTGAGTAGGTTAGATTAGGTTCGGTTAGATGTATAGGACAATTTTTTCACAAATACCGACTTACAAGAACTGCGGGTTACGTTGTAGGGGCGAGCAAGGTGCGGACGACTTTGACAAGGCGCACAGGCAATCCTTTGTGGGTAGGCGGGTAGGTATGCAGATGAGTTGCTTGTACTCAGGCAGATTCATGACGGCATCCACCCAGGTCCGTTTCTGTCTGCCGTCTGTACAGAAGCCCAGACCTGAGCTATTCGGGTGTGTTCAGGTGTCAGTGTCATGGATCAGGGACATTAACTAAAATATATGTTCTAATCGAACCTAATCTAACCTGCTCACACCTCCAACCTAACTTCATCCGTGCAGCTCTCAGTCGCTCCTCTGCGCGCACCCCATCAAATTGGTTTCGGGTCGCTCATCTTTTCAAATTAAAAGCTGCTTGCACACACGAACACAGCTAGCCCCGGGCGCACAATGTGCAGTGGGGGCGCTCATTTCGTCATGTTCCCCAACGAATATACAGACCCTCCCCTAAGGAATACTCGACCGTGCAAGTGAAACAGATTGTAGATATGGCTGGGTGGAATTGCCGATGTTAACATGATTGAGAGCGTGTGAGATGATTATGGATGCAGGTTTCTGTTATAGAACGGTACTTTGGAACGGGAGCCTCGTATTTATGACTTGATGCACGCCAGACCCCTTACGATTAGCTGCAGAATAGTCTATATAAGTCGTGATATTTATTGTATAATTCTCCGAGGCATGCATGGCCCCTGAGGGCAGCTACTTCGGATCGCGAGCTGCTTTGTTTACCACCACACGAGCTACACTCGAGATCTTGAATGTTCTAGACTGTCCGGGCTATGATGTAGGTACTGCTTTATGGCTGCATCGGCGTCTGATTTGCTATGCATGTACCCACACCATATCGGGGCACATTTCCTATAAATAGGGGCAGCCCCTAGCAGACTTTGAATATCATTCATTCATCCCACAAACTCCTAAGAAGCCCACTGCAAGCCTACCTAACCAGAGGTAAGGAGTGCCTGGGACAATAGGTAACAGACAAGTAGGATTCAGTACTTACTTGTGCTTCACATCAACCTTGCTTGCACTACATCACTCATTCACCCACACACACCAGAACCTGATATAGCATATATCGTATATCAACTTAAACATCTGAGGAGTCATATCCTCAAGGTATACTGCATATTACTATAAAATGCGAAAGTCTTCCTTTGTCACCCACTTTGACAGGAGGTGTTAGGATAAAGCAACACTCTCAAAAGCAAATCTACTTTATATCGACAATCGTATAATGGTACATTTGTGGAACTGAAATAATAGTTTCCGGGTTTATATCCAGGCTACTAGACTAGTTACAAATACATGACCTACCAAGGTCTGAACTGTAACAGTTTCATGCAAAACAAGACACTAACACTGGTGAAGTGGCCCTTGGCGCGATGTAACACATTGATGGGGATGAACTGCACAACGAATCATATGCTGCAATCACTTCATGAGCTAACTCATTATGCTGTCATTGGAGGAGGTTTGGTTCTGCAACAGGGCCAAGCAAACACAAACTCGATGGTTTTTGAATGGTCCACAACAGATATTCACTGGAGGCAGCATACACATAAACAGCGCAGGATGGTGCCATGTGGCAGGGTTATACAGGGCTCTACACAGGGTGGAATAAATTGAGCTGTACATGGAATTTAGGTTTGACTTTGGCCACAATAATGGTTGTGCAGTTCTTGTGTAAGCAAATTTTTGACAGGTGTAAGGAACCTGTGTAATGACATATGCAGGGTCTGGCCCACATACACAGGTAGGATATTCATTTATACACAACCTCATGAAAGGTGTGTACACAATCTATACAGGATGGTGGTTTGCATGTGTCCATATCTAATATCAGTGGTAATAATAGCAGATTAATGTACATGGATTCCCAGCATCTAGACTATAAGAACACAGCCAATTGGACCACCGCCGGCCCCTTTGCCTCTGCAGTCCCACTTTCTCTTGCATGCTCACTACTCTTCAGCACCCTGATCTGTCTGACAATCAGCTCATTGCTCTATAGCAGCAGCACAGACTTACCATTGTGTCACCCGCTGGACCCCCTCCCACCACCCAGACCAATTCAACACTGAGCTGCTATGATACAAGGGGTGATGAGCAAGGAATGACAAGGCTCTGGATGGACACACCCA
>WNFL01296837.1_pt3 | contig 27464 bp, 20 predicted proteins | sample 5400361 | NCBI WGS metagenome assembly WNFL01 (sample SAMN13153351, study PRJNA577476) | soil metagenome | isolation source: 40 cm soil on Douglas fir-dominated hillslope | place: USA:California | collected 2013-09-17
TAGTTGTTATGCTCGAATTTCGACCCCACAGTCAGCGAGAACCGGTGATGGAAGAGGGGAATCTCGTCTTGCACGAACCCGCTGTAGATCTGGTCCGTCAGTCTGTGCGGCAGGAAATCGATGGTGGGGACACGTTGGATAGCGTTCCCCGGACTCCAGCGCGCGCCCAGCCCCCAGAGGAAATTTTGTTGCCCAGGAAGCACCAAGTGGTGCAGGAAATCCACATCAAAGGTGTGACGAGTCTCGCCGAATTCAGGCTCGTAGTGGCGCGTGTAGTCGTAATAAGTCTGGATCTGGAAATCTGACTTTTCGTTCACCACGCGCTTCCAGCGGGCCATTATATTGCCACCGCTAAACTTGCCATTTCCATCCACGATAACCTGGGATGGTGGAGAATACAGGGCAAAGGTGGTGGTTTCACCAGCAACCTCATGATAGATGTCGCCTTGAAACGTGAAGGTATCGCGAGAATTCTTGTCCCAGTCCGTACGGAACCCGACTTGGCCCATTCGCCAATCATCGAAGTTTCTGTGATCCGCATGAAACTGGGGACCACGGGTGAAGCCCATGCCGTAAACACGGTAGTTGAGACCCGCACCGTTGCTGCCCCCGTAGCGGAAGGTGCCGGTACCCTGGTCCACATTGCCGCCTCCCAAGGACAGCATCGCCCCGTGGGTATCTTTCGTGTTCCTGGTAATGATGTTGATGACTCCATTGACGGCATTTGCTCCCCAAATGGTTCCGCCGGGCCCACGGATAACTTCAATGCGCTCGATGTCCTCGAGGGGAGTGGCCTGAACCTGCCAATAGACGCCTGCGAATAGTGGCGTGTAAACGCTACGCCCGTCGATGAGGACGAGGAGTTTGCTGGCCAGCACTGAGCCAAAACCACGAATGCTCACGGACCAATGATCGGAGTCGACTTGCGCGACCTCAACCCCCGGCGCCAACCGCAATACTTCCGGGATGCTGGTTGCGCCGGACCGCCGGATGTCCTCCTGCGTGATTACGTAAATCGCGGCTGGAGTTTTCCAGACTTCTTCCGGCTCTTTCGAAGCGGTCGTCACTTCAATGTTGCCAAGCTGTGCCAGACTCAGTTGCTTCAGGGGATCATCAAGAGCCTGGCGTTCTGACGAAGGGCTGGCCCAACTCTGGTTGACCAGTAGCAACAACAAGAGCAGGAGTGACGATACGCGTGCCTTACCCAGGACTCCAGCCGCGGCGTGGTTCGCGCAAGTGACAGGGCCCGAGTAAGCGTTCATAGTCAACATCCCCTTTTATGAAACGGTTGATCTGCTAGCCCTAAGTGCCTGAAGCCGAGGCACTGCGAGACAAAAACTCCGCAGTACCGCTCCGCATGAGCTTCTCGAACTGGTCGAAGATTTGCGGATCCCACCATCCCTTGGCCACTTCCAGCTTCATGGTTTGCAGCGCGTCGGTGATGGAGAAGGCAGGCTTGTATGGCCTTATCGTGGTCAATGCGTCGTATACATCGACAATCTGCAGCACCCTGGCGGTGATTGGAATGTCTTCTCCTCGAAGACCGTCTGGATACCCTGAGCCATTGAATTTTTCGTGATGGTGGCGGATGATCGGCAGCACCAAACGAAAAGACTTCAATGGCGCGCAAATTCGCTCTCCGACCACCGGATGTTCCTGCATCAGCTTCCACTCCTCCGGGGACAAACCGGTTGGTTTCAGGATGATCGAATCCGGAATCGCAATTTTGCCGACGTCATGGACCACGCCGGCGCGCCGGAGTGCGGTGAGCAGATCCTCTGGAAGACCGAGGTGCTTTCCCAGAGAAGCAGAATACTCCGACAAACGTTCGCAGTGGCCGTGCGTGTAGGGGTCTTTGCCTTCGATACTGCGTGCGAGCGTGAACAAGACCGACTCGGCTCGTTCGAGCTCATCCGTTCGGTGTTTGAGCTTCAAGAGCGAGCGTACCCGAGCCAGAAGTTCAGTGCGGTCAACTGGCCGGCTGAGAAAATCGTCCGCCCCGACTCGGATGCCTTCGATGCGATCCTGTTTGTCGGAGAGCGATGTTACCAAAATGACGGGGATCAGGTAGGTCTCGGGATCCGCCTTGATCTGTTTGCAGGCCTCGAACCCGTTCAGGTGAGGCATGATCACATCCAGCAGTACCAAGTCGATAGGGCCTCTGGCCATCTGCTGCAAAGCCTCCGCGCCATCGGACACGGTGATGACCTTGAATCCCTCTGCCGAGAGAAGCTCGTCCATCAATTCCCGATTTGACACCTTGTCATCAGCAACCAGAATGGTGCCGGTAACTGCATGATTCGACCGAGACAACATCGTTCACCACCTAACTCTGTCGAGTTGTGGTTAGGGTTTCATACCAGAGATGGAAAAGGGTAATTACGGAAGTTACCTATCGCCGGGTATTGTTTCGAGTCTGCTACTACCTCTCGGCCCGAACGATAAATTGTCGGATTTCCTCTTGCTGCTGGGGGTTGACGCGGGAGAACAGGACGCCTTGCCGGTCGCCCTTAGCCCAAACCACCGTCGCGGACGCATCGATGACGACCGCGGAACTAGGGAGCCGGAACGATACCCGCACGGTCTCCCCTGGCTTGAGGTCCTCGACTTCCAGTTGCATTCCCCCCTGGCTCAGGTTCCAGGTTCTGCCGCGTAGCGTTCGCGGGCCTACGGTGCAACTGACCGCCGTTTGCATGGAAACGCGGGCAGATCTGCGGCGATTCTCGAGTAGCGTTCCCCGTACCGTGCGGAACAAGCTGTTCAGCTTTTGCCGATCCACCGGCTTTTGCAGGAAGAAAGTGGCTCCAGTCGCAAAGGCTTTCTGCATCGTGTCCCGGTCCCCGCGGCCGGTTACGATGACAATCGGCGTGAGCTTGTTCCACGAACTCTCTCGAATCTTTTGCGCAAGTTCGAAACCGTGCAGCTTGGGCATTTCCAGGTCCAGAAAGATTCCGTCGAATTTCTCCTGGGTCACGACTTTTGCCGCGCTCTCACTGTCGCTGATCGGGCGGACCTCCGCCTCCAAAGTCTTGAAGACCTCGGTCATCAATTCCAGGCTCGCAATATCGTCTTCCACCACCAGGAGCTTCAGGCAAGCCATGCGTTTCCCCCATTCACTTCTAGTACTTTCAGGCCCACAATAGCAAGAGCCCCTATGTTCACTGAACCTATGAGTAGGAGAGCCGTGACTTTAACTCCGCGCAGATGTTCCAGGAAGAGAGGCTGCGCTTCCACTGTTCCCAGAAGGAAACCTGCCGGGAGGAAAGGCCGAGCCTTCGCGGGAGGTCCGCATATAGCTCACAGATAATGACGGTCGAGGAAGAGAGAGGGTGAACGAGGAACGTTCTTCGAAGAGGCCGCCTTGAGCTACCTAGATTACAGCGGCGGGGCTACTTCCCGTAGCGGCGAATACTTCGGCAACTTCTTTTTGGGCAATTTCTGCAAACGCCCGGACCACGATGGGGTCAAACTGGCTTCCGGCGGCTGCGTTCAAGCGGCGCACAGCTTCTTCGTGCGAGAGGCCCTTACGATAGCAACGATTCGAAACCATCGCGTCGTAGGCATCAATCACGGACACGATGCGCGAACCGATGGGTATTTCACTACCTTTCAATCCTCCAGGATAACCGCGGCCGTCATAGCTCTCATGGTGGTGAAGAGCATAGAGACTGGCCTTGTCAAGACCCGCGAACAGCCGCAAAATCGACCAGCTATATTCCGGGTGCTTGTTCATCAGCTCCCGTTCTTCGTCGGTGAGCTTACCCTCTTTTTTCAGGATAGAGTCTGGGACCCCGATCTTCCCGATATCGTGCAGGAGTGCCGCGACTTCGATCTGGTAAAAATCAGCCTCCGGAATTCCGAGCTGGCGCGCCACGCGGACCGCCCACTCGGCCAGCCGGGTGCTGTGGATTCCCGTGCCCAGATCGCGCAAATCCAGCAGCTGGTTGAACCCACAAATTACGGACTTGAGGAGCGACCGCTGCTGCTCCTCAAGTTCCTTCACTCGCAACAGGTCCCCGATACTCGAGGTTGCCGTCGGCCACGTGTTCACCAGAGTCGACATTGAGCCCTCAATTGCCTTACCGCAGCCCCAGGCTTTTGCGCCAGGCTTGCATCGCCTGGTAGGTATCCAGCCGTCCGTAGCCCATCTGCGGATCGGGAATCGGCTGAGCATGCGAAAGAGCATTAGCGATCTGCGGCTTGCTGCCAAGCGAGAGCAAGTTCAGGGACACTGTCGGATTCCCCTGCGACAACAGAACTGCACTTGCGCCGGACACCAAGGGAGCGCTGAATGATGTTCCCCATCCCGCTGCATAAGTACCAAACGGATAGGTCGTCATGACTCCCTCACCAGGAGCCGAGAGCCAGACCGGCGGGGCGCCATAGTTAGAGAAGGTCGATGCGCCATCGCTGTCGCTCGTGGACGCCACGTCGATGACGCCTTTCAGTGCCGCCGGATAAACCGTAGCCTGCTGCCCGCTGTTTCCGGCAGCGGCCACGCAAACCACTCCGTTGGCCTGCGCATAGTTGATGGCGTTCGCCAACTCTTTGGAATAGGTAGTGTAGTTAAAACTCATGTTGATCACTTTGGCGCCGTGACCAACCGCGTAGTAGATGGCGCGCAGAATGTCGGAATTATAGCCGGTCCCGTTCGCCTGGAACGACTTCAACGGCATGATTTTCGCTTGTGGCGCCACCAGATGAATAATGCCGGCGGTCATGGTTCCGTGGCCGAAGGCTTCAACTGCGACGGTCGATTGGCTGACCTGGGCAACTCTGTCCCCGTCCAGAACTGCCACGGTGGACTGGCTCACGTCGCTCATTTCTGAGCCGCCGCTTTGGTTGCGAGTGAAATCGTAACCAGCAACCAAAGAATTTTTCAGAACAGGGTGATTCGTATCCACCCCAGTGTCAATATCAGCAACCGTGATACCCGAGCCCGCGGTATTGAACGCTGTGTGCGTCGAATCGGTTCGGATGAGCTGGTTGCTGGGCTGGAACACGTAGCCATGCCAAACTTGTGTGCCATAGTAAGTGAAGGGCGCCTTGTCGGTCAGATAGGGAGGAACCGCACCTGCCGAGGCTCCCTGCGTCTGCACGAACTGGTCCGTTTCAATGGTGATGAGCCCCAGTACGGAGAGATTCAACAGCGAAGTCACGGGCGTCAGCAGCGACGGAATCTGAATCATGAACAGCTGTCCTTGCGGGTCACCCAACGAGGATGCGCTGGAGCAACCCAAGAGGCGGCATAGATTCAGAATGCCGCTCAGCCCCAAGCTGTCTCTTACCACCAGCCGAGTCTGAGGCGGCTTTGGCGCCGGTTGCGTTTGAGCCGAAAGACTCTGGGTTGTAAAACACAGAAGCAGCAAAACGGCCAATAAACCGCGGAAGGCCAGGGGATGGCTTTCCTTCTCGTTCGTCTTGAATAAATTGATTATCATCAATGTCCCCTCACTGGAACCGTGGAGCTAGTTTTGACTTCCTTAGAGTCTATGAAACAGAGTCTATGAAAAATTTGAGCTGATCACCACTTACACGCGTAATTCCAAAGCTGTTACCTTTTAGCCATTACTGGCAGCATCGCATTCCCTCTATTGACCCTTTCTTTTGAGCGAGTTCCCACCGATCCCGTACAGAGGAAGGATGATGGTGTTGGCGACATCGGGGTTGATGGCGATGCTTAACTGGTTCGTCGCCGCAAATTCCAGCTGGAACTCGCCTAGCGAGTTGGTGGAGGTCTGCGCGATTGCCTGATTCCCTTCTTGCAGGCAAATACTCACGCCCTGCGCGCCCTGGTCGTGCCCATTCCGCTTTAGAACTTGCCCCACCAAGCAGGTGCGATCGGCCTCCCGCCGTGGCTCCAGACGAAGGTCAATGAAGAATTCATCCGTCTCGAAGAGGAATTGCGTCGCAGCAATGGAACCTCGTACGCCCACAGTAACCGGCTGTTGGCGCGAGTCGAACAAAAGGCGAAATACAGGGCTTGACTTGATCGCCGGGGGCGCAAGCTGGCTCTTGACAATGCGAAGCACGTCGTCGGGAGGAGTAAAGGCGCGCTCCTTCTCAACGATAACAAGAACGCTCTGCCAGACTTGCAGCGTGGCCGCGCATCGCGTGCAACCATTGTCGATATGGCGTTGCATCTCCATCTTTGTGCTCTCCGAAACTACATTTCTTGCAAAATCGGACCACGCTTCTTCGCTAAAGTGTTTCACCTGCGCCTCCGCTTGGGGTTGCGGACCAGAACCTGTTCCGTGGTCACGCCTGCTTCTGTTACTACTCATGGAATAAGGGCACCCTGGGCGGGGAAAAATATAGGGGGGATGCGAAAAAAGTTGCGGCTATCCCTTACCCATCAGGATGAAGGGAGCCCATTGATAACAATGGGGATATCTTGATTTCAAGTCGAGCATGGCACCCTGTAGCGCCTTCGCCTTGGGTTTTCCCTGCTGCAAACCGCGGTAGAAGGCAGTCATAAATTCGGCGGTGCTCTTGTCATGAACATCCCAGAGACTGAGTACCAGGGACTGGGCTCCGGCATGGAGCAGGCCCCGCGCCAAACCCAGGAGTTCATCGCCAGCGGCGACCACATTTAACCCGGTCGAACACCCGCTCAAAGTGATCAACTCGACAGGAAGCCGCAACTGGTAGAGGTCAAACAAACTCAGAAACGTATCGCCCATGCGAATTGCCGAAAACATCGGGTTGTCCTGCCGGAAGCGGCCGTGAGTGGCTATGTGAATTATCCGGCTCGTAGGACCTTTGCTACGCAGTACGTTTTCGCCGGCTTCTGGGCCAATAAACAATTCCGCCCGGTGCATAATCCTACTCAGCGCTTGGACTTCTTCCAAGATAGCGGGGGCTTGCGGATCGGGAACGCCGAATATCAATGACGCTCCGGATGGGTTCGCAGTTCTGCTCTGGCCGAGAGCATAGATACTAGCGCTTGGCGAATACGACACGGTGTGCCGCTCAATCACGTGCTGCGAGCCATCAAAGAGTGCGTGAAAGGGCACATAGTGCAGCAGGCCGTGCGGCACAAACACCAAGTGGCTTGCTTGCAGGTGGACGGCAAAGGGTGCGATCAGCTCGTTGTAGAGTTCTTTCAGATGCGTCTGCATGGACTGCACCAAGGAACCGAGAACGGCTTCCAGATACTCGGGATTCAATCGGAACTTCGAGAGTTGAAACTGAAGCAGGCGCAGCAAGTTCTCGACGCGGGCTTCCAGCGTAACTGGGACTATCTCGAGTGTATCCGGCCCCAGCACAAACGCCACGATGCGGTCACGAACGCGAAAATATTCGACGAGCAACGTATCCGAGGGAATGGCGGCGCGAATGGTGGCGATGGGGAGGTGGCTGGGCATCTGCAACCCCGCGTCTGCCGCCTCCGCCTCGGTCGCGTTCTGCAACGTCTCTACCAATTCCTTCTCACGCTGGCTCGCCTGCTCTTGCAGGGCAGAGATCTTTTCCGGGGATGGCTGCTCCGGCAGGAGTTGTTCCCGCTCAATTCGGCTGTAGTAGTAATTCAGTTCCTCACGCAGGTCGCGGATGTTGCGGACAAGCTCGCTCTGACCGGGGACAGTTTCCGTGAGTGCGGGCGCGGGCCTGACGAACAGATCCATCAAGCTACGTGATTTTGCCTGCTCCACATAGCTAAACCCTTCTTCTGCCGCCGCCGGATCTGCACTCTTGCTCAAGCAGAGGGCGACCAGATTTTCATACACTTCGAGGCGATTCTTGACGAAAGCAATCTTGAGTTCTTCGCCGCGCAAACTGCTACGTAGCGTTTCCAGTGCCTGACGCGCAATTTGGTACGAGGCATAGGCGTTTCCAGGGTCGTGCTTTGCAGTATGGATATCGCCCAACAGGAGGTGGGTTTGATAGTTGAGAAACGGCACCTGCAGTTCCGAGAGTCTATCCAAGGCGCCATTGGCGTGCTCGAGGGCTTGGCCGGAATCGTCCGTTCGCAAAGCAATTCTCGCCAGCAGGAGCAGGGCTACAACAGATTTGCTGGTCAGATTTAAGGAATGAAACGACTCCAGAGCCTCTTTGCAATGCCGCCGGGCTTCGAAGAATCGGCCTTCATTGAAGAATACGAGCGCCCGATACAGATCGATCAGCGAGGGCCACGCCTGGTTCTTCTCCTTGACAAATATTTCCCTTGCTTCCGCGAAGAGCTTAAGCCCCTCAAATGCGTGCCCCTGCTGGCTCGCCGCCATCGCCGAAAACGCCAAGCACTTTGCGCTCTCATACGCCATACCCAGCTCGCGAAAGCCCTCGCATCCTTGCTGCGCCAAGTCAGCCGCTTCCGAGCTGAGGTTGAGTTCCAGATAAAGCTCCGACAAATCCAGGTTGCACAAGGCGTGGTGATAAGCGTCGCCGATTTTCCTGGAGTTCACGCGCGTGGCGCGCAGCATTTGAATCGCTTTGCTGTACTCCCCCCTCAGGTAGTAGAGGTAAGCAATGTTGTAGTCGGCCTGCGTAACCAGCAGGGGCATGGCATGCTCTTCGCAGAACTGCCGCGCTTTCTTGTAGGAATCCAACGCCTTGGGAAATGCATTCAGGCTGATGCAACATGTGGCCATGTTGCTGAGGACCGCGGCAATTCCTTCCGGGTCCTCGTCCGGCGGTAGCCCCTGGTACGCGCGTTCATAACAAGCCAGAGCTTCCGCAAATCGGTCCTGCCGGTAGTGGATATTGCCGATATTGATCTCGAGGCGAGCTAGCCTCCATGTATTCCCCTCGCCGGCAAAAATCTTCCGCGCGCGCTCGCCAGCCGCAAACGCGCGGCTGTATTCACCCATCAGCAGCAACGGTTGGATGGATCCGCTCAAAGTGCGTGCCAATTCGTGCCTCTGGCTGCTCTGTTCGAACAACACGACGGCTTGTTCGTGAAGTTCAACCGCTGAAGCGTGCTCCCCCTTGGCGTAAAGGACGTTTGCCTTTGCACGAAGCGCGCGCGCTAGAGATTCCCTGTCATCGAGTTTGTGCGCAATGAGAAGCGCGGCGTCCGCCATGCGAAGAGCTTGCTGAACATCGATTCGGACGTGCTCGCGTATCCTGTCGGCGAATTCTTCGACAACTTCAGGCCGGAGAAGGGCGGGATGGCGCGACACAAATTCTCCCTGCTGGATCTCGTCGCTAAGATCCACCAACTCCTTCCATAGTTGTTCGTTGCTAGGCGCTTCTTCCGGCGAGATCACTGGAATCTCCCCTTTTCGAGCGCCTGACGCAACTTCTTCAAGCAGCGGCCTCGAATGAAGCCGATCGACCCCGTCGCAATTCCAAGCTCTTTCGCGACTTCCTGGTAGGGACGCGCAGGACTCTCAAAGAACAGCATCCGCACGATTCGGCCACAGCGCGGGGGAAGAGAAACGATGGCGTCGCGAACGCTCTGTTCTTTCCGGAGTTGATAGAGCATTTCTTCCGGTAATGTTTCGCTGCTGGGATCCACCTGGCGATCCATCTCCTCGACATCTTCCATGAGAACGAGCCGGTCCTTTTTCCAGCGCAGGCATTGATGAAAGGCGGTCTGCATAAGCCATTTCGGAAGAGCCTTCGGTTCACGCAACCGTGGCAGTCCTGCCACCAAATCAGCACACACCGCCTGGAAGACATCCGCCGCATCTTCCCGGGACAAGCCAAATTTGATGGGAATCGAAAAAATCAGGTTCTTGTATTTCTCGATCAAGGCAGACCATGCGGCTTGGTTTCCCTCGCAGCATTCGCGAACCAGCCGCTCCTCGGACCACGCAAATTCGCGCGGCGGTGGGCCAGCCTTCACTGCGGAGCTCGCGGCGAAAGACTATTCGCCGGCAAAAAATAGAGCTGCTCCACATTCCACAGTGTGTTGGGATCCAGAATTGCCGGTTTGAAATTCGCCAGCTTCTTCTTGGCACCCACCAGGATGTTGGGCGTGGCGAGGAACACATAGGGGACGTTGGCGGCAACGATCTCCTGTACCTGGTCGTAAAGATGCTTGCGATCTTTATATTTGAGCTGCACCATCTGTTTTTGCATGAGCTGGTCGATTTGCGCTTCCCACTCGGTTGCCGGCTTGGTTTCTCCCAAATGCCAAAGGTGTGTCCCGCCATTTGACAGCCACACATTCATCTCAGGATTTGGGTCGGCATCGCCGCCGCCCAAACCCATGATGCTGGCCTCGTAATCGTAGGTCTGAAAAACACGGTCAACGACCGCCCGGAATTCCAAAGGAACCACGTGGACGTCCATGCCGAGTTGGCTCAAGTCGTCCTGAATGATCGTTGCCATCTTCGAGCGCTGCGCATTCGAAGAACTGGCAATGATGGAAAACTCCACCGGCTGGCCCTGGCGATCCATCAACCGGCCGTCGCCGCGCCAGGAGAACCCCGTCGATTTCAGCAGCTCCCGCGCTCGGTCCAGCGAGCGCGCCGGGTGAGGCAGTGTTTGGTCGGCCCAAAACTTATTGGACGGGCTCACGTTGCCCCATAGCGGCGCAGCTCGCCCAGAATAGACGAGCTTCACAATTCCCTCCCGGTCAATGGCAGAGGAGACCGCAAGACGAAATTTCACGTCCTGAAACCACGTCTGCTTGGCGCCGATCTTGCCCAAGTTCTTAGAACTTAGGTCGTTGAGATTGAAGACGAGAAAATTGTATTCGAGGCTGGGGCCTAGATCGAAGAGTTCGGTGCCGCGGCTGGTTGCTTCCTTGGAGAGAAGCGCATAATTTTCCGCACTGAAACGGCTGATGATGTCTGTATCGCCGGCTTGAAAACGAATCGTCTGGGCATCTTCGTTGCCTACGAAGAGGAATACCAGCTCGTCGAGATACGGAAGGCGATTCTTGCTCCGGTCCGCTTTCCAATAGTACGGATTCCGCTCGAGCACGATTTTCTGACCGGGCACATACTCCTTCAAGCGAAAAGGCCCCAGACCCGCCATTTCGGCAGGCACCGTGGTCAAGGTCCACGCTGGTGCAAATTTATCTTCTTTATAGGACTTCTCGAGAAGATGCCGCGGCATCATCGCCAGGCCATCGAAGATTCGCTCAGCAGCGGCGTAGGGCTGCGCCAGAGTAAAACGAACTGTGTACAGATCAACTTTCTGTGCCTCAATCGGCTTTCCGCCTACGACCAGCAGATCGCGCTGCGGCGAATGAATCTTTTCGTCGAGATAGACCTTGAAGGAGAACAGCACATCGTCGGCGTCGAAGGGTTGACCGTCGGAAAAGCGCAAGCCGTGGCGTAACTTTACGGTGAACACGCGGCCATCCTTCGACACAGTCCAGGACTTTGCCAAAGCCGGCTCGGTATGCTGGGAAGCCCGGTTGATGTGGATCAAGTCGGCCGTCAATCGGCCGATGACTTCGCGCGACGGAGCGTCCGCCGCAGTGACCGGATTCAGCGTCTTGGGCTCGCTGCGTTGTGCCACGACCAAAGTGCCGCCATAGTGCCCAACATCATTGTCGGTAGTCTGTACTTCTTCGCCGCGTTGTGGAGGTTGCGGAAGGGAGGACGCGAAGCAACGCAGGCCGCTCGCAAGCAGAAGGGTGGCGAGACAACCCAAGCGATGCATAAAGGTTCCAGCGGCCTCAACTTTCAGGTTGAGTAAGATTGTAGACGTTCGTGAAAAACATTGGCTACGCTGAGGTAACCAAGAGAGACAATGACCAGGGCGAGCGCTGGGGCGAACATCCACCAATAGGAAACCAGTACATTGTATTGCTGCAGAGTCGCTAACAAGCCTCCCCAGCTGGGATTGGGCTCGCTCAGGCCGAGTCCAAAGAAAGACAGCGTAACTTCAGCCAGCACATATTGGGGGACCAGGAGAGCAGCTTGCGTCAACAGTACGCCATAGGTGTGGGGTAGAACGTGGCGGCGCATAAGGTGGACGTCGGACGCGCCAAAACCGCGACTGGCCATAACATACTTCTGATTCTTGGCGCTGAGCACAATGCCTCGAATCAGGCGCGCCGGCCGTGCCCAGCCAATTGTTCCAATGACCGCAATCAGGAGAAGGAAGGTTTGGGTGGGACTAATGTGAAGCGGCAAGAACGCCCGGACAGCGAAGAGCAAATAAAGCCATGGCAGGACCAGGAACAATTCGGCGAATCGCATGGCGGACTCGTCGATCCATTTTCCATAGAAACCTGAGATGCAACCAACCACGGATCCGAGGGCTAGTGAAATCACCGTCGCAAGAATCCCCGCAGCTATCGAAATTTGTCCTCCATAGAGAATCCTTGAGAACTGGTCGCGCCCATAGTTGTCGGTGCCGACCAGAAAGATCCGCGCTGGAGCCTCCACGCCAAATAAATGAGTGTGCGATGGGAACAAGCCAGAGATTTTGTAACCGGCTCCGGCCACGAAGAATTGCAGCGGATACTCCCGCTCGCGCGATTCCTCGTATTCGTTAAAACTGTCCGGACGCGTTGTCCACTGGTAGATAAACGGGCGCAAGTGCAGTTGTCCGCGGGCATCCACAAAATGTAGACGGCACGGCGGAGCAAAAGGAAAATCCCGATTCTGCGCCGCCGGATCAGCCGGTGCGACAAACCCGGCAAACAAGATCCCCAGGTGTACCGACACCAGCAAAACCACCGCAGCCACAATCTTGTGCTTGCTCGTCATACTCGATGACATCTCTATTCCACCCGCACGCGCGGATCCGCGGCCACTAGCATTATGTCCGCTATCAGGCTTCCGAAAATCATGAACAGGGTCGACGACATTACGATCCCGACCACTACATAGAGGTCCCTCGACATGGAGGACTCCAGCAAAAGCGGACCCAACCCGGGCCACCCCATAATCACTTCTACCAGGAGCGATCCGCTGAGCAGCCCCCCGACCGACAATCCGAAAAGAGAAATGAGAGGATTGGCGGCAGCAGGAAGCGCATGTCGGAATAGCAGCCTCATTCGGCCGATTCCATGGGCTCGGGCGCTTTGGATAAACGGGGTTCTCAAGATTTCGATCATGCTGGCACGCACATGCCTCACCAGAATCGGGAGGCTGGCCAGAACGAGCGTGGTTACGGGAACCACTAAGTGCGTCGCCAGATCCCAAACTCGTCCCCACGTACCAAGCTGGTCGAATCCCGTAGACACCATGCCGCCAACAGGTAACGCATGCGTGCGAATCACCACGTAAAGGAGACCGAGCACAAGAACCAGTTCCGGCACGGAGAGGAGCAGGGACGTTCCTCCCATACTGACGCGGTCCACCCATTTGCCCGGATGAGCGGCGGTCCAGACTCCGAGGGGCACCGCAATCAGCCATGCCAACAATGTGGCCAGCGCGGTGAGAAACAAGGTGTTCCGGGCGCGCACAACCAGCAGACTTTTTACGGAGGAGTTGTAGGCGAAGGAATACCCAAATTCGCCGCGGAACACGGACTTCACCCAACGGCCATACCTCACCGGAAGCGGCTGATCCAACCCGTACTGCGACCGTAGGGCCGCAATGGTATCGGATGAAATCTGCGGATTCAGCTTCATCTCGTCGAAGAAACTTCCCGGGGCGAGGTCGCTAAGAAGAAAACAGAGAACCGAGACGCCAACCAGCAGCAGTACTCCGTGCATGAGGCGTCGCTGAAGATACCTCATTTCCCGCTCCCCGCCTGCGCTGTTCGAAAGGCCGACTCCAAGGTGCGTACCGAGCCAACCAACTCCCGGGTGTGCGCGTGCTGCGGGCTGCCGAGCACCTGTTGTCGAGATCCACGCTCGATAATTCTTCCCTGATGCATCACCACAACGGAATCAGCGACCTGTCCTACAAGAGTCAGATCGTGGGAGATCAGGAGATAGGTCAAAGAGTGCGTTGCCTGAAGGTCTAAGAGAAGATTCAGGATCTGCGCTTGAGTTGACATGTCCAGACCCGAGAGAGACTCGTCGAGGATGAGGAAGGCCGGCTTCAGCGCGATGGCTCTGGCAATTGCCAGCCGCTGCCGCTGACCGCCACTGAACTCCAGTGGCCGCCGGTTGGCCCAATCCGGGGACAATCCTACTTCTTCCATCAATTCGCAGGCCCGCGCGCGCAACCTCGGGCCGGTTTCCCGGCGCTGAATTTCCAGAGGCTCTTCAATAATTTGCGCGGCGGAGAGGCGCGGATTCAAAGCACCGGCCGAGTCCTGAAATACCATTTGTATCTTCGGGCGTAAGAGTGCTAATTCCCGAAGACTTGCTGGCGTGATGGTTTTTCCTTCAAACCAAATTTCACCTGCGTCCGGTTTCTCCAGCATCGCCAGACATCTCGCCAGAGTAGACTTCCCGGAGCCTGAGCCTCCGACAAGTGCGGTCACGCATCCGGGAGCAATGTCCAACTCCACATCGGACAGCGCGTTGATCACAAACTCTTTTCGTGAAAACGCGCCGCCCTGCACGTATCGCTTGCTGAGCGCAGTTGTCCTCACGAGTGCTGTCTTAGGTGCGCGTCCTGTTGCTTCAATTCCCATGGTGGAAGCAACTCACTCGACGGTCGTGGCGTATCTCTTCGGCGGGAGCTTCACTGCGGCAAACGGCCGTTCGCGCAGAACATCGCGGCTCAAAAATGCAGCCTGGCGTCAAATAGTCCGCGTCCGTGAGACTGCCCGGGATCTCAAGCAAGCGTCCTCGAGTGCTGAGACCCGCGTGCTGGAAATTGGGAAATAACTGCAGCAGTCCCTTGGTGTAAGGATGAAACGGTCGCCGGAAGACCGGCACTACAGCACCTTCCTCCACAATGCGCCCGCCATACATAATGACGACGCGATCCGCGAACCCCGCAAGCAATGCCGGATTGTGCGTAATGAAGAGCAGTGCCGAGCCGAATTTGCGATGCGTTTTTCGCAGCACATTAAGGATTTCGGCTTGCGCAGCCACGTCGAGTGCGCGGGTAGGCTCGTCCGCAATCACGAGTTCTGGCCGGCAAATCAGCGCCTGCGCGATCGCTACCCGGTGAAGTTCCCCTCCGCTGAGCTGATGAGGATAGGCTCGGTAGACCCGCTCGACGTCCGAGAATCCAACCTCGTGCAGCATGGCTATGCATTCTTGTATGCGCAGTTTGCGTGCTGGCGCCCCGTGTGCTCGAATCACTTCGGCAATCTGGTCTCCGATCCGCATTACCGGATTCAAACAGAGTCCCGGCTCCTGGAAGATCATCGCTATCTTTGCGCCGCGAATTGTCCGCCATCGTGACTCGTTCACCTGCAACAGGTCCTGGCTCTGAAAGAGAATCGAACCTTGCGCATCGCTTCCCGTGGGCAGTAACCCAAGGATCGAACTGGCAAGAGTGCTCTTGCCAGCCCCCGACTCGCCTAGAATCCCAACGATTTCTCCGTACCGGATATCGAGGTCAACCCCATACAACGCAGGAGTCGATGGCTGGCCACCGCCGGCCGAGTACTCCACGGTCAACCCACGGATACGAAGTAAGGGCGAGGCCCCAATCGACCTAGTATCAGACGGCGTCGGCATGACCGAAAGGATCTCCCACACAACACGTGCTTCCAATTGTCCTGGATATGGTTGGGATTCTTAAATTACTGAGGTAACGGCAAACGAACGTGTGGCGGCTGCGATGGGGGACATTTTCTGGAGTTGCCGCAGTAGCTGCGACACTCGGCAACCACAGCACGGTTGCATCGCGCTACCTCGAAACGCACAATCAGCATCCAACCAACGTGGTTTAAGGACGTCGTACTCCCGTAACCTGCGTCGTTTGGTCGGCCGGTTCAGAATGGAGATACATGCGGTGCAAGGCAAACGGCGCGGCGCTATTGTTGTTATGGGCCTTCGTTCCATTTGCGGCCCTGGCGCAGCATAAAGTTCAAAAACACGAAGACCTGACGAATGGGCCGCGCACAAACAGGGTGACCGCATTCCCTCACAAAGCTTCCCCGCAACCCTTCCTGCTAAATGCTAATCAAGGACTCTCCGTAATCGGCGCTGCTCTGGAGTCTCGTGGCCGCGCCCGCTCTAAACCCGATTGCTCCCACTTGGTACACACGATTTATGGGCGCGCGGGTTTCCCCTACTCCTACGTGAGTTCGTCGGATCTCTACGCTGGAATCGAGCAATTTCATCGCGTAAAACATATTCAATCCGGCGATCTGGTGGTCTGGCCGGGACATGTGGGGATTGTGGTGAATCCTTCGCAGGACACCTTCTTCGGCTCATTCAGCTCCGGGATTGGCGTGGAGTCCTATTCGTCCCCATACTGGAAAAAGCGGGGGTTGCCTCGCTTTTATCGCTATGTGAGACCTGTTGGAACGAAGGGTACACAGAACAAGGCAGGTGCATCCGATCCGAAGCGCGGGTCTTTGGACGCCTCATTGAATCTCGATCATCGGCGTGTTCCGGGTAGCCGTCATCAGAAATAGGCGGGCTTCTATCTTTGGCTGCCCGGTTATCGGGAGGCCCCTCGCTTATCGACCCTTCCCGCTTGCGGCCAGCACCGGACTCACAACCTCAAATACTGTGTTCACGAAACCCTCGTCGAGTGGGGCGTGCTTGAGGAGCAACCGTAAGTAAAGAGGACCGTAGAGCAAGTCGAGCACGGTATCCGGATCAAGATCAGAGCGAACCTCCCCCTTCCTCATCGCCAGCCGCAACAACCTACGCGCCTCGATCCGCCGTGGCTCAACCCAGTAGGCTCGAAAGGCCTGCAAGATTTCCGGGTCTGATTGGCCCGCGCCGATCACGGTGGCGACAATTTGACCGAGCGGACTACGAAATATCACAGCCCAGCGCCGCATCTGTTCGTGAATCGATGCCAGCACCGGCCCGGCCGACGGAAAGCGCAGCTCGTCCTCGGCGGCGGAAACAAACGAGGCAATCACTAATTCCGCCTTATTCGGCCACCAGCGATAGACGGTGGCTTTGCCAACTCCAGCGCGAGCGGCGACCGACTCCATGCTCAGCTCATTGAATCCAACCCGCTTGAGCAACGCTAAAGTGCTCTGAATCACAGCCTTGCGCGCTTTCTCGCTCCGCGGGCGGCCGGGCCCACGGGGGGGCGCTTTCGCAATTGTCGTAGGTTGCAGCATGGTCTCTGCTACAGTAGCAAAAATAAATCCGATACGCACCGTATCGCATCCAATTCACTCACGAGGTTGCCTGGCTGACGTTGAGTCCGCCGGTGGAATGCCCCTTGAATAGACCTGCAAGGAATAAATAATCGATGTGGATTGTCGCGCTGGCGTTACGGAGGCCCTACACCTTTGTCGTGATGGCACTCTTGATCCTGCTCCTCACGCCTGTCGTAGTTCTGCGCACTCCCACGGACATCTTCCCGGAGATCAACATTCCGGTGGTCAGCATCATCTGGAACTATCAGGGTCTTGCGCCCAAAGATATGGCGGATCGCATCACTTCCACCACGGAGCGCGCCCTTACCACGTTGGTTAATGACGTCGAGCACATCGAGTCGCAATCCCTGACGGGTGTGACGGTAGTGAAGATATTCTTTCGTCCATCGGCAAACATTCAGACCGCGTTGGCGCAGGTCACCGCAGTCTCACAAACCGGTCTCCGGTTCTTGCCCCCGGGGTCAACTCCGCCGTTGATCATTCAGTATTCCGCGTCGAGTGTTCCTATTTTGCAAGTTGGATTGAGCAGCAAGACTCTTCCCGAGCAACAACTCAACGACCTTGCCCTTAACTTTGTTCGCACTCAACTGATCACCGTGGAGGGAGCCGCGGTTCCCTACCCTTACGGCGGCAAGTCGCGACTGGTGTCGGTCGACCTCGACACGACGGCTTTGCAAGCCAAGCATTTGACCCCGGTGGATGTGGTCAACGCGATTAGCGCGCAAAACCTGATTCTGCCCTCGGGCACCGCAAAACTCGGCGCGTTGGAACACCAGGTGGAACTCAATGCCAGTCCGCAGACGATTGCCGAGCTGAACGACCTCCCCGTCAAGACGGTCAATGGCGCAACGATTTACGTGCACGATGTCGCCCACGTCCGCGATGGCTATTCGCCGCAGACCAACATCGTCCGGCAAGATGGAGTTCGCGGAACGCTGCTCAGCGTCCTGAAGAATGGCGGAGCCTCCACCATCGACATCGTCAAGAGCATCCGCGGGATGCTCCCGCAAGTGGCACAGACTTTGCCGGAGGACGTGCAGTTGACACCCTTGTTTGACCAGTCCCTCTTCGTGCGGGCGGCTATTGAGGGCGTACTCAAAGAAGGTCTGACGGCGGCCTGCCTGACAGCGGCCATGATTCTCCTATTTCTCGGAAACTGGCGCAGCACGTTGATCATTGCGATTTCCATTCCGCTTTCGATTCTTACCTCGGTGATCCTACTCAGCGCGATAGGGGAAACATTCAACATCATGACCTTGGGCGGCCTGGCGCTGGCGGTGGGGGTGCTCGTCGACGACGCCACGGTGGAAATCGAGAATATCGAACGCAACCTGGGGATGAAAAAGGAGCTGAAGCAGGCCATCCTCGATGGCGCGCAACAGATCGCTGTACCGGCATTTGTTTCAACGCTGGCGATTTGCATCGTGTTTGTACCGATGTTCTTTCTGACTGGAGTCGCTCGTTACCTGTTCGTACCCATGGCGGAGGCGGTGGTGTTTGCGATGCTGGCGTCGTATTTGCTCTCGCGAACGCTGGTACCGACGATGGTCATGTACCTATTGAAAGGGCACGAACAGGACTCGCATAAAGCACCGAGCACGTTTTTTGGACGGCTTCAAGCGCGCTTTGAAAAACGCTTCGAACTCTTTCGTGATTCCTATCGAGGAACGTTGGGAATGGCCATGGGCCATCGACGCATTTTTGTGGTGGGATTTCTGGCGTTTTGCTTTCTGTCCGGCGGCCTTACATTTTTCCTGGGCCGGGACTTTTTCCCCAACGTCGATGCCGGGCAATTCCGGCTGCACGTGCGCGGCCCAGCAGGGTTGAGAATTGAAGAAACAGCCCGGCTGGTGGACCAAGTCGAACAAGTGATACGGCAAGAAGTTCCGAAAAAAGAAATTAACACGGTCCTCGACAACATCGGGCTGCCGTACAGCGGTATTAATCTCTCCTACAGCAATGCCGGTACAATTGGCACTTCGGACGCAGAGATCCTGGTATCGCTGAAACCCGGCCACAGCCCCACGAACGAATACGTTCACCGGCTGCGCGAGGAACTACCAAAGAATTTCCCGGGGATCGAGTTCTTTTTCCAGCCTGCCGACATTGTCAGTCAAATCCTGAACTTCGGTCAGCCCGCGCCCATCGATGTCCAGTTGTCCGGGCAAAACTACGCGCAGAATTATGCAATCGCAGAACAAATCTCAAATCGGCTGCGGCATGTGCCTGGAGCGGTCGATGTGCATGTTCAGCAACTGATGACCACCCCAACCCTCCACCTGGATGTGGATCGCGTGCGCGCTCAGCAAGTCGGTCTCACGGAACGGGATGTGGCACAGAACCTCCTGGTATCACTGAGTTCCAGTTTTCAAACTGCGCCAACATTCTGGGTTAACCCGAAGAATGGAGTCAGTTATAACCTGGCCGTGCAGTCGCCGCAATACAAGGTGGATTCTCTGCAGGCTCTGATGAATACGCCGATCAGCAACGCTGCCACCGGTACCCCACAGGTGCTCGCGAACCTCGCCACCGCAACACCTCGGACCGCACCCGCCGTCGTGAGCCACTATAACGTCTCCCCCGCGGTGGATGTTTACGCCAGTGTGGACGGGCGCGATTTGGGTGGCGTCGCCGATGACACCTCGGAGATTGTGAAGTCCTTTGAGAAGAAGCTGCCTCGGGGCACGCAATTGCACATCCGCGGCCAAGTGGACACGATGGAGTCCTCGTACAAAGGCCTGCTGATCGGCTTGGTCATGTCCATCGTGTTGGTCTACCTCCTCATCGTGGTGAACTTCCAGTCCTGGCTCGATCCGTTCATCATCATCACTGCTTTGCCGGGAGCGCTCGCAGGAATTCTCTGGATGCTGTTCCTGACGCATACCACGCTCAGCGTGCCCGCGCTGACCGGCGCCGTCATGTGCATGGGCGTCGCCACAGCCAACAGTATTCTCATGATTTCCTTCGCGCGAGAGCGGATGGCAGACGGCCTGAACGCCATGGAGGCCGCCATGGAAGCGGGCCACACGCGCATGCGGCCCGTCATCATGACCGCTCTTGCCATGATTATTGGCATGTTGCCGATGGCTCTGGGCTTCGGTGAAGGTGGCGAGCAGAACGCTCCGCTAGGCCGGGCCGTCATCGGCGGTCTCGCGGCTGCGACGATCGCCACGCTGTTCCTAGTCCCGGTTATATTCAGTATTTTTCACGGCCGCCGCGAGAGGCGCGCGCAATCCATAGTACCTGCAACAGTCTGACTTTTTTGCGAGGAACTTTTATGGCGAATGAAACACTGGTACCACGGCTAACCCCAACCGAGGGTCACACACAACGAACGCAGATCAAGCAGAGATATTTCGCGCTTGTCATCGCGGGCATCTTACTCTTAGCCAGTGCCGCGGTTGCATTCGCCCTCCGCTTGGGAGAACACCGTGCTCTCGCTAAGGAGACCGAGGAACTCGCCATTCCCAACGTGATTGTCATTCAGCCCAAGCCCGAGGCCGCCCAACAAGACTTGACTCTGCCGTCCACGTTGCAGGCTTACACCGAGTCTCCGATTTATGCGCGCACCAGCGGGTACGTTGCGCGCTGGTACAAAGACATTGGCAGCCAAGTGAAGAAGGGTCAGTTGCTGGCCGATCTGGAAACACCCGAAGTCGATCAGGAACTCTTGCAGGCGCGCGCAGTCCGTGGCCAAGCCGAAGCACAGATGAACCTTGCGAAAACGTCCGCCGAGCGCTGGGAGTCTCTACGCAAAATGGATGCCGTCGCCCAACAGGAAACCGACGAGAAGTCCAGCGGATACACCCAGGGACAGGCCGCGCTCGCTTCCGCCACCGCCAATGTCCGCCGCCTTGAACAGCTGGAATCCTTTAAGCACATTTATGCGCCGTTCTCGGGAGTCATCACCAAGCGGAACACCGATATCGGCGCCCTGATCAATGCCGGCAACAGCGGGTCGAACCAGGAGCTGTTTGTGGTCGCGCAGATCAACCCCATTCGCGTGTACGTGGATGTTCCGGAAATCTATGCGCCTTCCGTGCGTCACGGCGTGAGCGCGACCATCGAGTTGCCCTCGTTCCCAGGGCAACACTTTACTGGCGCTGTTGCGCGATCCGCGGATGCCATCGACCCGGGCACGCGCACCCTGCGCACCGAAATCGATGTTCCTAACCGGGATGGACGCCTCTTTCCCGGCTCCTATGCCCAAGTGCACTTCGGCGTGAACGTGTCCGCAGTTCGCTTGTCGGTTCCGGTCAATGCCCTGCTCTTTCGCGGGGAAGGCCCGCGTGCAGCCGTGGTCGGGGCTGACGGCAAAGTGCACCTCAAGCCGGTAACGATTGGTCGCGATTACGGCACCGAAGTCGAGATCCTGAGCGGGCTGGATCCGAGCGAATCGATTGTTCTAAATCCCAGCGATTCCCTGGAAGAAGGCCAAGCGGTTAACGTGATGAAAGCGAGCAATCACTCGTGAGAGCGTACCCATTCGTCGCGGTCGTCCTCCTGTGCAGCATGGCAGCTCTGGGCGCCGGGCCGAAGTACAAGAAACCGGAAGTCGCGGTTCCGCAGACGTGGCAGTCGCCGGTTCCTTGGCAGACAGCTAACCCTGCGGACGCCCTTCCCAGAAACGCCTGGTGGAAGCTGTTTGGCGATAGCGAACTCGATCAATATGAAGACCGCGCCATGGGCAGCAACCAGACCCTGAAAGCCGCTACCGCGCGGCTTGCGCAGGCTCAGGCTTTTGCACGCGTCACATCGTCGGCGCTGTTTCCTGAGCTGGATGCCGGGGTATCGGGCCAGAGGCAGCGGCTCTCCGCCAACCGTCCCACCAATGGCGCCAACATTGTTCCTGCGGCTGTAACGCAGAATACTTTCAGCATTCCGTTCGCATTGAATTATGAGGTGGATTTATTCGGTCGCGTGCGGCGCAGCCTCGAGGCAGCGAATGCCTCTCTGCAAGCTTCGGCTGCCGACCTTGAAAACGTCCGCTTGCTGGTCAGTTCGGAACTAGCCGCCGACTATTTTCAGCTCCGCGAACTCGACGCTGAAATCGCGGTTGTGCAGAAAGCTGTCGACTTTGAGAAAGATGGCCTCCAACTGGTGAATCGGCGTCATGAGGGCGGCGCGGTCTCCGGCCTTGATGTCGCGCAACAGCAGACCGTGCTCGATTCCTCCTACACGCAGCTGGCGTTACTGCAACAGCAGCGTGCTCAGTTCGAACATGCCGTCGCCGCGTTGCAGGGTCTGCCCGCATCCGATTTTAAATCCCCCACCCGCGCGCTGGATATCCAACCTCCCGCGGTTCCGGTCGGCCTGCCTTCGGAGTTGTTACAGCGCCGTCCAGACATTGCGTCAGCGGAACGGCAAGTCGCTTCCGCCAACGCGCAAATCGGCGTCGCCAAGTTGGCGTTCTATCCCAGCCTCTCCCTCGGCGGCGGAGGGGGATTCCAAAGCAGCAACATCGCCAAGCTGCTCGATGGCCCAAGCGGCGTCTGGTCACTCGGTCTTTCCGCCCTGGGGCCCCTGATCGCCGGAGGCCGGAATCACGCGCGGCTGGAGGGCGCAAGAGCCGCCTACGACGAGAATGTCGCTAGCTATCGCGAAACCGCCCTGCTAGCCTTCCAGCAGGTGGAAGATGCGCTTTCCGGACTCAATGCGCTGGCGACTGCTTCGGATTCGCAACAACGCGCCGTCTCCGACGCCGAGCGCTCCTTGACCTTGGCGAATGCGCGCTACACTGGAGGACTGGTCACATACTTGGATGTGATCACCGCACAGGAGCAGGTCCTGACCAACGAGCGCCTCGCCACACAGATCAAAGGACAGCGCCTGGTAACGGTAGTTTTGCTCGTCAAGGCCATCGGCGGAGGCTGGGACAGTGCCAGTCTGGCAGCGGTGGGCGTAAAGCCGACCATACAACAAGTATGGAAGCAGTAGTGGCGAGCTTGTGGCTGCGGGCGCCGGTCTGCCAATCGTAAGGCCGCGCTGATGCAGTCTAAGATTGAAAAAGCATGATCACTTTTCTTTCGATTCTCGCCGTGGGATTTTTTCTCGGAGCGCGGCACGCCACCGATCCCGACCATGTCATTGCGGTCACGACCATTGTCAGTAATCAGCGCAACCGTATGCGGGCCGCACTGATCGGAGCATTTTGGGGCGTGGGCCATACGCTCACCATCTTGGTCGTGGGCGCGGGGATTATTCTTTTTAATCTCAACATTCCGGTGCGCCTCGGTCTCAGTATGGAGTTCTCGGTCGCCGTGATGCTGATCGTCCTGGGCCTGACCAACGTAGCAGGATTCTTACGCTCCATGCCTGCCGCTTCGCCCCATGCACTGGAAAGAGACGATCTGGAACGGAAGGTTATCGTTCACTCCCACCCGCATCGCCACGGGGACTTCATCCACAGTCATCCGCACACCCACGAACCCGAGGACCACCCTCATTCTTCCGGCCAGACGCCGCTGGCGTGGCTAGACCGGGCCCTGGGAAAGATTGACGCGTATCAATACTTGCGGCCTTTGGTGGTGGGCATCGTTCACGGGCTGGCTGGTTCGGCGGCCGTGGCTTTGCTGGTCCTGACCACCATCCGGAATTCGCATTGGGCTATTGCGTATCTGTTGCTCTTTGGAGTAGGCACTATTGCCGGGATGATCCTCATCACCGTGGGTATTGCGTCCACCTTCAGGATGGTCTCGAGACTCCGCCAGAACGTTTCCCGCGCGTTGGCGATGGCGTCCGGATTGTTGAGCGTAGCCTTTGGTTTGGTCGTCGCCTACCAAATCTGCGTGGTCGGCGGCCTGTTCAGCGCGCACGCCCAGTGGGCGCCACGCTAAACCCCGGCGCTCCCCGTGGGATCGCCGGTCACAGCGGATGCGCGAATCCAACGCATCACACCAGGGCCTCTGGCTCTCGTTCGTAAGCCAGAGTTTCCCTCTACAGAAAATCCACTCTCGGAACAGCAGCACCCAGCCGGTTGGATACGGGATAACTCTAACCCACTCAGGACCACAATCGCCTGTAGATGTCCACTCGTATTGGCCGCATTGGTGGCGGGATCGATCCGGTGAAAGATCGATCCGGTAAAAAGGGACGCGCCCTTTCAGACGCGTCCGGAAATCCAACAACCCGCAGCTCAGTTGCCCGAGTCAGGAATCAAAGCCGGTTGCGACTGCCGCCGGTTCTGACGTAAGTCAGCTCCGGAACGAGTCGTCGGATACGGTTTCTCTCCCATCAGGCCTTCCCAGATCACCCGGTTGAACTTGTCTGAATCTACCCGATCTTCCTGGCTGAAGTCGAAGTCCTTGGTCCGCGCTTCCCACCACGCGGCGTCATGCGTGGGTTTTGGGATAGCACTGAGATTGACCTTGGCCGCCGTATTGAGCAGCGGCAGTTGGGTATTGAACAAAACCGGCGCCGGGGCGGCGGAGAAGGTCCACGTCGATTGCGTCGTGTCGAAGGCGTCTGTCATGGGCGGCACACCCGCATCATGCACGCCGAGCTTCGAGAGTCCCAGCACATCTTCGATGGTCCGCAGGATGCTGACCGTTGTGTAATGCGTGGAAGCCACAGCCCCGTGCTTCACGTACGGACCAACGATGTACGCGGTGCTGCGGTTCGCACTGACGTGGTCGGCGCCGTCCTGCGCGTCATCCTCGATCACGAACACCAGCGTGCTGTTTGCATATGGGCTGTGCGCAATCTTGCCGACCAGCAAGCCAACCGCATAGTCATTGTCGGCGGCCTGCAATTCCGGTGTGTTCACTCCGTAAATCGCCGAACCGAAGCTGCCAAAGTGGTCGTGCGAGAAGCGCACCAGGGAGAGCGATGGAAAGCTGTGCGTTGCCACCTGGGAGTTGAACTCGCGCGCCCACTCCTGGTAGCGGAAGAAATCCGGGAAGGCATTGTCGTAGCCGCGGAAGCAGAAGTCCGTCCTGCTGATCAGCGATGGGTGTGCGGGAAAGGCAACTTGCACCGGCGGCGAGGCGGAACATGGGTCCGTGATGCTGGTGCTAATCTGGAACCCACGGCCTAAATCCAGGAAGAATCCGTAGTTGCGAACGCTAAGATGCTTGCGAATAGCCGCGTCCCAGATATAGCCCAGGCCTTGTTGCCCTTCCGGGCCATCCGGCGCTACTTCATTGGCCGTACCCGGTAGCAGGTTCGGATCGTTCGGATAGATCGGCTGCCATGCCTGGCGCTCAGCCACCGTGGCCAGTCCCACGTTGACGTTGCGGTCCGTACCCTCAGAGTCGTAAGCGGAACCGCCCTTTCCGTAGTTAATGATTTGGCTCTTCTCTTCCAGGTCTAGCGCGCGGGCGGACGTCGACCATTGCCAGCCATCCATACTTCCATTGCCCGTGTCGTAGAAGTTATCGAAATCCACGAAATTCGAGGCGATGGCGTGCAGGTTCGGCGTGACCGCATGCGGGAATTGCGTCAGCGCCGGATCTCCGTTCCCCACTGGCAAGTCGCCAAGAATCTGATCGTAGGTGCGGTTTTCCTTGATGATGTAAACCACGTGCTGGATGTGCTGGCGCAGGAACTGCATTGTCGAGGCGTCTTGCGGGGACAGTTGCAGATTGAAACCGTTATTCTGCGCTACCAGCAAGGTCAACTGCGAGAGATCGGTCGCGCTAGGTACCGGCAGCACGAGAAAGCCGCCAATCATGTTTTGCCATGCGTAGTTGTTTCCGGAACCGTTCTGCGCCTGGACGTTGTTGCAGGCTGAGCCGTAGTTGCCGCCCGCGCTAATGAAGCGGCAATTCAGCACGTTCGGACCGGTGTCGCTCTTCCCGTTGACCACGTACAGCGTGGAACCATCCGGGCTCGCGCTCACCGAGTTCGGCTGCCACCCTGTCGGGATCAGTCCGGTCACTACCGGTTGCCGGCCAGCCAGGCTGATCACCGCAACATTATTCGTGCCCCCGTTGGTCACATACGCCGTTTTCTCGTCCGGCGACAGGCCGACGCTGTTGGGATTGCTCCCCTTCGGGATACCCCGTTCACTTCCGAGCACGCCCGCCGGGGCGCTGGTATTGACCTGACCTACAACTTCGTTTTCCTCAGTTTCCAGAATAAGCAGCACATCGGCGTTATTCGTTGCCACGAACAGCTTGCTCTGTGCTTTGTTCAAAATCATCCGGTTCGGGTTTCCCGGAACGCGCACACGGTGCCGCAACGTGAGCACCCCACCAGCGAGCCTCAGCACATCAATCTCGCGATCGCGCGCGCTCGAAACATAAACTGTAGTATTCCCCTTGATCGAGACCGCCACCGGGAACTCCCCGCCTGCCACGCCAGATTTCGCGGGATCGATAATCCCTGGCCGCAAATCATATTCCGCCAGCACCACGCCGTTCACCACATCCACCGCCGTAACGGAGTCCGATTCCCAGTTCGCCACCACTACGGTCTTCCCGTCTGCCGTGATTCCTAAACCGGAAACCGTCGGACCGACCTGCGTTTCCAAATTCATCAGGTTGCCCTTATGTCCTAGGGCAATCGCCGTACCCGCTTCCGCCCACACGCCGTTGCTCAGGGCGAAGCTGTGCAAAGTATCGTCCGGTCCACCCGCCACATAAAACTTCGTCCCATCCGGTCCCCACACCAACCCATTGAACGCCCTCGGCACAGTCAGCACCTGCGTCTTCACCGGCGCGCTCGGTGTGGAGATATCAAACACGAAAATGTATTCGTGAGAATCCTGCGGCTGCACCGCCCCATTCGCATCCCGCAGCTTGTTGAATCCGCTGGTCAGGATCAGCAGGCTCTTCCCATCGGGGCTCACCGCCGTCACTTCCGCGCCATCCACTGCGCGATTCGGATAGTCCGGCAAATCGACCGTCAGCGGTTGAAACACTGACCCCGGCGCGGCGTCCGGAGTAATGGTGGCGCCAGTAGGAAGAGTCACCGGCTGGGAAATCGCAATTGCGGCTGCGTCGAATGCCAGAGTCATGGCTGTTACTGCGGCCCAAAAACTGGCTCGGCAAAGAAGAGTTTGTATCTTCATGTCTGTTCTCCTGGGGGTCAATCCGATTGTGAATAGTGATGAAAAGACAAGCCATTCCGGGCACGGCCCCCCTGCATGACAGCCGAGAAGATCCGCGCGCGGTTTCGCACGTTGCTTAGCTCTCTTGGCCAACTACAACAGCAACCTGTTAATGACAGTTCAAGACCACATGAATTTCAAGTGAAAGGACCAGCGAGGCTGTGGAAATTGACTAGGGGCGGAAAGATCAAAGCCCTGGGGGCGGCTGTTCTTAATGGCTTGTTCTTAGTGGTTTTTTCTTAGATGAGAGCCGCGTTCCTTTAACTATAGGGCGGGCTATTGTCCGGAGGTGTCCGGGCGGGGAGGCTCGCGGCGGAGGGCTTGCAAGACGATGGCGCTGCCAACGATGAAGCAGACTACG
>WNFL01382662.1_pt1 | contig 27346 bp, 31 predicted proteins | sample 5400361 | NCBI WGS metagenome assembly WNFL01 (sample SAMN13153351, study PRJNA577476) | soil metagenome | isolation source: 40 cm soil on Douglas fir-dominated hillslope | place: USA:California | collected 2013-09-17
CGCCGGGTCCTCCCGAACCCTCCCCGCACGACGCGGCGGTTCCGCATCCGCCGCGCTATCCTCGCCGGCCGGAGGAACCTCGATGAGCACGGCTCTCGCGCCCGCGCCGGGCGCCCCGCCTCTCTCCGTCCTTCTCGAGCACGAGCGGGACCTGGCGGAGGGCGTCTACGAGTTCGCGAAAGAGACGATCGGACCGCGCGTGATGGAGATGGACCGCGCGAACGTGATGGACCCGGACCTGGTACGGAAATTCTTCGAGCTCGACCTGATGGGCATCGAGATCCCGGAGGACCTCGGAGGCCTCGGCTCGAACTTCGCGACGTCCATCGCCATCATCGAGTCCCTCGCGCGCGTGGACGCCGCGTGCGCGGTCGTCGTCGACGTCCAGAACACGCTCGTCAACAACGCGCTCCTGAGGTGGGCGTCTTCGGACCTGAAGAGGCGCTACTTCCCCCTCCTCGCGAAGGAGAAGGTCGGCGCCTACGCGCTCTCGGAGCCGGGCTCCGGCTCCGACGCGTTCGCGATGGCGACCACGGCGGCGCGGAAGGGCGACCGCTGGGTGCTGAACGGCGGGAAGCTGTGGATCACGAACGGGCTCGAGGCGGAGATCTTCCTCGTCTTCGCGAACGCCGACCGGAGCAAGGGCTATCGCGGCATCACCGCGTTCCTCGTGGAGAGCGCGTGGAAGGGGTTCTCGAAGGGGAAGAAGGAGGACAAGCTCGGCATCCGGGCGTCGTCCACGCTCGCGCTCGCGTTCGACGACCTGGAGGTCCCGGAGGAGAACGTCGTCGGAGAGGTGGGCGAGGGGTACAGGATCGCGATCGAGACGCTGAACGAGGGGCGCATCGGCATCGGGGCGCAGATGCTCGGCATCGCGCGGGCCGCGCTCGACTACGCGATCGGCTACGTCAAGACGCGGAAGCAGTTCGGCAAGCACATCTCCGAGTTCCAGGCCGTGCAGCACGAGCTCGCGCGCATGGACATGGAGCTGGAGTGCGCGCGCCTGGCGGTCTTCAACGCGGCGCGGCTGAAGGAGGCGGGCCTCCCGTTCGTGCGCGAGGCGGCGATCGCGAAGCTGAAGGCTTCGGAGGTCGCCGAGATGTGCACGTCGCGGAGCCTCGAGCTCCTCGGCGGGTACGGATACGTGAAGGAGTACCCGCTCGAGAAGATGTATCGGGACGCCAAGATCGGGAAGATTTATGAAGGAACCTCGTTCATGCAGCTCAATACCATTGCCAAGGATGTGCTGAAGCGCGAAGGGTGAGGTCTGCACGGGGAGCCGCACGCCGTGTGAGAGGCCGATGATCGCGGCTTCTCCGGCGCCGTCCGCACTTCGTCGCGAGATCGGTCTCTGGCAGGGCACCGCCCTCAACGTCATCGACATGGTGGGCGTGGGGCCGTTCGTGACGCTGCCGCTGATCCTCGCCGCGATGGGAGGCGGGCGCGCGATCGGCGCGTGGATGCTCGGGGCGCTCCTCGCGATCTGCGACGGGCTGGTGACGGCGGAGCTGTCGGCGGAGCTGCCGCAGGCGGGAGGGTCGTACGCGTTCCTGCGCGAGGCGTACGGGCGCGAGACCTGGGGGAAGCTCGTGTCGTTCGTCTTCCTCTTCCAGGTCGTCTTCTCCGCGCCGCTCTCGATCGCGTCGGGTGCGATCGGGTTCTCGCGCTATCTGCGGTTCACCGTTCCTGCGATCCCGGAAAGGCTCGAGTCGCCCGTGGCGGCGGCGATCTGTCTCCTCGTGATGCTCGGGCTCTTCCGGCGCATCGGCGCGATCGGTCGTTTCTCGTTCGTCCTGTGGATCGGCGTGCTGCTGACGCTCGGAGTCGTGATCGCGCTCGGGCTGCCGCACCTCTCGATGAAGGCGTTCAAGTTCTGGGAGGCGCCGATCGTCGCTACCGCAGGGGTGCCTCCGCCGGTGGGTCTCTTCGGGGGGCTCGGCGCCGCGCTCCTGATCGCGATCTACGACTACCTCGGCTACTACAACATCTGCTATCTCGCGGAGGAGGTCGTGGAGCCGTCGCGCACGATCCCGCGCGTCATCGTGCTCTCGATCGGCGTCGTGGCCGTCCTCTACATCCTGATGAACGCGTGCGTCGTCTCGGTGCTTCCGATGGAGCGCGCGATGACCTCGAAGTCGGCGGTGTCGGACTACGTCGCGGTTCTCGCGGGGCGGCCGGTGGCGACGGCCGTGACGGTCCTGATCCTCTGGACGGCGTTCGCCTCGATCTTCTCGCTCACGCTCGGCTACTCGCGCATCCTCTACGCCGCCGGACGCGACGGGAACTTCTTCCGCGTCTTCGCGCGCCTCCATCCGACGGAGGGCTACCCGGCGGCCGCGATCGCGGCGCTCGGCGTCCTGGCCGCGCTCTTCTCGTTCCTTTCGCTCGGTCACGTCCTGAAGGCGATCATCTCGATCCGCGCGCTCATCCCGTTCGTCGCGCAGATCGCGGGCGCGCTCGTCCTGCGCCGGACGCAGCCGGATCGCCCGAGGCCGTTCCGGATGTGGCTGTACCCGATCCCGGCTCTCGTCGCCCTCCTCCTCTGGGGCTTCGTCCTCCTCTCGCCCGAGCGCGGCTTCAAGGCCGCGGGCCTCGGCGTCCTGGCAGCGGGCACGATCGCGTACCTCGTGAGGTCACGGCTCACGGGCGACTGGCCGTGGCGGCGCGCCGACGCGAAGTGACGCGCGTCGAGAGCGTTGCTAACATCCGCGCCCGTCCGCGAACGCGCGGGGCGACGTACCCAAGTGGTTAAGGGAAGGCTCTGCAAAAGCCTCATTCGTCGGTTCGAATCCGACCGTCGCCTCCATCTCTCTGACGGATTCCTCGAGCGCCGGAGTGGCGAAACGGCAGACGCAGGGGACTTAAAATCCCCAGGCCCGCAAGGGCCATGTGGGTTCGAGTCCCACCTCCGGCAGCTTTCGCGTCCTTTCGGCTAGAATCCGAGCGCATTCATGGCAGCAGCAGCGGAGGATCCGCTCTCGGCCCTCGAGATGGCCCTGGGCTACCGGTTCCGTGACCGGACGCTCCTCGAGCGCGCGATGACGCACTCGTCGTACGCGAACGAGAGCTCGCGCGGCGAGACGATCCACGACAACGAGACGTTCGAGTTCCTGGGCGACAGCATCCTCGGGTTCCTGGTCGCGGAGCTCCTGTTCGAGAGCTACCCCGACTTTCGCGAGGGGCCGCTCTCGAAGGCGCGGTCGCACCTCGTCTCGGAAGGCTTCTTCGCGGGGCTCGCGAGGAAGCTCTGCATCGGCGACGCGCTCCGCCTCGCCGTCGGAGAGGTCCGCTCCGGCGGGCGCGTGAAGGACTCGATCCTCGCGGACGCCTTCGAGGCCCTCTTCGCCGCCGTCTACCTCGACGCGGGAATGGACAGGACGCGCGAGGTGGCGCGACGGCTCTTCGCGCCCGACGTCGCGTCGCTCCCGGCGGACCTCTCGTTCCACGACTACAAGACGACGCTGCAGGAGCTGGCCCAGGCGGAGGGGAAGCCGCTCCCGCTCTACCGTCTCGTCGAGGAGAGCGGGCCCGACCACGACAAGCGCTTCGTCTACGAGGTCGACTACGGCGGGCAGATCCGCGCGCGGGGCGAGGGCGCGTCGAAGAAGGAAGCGCAGCGGCGGGCCGCGAAGGCCGCTCTCGCGCAAAAGATGTCGCGCCTCGCGAGCGTCTAGCAGCCTTCGTCGCTAGCTCGCGAGAAAAAAAAGGCGCCGGAACGGCGCCCTTTGGGGGAAGGGGAATCGCGGGACCGAGTCCCGCGCCCTTCTTCATGCACGCCGGGTGCCGGTCAGGCCGCCTGGTTCGGGTCGAACGTCGCGAGGAGGTCGCGCATGTCGTCGGCGTGCTCCTCCTCCTTCGCGAGGATCTCCTCGAGGATGCGGCGCGTCGTCACGTCGTCGCCGCCGATGTACCGGATCATCTCGCTGTACGACTCGATCGCGACGCGCTCCGCCACGAGGTCCTCGCGGATCATGTCCACGAGGGAGCCGCCTTCCACGTACTCGCTGTGCGCGTTCGTCGCGAGGTTCTTCGGGTTCAGGTCGGGCTCGCCTCCGAGCTGCGTGATGCGGAGCGCGATCTGGTCCGCGTGCCCCTGCTCCTCGTTCGCGTGCTGGAGGAACTCCTGCGCGACCGACTCCGCGTGGATGCCCGTCGCCATGAAGTAGTGGCGCTTGTACCTCAGCACGCAGACGATCTCGGTCGCGAGCGCCGTGTTCAGCAGCTTCAGAACCGTCTCTCGGTCGGCCTTGTATCCGTCCGTCACGGGCCCGTCGCCGATGTGCTGGCGCGCGCGGCGCCGCAGCTCTCGGACGTCCGTCAGGAAGGGCTGCCGGGCGGTCTTCGTCTTGGTCTTCGAGTCTTTCATGACATCTCCTTCGTTCCCGGCGGTGGGGCAAGTGACGTGCCCGGGGCACACCGCTTGCTCAGATTCTGCCGCAGAAAGGGGCCGAGCCATGTCCAGCGTGTACGACCCACCCTACGAGACCCGCCCAGAGAGCCTCGGCGAGAAGACCTCCCGCGCCGCCGACGCGCTACGCGAGAGACTCCCGCGCGCCGTCCAGAACGCGTCGCGTGCCGCTTCGGAGAGCTTGCGCAAGGTCTCCGACTCCACAGCCCAGCTCTTCGACACGCCCGAGAAGAGGAACGTCACGATCGGCGCCCTGGCCACCACGCTCGGGCTCGGGTTCCTCTTCGGATTCCTGATCGGGCGCGCGAGCCGCTGAGCGCAGTTCTTACACCGAGCTAGAAGAAAGTCTTCTCGACGCTCGGGGTCGCGACCGTGAGCGAGGCGGACGGAAGCCGCGCGAGGAGGCGCTCGAGGGCGGCGGGGTCGGTGGGCTTCGTCAGATGCGCGTCGAAGCCCGTCTCCTTCGCTCGCCGCTTGTCGTCGGCCTGTCCGTATCCGGTCATCGCGACGAGGTAGGCGCCGCGCAGGGCCGGCTCCTTGCGCAGCGCGGCCGCCACCGCATAGCCGTCGAGGCCCGGGAGGTCGATGTCGCAGAGCACGACCTCGGGCGCGAACCCGAGCGCCCGCTCGACGCCGGACGGGCCGTCGTACGCGACCGCCACTTGGTGGCCGATCATCTGGAGGAAGGCCGCGAGGCTGTCGGCCGCGTCGAGGTTGTCCTCGACGATCAGGACCCGGCGCCGCGACGCGGCCTCGCCGGCAGCGGGCGCGGGCGCGCGCGGAGCGTCGACGGCCGCGCGCATCTCGGTGAGCGGGAGCGTCAGCTCGAAGCGCGACCCCTTGCCGGGCCCGGGACTCGTCGCCCCGAGCGTGCCCCCGTTCAGCTCCACGAGACGGCGCGCGACGGCGAGGCCGAGACCGAGGCCGCCGCGGCGATGGTCCGCCTGGCGGAACGGCTCGAACACCGACTGGAGGGTCGCTCCGTCCATGCCGATGCCGGTGTCCTCCACCACGAGAGCGGCGAGCTCCTGCCGCCCGGCCAGGCGCACGGAGATGCGGCCGCCGGCGGGCGTGAACTTGAGCGCGTTCTGCAGGAGGTTTCCGACCGACTGCGCGACCCGCGTCGCATCGGCGTGCACGTCCAGGCGCTCCGCCGCGAGCTCCGCGGAGAGCGACAGGCCGCGCGTCTCGGCGGCCGGGCGGTGGTCCTCCACGGTCGAGCGGACGAGGCCTGCGAGGTCGAACGTCGTCCGCTTCAGCTCGATCTTCCCGCGCGAGATGCGCGAGACGTCGAGGAGGTCGTCGACGAGGCGCGTCAGGTGCCCGAGCTGCCGCTCCATCATCGTCCGCGCCTTCGCCGCAGCCTCGGGGGTCACGTTTGGCAGCCCGAGGATCGCGAGGCTGTTGCGGATCGGTGCGAGCGGGTTGCGCAGCTCGTGGCCGAGGAGCGCGAGGAAGTCGTCCTTCCGGCGCGCCGACTCGCGAAGCGCCGCCTCGATCGCCTTCTGCTCGGTGACGTCGACGGTGACACCGTCGAAGCGGATCGGGCGGCCCTCCGCGTCGGCCGAGAAGGCCCCGATCGCGCGAATCCAACGAACCCTGTCGTCGAGCCCGACCGTGCGCAGCTCGAGGTCGAACGGGCCGGGCGCCTCGATCGCGCGCTCCACGGCGGCGCACACGGCTGCGCGGTCGTCCGGGTGCAGGCGCGCATCCAGGTCTGCCAGCTCCGGGGCGGCTCCCTCGTGGAGGCCGAAGTGGCGCGCGAGGTGCGCGGACGCGCGGAGCCCGCCGAGGAGCGAAGAGATGCGCTCGGGTCCCGGCGGCGGCGGAGAGGCGGGCAGGTCGCAGAACCAGAGCCCGAGCTCCGCGGCGTTGACGACGAGGTCGAGCCTCTCGCGGCTCAAGCGCGCGGCCTCCTCGGCGATGCGGAGCGGCGTCAGGTCGTCGAGAGAGGCGACCGCGCCCCGCACCGCGCCGCGCGCGTCGAAGAGAGGCGCCGCGTGGACGAGGACGTGACGCCGCTCGCCGCCCCTCGTCTCGAGCTGGACCTCCTCGTTCTCCACGACGTCTCCGGCCGCGGCGCGCCGGAGCGGGAGCTCGCCGCCCTTCAGCTCGCGGCCCTCGCGGAAGATCCGGAAGCCGGGGTCCTCCGAGCCGGCGAAGGACGCGTTCGCGCCGCGGTGGATGCCGAGGATCGCGGCGCCTGCCGCGTTCACGGTGATGTCGCGGCATTCAGCGTCGAGCGCCACGGCGATGCCGACGGGCGCGACATCGAGAACGGTCTCGAGCTCGTTGAGCCGGTTCGCGAGAGCTGCGTTGAGCCGTTCGACCTCGTCCTCCGCGCGCAGCCGCGCCACGAACTGGCCGATCTCGCTCCCGAGCTTTCCCATCATCGCCAGGGCGTCCGCGTCGAGCTGCTCCGGAGTGCGGGCGAAGAACTGGAGGACGCCCACGACCTCGCGCTCGTGCCGGATCGGGAACGCCATGACCGAGCCGAGCCCGAGGCGCATTCCGAGGTCGCCAACGAGAAAGCGAGCGTCTCCGGAGACGTGGCTCGTCGCGAGCGGCTCGCCGCTTTCCCAGACGAGGCCGGGGTAGCCCTGCCCCTTTTGCAGGCGGAGCCGCTGCGTCGCCGCCTCGAGCTCGGGAAACGCGGCGATCGGGCGGCGGGAGGCGATCGCCACGTTGACGAGGCGCTCGGCGTCCGCCATCCAGAGCTCCCCGATGTCGGCCCCGAGGCCCGGGCAGATCGCGTGGAGGAGATCGGCGGAGCAGGAGCCGATCGAGCGGGCGCCGGCCAGGATGCGCGTGACCCCGTGCTCCGCGGCGAGGCGCGCCTCGCGGCGGCCCACGCCGCCGATCCCCGCCGCGCCCAGCGAAGCGATCGCTCCTTCCTCGTCTTTCACGGCATTCCGAGTGTACCTCCGCGCGCGCGGTTCCGACGGTGGCACGGCGCGTGCTGCGCCGTGTTCGGAGGGAAATGCGATGAGACGGCTCCGCTTCGTGCCTCTTCTCCTCGCGGCGGCGGTCCTCCTCGCGGCGCGCTGCGCGAAGACGAACGAGAGCAAGACCGAGATGAAGCTCCAGACCACCACGACGACGGCGCAGGGAACGACCGAGAGGAAGACCGAGGCGACGCAGGTCGGCTCGACGCTCGAGATGAAGACGGAGACGAAGACCGACACGGGCCACGGCACCGTGAAGGGAGTCGCGGAGACCTACGTCGGCACCGTGACGAAGTACGAGCCGGGGAAGACCATCGAGGTGATGACCGGCGAGAAGGACACGCACTCCTTCGCGCTCGACGAGAAGAACGTGACCTCGAACGTCGACCCGGGCATCAAGGTCGGCTCCAAGGTGCGCGTGCTGGATCAGAAGGGCGACAACCAGACGCGCGCGATCACGGTGACGCTGCAGAGCGTCTGATCCCGCGCCCGGCCAGGCGAGACCGGTGGGGGCCGCTCGAAGCGGCCCCCTTTTCGTCCTCAGCGGACTCCGACAGGCTCGGAGACCTCGGCGACCATCTTCGCGGTCTCGCGCTTCGCCGCGTGCTGGGCGACGTCGGCCTGCGACAGGATGCCGCAGCAGGCCCCGCCTTCGTCGATGATGATGAGGCGCCGCACCTGGCTCTTGCCCATCACGTCGACGGCCTCGTCGAGGCTCGCGTCGGCGCGGACGGTCAATGGCGGACCGCTCATCACGTCGCCCGCGCGAATCTCGAGCGGGTTCTTCCCGTGCGCCACCGCGCGGATCGTGATGTCGCGGTCGGTCACGACCCCGACCGGACGCCCGGCCGCCCCGCTCTCCATGATCGGGATCGCACCGCAGTCGTTCTCCTCCATCATCCTCGCGACGTCCTGGAGGCTGGTCTGGGGCGTCGCGAAGGCGGGGCTCGGCGTCATGACGTCTTTGACTTTCATGGGGACTCCTTTCCTACCCTGAGGGGCGAGCAGACGCTCCCCCTCCCGAAGGATTGCAAGACAGGGACCGGTCAGGAGGCCTTGAGCAGCTCGAGGAGCGCCTTCTCGGCCCTCTGCAGCCGGGGCGTGTCGAGGAGCTCGTCGACGGAGTCGAACGTGAAGTCGAGGACGCGCCCCTTCTCGTAGCTCTCGAGCACCTTCGGGCTGATGTACGACGCTCGCGCGATCGCGGGCGTATTCCGGAGCGATTCCGCCGTCTCCTTCACGGCGGCCACGATGTCCTTCTTTCGCGCGCGCTCCTTCTCGCTCGCCGGGACTTCGCGGCGCGCGAGCGCTCCGGCGCAGATGAGCGTTGCGGCCCAGGTGCGGAAGTCCTTCGCGCTGAAGGGACCACCCAGGACCTGGCGGATGTACGCGTTCAGCGCCGCGCGGCGGACCGGGACGGGCTTGCCCTCGTCGTCGCGATACTGGAAGAGCTGCTTGCCGCGCAGCTTCAGGCAATCGCGCACGACGCCCGCCACCGCCGCGTCCGCGAGCTCGATTCTCTGCTTGATGCCGCCCTTCGCCTTGAAGTCGAAGACGACCCTGTCGCCCTCGACCGTGGCGTGACGGCGGCGGAACGTCGTCACGCCGTAGCTGCCGTTCGCCGTCTCGTACTCGGGGCTTCCGGGCCGGAGGAAGCGCGTCGCCAGGATGCGGAGCATGCAGGCGAGGACTCGCTCCCGAGGGGGGCCGTCCGGCGCCAGGTCGTGCTCGAGCGCCGCGCGCATGCGGGGGAGCGCCTCGGCAAAAAGCACGAGCCGTTGAAATTTCTTCCGCTCGCGGCGCCTAACTGCCGAAGGGGCATACAGATACTGCCAGCGGCCCGCCGCGTCGCGGCCGATCGCCTGCACCGCCGAGCGCGGCGAGGGGCTGACGCGGACGTCCCGCCACGCGGGAGGGATCTTCAGGGCCGCGATCCTCTCTGTGTGGACCCCGTCCACACGCCCGCCTGCCGCGAGCTCGTACGCGAAGCCCTCGCTCGGGCCGCCGATGCGCCTGATGCCGGTCGCCTGGAGCCTCTCGAGCTTCGTCACGTCGAGATCGAGGGGTGCAGGCGACATGCCGAAGTGTCTCCGTGGCAGAGGGATTGCGATGCCATGTGCGGGAGGGAGACCGATGGATGCAACCGAGCTCTTGAAGGAAGACCACGAGACGGTCCGCGACCTGCTGAAGAAGTACGAAGCGGCGGGAGACCGCGCCTACCAGACGAAGAAGGGACTCTTCGAGGAGATCCGGGACGAGCTCGAGATCCACTCGGAGATCGAGGAGAAGATCTTCTACCCCGCGGTGAAGAGGCTCCGCTCGGCGGACGCCGAGGAGATCGTCGACGAGGCGATCGAGGAGCACGCGATCGTCAAGCGGCTCCTGGAGGAGCTGGACGGCCTGAAGCCGCAGGACGAGCGCTTCGACGCGAAGATGAAGGTCCTGAAGGAGAACGTCGAGCACCACGCCGGAGAGGAAGAGGACGAGATGTTCCCGGAGGCCAGGAGCGGGATGGACGAGGCGCGCCTGGAGGAGCTCGGCAGCGAGATGGCCGAGATGAAGGAGACGCTGAAATCTCGGCTCGCCGTGCGCTGACGCGCAGGACCGCGAAGGCCGACGACGAGGGGAGCGCGGCGCCGCTCGTCCCGGAGCGGCCCACGCTCCCTCTCCTCCGAGAGAAGGCGGCGGCCTGCCGGGCGTGCGACCTTTGGAGGACCGGCACGCAGACCGTCTTCGGCGAAGGCGCTCGCGGCGCGCACGTCCTCTTCGTCGGAGAGCAGCCGGGCGATTCCGAGGACCTGGCCGGACGTCCGTTCGTCGGTCCCGCGGGAAGGCTCCTCGACAGGGCGATCGAGGAGGCGGGGCTGGTTCGCGCCGACGCCTATGTGACGAACGCGGTGAAGCACTTCAAGTGGGAGCCGCGCGGCAAGCGCCGGATCCACGAGAAGCCGAACGCGAGGGAGATCGCGGCGTGCCGGCCCTGGCTCGACGCGGAGCTGGCCGTCGTCGCCCCGCGCGTCGTCGTCTGCCTCGGCGCCACCGCGGCGCAGGCCCTCCTCGGAAAGGATTTCCGCGTGACGAAGGGCAGAGGGAGGCTGCTGCCGGCGACGTTCGCGCCGCGCGTCCTGGCGACGGTGCACCCCTCCTCTCTCCTCCGAGCGCCCGACGAGGAGACGCGCCGCAAGGAGATGCTCCGCTTCGTCGAGGACTTGAAGGTCGTCGCCGCCTACCTGCGAGAGGGCCGCGCCGCGCGCTCCCGCTGACTCCATTCAGGAAAAGACCGACAGGTCGAAGCGGCCCTTCTTCGCGAGGAGCGGCTCCCAGAGGTCGCCGAGCACCTCGACGCGCGCCGGCACGTTGTCGAGGCGGAAGTCGTCGAGGGCGACGCCGCGTTGGAGCTCGTCCCACGTCACGGGCGTCGAGACCGTCGCGCGCGGGGTCGGACGCACCGAGTAGATCGAGGCGAGCGTGCGGCCCCAGGCGTTCTGGTTGTAGTCGACGAGGACGCGTCCCGCGGGGCGGGTGGCGATGCGGTACTCGGCGGTCGCGAGGCTCGGGCTTCGCGCCGCGATCTCCTGCGCGAACGCCTTCGCGAACCTCCAGACGTCCTTCTGCGTCGGGCCACGTACGATCGGCACGTACACGTGAAGCCCCTTCGAGCCGGTCGTCTTCACGAGGCTCGGCATCTTCAGCGCGTCGAGCGCGGAGTGGACGAGGAACGCCACCTCCACGACCTGGGAGAACGGCGCGCCCTTGAACGGATCGAGGTCGAAGTGGAGATAGTCGGGACGGTCGACGTCGTCGCACCGTGCGTACCACTGGTTGAGGTCGATGCAGCCGAGGTTCACGACCCAGAGGAGCGATGCGAGGTCCTGCACGATCGGGAAGTCGATGACGTTCCCCGACGCGTGACCGATCGCGCACGTCTCGATCCAGGGCGGGCGCGGCGACGGCGCCCGTTTCATGAAGAAGAACTCACCCGAGGCCCCGTGCGGGTAGCGCTTCATGACCATCGCCCGGTCCCTCACGTGCGGGAGGAGGACGCGGGAGACGTCCGCGTAGTACTGGAGGAGGTGGCGCTTCGTCAGGCCGAGCTCGGGCCAGAACGTCTTCGTCAGGTTCGTCAGGTGGACGCGGCGCGCGCCGAGCTGGACGTCGGCGTCGGGACCCTCGGGGAGGACGATGCGTGCGTCGGGCGCCGCAGCGCGCGGGGCGCGCGCCGAGGGGACGCTCCGCTTCGACGGGTGGCGCGTCCGCGCGGCGATCTCCTTCGCCCGCGTCGTCACGGTCCCTCGGCCTGGACGCGTGCCAGGCGCGGGAGGCGCGGCGGGCGAGGCCCGTGGCGGACCGCGCCGAGGACCGGGACGTACTCGAGCTCCCGCCCCTCGCGGGCCGCGCGCAGCATCAGGCCGCCGCGGCTCATGTCCCCGCGGCCGACGAACGCGGAAGGGAAGAGGAGCCGCTCGCCGAAGACGCGCGCGAGGACCTCGACGTACTTGTCGGTCGCGACGCTGCCCAGGAGGACGACCTCGGCGTCCGGCCCGGCGGCGCTCGCGAGCAGGCGCGCGTCGCGCGAGAAGGGACGGCGGTAGCGCGGATCCGCCTCGCGGATGTCGACGCGCGCGAAGGAGCGGAGCGTCGCGATCGAGACGGGCGTCTCGGGCGAGAGGAGGCCTCGGTTCGGCGTGATCACGAGGACGCCGGGCGAGTCGAGCGCCGGCGCGGCGAACGCTCGCGCGTAAGCCAGCTTGCCGCGGAAGTAAAGCCCCGAGAGGAACGCGAAGACGTCGCCGATCGGGGCCCCTTCCGGGGAGCGCAGGCGCTCGGCGAGGCCGAAGCTGGCCTCCTTCCGCATCACGATCCGCGCGCGCTCGCCGTTCGAGCTGGCGGGAGAGAGGAGGAAGACGCGCATTCCTCGTCAGCGTACGCGAAAAAGGGGCGCGAGCCGACGCCCGCGCCCCCGTACCGGCCCGAGCCGCTCTAGCTGGACGTCTTCGTCGTCGTGCGCGAGCCCGCGGGCACCGTGGAGGTGCCCTTCAGGCCGTTGTAGATCGTCTCGGCCTCCTGGAGGTGCTCCTTGAGCGTCGGCAGCGTCTTCTCCGCCCACGCCTTCACGTCCGGGTCCTTCCCGCTCTTCGCCTCGCTCTCGAACTCGCGGACGACCTTCTTGTGGTCCGCGACCATCTGCTTCATGAACGCCTTGTCGAAGTCCACGCCGGCCTTGTCGGCCAGCTTGTCGTTCATCTTCCGGTGCTTGTCGCTCTTCTCGGCGATCTCGACGGACTTCGTGCCGGCGAGGGTCGTCAGCTCGCCGTTCGTCTTCGTGTGGTCGTCGACCATCTTCTGGGCGAACTGCTTCACGTCGTTCGAGGCCGCCTTGTCGGCGCCGAGGCGCGCCATCTCGACCTCGCCCATGCTCTGGTCCGCGATCTTCTTGATGAAGCTCGAGTCGCCGGATGCCGAGGCGCCGGTCGTCTTCGTGGTGGTCGTCGTCGTGGTCTTGTCGGCGGTCGGCTTGGTGTCCGGCGCGCCGCTCGTCGACGTCACGGTCGTCGAGCCGGGCTTCTTCGCCGTGTCGGAGGTCTGCGCGTTCCCGGCCGCAGTGCCGAGGAGGAAGAGGCCCGCCGCGAACGCGAGACCGAGGGATTGAAGCTTCTTCATTCTTCACCTTCCTTCTGTCGTTTGTCTCTCCAGGCGTCACACATCGCCCGCTCGTTGCCCGCAAGAGCCACGCCACCCGGGCGGCGGATTTTGCACGGATGGAAGCGATCGGGGCACCTCGTTTGCACGATCTCCGGCATGGCGGAAGCACGCACCTCCGCGGGCCTCTCGAAGCTGGCCGACCTGATCGCCGGGATCGAGTTCGCGATGCTGACCACGGTCGGAGACGACGGACTCCTCCGGAGCCGCCCGATGACGACCCTCGACGGCGATGTCGAGGAGGGCCTCTTCTTCTTCGTGAGCCGGACGGGCGCGCTCGTGCGCGACATCCGCGCCGAGAGGGACGTCAACGTCTCGTACGCGGACCCGCGCGGGATGCGCTTCGTCTCGGTCGCGGGCCGCGCGCGTCTCGTCGAGGACCGCGCGCTCATGCAGCACCTCTGGAAGGCCGCCTACCGCGCGTACTTCCCGAACGGCCTCGGCGACCCCGATCTCGCGCTCCTGGAGGTGACGATCGAGGAGGCGGAGTCGTGGGACGCCGCCTCGAGCCGCCTGGTCGCCATCGCGGAGCTCTCGACCCCCGCGCGGGGGCTCGTGTAGCGATGCGCGCGATCTGGTCGGGTCACATCACGTTCGGGCTCATCTCGATCCCGGTCGGCATCACCTCGGCGGTGGAGGCGTCCGAGGAGGTGCGCTTCCGGCTCCTTCACCGGAAGGACCACGCCCCGATCAAGTACAAGAAGTTCTGCAGCAAGGAGGACATCGAGGTCCCGAACGACGAGATCGTGAAGGGCTTCGAGGTCTCCCCGAAGAAGTTCACCGTCGTCGAGAAGGAGGAGCTCGAGGAGGTGAAGAACGAGACGGCGGGCGGAGAGGACCATGCGATCGAGATCGTCCAGTTCGTCGACTTCGCCTCCATCAACCCGCTCTTCATCGAAACGCCCTATTACCTCTCGCCGCAGAAGGGCGGCGCGAAGGCATACGCCGTCCTGCGTGACGCGCTCGCCGAGACGAAACGTGTCGGCATCGCGCGTTTCCGGCTCAGGACGCGGCCGCTCCTGGCGGCGATGGCTCCGACCGAGCAGGCGCTCTCCCTCGCGGTTCTGCGCGCCTACGAGGAGGTGCGGAGCCCCGACGAGCTCTCGATACCCGACGACAAGGCGAAGCCGGGGGAGCTGAAGATGGCGAAGCTCCTCATCGACCAGCTCACGGCGGCCTGGGATCCGACGGAGCACCCGAACGAGTACCGGCGCGCGCTGGAGAAGCTGCTCTCGTCGAAGAGGAGGTTCGCGCTCGCCGAGGCGCGGCCCGGCGCCCCGGAGGCGGACAACGTCGTCGACCTCATGGAGGCGCTCAAGCGGAGCGTCGGGCAGGTGAAGAAGGGACCGAGAAGGGCGGTCGCCGGCCGGAGCTCGAGGAAGCGTGCGGGCCTACACAGCGCCTAGAAGGAAGGAGCATCGGATGTCGGGCCGGAAGGTGAAGAGCCGCGAGCAGGCGGTCGCCATCGGGCTCTCCGAGGCGCGCGCAGCCGGCGAGCACGTGCCGCGGAAGAAGAAGGCCTGACCGTCCGGGCGTCCTGGCCGGCCGCTTGCAACGTGGGGCCGGGAGGCCCGGCATGAAGTGTCAGCATTCCCCCTGTCGCTGCCCGGAGATGACCGTGGAGCGGTCGGGGAAGACCTACTGCAGTGAGCGCTGCGCCGCGCTCGACGCGGCCGGCAAGCGGGACGAGCACTGCACCTGCGGGCACCCGAGCTGCGGCCCGGCCGCCGCGTGATCGGCGGCGCCACGCGCCTCGCGCGCGGAAGCGCCTGCGCGGCGCTTCTCGTGGCGCTGCTGTCGAGCTCGCGCTGCGCGTTCGTCGACACGTACATCGCGTCGGAGAAGCGGGAGGTCTACCGCTTCGACCATCCGTTCGACACGGAGAACCCGGCGTTCCGGCGGTCGATGGACACGTTCGGGAACCTGATGGTCGGCGGGAACAGCGCCGAGCTCCTGAAGAACGGCGACGAGATTTTTCCCGCGATGCTCGGCGCGATCCGGGAGGCGAAGGCCTCCGTCAACCTCGAGTCCTACATCTTCAGGGCCGACGGGGCGGGGCGGCAGTTCGCCGACGCTCTCATCGACGCGGCGAAGCGCGGCGTGGAGGTACGCGTCCTCCTGGACGGCTCGGGCGGAAAGGCGGGGAAGCTCTTCGACGAGATGAAGGGCGCGGGCGTCGAGATCAAGATCTACAGGCCGATCCGCCTTTGGACGGTCCACCGCATCGGGAAGCGCACCCACCGGAAGATCCTCGTCGTCGACGGGACGAAGTGCTACACCGGCGGTGTGGGTATTGACGAGCGCTGGCTAGGGAACGGGGACTCGCCGAACCACTGGCGCGACACGCAGGTCGCCGCGACGGGTCCGGTCGCCGCCCAGATGCAGGCGATCTTCGCGGAGGACTGGACGTACACGACGGGGGAGATCCTGGCGGGCGACAAGCAGTATCCGAAGATCGCGCCCGCCGGGGACGTGCAGGCGCAGGCGATCAAGATCTCGCGCGGCGACTCGTCGTCCCTGGCGAAGATGCTCTATTACGTCGCGATCCAGTCGGCGACGAAGTCGATCCGCATCCAGAACGCCTACTTCCTCCCGGACCGGCAGGTGCGCGACGCGCTCGTGCACGCGGTCGAGCGCGGCGTCGACGTGCAGGTGATGGTGCCGGGCCCGCAGATCGACATCCCGCTCGTGCGCCTCGCCTCGCGCGGCCACTGGGGCGACATGCTGAAGGGGGGCGTGAAGATCTACGAGTACATGCCCGCGATGTTCCACAACAAGGTCGTCGTCGTGGACGGCATCTTCTCGACGATCGGCTCCATCAACTTCGACGCGCGCTCCATGACGAAGAACGCCGAGGAGAGCCTCGCTTTCTACGACCGGGCGCTCGCCGCTAAGATGGAGGAGATGTTCGAGGAAGACAAGAAGAGGTGCCGGGAGATCACGTACGAGAGGTGGAAACGCCGCGGCTTCGGCGCGAAGTTCGGCGAGTCGTTCTCGTGGCTGTGGGAACCGCTCTATTGACCCTGCTCGCCCTCGCGCTCCTCCTCGCCCCGCAGGCGGCCGTCGCGCCTCCGCCCCCGACTCCCTCAGGTCCCCCGAAGACGTGGCGGTTCGCCGTCTCCGGCGACTCGCGCGACTGCGGGGACTGCGTCATGCCCAAGATCGCGGCCTCGCTCGCCGGCCTCGCGAAGACGGCCCCCGTGGAGTTCTACTGGCATCTCGGCGACTTCCGGAACGGGCGCATCGTGGACCGCGATTTTCTCGTCCTGAACGGCGGCGACGAGGGCTACCACCGCCGCGCGTGGGACGATTTCCTCGCGCGCCAGATCGCGCCGGTCGAGGCCGTGACGAAGGTCTTCCTCGGCATCGGCAACCACGAGCTGATCTTCCCGTGGTGGGGCCACGACGAGTACCGGGAGAAGTTCGGGCGCTGGCTTTCGCAGGAGCCGATCGGCTCGCAGCGCGTGCGGGACCGCGAGGCCGGCCTCGTCTCGGACAAGCACCACGTCGACACGCACTGGGTCCTGAACGGCATCGACTTCATCTATCTCGACAACTCCGATTCGTACGCCTTCACTCCCTCGTACCTGCTCCATCCCGCGTTCACGGACGAGCAGATCAAGTGGCCCCGCGGCGTGCTGCTGCTGGACGCCGAGAACGACGACGTGAAGACGATCGTGGTCGGCATGCACGCAGCGCTTCCCGACTCGAGCGCATCGGCGCACGCGATGGACGACACGTGCCACGGACGCTCGTCGGGGCGCGAGGTCTACGATCTCCTCTGGAACGCGCAGGGCCTCGTCAGGCCGCCCGAAAAACGAAAGAGGGTCTACGTCCTCGCGAGCCACGCGCACGACTTCCAGGAGAACATCTTCGCGAAGGGGCACCCCGGGAAGGTGCTGCCCGGCTGGATCGTGGGCACGGCCGGGGCGCCGCAGCACCAGACGCCGATCCGGTACGGCTACCTCCTCTTCGAGGTCGTCGAGGACCGCTCGATCACGATGAAGTTCGTGGAGGTGACGAAGAACGATCCGCCGCTCGCGACGAGCGCGGCCGAGCGCGAGCTCACGGAGTGGTGCTGGACGAAGAACACCGAGGCGGAGCACCACACGCGGCGCGTCAACTGCGGGGGCGGAAAATAGCCGGTGAGGCGGAGTAACATCCCCGGCCGACCGAACGTCCAGCAGTCCGCGCGCTCAGGGGGAGCCCGTCCACATGGCGAGGAAGTCGCCGCAGCGATCGAAGAAGGGGACGCGACGGGCGGCCACGGGTGCGCCGAAAAAAGCGTCGGCGGCGGTCCGGCCGGCCCCCCGCACGCCGGCAGCCGACGTCGGCGTCGTCGGAATCGGCGCCTCGGCCGGCGGCGTCCAGGCGTTCTCGGCGCTCGTCTCGCACCTGCCGGCCGACACCGGCCTCGCGTTCGTCCTGATCCAGCACCTCGACCCGACGAGAGAGAGCGGCCTCGCGGAGATCGTCGGACGCTCGACGCGGATGCCGGTCGTGCAGGTGGCCGACGGAATGCGCCTCGCGCCGAACCACGTCTACGTCATCTCGCCGAACACCGAGCTCTCGCTCCGCGACGGCGCGTTCTCCGTCGAGCCGCGCCTGGGGCGCGGGCCACAGATGGCGATCGACGCCTTCTTCCGCTCGCTCGCCGAGGCGAAGGGCAACCGAGCGATCGGCGTCGTGCTGTCGGGCACGATGACGGACGGGGCGCTCGGCCTCCGCGCGATCAAGGCCGCCGGCGGGATCACGTTCGCGCAGGACGAGGAGAGCGCCGCGCACCCGCAGATGCCGCGCGCGGCCGTCTCCGCGGGCGCCGTCGACTTCGTGCTGCCGCCGGAGGGGATTGCGGCGGAGCTCGCCCACGCCGCCACCCGCAAGTACGTCGCGGAGGCCCACGAAGTCGTGCCTCCGGAGCCGTTCACCGGGGCGGAGATGACGCGCCTCATGGCGATCCTCCGGACTTCGACCGGAGTCGACTTCACGAACTACCGGCAGACGACTCTCCGGCGGCGCGTGGCGAGGCGTCTGGCGCTGCGCCGCGTGGCAGAGCTGCCGCAATACCTGGACCTCCTCCGGCAGGACAAGGACGAGGCGAGGGCGCTCTACGAGGACGTGCTCATCACCGTCACGTCTTTCTTCCGGGACCCACCCCTCTTCGACGCGCTGAAGGAAAAGGTCTTCCCGTCGATCCTGAAGGGTCGCTCCGGCACGCAGCCGGTGAGACTCTGGATCCCCGGGTGCTCGACGGGCGAAGAGGTCTACTCGCTCGGGATCGTCCTCTTCGAGGCGGTGGAGGCGCTCCGGGTGAGTCCTCCGATCCAGATCTTCGCGACCGACGTGAGCGAGCAGGCCCTCGAGAAGGCGCGCGCCGGCCTCTACCTCGAAAGCTCCATGGCGGACGTCTCGCCGGAGAGGAGCAAGCGCTTCTTCTCGAAGGTGGACGGCGGCTTCCGGATCTCGAAGGCGATCCGCGACGTGTGCGTCTTCGCGCGGCAGAACCTCGTCTCCGACCCGCCGTTCTCGAAGCTCGATCTCCTCTCCTGCCGGAACCTCCTCATCTACCTCGAGCCGGTCCTCCAGAAGCGCGTCTTCCCGCTCTTCCACTACGCTCTCAACCCGAACGGATACCTCGTACTCGGCACCGCGGAGTCGATAGGCTCCTTCGAGCAGCTCTTCGTCGCCGTCGACCGGAGCAGCCGGATCTTCGCGAAGCGGCCCGGAGTCGCGAACCAGCCGGCCGACTTCGGGCGCCAGGCCGCCCGCGCGTCGGAGGCGGGCCGCCCCCGCGCAGCCGCTGCCGGCCCTGGACATCTCGCGCGAGGCGGACAAGATCGTCCTCGGGCGCTACGCGCCCGCCGGCATCCTCGTGAACGACAAGCTCGAGATCGTCCAGTTCCGCGGCAAGACGAGCCCGTACCTGGAGGCGAGCGCGGGCGCGGCGAGCTTCTCGCTCGTCAAATTCGCGCGGGAAGGCCTCGTCGCCGAGCTGAGAGGCGCGATCCTGAAGGCGAGGAAGAGCGGAACGCGCGTGCGCCGCGAGGGCGTGACGGTGAGGCGGAGCGGCGGGTACACCGAAGTGACGCTCGAGGTGGTGCCGATCCCCGCGGAGGGAGGGCGCGAGAGCCACTACCTCGTCCTCTTCGAGGAGGCCGGGAAGCCCGCCCGCCCGGCCCTTGCTCGCGCGGCGAAGAGCCTCGGACGCGACCGCGACGAGAGGATCGCGCGCCTCGAGGGGGAGCTGACCTCCACGAAGGAGCACCTCCAGACGCTCATCGAGTCCCAGGAGGCGACGAACGAGGAGCTGAAATCGGCGAACGAGGAGATCCTCTCCGCCAACGAGGAGCTCCAGTCGACGAACGAGGAGCTCGAGACGGCGAAGGAGGAGCTCCAGTCGACGAACGAGGAGCTGACCACCGTCAACGAGGAGCTCCAGAACAGGAACCTGGAGCTCTCCGTCCTCAACACCGACCTGACGAACCTCCTGGCCGGGATCAACATTCCCGTGGTCATGACGTCGGCGGACGGCCGGATCCGCAGGTTCACGGGACCGGCCGAGAAGCTCCTCCATCTCCAGTCGACGGATGTCGGGCGCCCGATCCGCGAGCTACGCCTCGACGCGTCGCTCGGCGATCTCGCGGAGGTGGTGAGCGGCGTCGTCGAGACGGTGACGCCGCGCGAGGAGGAGGTGCGGGACGCGGCGGGGCGCTGGTACGTGATGCGAGCGCGTCCCGCGCGCACCGCCGACAACCGGATCGACGGCGCGATCCTCTCGTTCCTGGACATCGACCTGGTGAAGAAGAGCCTGGAGGCCGCGCAGCGCGCGCGCGACTACGCCGAAGCGCTCATGGAGACGCTGCGCGAATCGCTCCTCGTCCTCGACGGGGAGCTGCGCGTGCGGGCGGCGAACCCTCCCTTCTACCGGACGTTCCGGCGCGAGCCCTCCGAGGTCGAGGGCCGCTCGCTCTTCGAGCTCCCGGAGTGGCGCGAGCACGAAAGCGAGGTGAGGGAGCCTCTCGAGGATCTCGAGACCGAGGAGGCGAGGCGCGACTGGCAGCTCGAGCTCGACATCGAAGGCCTCGGGAGGAAGACGATCCTCGCGAACGCGCGCCGGATCCGGCTGCCAGGAGAAGCGAAGCCTCTCCTCCTCCTCGCCCTCGAGGACGTCACCGAGCGGAACCGGCTCGAGGAGAAGCTGCGCGAGGCCCAGAAGCTCGAGTCGATCGGGCGGCTCGCGGGCGGCATCGCGCACGATTTCAACAACCTCCTGAACGTCATCTCCGCGCACGCCGCGCTCGTCGCACGCAAGGGGCAGGAGCGCGGGGCGGAGAACCTGGAGGCGATCGGCAAGGCGGTGCAACGAGGGTCTGCCGTCGTGCGGCAGCTCCTGACGTTCGCCCGGAGGTCGGAGGTCCTCTTCGAGGACGTCGACGTCAACACGGTCGCCGACGAGGTGGCGCGCCTCCTCGCGGAGACTCTTCCGAGCTCGATCACGCTCTCGACGAAGCTCGACCCGTCGCTGCCGCGCGTGAAGGCGGACGCGAATCAGCTCCACCAGGCGGTCCTCAACCTCTGCGTGAACGCGCGCGACGCGATGCCCGATGGCGGGCGCCTGGAGATCGCGACCGAGGGCGTCGCCGGGCGCTCGGGGCCGTGGGTCGCGATCCGCGTCTCCGACACCGGGCTGGGCATGGACGAGGAGACCCGCAACCGGATCTTCGAGCCGTTCTTCACGACCAAGGAATCGACGCGCGCCGGAGGGCTCGGTCTCGCCGTCGTCTATGGCATCGTGAACGGGCACGGCGGCGCGATCGAGGTCGACTCCGAGCCAGGGAAGGGCACGACGCTGCGGCTCCTGCTGCCGGTCGAGGCGCCCGAGAGCGCGCAGGGCGCGTTCGCCGCGCCCGGAGCGCGTGGATCGCGGCCCGCGATCCTCGTCGTCGAGGACGAGGAGATCCTGCGGAAGGCGCTCCGGGACGTCCTCGAGGGCGACGGCTACGAGGTCCTCGACGCGGGCGACGGCGAGCGCGCGCTCGAGCTCTTCGAGGCGCAGGGGTCACGCGTCGGCGTGGCGGTCGTGGACCTGAACCTGCCGAAGGTCGGAGGACGTGAGCTCTTCCGGAGGATGAGGCGGCGCTCGCGCGACGTGAAGGTCGTCTTCGCGACGGGCGAGGACGACGCGCGCGTCCTCGAGCCCCTCAAGAGGGAGAAGGGCGTCGCCACCGTGAGGAAGCCGTACCAGCTCGACGAGATCCTCGGGGCCGTGAGGCGAGTGCTGGCGTCGGGCTAGTCGACCTCGTCGATCAGAGCCTCGCCCTCGCCGGCACGTTCCGGAGCTGGATCAGGAACGCATCGAGCGCGGCGATGTGTTTTCGCTGCCTCGGGATCAGGTCGTTCTCCACGAGGCGGCGGCTCACCTCGTCGAGCTCGGCGTCCTGGAGAGCGTCCTGGTAGTCCTTCAGCCCGTGCTCCTCGCCCTCCTTCAGCGCCTTGATCGCGGTGCCGTCGCCGAAGACGTTCGCCGAGCCCTGGACGATCTTCGACCAGGCGCCCCAGGCCCCGGAGGACGGCGCGGACGTTCCTGCGAGCGCCTCGACGCGGGCCTTCAGGGCGTCTGCGTTCCGCGAATGCTCGGCGGCGAAATGGACGAGCTGGTCCGCCAGCTCCGTGCCGGGGCCGTTCAGCTTCCGGAGCGCCTGCTCGTACGTCTCGATCGCCGCGAGCTCGCCCCGGAGTAACGAATTCAACTGGTCCACCGCTTTTTCCCCGAGCGTGGTCGTGTGCATGGGCAAGCCTCCTGGATCATCTGTGCAAGCGGCGTACCTCGTAGGCCTCGTGTCGGGCCTCGCGGTCGTAAAGCTCGCCCTCGATCGCGCAGCGCGCGCAGAGGCTGCCTGTCTCCTCCCAGGGCTCACGCACGGAGTTCGGGCAGCCCGGGCGGGCACAGCGGGGGAGAGGGGCGGGGCGGACCCTGATCACTTTCGGAAGCGCGTTCGCGTTCATGCGGTGCTCCTTTCGCGGGCGTCCGCGCCCGCCGACACGAAGTCGAGGACGCGGGCCACCACCTCCGGGTCGCGGAGGATGCGCCGGTGGCCCAGGCCCTCGGGAGAGACGAGGACGGCGCCGGGCCATGAGCGCGCGATGAGCTCGCCGTCCGTCCAGGGAATCTCCTCGTCGGCGCGGTCGTGCACCACGAGGAGCGGCGTCGCCATCGCCGGGCCTATCTTCTGGAGAGCGAGCTCCTCCCACGAGAAACCGAAGCGCCGCTCGAGCGAGGCGACGAGCGCGTCGTGCCGCGCGCTCGGAATCCCGACCACGGCGAGGAAGTCACGAAAGGTGACGCCGATGTCGGCGGGCGTGCCGAGGAACGCGGCGCGGCCGACCGGCAAGCCCTCGCGGATCGCGTGAGCGGTGGCGGCGCCGCCCAGCGAATGCGCCACGACCGCGTACGGCACGCCCTCGCGGAGCGCGACAGCGCGGAGCGCGCGGCTGAAATGGAGAAGCGTGGACAGAGAGCCGCCCGATTCGCCGTGCGCGGGCGCGTCGATGGCGACGACGGTAAAGCCGCGCGCGCGGAGCTCCGGCACGAACGACGTGAGCTGCGCGGACGCGCCTCCCCACCCGTGGAGGAGATACACAGCCGGTCCCTCGCCGGGCCAGATGAAGTAGCGAAGCGGGAGGCCGTCGAGCTCGAGCGTGCGCCGCTGGGCGGACGCGAGCGACGCGGCCGCGCGCGGAGAGGGCTTCGCGCGCGGCGGGCGGAAGAAGATGCGCTCCACGACGCGGGAGGTGAGGCCCGGCGAGACGGAAGCGATCGCCGCCATCGCGCCGCGGGAGATCGCGGATACAATGGAGCGACCGTTCGTGCTTTTAGACGCGGCGGGGGCATCGCTGGACATGGTGCGCCTCCTCTAGGAGGGCTTTCTGGCGGTAGAGAGAAGGGCTTCGAACGCGCAGCGCGTCTTGGCCCCGGCCTTCGGATCGCGCAGCAGGCGCCAGGCGTGGTGGTGCATCAGCATGATGCCGTAGAGCTCGTGCGCGAGCTGGTCCGGGTCGACGCGCTGGTGGAAGTGGCCCTCCGCGATCGCGCTCCTCGTCGCCGCCGCGAGCGTCTCGAGCCAGTCCTTCTGGAGCTGCACGAGACGGTCGCGCACGAGCCCGGGCTGGTCGTCGAGCTCCACCGCCGCGGCGACGAAGAGACAGCCGCCCGGGAGCGCGATCTCCTTCGGCCAGGAGAGCCAGTTCTCGACCATCGCCCGGACGCGAGGCTCGCCCCGCGGGGCGGAGAGCGCGGGGCGAATCACGACGTCGACGAAGCGCTGGGCCGCGTAGTCGAGGATCTGGATCTGGAGCGCCTCCTTCGACTGAAAGTGGGCGAAGAGGCCGCTCTTCGAGAGGTCGAGGTCCTCTGCCAGCTTCCCGATGCTGAGCCCCGAGAGACCGACCCGGCTCGCCATGCCGACGGCGTGCTCCAGGATCGTCTGCCGCGTCAGGGCGCCCTTGCTCACGCGGTACAATTTAGAACGACCGTGCGTTTTTGTCAAGGGCCGTTGACAGCGGCCGCCCGGTCGGAGAGAGTGCGGCGCGCTTTTCGGAGAGAGAGGGTCGCGATGATCGAAATGACGGATTCCCGCCGCAGGGCGTGGCGCGCGCGCCGCCGAGCAGGGAATTCACAGCGACTCCGGTTCCGGCGCCGCCGTCCTTCTCTCCGCGCTCCATCTCGGAACCGGAGCGTCAGGCGGTGCGGCTGGCCGCCGAGTACCTCGCGAAGGGGCCGATGCCCCTCTGGGACGCGCTCTCGACGCGGTCCCCGTTCCGGATGCTCGGACGCGACGAGGCCCTGAAGGAGATCGGCGTACGCGCCGGCCCGCGCGGCAACGCGCGCTGGGAGCTCCGCACCACGGACGATCCCACCGGCCGCACCGCGATCTTCGCGATCGACTCGCCGTCGGGCCTCGACCAAATGCTGATCCTCGACATGGTCGAGGAGGCGGGAGGCTGGAAGGTGCACGCGCTCCGCACGCTCGCGGAGTCGCCCCCGTCGGTCGTGCGCGCGCGCCGCCAGATCGCGCCCGCAGCGGAGAAGCGCTCGTACGCTCTCGTCCTCGCGGCCGCGTCCGTCGCTCTGGGAGCGCTCCTTCTCCCTCTCGCGTTTCTCCTCCGAGAGAGGCCAGCGCTCGCGACGGTAGCGGCCGCGCTAGGTCTCGCGAGCCTCGGCTGGTTCGTGCGGGACGTGGTGGTGCAGAAGCGCGTGGCGCAGGCGGCGGCCCCGGGCCGGAGCGTCGAGCCTCCCTTGCAGCGCCTCGCGGCGCTCCGCCCTCTGCGGGATCGCCTGGAGTCGTTCGAGGAGAAGTCGGGCGGCGCGGAGCTCCTCGACGTCCTGCCCGCGGACGAGACGCTGCGCGACGTCGCCGCGCTCTGGCTCGCGCAGTCGGCGCTCTCGAAGATGGCGCTCGACGAGGCGGAGACTCTCCTGAAGCGCTTCCCGTCGCCGTCGCCGACGCCGTGGGCGGACGTCCTTCGCGCGCGCCTCGCGTTCCTGAAGAACCGGCAGACCGACGCCGCGGTCTCGTACGGGAACGCGCTCGCGAGCGGGCCGAGGCAGGACGGCATCCTGGAGGAGGCGCACGACGTCTACGCGCTCCTCGGCTTCGACTCGGAGCGCGTGAAGGTCCTCGACCAGCTCATCGCGATCGGCTCGCGCGCCGCAGATGCCTACTACCGGATGGCGGAGCGCCACGCGGAGCTCGAGCACCCCGAGCAGGCGGAGGCCGCGTTCCTGGCGGGCTGGAAGCTGCGCCCTGCGGGCCGGCACGAGCTGCTGGCGCTCGCCGGGCTCTGGCCGATCCTCGCGAAGTCCCCGCTCCTCCCGTCGCTCTCGCTCGACAGGGCGGAGGAGGCGGTGCCTTCGGAGAAGCGCGACGTCGGCCATGCGCTCGCGCTTCCGCCGTCGGCAGCCGCGCACGTCTGCGGCGCGGAGCTCGGCATCGCGCTCGGCGGGGCGTCCCTCACCGTCCCGAACGGCGCGGAACTGGCGCCCGCGGGCACGGTCGTGGAGGACGCGGGCGCGGAGAAAAGGCGGGCGGAGGAGCGCGCGCTCGGCCGTCTCGAGGCGCTCGCGCCCCGCGTCTCCGCCGGCCACGGCGCTCGCGAAGCGCAACCGCTGGCGCGAGCTCGCGCTCCTGACGGCAGGCCTGGCGGGGACCGAAGAGCAGGTGCCGCCCGACCTCCTGATGCTGCGCGCGGAGGCGTTGCGGCGGACGAATCGCTCAGACATGGGCCGGCGGGTCCTCGTCGGCCTCGCGAAGAGCGGGAGCCTGGAGAAGCGCTCGCTCCCGATCCTGGTCTATCGCGTGGGCGAGATGCTCGCGTCCTTCGAGGAGTTCGACCTCGCGGCGCGATACATCGAGAAAGGGTTGCGCGGCGCGCAGCGGGACTTCGCGCAGCAGAGGATCCGGCAGATCAAGACCGAGCAGCACCTCCTCTCGGCGCAGGCCGTCTACCCGAGCCCCCACTTCGAGATCCACTACCCGCCCGAGACCTCACCGCGCACCGCGGCGGAGGCGGCGCGCGTCCTCGAGCTCGAGCGCGAGCGCCTGGAGAAGGAGATCCCGTCGGACGTCGTGCGCATCGTCCCCGTGCAGCTCCTCTGGCTCGACGAGTTCCGCGGCACCTTCGCCGGCTCGGAGCACCTCGTCGGGCTCTACGACGGGAAGATCCGCGTGCCGCTCGCGGGAGTCATCACCTGGACGCCGCCGCTCGTCTCGATCATGACGCACGAGCTGACACACGCACTCATCGCGCAGGCGACCGACGACCGCGCGCCGCACTGGTTCCAGGAGGGCCTCGCGCAGCACCTGGAGATGCGCCGCTTCCGCCCGAACCACGTCGGCTTCTACCGCGAGAGCGGGCGCGCGCTCTCGATCCCCGCGCTCGAGGAGGTCCTCCGCGGCCTCCCCGACTGGGACCTCGTGGAGGAGGCCTACCAGGAAGCCGAGTGGATGCTCTATTTCCTCGAGATGCGGCACGGCGCCGCGGGCGTCCGGAAGATGCTGCTAGCGTTCCGGGACGGCCTGTCGAGCGAGGATGCGTTCCCGCGCGCGATCGGCGTCACGATGGCGGACTTCACGCGCGATTTCTTCGCCTGGTCCGTGCGCGACGCGCCGAAGATGATCACGAGCACCCCGATCAGCTACGTGAACGTCGGCGACGGCCTCGACATCAGGCTGTCGCCGCCCGGGGCCGGGCCGACGCCGGGCCCGACGCCGCCGACGCGCGTCGTGCCGTTCTCGCTCCGCGACGGGAGCTTCGGAGACGCGGCGTTCCGGAGCTTCGGGCGGTAGCGGCTACCTCTTGAAGAACCCGGACTGAGGCGCGGGGGCGACGCCGGGCGTGGGCGTCGCGCCCATCAGGCGCTGGTTCAGCTCCTTGATGCGCTCGTTGAGCTGCGCGATCTTCGTGGCCATCTCCTGCCTCAGCCGCTCGTTCTCCTGGCGCATCCGCTGCACCTCACCCTCCACATCGGAAACCTGGCCGGCGCGGTTCTCGAGGAGCCGGTCCCGCTCGCGCAGGTCGCTCTCGAGGTTCGCGACGGCGTCCTCCTTCTCCTGGATGCGCAGCTTCCACTTCTCCTCCTGCTCCTCGTAGAGACGCTTCACGTCCATGAGCTCGGTGATGGCGGAGAAGTCGTTCGCGGTCGGGGCCATGATGCCTCCACGGAATTTCTCCTCGATCGAGGGGAAGAGCTTGCGGAGCTTGAGGGAGAGGTCCTCGGGGTCGGTGGCGAGGGCCATCGCCTTGCCGATGTCGATCGCGCTGTTCGCCAGGAGCGCGATGAGCGACTGGTTGATCGACTGCATCCGGTAGTAGGTGACGGAGCTTTCCATCTCGTCGAGGATCTCTTTCGTCTCGCCGGTCTCGATGTACTTCGCGATCTTCGGCGAGTTGATCAGGATCTCGATGACGGGGACGAGCCCCTTGCCGTCGCTGCGCTCGATGAGCTGCATCGACACGATCGCTCGGAGGACGAGCGCTATCTGCCGCCGCACCTGGTTCTGCTGCGAGGGCGGGCAGGAGTCGACGATGCGGTCGATCGTCTGCGCGGCGTTGTTCGTGTGGAGCGTCGAGAAGACGAGGTGGCCCGTCTCGGCGGCGGTGATCGCGGTCGCCATCGTGTCCCAGTCGCGCATCTCGCCGACCATGATCACGTCCGGGTCCTGTCGCATCGAGTTGCGGAGCGCCTCCTGGAACGAGACGGTGTCGGTTCCGAGCTCGCGCTGGCAGACCGAGG